>Ga0307372_10004717_pt1 | contig 20837 bp, 17 predicted proteins | sample OX1MG_FD_202533 | JGI IMG/M metagenome (GOLD analysis project Ga0307372, IMG submission 202533) | Soil microbial communities from Risofladan, Vaasa, Finland - OX-1 | ecosystem: Environmental > Terrestrial > Soil > Coastal area > Acid sulfate soil | place: Finland: Risofladan, Vaasa | collected...
GCCGGCTGCCGGTGCCGCATTTCGAGCGGAAGATCTCCGACGACAAGCAGAAGCTGACCATCAAGACCAACGCCCTGACCCTGGTGTACACGCCCGGCAGCGGCGACGGCCGGTTCACGCCCGAGGATCTGACCATCAATCGCGCCTCCGGCGACAACCTGACGGTGTGGCGGCCGGGGATGGAGAACCCGGAGAACCTGATGGGAACGACGCGCACCCTGGATGGCGCCATGGGCTCGGAGACGCGCGAGCCGATTGAGCCGGGGCTGGTGTCGCGCTCGGGGTGGTCGCTGGTGGACGACTCGAATCGGCCACTGTTTGACTCCGCCGATTTCAGCTTCAGGGAAGGCGAGCGGAGCCCATGGCCATGGGTGATGGAGCGGCCCTCGGGCGACCGCCAGGACTGGTACTTCTTTGGCTACGGACACGAGTACAAGAAAGCGCTGGGCGACTTTGTGCGCGTGGCCGGACGGATTCCCCTGCCGCCGCAGTTCGCCTTCGGCACCTGGTGGTCGCGCTACTGGGACTACTCCGACCAGGAGATACAGGAGATCGTCAAGGGTTTCCACGAGAATGACACTCCGCTGGATGTCTTCGTCATCGACATGGACTGGCACATCAACCGCCAGCAGCTTGAGGCGCGGGGGGAAAAGGACCAATCGGGACAGTCCCTGGGCTGGACCGGCTACACCTGGAACAAGCTGTATTTTCCCGATCCCACGTTGTTCCTGGACTGGTTGCACGACAATCACCTGAAGACCAGCCTGAACCTGCATCCGGCCTCGGGCATTCAGCCGTGGGAGGATGCGTACCCGGCGATGGCGCGGGCCATGGGGATCGACCCGGCGACGAAGCAGTATGTGCCTTTCGACCCTACCAACAAGAAGTGGGCGACGAATTACTTCAACCTCGTGCTGCACCCGCTGGAAAAGCAGGGCATCGATTTCTGGTGGCTCGACTGGCAGCAGAACCCCTTCATGACCAACATCCCCGGGCTGACCACCACCTGGTGGCTCAACTACATTCACTTCACCGATCAGCAGAGGGAAGGCAAGCGGCCGCTGTTGTTCCATCGCTGGGGCGGGCTGGGGAATCACCGTTACCAGATTGGCTTCTCCGGCGACACGGTTTCAGTGTGGCCTTCGCTGGCCTTTCAGCCGTGGTTCACGGCCACCGCGGCCAACGTGGGTTACGCCTACTGGAGCCACGACATCGGCGGCCACATGCCGGGCGCCGTAGATCCGGAGCTGTTCTCGCGCTGGGTGCAGTTCGGCGCGTTCAGTCCCATCCTGCGGACCCACACCACCAAGAATCCCGAGTCGGAGCGGCGGATCTGGGCTTATCCGGAGCCGTACTCGAGCATTCTGCGGTCGACATTCCAGCTCAGGTACGCCATGCAGCCTTACATCTACACGGAGGCGCGCAAGACCTACGACACCGGGGTTGCCTTCCTGCACCCCCTTTACTACGACTGGGTGAATGCGTCGGACGCCTACACCAGCAAGGACGAGTACGTCTTCGGCGACCAGATGCTGGTGGCGCCGGTGGTGACGCCGGTGGACAAGGTGACCGGCCTGGCCACGGAGGACGTGTGGCTGCCTCCGGGCGAATGGATCGAGTGGCCCACCGGCAAGCACCTGGTGGGAGAAGACCGCAAGACCTACACCCGCAGCTTCACCATCGCGGAGACGCCGGTCTACCTGAAGGCGGGCGCGATTGTTCCCATGCAGCCGCCTGTGCTCTATACCGGCGAGAAGCCGGTGGACCCGCTCATCGTCAACGTGTGGCCGCTCGATCCGGGTGCGAGCAACACCTATTGGCTTTATGAAGACAATGGTGCTTCCGTCGAATACCAGCGCGGCGTGTTCAGCCGCACCCCCATTAAAGCCACGCAAACCGGAGACACTCTCCGGGTGGAGATTGGCCCGGTGGAAGGCGGATTTCCCGGCATGCTGAAGAGCCGGGGCTACGAGCTGCGCCTGCCCGCCGACTGGCCGCCCCAGCACATCACCGCCAACGGCGTGCCGGTGCACCGCGCCGACCCCGCCGGCAAAGGCGGGTGGTATTTTGAAGGCAACACCCTCACCACCGTGATTCCGGTTCCCGCCTCGCCCACGGATTCACGCGTGATCGTCGAGGTGCGCCGCGCTCCGGGCATGACCGCCAAACGCGGCCAACTGGATGGGTTTGCCGGCGCCATGACGCGGCTGCGAGCTGCCTATGACGCCATGCACGCGACCTTCCCGGTTTCGCACCCGCCGGACCCGCTGATCGACGCCATGCAGACCGGCGACCGCATGGGCTACCACCCCGGGCGCGCGGAGGCGGAGCTGGATCATCTGCGCCAGCTTCTGCCACAGGCCCAGGCCGCCGTGGACGACATTGCAAAGACATTCCCCCAGGAGGTGGATGCGGTGGCCAGCCGCCGCATCAACGGCATTCCGGCGGAGGATATCGAGCGGGAAAAGCAGAGTCGGCTGGACGCGATGGCCCGGGCACAAAAAGACGTAGCCGAAGCCCAGGCGGAGATGAAATAGGGAGTAGGGAGTAGGGAGCAGGGAGCAGGGAGTAGGGAGCAGGGAGTAGGGAGTAGGGAGTAGGGACGGCACCTTTTGCGGGCAAACAGAAAGCGGGATGCGGAGCGTCAACTCCGCATCCCGCTTCTTTTTCGCGGTACTTGCCTTTGCTTTCTACTCCCTATTCCCTATTCCCTGCTCCCTGTCTTACGGATAGATTCCCCGGATCTTCACCGCTTCTGCCACTCGCCCGATGCCTACCATGTTGGCAGCGATGCGCATGGGAACCTTGTGCTCGATGTGGGTCTTGAGCACCTCGTTGAACGCGGTCTTCATCACCCGCTCCAGGCGGTTGTAGACGTCCTGCGCCTCCCAGAAGAGGTGCGACTCGTCCTGCACCCATTCGAAGTAGGAGACGGTGACGCCGCCGGCGTTGCACAGGATATCGGGAATGATGAACGTGCCTGCGCTCTCAAGGATGCGGTCGGCGGCAGGGGTCAGCGGCCCGTTGGCAGCCTCTGCCACAATGCGCGTATGCAGGGTGGGCGCGTTGTCGGCCCGCACCGCGTTCTCCAGCGCCGCCGGAATCAGCACTTCGCACTCCAGCGCCAGCAGGTCTTCCGGCGTGATGGACTCGCTCTCCGGGAAACCTTCCACCTTGCCGGTAAGGGCCTTGAGGTGCATCACTTCATGGACGTTCAGGCCCTTGCGGTTGTAAATGCAGCCAGTGGAATCGCTTACCGCGATGATCCGGGCGCCCGCCTCATAGAGAAGCTGCGCCGCAATCGAGCCCGCATTGCCGAAGCCCTGGACGACCACGCGGCAGCTCTCGATGGGCATCTTGAGGTGCTCGCAGGCGCTCTGGATGGTGTAGAACACCCCGCGGCCGGTGGCTTCATTGCGTCCCAGCGAACCGCCCAGGCTGAGGGGTTTTCCGGTGACAACGCCTGGGACCGCGTAGCCCTTGGTCATGGAATAGGTGTCCATGATCCAGGCCATGGTCTGCGAATTGGTGTACACGTCGGGCGCGGGAATGTCCTTGTCCGGTCCAATCATGGGCAGGATGGCGCTGGTGTAGCGGCGGGTCATGCGCTCCAGCTCGCCCTGCGACATGTGCTTGGGGTCGCAGGTGACGCCGCCCTTGGCGCCTCCGAACGGAATATTCACCACCGCGCATTTCCACGTCATCCACGTAGCCAGTGCCTTCACTTCATCCAGCGTGACCTGGGGGTGATAACGGATGCCGCCCTTGGCGGGGCCGCGCACGGAGCTGTGCTGCACGCGATACGCTTGAAAGCGGTGGATATGGCCGTTATCCATGCGCACGGGCACACTCACCGTCAAAATGCGCTCGGGGTACTTGATCATTTCCCGGGTGTCATTGTCCAGGCCCAGAGCATTGGCTGCGGCATCGAAGTTTTCCAGCGCAAGGTCATAGGCGTTTTCTGTCACCGTGGTCGTCAGCATGTTTTTTCCTCCTCGGTCCTGCGCCCGGACGTCTGCCGGGCGGCAGGGTTCGCTTTCATGCCCTCAAACCGGCCAGCGAAGCATACTCCTTCTCCGCCCCCACCGGCAATTGGTAAACGGGCACGAGCCAGTTGCGATATTCGCGCAGGCATCCCAGCGCGGCGTCGTTATAAAGCTGCCGGATTCCCCGGGTTACCGCGCCGATGGCGCCGTCCTTCACCGGACGGCGATTGATGCTCACGATGGGCGCAATGCCCACCGCGGTTCCGGAAAAGAAGACCTCGTTGGCAATCAGCAGTTCGCTGAGGTCGATGGAGCGCTCGATGACTTCGAGGCGCATCTCCCTCCGCGCCAGTTGCATCACGCAGTCTCGGGTGATGCCTTCGAGCACGTTGTCCCAGACCGGCGGCGTGAGCAGCTTGCCCTGGCGCACCACAAACAGGTTGCAGGTGGCGCCCTCGGCCACGTGGCCGCTTTCGTTCAGCAGGATGGCCTCGTCGAACCCGGCGAGGTGGGCATCTTCGGTGGCGAGCACGCTGTTCACGTAGGCGCCGCATATCTTGCCTCGCGCCGGGATGGCATGATCCTCGATGCGCCGCCACGCGCTTACGCCGGCATGCAGGCCGTTCTCCGCATGCAGGTATTCGCCGAAGGGCAGCGCCACAATGGCGAACGCGTCGCGGTCGTCGGGCAGCACGCCCACCCGCTCCGCGGACTTGTAGGCCAGGGGGCGGACGTAAACGTTGGTGCGCAGATTGTTCCTGCGCATCAGCTCGAGGGTGATGTCGGTCAACTGCTCCGGGGTAAGAGGCACGGCGATGCGCAGGATGCCGCAGTTGCGCGTCCAGCGCTCGTAGTGCTCCAGCGGCCGCAGCACGAACAGTTCCTGTTGCGCATCGTTCCAGTGCGCCCGGATCCCCTCGAACACACCGGTGCCGTAGTGCAGCGCGTGAGTCAGGATGCCCACGCGCGCGTCTTTCAGCGGCACGTACCCGCCGTTGAAGTAGACAATCAGGTTTGGATCCGCTTCCAACTGCATCCTTCACACCTCTCCAGGGCTCTTCGCACGAACGCGGAGAAAGCCTGAGCGGCTTCTCCGCGCCAAAATGCCGGCAGCCTCTTTGCCGCCGGCATCCCGATTTCAAATCTGGAGAACAGCCGCACCTACCGCGGCCATTCTTCGAGCCCGCAGTATGGTCGGCCTTCGATGCAAAGGCGCGCTGTGACCGCCGTCACTGGGAATCCGGGTGCCGGAACACGGCTCTGGAAGGAACTCAGAGGACGTTCGGATGCAGAGTGTTATCTGAACCCCGCGAAGGGTCTGTGATTGTCTTTGCGAACTTCACGCCGGCAGCAAATTGCGTCCGTTTCCGCATTGCCGGCCTTCCGCCTCAGCACCGGCTGGAGCGAACCACATGATATCGCCCGTGATGTGATATCATTTGAATGTGAGGCTGGTGCTCGACACCGATGTAGCGGTTGCGGCGATGCGCAGCCCGAGCGGTGCATCCGCCGAATTGCTGCGTCGAATCGATGCCGGCGCTGCGGTGATGTTGCTGACGGTGGCGCTGGCGCTGGAGTACGAGGCCATCTGCACCCTTGCCGAGCATCGGTTGGCATCGGGGCTCAGTGCCGCGGAAACGGAAATCTATGTCGATGGCCTGATCGGAATGGCGGAGCCGGTGAAGGCGTTTTTCCGCTGGCGGCCGCAATTGCGCGATCCGGGCGATGAAATGGTTCTGGAGGCGGCGGTGAACGGGCAGGCCGACGCCATCGTTACCTTCAACGAAAGTCATCTGCGCGAAGCACGCCGCTTCGGAGTCGAGGTCATTCGACCTGCCGAAGCCCTGAGGAGGATCAGGAAATGACGACGCGAGTTTCTACGTTTCCCCTGCGACTGCCGGTCTCGATGAAGGCCGCTCTTGAGGAGATCAGCAAGCGCGACGGCACCAGCCTGAACCAGTTCCTGGTTGTCGCCGCGGCGGAGAAGATGGCTGCGATGGAGACGGAGCGGTTCTTTGCCGAGAGGAAGGGCCGTGCAGATCGCAAAGCTTTTCGCCGCATCCTGAATCGTAAAGGCGGGGAAGCACCGAGACCGGAAGATCGAATCGACTGACGCCGCTCTGATCGGAGGGCTGAAAATCGAAACACGGCCGCCGGCCTGTTCCGCAATCGCGAAACGTCCCCGCATCTTCGGACTTTACACCAGCGGCTGCGGATCCGCACTCAGTCGCCGTCCCCCTGCACTGTGTCAACCCCCTGCGCAGTGTCATCCTGGACGCAGCGAAGGATCCGCGGTTGGCTTCTGGTGGGATTTACGCGGGGCTCGCAATGGCCCACGGAGCAATCATCGGAATATGTGAGACGGCAGGGATGGCCTATAAATTGTCCTTATACGTAAGCAGCCCAATGTGATCCGCTCCAGCACTCTTTCCGATATCGACGACCCTTGCAATCGTTGAGAAATCAAGGTTGTCATCCCCTCTAACGAACACTACTTTGTCCGCCCGAGCCGAGAGAATGGAGCTTAGACGGCTCCCAAGTTCATTGATGCTCACGTTATCCCGATTGATTCTGTAGATCAGCAGCCCGTTGCGGGCACTGATCTGCACGACAATGGGAGTTTCGGGTCTCGGGCTCAGGATCATTGACCGCTGAGGCAGTGCGGCATCCAGGCCGTGAGGCACGGCCGGAGCAATGACCATAAAGATGATCAACAGCACCAATAGAACGTCGATCAACGGAGTCACGTTGATGTCACCCCGCAGTCGGCCTGCAGCCTGAGCATTATCGGGCACCATGGATTGGTCTCCTCCCCGACTCCTTAGGTCTCCAAAAACCTTTGAGATTTCAGGATTATCGAAACTGCGACTTCTGGTGTTTTAGACACCGCAGTATGATGAATGGTTCCCGGCGGGCCGCCGGCCACGCAGACATTAAGCGTTTGTGGCATCGCGGAATGCGCTACAGACAGCCGCAGATCCTTCGGCTTCGCCTCAGGATGACAGCCGGGGTGCGTGAGTTCCCGGCGGTTATCCGGCGATGCTATGAAGCGATACTTCGCCTGCCGGGATTTAAGCACCCGCCGCTGACTTTCCTGAACGAATAATTCCCTGTAGAGGAACCGGCCCTCACAGCATCGGCTTCTTCGGCTTGCCCATCTGCGCGTTGTAGCTTCCCGGCCTGCCAATGCTGACGTAAGTGAACCCGTACCCGGCCATGGTCTCCGGGCGGTACAGGTTGCGACCGTCGATGACGATGGGGAACTTGAGCGCGCGGTTCAGCCGCGGCAAATCGATGCGGGCAAACTCGTCCCATTCGGTGAGGATGAGCGCCGCATCCGCATCCTGCGCTGCTTCATAAAGATCGGCCGCGTAGGTAAGCTGCGTGGAGGGCGGCATGGCTTCCCGGGCGCGATCCATGGCCGCGGGATCGTAGGCGCGCACCTGGGCGCCGGCATCGAGCAGCCGCTGGATGATATCGAGCGCCGGCGATTCGCGAATATCGTCGGTGCCGCCCTTGAACGCGAGGCCCAGCGCCGCCAGCTTTTTGCCGCGAAGGGTCCAGAGCGCCGAGCGCACCTTGTTGAAGAACACCTCGCGCTGGGCGTCGTTGATGCGCCGCACCTCTTCGAGAAGCCGAAAGTTCAGCCCCTGCTGCTGCGCCACCCAGTGGAACGCGGCCACGTCCTTGGGAAAACAGGAGCCGCCGTAGCCCAGCCCGGCGCGCAGGAAGCTGGGACCGATGCGGCTGTCCATCCCCATTCCCGCGGCGATGTCTTCGATGTCCGCATCCACGCTTTCGGCCAGGTTGGCCACCGCGTTGATGAACGAGATCTTCATTGCCAGGAAGGCGTTGGAGGCGTGCTTGAGGATCTCCGCGCTCTGCGCCGAAATGACGAGCAATGGCGCGGGCCGGCCGGGGTTGCGCGCCCCGGCCAGCGCGCCCGGCTGGCTGTAATACGAGCCTTCCGTCAGTGGAGCGTAGATGCGCCGAAGCAGATCGGCAGCGCGCTCGGCGCCCACGCCCACCACGATCCGGTCCGGATGCAGGAAATCCATCACCGCGCTGCCTTCGCGCAGGAACTCGGGATTGGAAGCCACGTCGAAGTGCGCAGGATCGACGCCGTGGCGGTTGAGCACGCGGCGGATCCATTCGTTGGTGTACACCGGCACCGTGCTCTTCTCCACGATGATCTTGTAGCCGGAGAGATCGCGCGCGATCTCGGAAACCACCGCCTCCACGTAAGAGAGGTCGGCGGCGCCGGTGTCGCCCTGGGGCGTGCCCACGGCGATGAACACGGCCTCACTGCGCGCCACCGCACCGGCCAGTTCGGTGGTGAAGGTGACACCGCGGTTCAGATGCTTCTTCAGCAGTTCGGGAAGATGCTGCTCGAAGATGGGCACGCCGCCCGAACGCAGCAGGGCAATCTTGCCCTCGTCCTTGTCCACGCAGACAACGGAGTGGCCGATCTCCGCAAAGCACACCGCGGCCACCAGGCCCACGTAGCCCGATCCCACAACGCAGATGGAGACGGATTCACTCATTGCGGAAACACTCATTATAGGGGTGGGGTGTTGCGGAGCGGTGACCGGCATGCCGGACCGGAGGCGCGGTAGAATCGGACTTGGAGCGACGATGAGCCTGGACCTGCGCATTCCCATGGGGCTGCTGTTCTCGTTTATGGGCGTGATTCTGGCCGCCTTCGGGTGGTCCACCCACGACAATGCCGAGCTGTACGCCAAGAGCCTGGGCTACGATGTGAACCTGTGGTGGGGCGTCGTCATGCTGGCCTTCGGCCAGGTCATGTTCCACCTGGGGCGCCGCGATCAGCGCCGCGCCGAGCGCCTGGCCAAACCCGCAAGCAAGACCATTCACAATCCTTCGATCCGGCGCGGACACTAAAGCAGGGAACGAGGGAACAAGGGAACGAGAAGCTGGCGCGCGGCTATAATCGGTCCATGGCGGCGCCCCCACCAAGCTTCGCGAGTGAACAGGATCTGCCGGCTGAAACCGTGGCCCGGCTGCGCGTGCTGGAGGCTCGGCTGGCCGCACTCGGCAGCCTCATGGTGGCCTACTCCGGCGGCGTGGACTCGGCGTTCCTGGCCGCCACCGCGCATCGCGTGCTCGGCGATCGCATGCTGGCCGTCCTCGCCGATTCGCCTTCGCTGGCCCGCCGCGACTTGGAACAGGCTAGAGACTTCGCGCAAACCCACGGCATTCCGCTGCGCATCATCCAGACCGAAGAGCTGGAGCGGCCGGAGTATCGCGCCAACGACGGCAGCCGCTGTTTCCATTGCAAGACGGAGCTGTTTACCGGGATGGAAGCGCTGGGCAGGGATCTGGGTTTCGCCAGCATCGCCTACGGGATGAATGCCGACGACCGCAGGGATTATCGTCCCGGCCAGCGCGCCGCCGAGGAGCACCAGGTGCTTGCGCCGCTGGCGGAGGCGGGCATGACCAAGGAAGACGTGCGGACATTGTCGCGGGCGGCGGGGTACACGCTGTGGGACCGGCCGGCGGCGCCATGCCTCTCCTCGCGCGTGGAGTACGGGCGCGAGGTCACGCGCGAGGTTCTCAGCCAGGTGGAGCGCGCGGAGGAAGCGGTGCGGCGGCTCGGCTTCCGTGAATTTCGGGTGCGCCACCATGGGGAGCTGGCGCGGGTGGAGATTGCCCGCGCGGAGATGCCGCGGGCGCTGACGATGGAGATGCTGGACGCAATCACGGCGGCGCTGCGCGAGGCGGGGTTCCAATATGTGACACTCGATGCGGCGGGTTTTCGTTCGGGTTCACTGAACGCGCTGCTGCCCGCCGAGGTGCTTCTGCGCCGCGGAGCATGAACGTTCCGCGTGAGCGGCCAATTTTCTCTCACCGAACGCATCAAGATATCATGATATAACGGTAAAGTTATGAGACAGCAAAAGTGTTAATCAAATCGTAATATCATGATATGTTGATGCGATTTTTGGGCCGCAACCGGTCGGCAACTTACAATCAGTCTCGATGCGAATTGGCTATCTGGAATGCTTTTCCGGAATCAGCGGCGACATGTTCCTTGGCGCGCTCGTGGATGCCGGCGTCCCCCTCGCGACCTTGCAGCAAGCCGCGGCGGCGCTCGACATCGGCGCGCGGATCGAGGCTCGCAAGGTCACCCGCGGCGGTATTGCCGGAACGAAAGTGGACGTGATTTCGGCTGAAGGTGGCACCGCGCCCACTCACGAAGATCACGGACACACGCATTCCCATTCCCACGGCCACAGTCACGACCACCCGCATGACCATGAGCCTCCCCACGCCGAGCCGCATTCGCATGCGCATCACCGGCCACTTTCAGAGATTCTGAAAATCATCGAGCAAGCCGCGCTAGACCCCGCCGTGAAGCAGCAGGCATCGCGCGCGTTTCAACTACTGGGCTCGGCGGAGGCGGCCATCCACTCGATTCCGGTGGAGCAGGTTCATTTCCACGAGGTGGGCGCGGTGGACACCATCGTGGACATCGTCTGCTCCGCGGCGGGTGCGGCGGCGCTCAAGGTGGATCGCTGGATAGCAACATCGCTCAATGTGGGCAGCGGAACCGTGGAGTGCGCGCACGGAACCCTGCCGGTGCCCGCGCCCGCCACCCTGGCGCTGCTTGGGCCAGCGCCCATCTACTCTGCCGGGCCGCCGATGGAGCGGGTCACGCCCACCGGCGCGGCCATACTGCGCATGCTCAACGTGGAATACGCGACGATGCCGGCGATGCGCGCTGGTGCGGCGGGATATGGCGCCGGGGGGCGGGATTCGCCGGGCCAGCCGAATCTGTTGCGGCTGATTGTGGGCGAAGCCGAGAGCGGCGCCGAAGCAACCGAGCCGATCGCCGTGCTGGAAGCGGTGATCGACGACTCCACCCCGCAACTGCTGGCCTACGCCAGCGAACTGCTGCTCGCGGCGGGCGCCTGGGACGTCTACCGGATTCCGGTGCAGATGAAGAAGGGGAGAACCGGCGTGCAGATGACGATCCTTTGCGCGCCGGAGCGGCTTGCTGCGCTGCGCGAGATTCTTTTTCGCGAGACCACCACCATTGGCGCGCACTGGCGTATCGAAAGCAAGATGGCGCTCAAGCGCGAGTTCGCCGAGGTCGCAACCGCGTGGGGCGCGGTTCGCATCAAGGTGGCGCGCTCCGCGGCGGGCGAGGTGCTCAACGCGTCGCCCGAGTACGAGGATTGCCGCCAGATCGCGGCGGCACATGGGGTTCCGTTGAAGCGCGTCCTCGAGCAGGCGGCGCGTGCTTATGGGGATTTGCGAAAGGATGGCTCATGAGACGAATCGGGAGTTGCGTGCCAACCATACTGGCCCTGGCGATGGCCATTCCTTGCCTCGCCGTCGGCCAGGAAACAAAGCCGGACGCGAATAAGGTTGAAGCGACGGGGTGCGTTCAAGCCGGCGTGGAAGCCGGCTGCCTGGTGCTGCGGGACATGAAGAGCGGCAAGCTCTACAACCTCATCGTCAAGGTGCCGCATCCCCGCGTGGGTGAAGGAATCGAGTTCTCCGGCACCCTGTTTCGCGGCATGACCGCATGTATGCAGGGAACGCCGGTTGAAGTGGAGAAGTGGGAGCCCAGGGCGACGCTGAAATGCGGGGCTGGAGAGACGAAGTAAACACGCGCGCGGCGTGCCGGCGAGGGCCGCGCCTGGAGGTTGAGGATGGATCGCGCGAAGCTGGAGGCGCTGCTGAGCGAAGTTCGGGATGGCAGCACGGGTGTGGACGAGGCGCTGGAGCGCCTGCGTGGCATGCCCTTCGAGGACCTCGGCTTTGCCAAGCTCGATCATCACCGGCCGCTGCGCACCGGCATGCCGGAAGTGATCTTCGCCTCCGGCAAAACCCCGGCGCAGGTGGCGACGATTTTCGCGCACATGGCCGCGGCCGGCGGCAACGTGCTGGCCACGCGCGTCGGCGGAGATTGCATGCGGGCCGTGCTGGCCGCTGAGCCCCGCGCCACGTTCCACGAAACTGCCCGCTGCGTGACCCTGGAGCAGGCGCCGGCACCGCCGGGCAACGGCACCGTGGCAGTGGTCTGCGCCGGGACCAGCGATCTGCCGGTCGCGGAGGAAGCAGCCGTAACCGCGCGGCTGATGGGCAACACCGTCGAGTTGATCGCCGATGTGGGCGTGGCCGGCATCCACCGCCTGCTGGCGCAGCGCGCATCGCTGCAGTCGGCGCGCGTGCTCATCGTTTGCGCCGGCATGGAAGGCGCGCTGCCCACGGTGGTCGGCGGCCTGGTGAACGCGCCGGTCATCGCGGTGCCCACCAGCGTCGGATATGGCGCCAGCTTCGGCGGCGTGGCCGCGCTGCTGGGCATGCTGAACACCTGCTCGCCCAACGTGTGCGTGGTGAACATCGACAATGGCTTCGGCGCGGCGGTTATCGCCACCCTCATCAACCGGGTGTGAGTATTCCGGGGATCAGGCTGCCAGCGGCTTGATCTTCGGCCGCTTCTTCTGCGACTCGATCCATAAATCGTACTGAAGCTGCGCCTTCGAAAAGAAATCGGGCGACAACGAAAACGCCTCGCCAAGGCGGATGCTCAGGTCCGTGGTGATGGCGGTGCGGCCGTTGAGAATCCTCGAGACGGTGGCCCGCGCCACCCCGATGTGTTCCGCCAGTTCAGTTGCGGTCACCCTTCCCATGAACTCTCTAAGCAGTTCTCCCGGACCTGCAGGGTTGTACATTGCCGTCATGTTCATCGCCCTCCTTAGTGATAGTCCAGGTAATCCACGAGGATGGCGTCCTCGCCATCAAAGCTGAATGTCAGACGCCAGTTGCCGCTCACCCTGACCGACCAATGCCCTCGCAGATTGCCCTTCAGCGAATGCAACTCCCATCCAGGCCGGTTCATATCGAGCGGAGTTGAAGCCAGATTCAGCGTGGTCAACAGAATTCGGAGCCGCGCTTCGTGCTTAGCCTGAATTCCGGCTTTTGAACCGTACTGGAAAAATTTCTCTATTCCGCGATGCCGGAATGTCTTGATCGCCGGCTAAGTGTAACACAACATGTTACACGCCGGTAGCGGCCCGGGCACGGCGGCCTACGGCCAGCTCAACATGAAATTCGGCACCTCTCGGCTGGCGCGGGCAGGCCCTACTGCGGCTGCTGCGCCGGCTGGCTAGAGGCGTTCGCAGGGGGTGTTTTCTTCGCCGGCGCCCTTCGCCGCTTCTTATGTGCAGGTGTGGCCGCTTTGCAGGGCGCAGTCTTCGCGGCGGCTTTGGCCAGCTCGGCCTGATGTTGGAAGTCCTTCACATCCGCCTGCTCGGCGCGCATCGCGGTCTGGAGATCGGCAATCTGCTTCTCCACCCCGGCTGCCTGCGATTGCAGCACATCGTCGTAGGCAATGCGCGCCTGGCTCACGCGCAGCAGCGCATCCTGGAGCGCACCGATCTGCTCCGCCGGCGCCGCCACCCGCGAGGCTTCTTCCACCCGCAGCAGCACGTCGTAAAAAGCATCCAGGTGCTTCACCAGCGGAATCGCCTTGCTGAGCTGGCCCGGCGCGCTGTCCGCGGTCGTGATCAGCGGCTGGATATTGTTGTTCAGGTCGGCTAACAGCGCATTCACGTTGGACTCTGCCTCTTCGCGCACCGATCCCTTCTTCCACTTATCCAGCTTCAGCGATGTCAGCGTGGATTGCGCGTTGGAGAGCGCGGGCTGGAGCAGGTCGGCGGCGGTCGCAGGCCCTGCAGCCGGCGTTGCCGTTGGCGGAGCACTGACTGTGCCGGCCGGCGTCTGCGCGCTCGTTGCGGCGGCAGTGGCCGCGAACACCATCATCCAGATTGCTTTGCGCATGTACATGGGCTTGCTGATGTCTCCATTGCCGGCCGGCAGTCGTGCTCCCACTCTTCCGCACCCCTTTGGATGCGAATCCGGACGAACCCAAGGCCATCAAAAAGAGAACAAAGCCGGAAGGTCCGGCGGCAATCAAAGACGGCTAGACCCATTCTCCGCGGCGCATCAGCGGCTCCGCCGCGCCCGCCGCGGTGATCCCGTCGATATCCAGCTCGCTGGAACCGATCATCCAGTCGACGTGGATGAGACTGTCATTGGCGCCGCGGGCGGCGAGTTCCCCCGGCGTAAGTTTGTCGCCTCCCATCACGCAGGTGGTGTAGGCCTGGCCCAGCGCGATGTGCGAAGCCGCATTCTCGTCGAAGAGCGTGTTCAGGAACAGCATCCCGCTGGCCGCGATCGGCGACGAGTGCGGCACCAGCGCCACTTCCCCCAGTCGCCGCGCGCCGTCGTCGGTGGAGATCAGTTTCTCCAGCACCTCCTGGCCGCGCGTGGCTCTTGCCTGCACAATGCGCCCTTCCGCAAAGCGCACTTCGATGCCCTCGATCATGGTTCCCTGGTAGGAGAGCGGCTTGCTGGCTCGGACCGTGCCCTCGGCGCGGTCCCTGTGCGGGGTGGTGAAGATCTCCTCGGTGGGCAGGTTGGGAATGCAGTAGATTCCGTTGCCGGCCGTGGTCCCGCCGCCCATCCAAAAGTGCCCGTCGGCCAGCCCCAGCCGGAAATCCGTTCCCGGCCCGCGGTACTGCAGCGAGTGGTAGCGCTTCTCGTTCATGAAGGCGGCCCGCCGCTGCAACTCGGCGTCGTGCGCTCTCCATGCAGCCACCGGATCGCTTCCGATGACGCGCGACGTGTAGAAGATGGCCTCCCACAACTCTGCCATCGCGGTTGCCGGGTTCTCGTTCGGGAACATCGCCTCTGCCCACGACGGAGTGGCGGCGGCCACGATGGTCCAGTTGATGGCGTGGCGCGTGATCAGTTCCAGCGCCGGGCGGTAAGCCTTGGAGACGGCGGCATTGGCCCGGCCCACCTTGTTCGGGTCCTCGCTGGAGAGCAGCTGCGGATTGCCGCCGGTGATGGCCAGGCGCGCCGCCCCGCCGCGGAATGCCGCGCCCATGCCATCGTAAAGCCAGCCCGCGGCGTGATCGAACGCGTCATCGGGCGCGTGGCGAAAACGCAGCAGCGTGGCTTCGTCATCGGTGTAGAGCGTCGTGACCAGGGATGCGCCGGCGCGGTAAGCCTGTTCCGTGATGCGGCGCACCAGCGGAACGGTGTCCACACCGGCGGTTATCACCAGTTCCTGTCCGTGCTGGAGCCCCAGCCCAACTTCCACCGCCACATGGGCAAGTTGGTCCAGCTTCTGCTCGAACGAGATTTCCTGCGCAACGCTTGGCATAACCAGGTTCGACCTTCCGGGGAATTCCTGAAGCAGCAAACTCGAGGCCTGATGGTGTAGATGCTAATGGGCGCAGCCGCAGCCGGCGCCGCAGCCCATCTCGGGAGCGCAGCACTCGCCCATTCCGCATGCGGGTGCCGAGGCCGCGTAGCCGGCGCCGCCCTTTGTGATGGCGCCGGCGCCGCCGCTGATCAACCGCTTCACCGCGCCGCCGCACGCCGGGCAGACAGCCAATTCGGGATCCGACATTTTCTGACGCCGCTCAAAATGTCCGCCGCAACTGCGGCACTCGTATTCGTACGCTGGCATGATCGTGCTCCTGGTTCGAGATCGACCCCCCCGTTCATTATAGGAGGGCAGGGCGGTGCCCCTGCAGTGCGCCAAAAAAAACGGCGATGTGCTATGGAATCAGCGGGATGTGTAGCATTTTTGCACACATTGCATTCGCCTTATGTTCGCTTGGCGCCGTGGCTCCCGGAGGTGGCGTAATTCTGGAGGTTACCTTTGGGGGGGACGGGGGGTCTATGCCCCACCGACCTGGGAATGTCCGCGTGAGCCCCGGGTCCGGTCTGGCGCCGATTCTTTCAGCATGGTTGTTGCGCTTCGATCTTGACTGCTAATCCCCGCCCGCCGGCTTGGTCACAATCCTCCGTCGATAGCCTTCTCGGATGAGGTGACCCAGCGTCGTCCCTCCGGGGGCGTGAAGGCTCATCCGGTTTGGCCGTTTGGTCAAACCGGATGGTCGGATAGCCGGGTCAATTCACCGTGAGGGTGATCTTGGTGGACTGATTGATGGAGCCGGAGGCGGCGGTCACGGTGACGGTGGCCGTGGTGGGCTGGGTGCCGCCGCCACCACCACCACCACCGCTATTGCTGCCGCCTCCGCCGCAGGCTGAGATTGCGCCGAAGACGGCGAAGGAGGCGATGGGGACGAGCCAGAGGCGCAGGGCGCGGCGGCGGGTGAAGGCGAGCAGGCAGCCAGCGAGAGCGAGGCCGGCGGCGGGCAGGAAGGGATTGCGAGCCGGGCGCGCGGCGGAGGCCGAGGCGCTGGCGGCGATGGTGAGCTGGGTGGTGACGGCCGCGCTGCCGGTGGGGGTGACGGTGGCAGGGCTGAATGAGCAGGTGGCGCCGGTGGGCAAGCCAGAGCAGGCGAAGGTGACGGCGGCGTTGAAGCCGTTCTGGGGGGTGACGGTGAGGGTGATGTTGCCGCTGCTGCCGGAGTTGACCGTGAGCGAGCCGGGGCTGGCGCCGAAGGTGAAGTTGGGCGGGGGAAGGTTGATGGTGTAAGCGGCGGAGGCGACGGCGCTGGAGCTAAAGCCAGTGCCGGTGGCGATGGCCTGGATGGTTTCGGTGGTATTGACGGTGATGGCGCCATTCGATTGCGTGGAGGACGTGGTGGGAGTGCTGCCATCGGTGGTGTAGTAGATGGTCGGGCTGGGGGCGGTGTCAGAGATGGTCACGGACTGCGTGGATGTGTAGGTTCCGGCGGCCGGGCTGAAGGTTGGCGTGGGGGCCGCGGGCAGGTTGATGGTGTAGGCGGCGGAGGCGACGGGGCTGTTCGCGTCGCCGGCGGCGGTGGCGATGGCCTGGAGGGTCTCAGAGGTTCCGACGCTGATGGCGCCCGAGTATTGCGTGGAGGACGTGGTGGGAGTGCTGCCATCGGTGGTGTAGTAGATGGTGGAATTCGCGGTGGCGTCAGAGATGGTGACGGACTGAACGGATGTGTAAGTTCCGGCACCGGGAGTGAAGATGGGCGTGGCGGCTGTGGGCTGCGCGCCGTCCGGAATGACCCAGACCTGCGGTCCGGAGCCGGTCTGCACGATGGCGTAGAGGATGTTTCGGGTTGGGTCGACGGCGAGCGCACCGGGAGAGTTTCCGGCGGCGAGGTTGATTGTACCGATCGCGTTGCTGCTCTGCTCGTCCTGGATTGCGATGCTGTTGCCGCTGGCGTTACTCAGATAGAGGCGGCCGGTGGTGGGATTGACCGCCATTTCCGCCGCGCTGGCGGCAAACGACAGGGGGAAGGATTTCAGGATGACTTCAGGGTCGGGCTTGCCGTTAACGATCTGGAAGTTGAACGCGTTGGAGGGGATGGCGAAGAGGAGGTTGTTGGTGGCATCGACCGCGCCGACGAACCCGAAGGCATTGGTGGTCTGGGCGAAACTGTTGCCGGGATCGATGCGCAGCGACTTACTGCCGGCCTGCACGTAGGCGCGGCCGGTGGCGGGATTGGCAATTACGCGGCTGTAGATGGCGCCACTGCCGATGGGGCCGGCTTCCATGGCGTAAGTGGACCCGTTGACGGCGTAGGTGGGGTCATTGTTGGAGCCGCACTGCGCGCCCACCCAGGCGCGGCCGGCGGTGGAGTCGTAAGACGTAATAACCGGGCAGTCGCCGAGCGCGACGGTCTTGACCAGGGAGCCGGTGGAGCCGCTGTAGACCAGGGCGTCGGCGCCGTAGACGCCGGCGGCCCACACGTTGTTGGTGGTGGTGTCGACGCTGGCTCCGCTGCCGGTGCCGAGGGTGGTGACGGCGTAGGTTGAGCCGTCGATCTCCTGGACGTTCTGGCCGCTGCTGGCGCCGCCGCTGACATAGATTTTATTGAGCACGGGGTTAACGGCGATGGCGTATTCGGAACTGGTGGAGATGGGGATCTTGTTGGCGATGCCTGGCAGAGGCAGATCAATGGTGAAGGTGGCGAACGCGACGGCACTGGTGGCGTAGCCGCTTGCCACGGCGATGGCCTGGATGGTCTGGGTGGTTCCGACGCTGATGGCGCCGGTGTATTTGGCGGAAGAAGGGGTCGGGGTGGTTCCGTCAGTGGTGTAGTAAATGGATGCGCCGGTTGTGGTGTCAGATATGGTGACGGGCTGGACCGAGGTGTAGGTGCCGTCGGGAGGGTTGAAGGTGGGTGTGGCTGCGGCGGGAAGGTTGATGACGTAGGCGGCGGAGGCGACGGGGCTCGTCGAGTAACCGGTGGCGACGGCGATGGCCTGGATGGTCTCAGAGGAAGCGACGCTGATGGCGCTCGAGTATTGCGTGGAAGAGGTGGTGGGGGCGGAGCCGTCGGTGGTGTAGTAAATGGTGGAGTAAATGGTGGAGTTGGGGGTCGTGTCAGAGATGATGACGGACTGGACGGAGGTGTAGGTGCCGGCGGAAGGATTGAAGGTGGGAGTGGCCGCGGCTGAAGTGCCGCCGCTGGCGTTGGAGATGACCCAGACCTGCGCCCCGGAGCCCGTCTGCACAATGGCATAGAGGATGTCCCGGGTGGGGTCGACGGCGAGGTTTCCAGCGGTGTTGCCGGATCCCAGGCTGATCTGGCCGGTCACGGCGCCGGTCAGCTCATCGACGAGCTGAATGCTGTTGGCGGCCGCGTCACCCAAAAAAAGGGTTCCCGCAGCGGGATCAGCCGCCAGGCTGCCCGCGCTTGCGGAAAACGGCAGGGTGACGGTTTTCTGGATGGTCTCGGGATCGGGTTGGCCATTGACGATCTGCAGGGTGGTGCCAACCCCGCCGGGAATGGCGAAGAGGAGGTTGTTGGTGGCATCGACGGCGCCCACAAATCCGAAGGAATTGGTGGTCTGGGCAAAGCTATTGGCGGGATCGATGCGCAGCGAGAGGCTGCTGGCCTCAACGTAGGCGCGGCCGGTGGCGGGATTGACAATCACGTAACTGTAGATCGCGCCGCTGCCGATGGGGCCGGCTTCAATGGCGTAAGTGGACCCGTTGACCGCGTAGGTGGGGTCATTGTTGGATCCGCACTGCGCGCCCACCCAGGCGCGGCCGGCGATGGCATCGTAGGAAGTGACGACCGGGCAGTCGCCGAGCACGACGGTCTTGACCAGGGAGCCGGTGGAGCCGCTGTAGACCAGGGCGTCGGCGCCGTAGACGCCGGCGGCCCACACGTTGTTGGTGGTGGTATCGACGCTGGCTCCGCTGCCGGCGCCGAGGGTGGTGACGGCGTAGGTTGCGCCGTCGATCTCCTGCACATCCTCTCCGCTGCTGGCGCCGCCGCTGACATAGATCTTGTCGAGCCCTGGGTTGACGCTGATGAAGTTATTGGCATTGGCCGCGATAGGGATCTTCGTGACGATGGTGGGAGAGGCGTTTGCCTGCGCGGGTAACTCGAGGGAAGAGCCGCCCATGCCGGGACGAGTGCGGGTCTGCGCCGGGGCGGAGATACAAAGGCACACGCACACAGCGAGCCATCCCCAGGGAAGGACCTTGTTCGAGCGAGGCGTTGAGCAGGGGTTCCGGCTGGGGGAAACGATGCCGAGGGCGGATGGATAAGGAGACGCGACGATCATGGGAACGAGGACCTCGCACGAGCCTTTGTGAAACGGGAACACACCGCTCTTGGGGAGCGAGCAATCAAGCATTCAGGGGAGGGGTTTCGAATTGGACGAATTCTAGGCCACCCAGCAGTGGGAATCAAGGAGTTTTACGCATTGAAGGTTACCTTTCAGGAGAGCGCTCCACTCCACCGGCCCGATTTGCCATTCACTGCCTGGGATCGCCGTTCGCTGCACGCTGGTTGGATTGACGGGGTGGGGCCGTTAGGCTGAAGTTGTGTTTTTCCGCCGGGACCCATCGCGGTGGGTTGAGACGACGGCGAAACGAGTCGCAGATCCCAGAATCGGGGACCTGGGGCACCCAAAGGCGGCGAACGAAAAGCAGATTCCCTGCGGGAATGACAGAAAGAAAAGCAAGAACAAAGGCAAAGGCAAGAACAAAAGCAAAGGCAAGAACAAACGGACAGAGATTGATTGAGGAGAATCGCAACTATGGGAAAAGCGATCAAGTACGCCGAAAAGGTGGCGGTTTATGGGGCGAAGGGTGCATGGGCTGTATTTGAACGGCTGAACCGGATCAGCCCCAACCCGTCGTTTACCCCGAAGTGGAGCGACAAGCCGCTACTGAAGAGCTACGAAAAAGAGAAGCCGCCGCTGGGGTGGCCGCGTACTACCGATTCGCTGTGTCCGAAGTGCGTGCCGGAGATTCGCAAGCAGATTCTGGACGGCAAGCTGCCGCATGAAGTTCTGCTGAACGAGAAGGTGGGCGAGATCAAGGCGCAGATTATCGAGCGCGACGGCAAGATCCTGATGGTGAAGGACTGCCCCAAGCATGGGCATTTCGAAGACGTGATGTCGATTGACCCCGCGTTCTTCAAGCACCTGGAAGAGACTTTTCCGGGGCGCGACATTCGCGCACACAACGACAAGGACCTGCACAACCACGGGACTTCGACAGTGACGCACGGGCGCGGGTCGGTGCTGACCATCGACCTGACCAACCGCTGCAACATGATGTGCGATCCGTGCTTTATGGACGCGAACCAGGTGGGTTTTGTACATGAGCTGACCTGGGAAGAGATCAAGACCATGCTGGACAACGCCATCACCATCAAGCCGAAGCGGCAGATGAGCGTGCAGTTCAGCGGCGGCGAGCCGACGCTGAGCCCGTACTTCCTGGATGCGGTGGCGTACTCGCGCAAGGTCGGGTACAACTCGGTGCAGGCGGCTTCGAACGGGATTGAGTTTGCGAAGTCGAAGGAGCTATGCCGGGCGGCGGCCGAGGCGGGACTGCGGTATGTGTACCTGCAGTTTGACGGCATTGGGAACGCGGCCAACTCGCACCGCAAGGTGGGG
>Ga0307372_10004718_pt1 | contig 20835 bp, 29 predicted proteins | sample OX1MG_FD_202533 | JGI IMG/M metagenome (GOLD analysis project Ga0307372, IMG submission 202533) | Soil microbial communities from Risofladan, Vaasa, Finland - OX-1 | ecosystem: Environmental > Terrestrial > Soil > Coastal area > Acid sulfate soil | place: Finland: Risofladan, Vaasa | collected...
CCGTGGCCCGAATGACGGTATTGCGGCTCATGCCTGACGCCTCGGCCACCCTGGTCTTGCCGCCACGGCCCAGAAGCGACGCTGTTGCGCCGGCCACGACACGGCGCTGACGTTCGTTCAGATGGGGCAGCACAGTCTCGAAGAACCAGTCCAACTCCTCGGCATTAGCCTCCACATGACAAGGCTACACCGCGCGTATTATCCTATGGTGGACCCTAAGGCACAACAAGGTAATCGTAAGGGCCGGACCCGGAACTATTTCCAACACCGCGACGATACGCTGAGCTGGTCTACAACTTCGCCCTCCTCTGTCGCCACCAAGCGTGACCAATCGCCAAGTAGCGATACTCATCGAGAACATCGTGAGTGGATATAGGACCCAGCAGTAGACGTGCTGATAACGCATCCATGATCGCCCGACCTGGGAAGGATGTAACCGCATCACGGGCTGGTAATCAAGATCCGGGTCCAGGGCACCATCGTTGAGGTGTCCATGATGTCCGTGGTTGTGTTTGTCCAGCCAACGCACGACGCTTAGTCCGACTACTCCAAGGAAGAGTCGGACAATGACTGTGACGGTTCGCGAATTTGGGCGTACCCGATGCAGGAACATGTGAGCGTGACAAACCGCGACGTAGAGGCCAAGACCTCCAACCACAGCCGACACGACCCATAGCCCCATTTGAGACAGTGCTCCCCGCAGATGACTCAGCCGCCAGTGGCTGCAGCATGGCCACAATTCAAGTTTCTTGGTACAATTCTAGCCAGTGATCGTAGAACCCACCACCGCATCCGAGATGTCCGCCGGCATCGCATTTGTTCGGTATGGCGCGAAGGGTGGGAAGCCTGTGATTGCGCTTCACGGCAGCCCAGGATGTCACCTGACCTTTCGGAATCTGGACCTGGCGGCGAAATCAGCGTCCGTCGATCTAATTGCCCTTGATCGCTTTGGCTACGGCGATACGGTCGTTCCGCCAACCCGAGATTTGCACGTGTGGTCCACGAAGCTTCGAACCTTCGTGGATGAAATGAAATTGGATCGTCTTTCCATTGTCGGGACATCCGGAGGAACCCCATACGCCCTCGCATTAGCCGCAGAACTCGGCGAACGAGTCCACTCAGTGGGAATTGTCGCAGGTGTGGGAGAATTCAGGCGATCAGACTTGAACAAGGGAATGTTGGGTCTGAACAAAATGATGAGTCGCGCGGCGGCAATTAACTCGTCTTGTGCAAACCTCGTTGGCTCAGTAGTTATGGCGCTTTCAAAGCTAGCGCCGGAATTGTTCCTAAAAGCTGGAATGGGCTTGCTACCGAGCGCCGATCAAACAGAAATGAAGCGCCCAGACGTTCATAATACATATGTAGAAATATCCAACACATTGGGTTTCCACCGCGGAGTTGCCTTCGGTTCAGACTTCTCTGTATTCAACACAGATTGGGTGCAGAGTGTCCGAGATCTAAGCGCACCCGTTCGCTGGTGGCACGGACTTCAAGATAAGAATGTGCCGATCGTCCATGCTGAAAATGTTATCGAAGGTTTGAAGAACGGCGAGTTGATCGTTGTCAAGGAGGGTGGTCACCTCCTTCTGTGGCTTGTCGGTAAAGATGTCCTCCATTTTGTAAGTGCCCAGCTCTGAGTACGCAGCGCGACAACCTTGAGCGTGGTGCCATCACCGCGTCTTCCTGGATCGTAACCGGAGCGAGTGGTGGATTGGGATCAGAGGTCTCGCGCTTGCTGATCACTCGAGGTTATCGCGTGCTTGGTGTTGATAACCGACCGGCTGTTGCCTCGTTCTCACAGCATTCAAATTACGATCACAATCTGATTGACCTAGCAGAACGCGCTGACACTGATTGGCTCCGCCGGGCACCCGAAAGGGCTGCTATTGAAGGCTTGATTCACTGTGCGGCATATTTTCCGGTTGCGAACTGCCTCGATGTCGACGAAGTCCGACGTGCGTTCGAGGTTAATGTTTTCTCCGGAATCAGGATTGCGTCTTGTCTGTTGAAGAATACCAATGATCGCCGTTTCGTTGCGTGTTTTATCTTGAGTCCCCTAGGTTATTGGACTGTAAGCGGAAGGTCTGTCTATTCAGCAACCAAGGCAGCATTGGAGCGCTTTGCCGAAGGATCGCAAATAGAAGCCGTCGATGGTCATTCGCCCGGCGTCGCAATTGTTGGGCTGCGCTCGGGCTTTTTTCAGTCCGACCTACTGTCGCGGTCAGGTCCGACATGGGGAACACGTCTGCAAGGGATTATCTCTCGCCCCGCCTCCGTCGTTGCGAACCGGGTAGTGAACAGCGTTCTTCGTGAGCCGAGGACGAGCAGACTTGTGAATATCACCTGGGACGCACGTCTCGGCACCTTCTTTGCGCCGATCATTCGACATGGTCAGATCGTCAAGAGTTCTGTTAGGCGGGTCGAATGGCGTAGCTGACTCGGTCAGCCGCGCCTCGTTACTGGCGACGCGACTTCGATCCAGCCTCCCACGGCACTTCGGTTAGCCAGCCCTTATAGAGCGTCTCATCGAGGAGTTTGAGGAGAATAGGGACGTCAGCTTCGCTTACCTCCAGCTTCTTCCCGTTGATCAAGCGATCAACGTCTAGCCCCTGACTCACCATCTCCCCTCGGAGTCGGTCAACGGTTAACTTCTTGCCAGAAAGACTGCCACCCTCAAACAGAGAGCGGAGCCTTTGAGCAACGCGAGCTCCACCACTTGCCTGCCTGATGGCGGCAATGCTGTCGTTGGATAGCGGCAGAGCTTCAATCACGTGATCAGTCCACACTGGAACCCGTGCTTGCATCGTCGTGATATCACGGAAGACCCTTTCAAAGGCTTCTTTGTCGAGTGTCGCGATGCCTGTACTAGTAACAACGAAGTCGAAGCTTCGCTCGAATACTAGAAGCGGTTCAGTGACATGGCGGAGACTCTCCCGTACAGCGTTAAAATTCGACCACACAGAGTCGTACTGTATGGATTCCACCGTGACACAAATGACGTACGATTGTTGGGATCGTTTCCAACGACGGCAGCGTAAAAGAGGAACGTTCGCTTCTTAAGCTCTGATGCCGGCAGCAGCGGAAGAGAAGAGGCTGAATCCAGGATAAGCCGAGCCTGTGGATCCGTCTCAACCACCTGCTGCGGTTGGGTTGTATGAGGTGTGGAAGCACCCTGATCGACAGACGGGATAGTGAGAAGTGCATCTGCAATGCCGAGAAATTGAAGGTTTGGGTCGTAGGAGATATCCCACTTGTAGGCCAACTCAGTACGTCCGTTGAGCTGATCGACGGTAGCCACGCAAGCGTCGCGGAGGGCAGAAGCGACTTCGCCATGAATAGACAGTCGAAATCCCTTCAGCTTCTTGCCCGACACCTGACCCACCACCAACGTGAGATCATCGGCGTTCGTTGGTTTTTCGACGGTGATCTTTGATTTAGGCATGCTGAGTCCGATCGTCTCGAACTTGAACTCTCACTTGCTCATTCATTGGCACAGAGCGCACTACGTCGTCAACGTGGATTGCTCCCCGCGCTACCACGTAGCCGGTCCAGCCTTGATCTGTTGTCAGCTTAACGACCTGCCGCCCCAAGACGTAGAGCGTGGGGTTGATTTGAGTCATCTCGGATCGCACGTAGATGAGCCCGCTGATCCCGAGGAACAAAGCGTAGGCAACAACATCCCGGATACCGGGTTCTGCAACGGTCAAGAATGGGAGGAGATACGTCGCAAGGTACCCGGCAACATCCGATCCAGCGTCCTCCACTGATGCTGCCGTGATCGGCTCTGCGCCCATCTGTCCCGGGACGACGAAGACAACCCATGCCATCAGCGCGACGCCGAGCACGGCCAGAACGATGCACGCCCATCGGAGCCACGTAGCGTCGAAGCGGATCGCCAGGATTGCAAATAGCCCTGCGTACGAGCCGACGAAGAGCCGGGCACGCTGGGCAATCTCGGTCAAGACATCCCTCCCGTGGTCAAACCGGATGATTCGAGCCTAGGAGGCTGCTGAAGTAGGGGCAATCGTGGGGAAGTGCTGTCCGCAAGGCTGGCTTGGCGTAGGTCGGGGCAGTGAAGGTGCCTCTGAAGGTCGGAACCAGCAGCGGAAGGTGGGATTCCTCCGTCGAGTACCGTTGCGTGAGGGCCCGTGATGGCTCGAAGGTGCAACGAGGCGGGTCGCGTGGTACCTCAGGTCCCTGCGATCAGCCAGCCGTTGTCGTCACGATGCAGTCCGAGCGCGGCGAGGCGGGCCCAGTTGATGGCGCCGGCCCGGGTATCGAGGTCGGTGGCCACTCGTTCTTTGCCTCGGGTCCGTGCCTTGCGTCCTCCCCAGGGCTTCCTCGTGAAGTGGGCGATCTTGCGTTCGACGATGGGACGGTCGGCCCGGTAGTGCTCGGCCCATCCGGGCTCGTGCTGTTCGGCCCGGGCGCGCTGCAGTATCGCCTCGTGGGAGTGGACGGTGATGGTGCGCCCAGAACGTGACTTGGTGCAGGCCTTGCGCACCGGGCACTGCTGGCAGTGGACCTTGAACGAGGCCCGTCCGCCACCGTCACGAGTGGGGTTGATGGTCACCCGCTGCCCGGCCGGGCAGGTGACGGTGTTGGTCTCGAGATCGACGTCGAATCGGTCCTTGGTGAACAGCCCGGTGGCGTTGCGCACCGGCGGACACTTGGCGGTGACCTTGAAGCCCTTGGCCTCGAGGGTGTCGCGGGTGGCCCCGTCGGCATAGGCGGAGTCCCCGAGCACTTCGGGCTTGTCCTCCTCATCGGCGAGGGGCGCCAACAGGTCGGTGGCCGCGTCGCGGTCGGGGGTGTTGGCCGCAGTGGCCACAACCTCGTCGATGAGCTCGGAGTCCGGGTCGATGGACAGGTGGGCCTTGTAGCCGTCGAAGTGGCGGTTGCGGGACTTGTGACCGTGGCGGGCTTGGGTATCGACCGTCGAGATCACCCGGTCCTTGGCCACGCCCCGCACGATGCGGAAGACCCCGTCGGCGCCTTGTGTGACGTCTTGACCGGCGACCAGGGCGAGCAGCTCGACCGCAGCGGTGGCCGAGGCCGGAACCTCGTGACCGTCCAAGGCGTCGAGGGCAGCGAGCGCATCACGGACCAGCGCGTCGACCAGGGCCTCACGGGCAGCGCGGTCGTCCCAGTCACACGGCGGCTTGCCTGGCGTCGCGTAGTCGTCGTCTCGGAGAAGCGCCGCTCGCAGTGAAGCGGCCAGGGGACTGCCCGCCTGGTCGAGGGCCGCCAGCACCTTGCGAATAGAGGCGCGGAGCTGGGTGACGGTGTCCTCGGTGGCTACCGCGTCGAAGATCGGGGTCGAGTCGAGCACCCGAGCCCGGCCCTTCAGGGCCCCGGTCTCCTTGGCCACCACCTTGGTGTCCTCGAACAGGCGCCGGGGACGAGGAGAGGCCCGCAGCCGATTGCGCTGGCCGACCAGGGCGGTCGGGTGGAAGGCTTCTGCCCCGGTGTCCACCCCGGCGGCGGCCTGCCAGCGCAGGTCCACCTCGAGACGGTCGCACGCCTCACGGTCCGAGAGTCCCTCGAAGGCCTGGAGGATCATGACCGTGGCCATCACCCGGGCCGGGATGGTGGGACGTCCCTTGACCGAGTCGGTGTAGCAGTCGGCGAAGTAGTCGTCTCCGAACATCGTGGGACCATGGTCAGCGAGCAGTCGATAGATCGAGCCCTCTCGCAGACGGTCGCCGAGGATCTCCCTCGGATTCTCGAAGCGTTGCTGGACCTTCGCCGACCCGAGTGCCATACCCAAATTCTTGCCGATCGGGCCAGAAATCGCGAGCCTTTGGGTGCGACTACTTCAGCAGCCTCCTAGGGGGAGGGTGTGACGGGAAGACGGGGCGACCTCGAGCTTTGGCCAAGATTGCGCAGGTCGGAGCCCGGTTCCGACCAACGGCAGGCGTTTTGGGACTCGTTAGTCGGCCCTGGTCACGGATCGAACACACGTTCGATTAAGCTATCAGAGGGACGAGCGATACACCCCCGGATCACACTTGAAGTTGGTTGATCCTACGACGTCAGCCGAGGAGGTCCTCATGGCATCAAAAGGCAAAGGCAAGGGCCCGGGCGGCATCCCTCTGGCGACGCTCATCGCTGGCGCTCATGCCGCCTACGACATCGCCTCCAAGGCGAGTTGTCCGCAGTGCGGCCATCAGGTCGTTCTGTACATCTGCACCGGCTGCAAGAAGCCGGTGTGGCCGAACCGAGGGCAAGCCTCGGCAACGTGATCAGGAAGGAGGTGAAATCCCGAAATGACTACTAGTCCCCTGAGTTGGTGATTCGTAAGAAATATTGGTGAAGCCGGAATTTCCGCCTCGATCGGCGCGTTCCCGTCGTTGTCAGCAACGATGGGAGACGACGATGCCACGAAGGGGACGACCGACAGCGGAGCTGGTGCTGAGCGACGAGGAGCGCCAGATTCTCGAACGCCTGACCAGGCGGCGCAAGAGCGCCCAGGCGCTGGCTCTGCGGGCCCGGATCGTGCTCGCCTGTGCAACTGGTGCCACCAACCAGGCGGTGGCCGCCGACCTGCGGGTGAATAACGCCACCGTCGGTAAGTGGCGCCGGAGGTTCGTGGACAGGCGTCTCGACGGTCTGTTCGACGAGCCCCGGCCCGGGGCCACCCGAACCGTCACCGACGACAAGGTCGAGGCCGTGATCATAAAGACCCTGGAGGAGAAGCCGGCGAACGCCACTCACTGGTCGACGCGCTCGATGGCCGAGACCATGGGCATGAGCCAGACATCGATCAGCTTGATCTGGCGGGCCTTCGGACTACAGCCGCACCGGGCCGAGAGCTTCAAACTGTCCACCGACCCGCTGTTCGTGGACAAGGTCAAGGACATCGTGGGGCTGTACCTCGATCCCCCCGAACGGGCCGTCGTGCTGTGCGTGGACGAGAAATCCCAGATCCAGGCCCTGGCCCGCTTCCAACCCATCCTGCCCATGATGCCCGGCACTCCCGAACGACGCAGTCACGACTACATCCGCCACGGCACCACATCGCTGTTCGCGGCGCTCGACATGGCCACCGGCAAGGTCATCGGCTCGCTGCACCGCCGCCACCGGGCCGTCGAGTTCAAGAAGTTCCTGGTGCGTATCGACCAAGAGGTTCCGGAGAACCTCGAGGTGCATCTCATTCTCGACAACTACGCCACCCACAAGACCCCCGACATCCAGCGGTGGCTGTTGCGCCACCGCCGGTTCCATCTCCACTTCACGCCGACCTCGGGTTCGTGGTTGAACATGGTGGAGCGTTGGTTCGGTGAATTGACCACCAAGAAGATCAAGCGCGGCGCCCACACCAACGTGCAGAACCTCGAGCGTGACATCCGAGACTGGATCGACCTGTGGAACGACAACCCCCGACCCTACGTCTGGGTCAAAACGGCCGACCAGATCCTCGCCTCAATCGCACGTTATTGCGAGCGAATCAACAACTCGGGACACTAGTAAGGGTGATGCCTCAAAGGCAGGCAAGCTCCTCGGCAGTCCCAAAACCCCTAAGGCGGTGAAGAGCGTCGCTGCCAGCGACCTCGCACAGGCCAAGGGCAAAGGCAAGAGCAAGTAGCGAAATCACTCTGCGGATCCTCCATCGCTCGTGGACCAGGGCCCCGGATATTCACGACCGGGGCCCTGCCGCAGGGCAATCTCAAAGAGGAGAACACTCTCGTATCTCCCACGGGCCCAGACTTCTCGATCAGACAACGCGGGATGGCTCCCGGTTCGACCAGACAATGAAGGGAACGCTGCAATGCCGATCGAATTCGACCACAAGGACCTCACTCGCAACTTGAAACGGGATGTGGAGAAGGCGGCCAATGAAGGTCTGAAGGAATCAGCTGCCGAACTCCAGCGCATGTTCGATCGCGTCCTTAGGACTCATGCAAAGAAGCCGGTGGCATCTATCAAGTCAAGTCTGAAACGGAATGTAAACGCGCTGATCTCTCCGTGAGCGACAAGGAACTGACGGAATGGGCAAATGCGATCCATGACGAAACGAGGATCGTCGTCAAGCTGGCGCCTGGAAAGCTGCGGCTGTAGCGCTGTGCGGATCGCCGCTCAGTGCTTTGGGGTCGAGGGGCTGGAAGCCAGAAATGTAATGGTGCAGCCCTGGGAGGTAATTATGACCCGAAGCCTCGGCATGGATCGTTCGGTAAAGGCTTTGCTGATCAAGTTGGCGAAGTGACACGCCTCTTCTGCGACCTGAGGCGTCACAGCCAAAGTGACAGCTGCTCGACTCTCGCACCCGATGATCAACAGCCAGCCACGCACGCCTGGATAAGTCGACGTGGCGAACCTTCGAACCCGATGAGACCGACGATTTCGCTGGCTACTCTTGCGGGGACTGACATGGACGTGATTCTGCCGGACAGCTGTAACACCGAGTGGCCGAGCATCCCCAGCAATGCCAACCAACCGAAGGACGCAAATGTCAAGAAAGTCCACACGAGTCCGGGAACTGGCCTCAGAAGCTGACACTGACCTCGATGAGGCCCTTGTAACTCTTTGGGATGCGGGCCTAGATGAGTTTGAAGGTCCAGATGATCTTGTCCCCGAAGCACCTCTTGCCTACTGCGCAAAAGGCGCTTGGCCTATCGTCTCTCAAGGAACAGCAATCGGTCGACTATTGGATCAATGTCGGAAACGTCACGAGAGAGGAACTCGTAGCTCGTCTTGCCGATCAAGGGATCCGGCTTTCTCCCCAGGCTCGGCGGATTCCAAAGAATAGCCTTCGTCGTCTGCGGCGGATATTCAACCAGCAGTCCGTGCTCCCAGAAACTGTTCCTCAATCAAGTCAACCACTGCCGCCGCTTCGTTGGGAAATAGTCGGTAGAGAACGAATGCTTCGATTCCTGACTGAGGAGGAGATCGGAAACATTCACCGTGAACTCGAGAACGATTTCGCCGATTCACCCGATCCAATGTTCCCGCCCGGGGTGAAGGACCTGGGACTCCTTTCGATGGCCGCCAGTCGCCCATCATTTGAACATCGGGGGATTCGCAAATACCCGACACTTGAGATGGCGAGTGCTGCTCTCTTTCATTCTGTTGTCCACAATCACGCTTTTCACAATGGCAACAGACGGACGGCGGTGGTAGCCCTTCTGGCCATGCTTGACGAGAACGGCGCGGTCCTAACATGCCCCCAGAAAGAGCTCTTCCGATTCACGCTTATAACAGCTCAGCATCGCCTCGTTCCCGAGAATGCAGATGAACGCAGCGATCGAGAAGTCATGAAGATCTGCGATTGGATTCGGGCGAAACGCGTGAACTCGACCGAGGCGAGCACCCCATGAAATGGGTCCGCCTTCGCCAGCGCCTCCGAGAGTTTGACTGTGGCGTCGAATGGACTGGTGGTGTTGGAAACCGTGTGAACATAACCCGTACCGTTACTCGGCGAGGCTTCCTCGGTCGGGCCCGTCCTATCGAATTGCACACACAGGTTGCATGCAGCGGTGATGGGAGCGAGGCCGACAGGAGCACAGTGCACCGCATCCGGAAAGCAATGCATTTGGATGACGCTCACGACGTTGATTCGGCGACGTTCTACGCCGGGGCGGTAGTCGATTCATTCATAATCGAGTACCGTCGGATCTTGCGGAGGTTGGCAAAGCTATAAGTGGGCCATGAAGGCATATTTTTACAACCTGACAGGATTCTCTCGCCGGTCGAGCTCGAACAAGCCAAGGCGCGCCTGATTGACAAGTATGTCATCGGGCGGTGAAGATACGCCGTTCCCGCAATGTTACCAAGTCAGCGCTGGGCAGAGCCCCACCTTGCCCCGAAAAAGAGGAGTCCCAATGGCACGGATCGAAGAGGTCACCGTTTCACTTGTTGACGATTTTGACGGAACCGAAGCCGCCGAAACAGTCAAGTTCGCTCTTGACGGGAAGACATATGAAATCGACCTATCAAAGTCGAATGCCAATGAGCTCCGTAGAACACTGCTGCCTTATGTCGATCGGGCACGAGGGGCGCGCCGTACTACGAATGCACGTCGCGCCAAGAGTGGTCCAGCTCGTAGGGGCGCCACTGGCCGTTCAGAGGGCTATGACCGGACCGAAGTGCGAGTCTGGGCCAAGGCGAATCGGATCAAGGTTTCGCCTCGGGGCAGAATTGCCAACGACGTCATTGATAAGTGGCGCAAGGCGACTAGCAAGTAGAGAAGCCCATCACGCCTCCCTCGAGGGTCGCGAGATGGGGACGTTACGGAGTGGAGTCGTTCGACCCGCTCGCTGCATCAAAACGCACTCGCCTATCGACCATGTCGCGGGCCCACTTCGGCGAGCTGGCGGTCATTGGCAAAGGCGTGGGCCCCTAATCGGATGAGGGATTCGTCGACGCTGACTGCCAATTGAACCGCGACCATCCCGACGGCCGCTCGTCAGGGCCATGGTTACCCAAGCCACCGATGACTTCCTTCTGTGCCTGCCAGAAGGCTATTGTTGCGGCCACAAGATTCAAGGATCCCCTCTGGAATGCAACCCATGGACCTCCTCAAGCGTGTATTCAATGTGACCCGGTGACGACGAGCGAGGCATTCGACGAGCTGTACGCAGCAACGCGGGACCGGCTGGCAACGCAGCTTACCGCGCTCGTTGGTGACCTTTCAGAGGCGCAGGACCTTGTTCAGGAGGCATTCGTGCGCGCATGGATCCGTTGGAACATTGTCGGCGCCTACGATGACCCGGAAGGGTGGGTCAGACGGGTCGCCTACAATCTGGGCGTTAGTCGTTGGCGTCGTTCTCGTCGGCTCGTACTACATCCGGTGCCCGAAGAAACACTCAGCGCAACCCCTACTCCCGGAGCTGACTCGGACGCGCTCGGCTCAATTGAAGGAGTTCTGTTAGCTCTTCAGGAATTGCCGCCGACCGAACGTCGGAACTTAGTACTTCATCATGTTTGCGGTCTCTCCGTTGAGGAGGTCGCCGCCGAGGTCGGTTCGCCGATCGGGACTGTCAAGTCATCCCTATCACGGGGCAGACGCCATCTAGCGATCAAGCTCTCAAAGGAACAGGTCTTCGAATGATGGACGAGATACCTCCTCAAGACGCGAGAAATAGCGTCATAGGTGCGTTGGAGGATTTGCACCGAGTTAGCTCAGGTCGGGCATGGCCAGTTGGCGCGACCCTGCGCGCACTTGGTGATCGCCGACGCCGGCGACGGCGCGCTGTAAGAGTGGGGGGAATTGTCGCCGTGACAACGATTGCAATTGTTTCCCTTGCGACACTCACTACGACCTCACAGAATCCTCGCCAAACAACCGAGAACAACCGCTCCCACCCGATTGGCGGAAAGACGCCTGGCACTGAATCAACGGTTGTCAAAAGAAGCGGCGGCGCCACCGAGCTGTTGTCTACCGCAAGCACCACTTCGCCACCGCACGCCCGGGGCGCGGCATCAGCGGCCGAGCAAGCCTTCAGCTTATCGCTTCTCCGCAATCTGGTCTCTGCTTCGCCTTCAACGAATCACCTCGTATCGCCGTTTAGTCTGGCCGAGACCCTCCTCATGCTCGAGCTAGGCGCGAAGGGTTCAACGGCGGCTCAGATCGGAAGTGCGCTTGGACTGAGCAACGTGTCGTCGGCTTTGCAAGCCCGCGATTGGTCGGCCATGTCCGCCGATCTGCAACACGCGGGCAACAAAACCGACCAAGTAGCACTAGAGGACGCCGACAGTCTCTGGACCCAAACGGGCCTTGACGTCATGCCTGGCTACTTGGCTTCTCTCAAACAAACCTTCAATGCTGGTTTATGGCAAGTGGACTTCACGCAATCGCCCGATCAAACGGTTAGGGCAATCAATGCTTGGGCAAGCCTTCACACGAACGGCCACATACCACAATTGGTCTCACCGAGCGATATAGATCAAAAGACAGTCTTGGCTTTGCTCAACGCGGTGTACTTCACCGGCCCATGGCGAATTCCGCTTGACAATCAACCTTCTGGCATATTTCATGCTCCCGACAAGAATCTGACAGTGCCGTTTCTAGGCAGCGTTACCAGTCAGTTGGCCTTCCTTGGCAACGGCGTCCAGGAGGTACAACTGTCGTACGGAAATGACGTGACAGCGGCAGGCCAGCAAGGTAAGCATGCCGCTACTGCTGGCAGATATGCCGCAGACATCATAATGCCTACCTCCAAAACCCTTGCGAAATGGCTCAGGAGCGTTTCCGAGACATCCTGGCAGTCGCTAATTCGACACCTCAAGAGCCGGACGATTGACCTTTCATTCCCATCGTTCTCTCTGACTGGTGGTGAGCAACTAAATCAGAGTCTAGAGACTCTTGGGATCAAGAACGCCTTTTCCGCCTCAAGAGCCGACTTCAGTGGCATCAGCGCTGGTGCGCGCTATGTGAAGCTCATAAAACAGGTATCGACGCTGGACGTGTCGAAGTGGGGCACGGTGGCGAGTGCGGCCACTGCCGCAGTTGGCGATGAGGCATTAGTCGCTAGTAGTGCCCCCCTCCGATTCAACTTTGACCGACCCTTCCTCTTCATGATTCGTGACACAAAGACCGGAGCCATTCTGTTTACAGCCGCCGTCGAGAACCCTGCGGGCTGAATGCTAACTTGGGCACGAATCCGTGGCATCGCAGAGCTCAACGGTCGTACCGTAGTAGGACGTCCATACGTAGAGAAGCGCATTAATTTCTTCGGACATGGACCCGGTACCGTTATCCGGGCTAACGAGAGTCCCTCCATCTAGCGGTCCAAAGATCGATGGATAGAGCAACGGGCCGCCGCTGTCGCCCCCTACAATCGACGCCGTGGAATCAATTCCGTCAATGAGATTATCGCAGACCGGGGGGCTGAAATCGTAATCGCAGGTAGTCCACGGTACGTTCACTGCGGTAACTGTCCCCGACCTTGCGCCATTGAAACCTTCATTGTCCACGGTCGCGCCGACCGGCGGATTAGACGATCCAGTGATCGAGTCAGTTGTCTGGGTGGTCGTACTGCCAACCCACATCAAGTGACCATAACTTTTTGTCGAGATCAAACCGGTATCGATGCCGGAGACTGTGTAGGGACCGCGAGATCCAAAAAGCGTCGATGAGTTTTCGACGGCCTGAGTCCAGTCCGTATTCCACCACTTGATGGTGTTGTTACCGGTCCAATATTGTTGGTCGTAGAGACAATGGCCGGCTGTAAGAGCGTATGTGCCGCTGAATGCCGGAATGTAGACATTGGCCCCACTCGTACAGGCCACCAGATGGGATTCATTGGTACTTCGATTGGTCACGATCTCATCCCCCATATTGAAGGGGCTAAAATCGCAGGTGCGGGAACACGAGTCGTTACTCGGAACAGGACCCACAGTCATTCGTATTGATGACCCGTAGGCAGCGGCTTGGACTACGTCGTTAGGTACAACATCCTGCGAGCTTGGTCCGACATCAGTCGTTGTATACACGACAACCTGGTTGTGACCAGTATCAATGCCAGTTCCCCATACTCCCCGTGGTACCTGTCCCGCACTCTCATAGGAGTCGATACTGGGATATGAGATGCTCATTATATCCTTTTGTATCGCATAGAGCTTAGCGAGCGTGCGCGTACCTGAAACAAAACTTACATCGAAGGCCGCGGATGGCTTGTGCATTTCGGCGGGCACCGCCGAGGCGAGAGCTGTCGCTTCGGATTCAAACGGGGTGCTACTGCCAACCTCGACAATGCTAAAGGAGCCATCCGGATTCTCGAAGAGACCTCCGAAGTTATCTGGAAAGTCTGTTTCGAGTTTGGCCTGGAACAAACCAAGCGGATCGCCGGCATTGTTGACGGAATTCGGAAGAGCGCTCAATTGGGCCAATTCGGCTGAGCTAAGTGAAACTTGTGCGGGTGAAGAGGGGTCGCTCGACGCAGGTGTTCTCTGACCCGGAAACGGTTGACTTCCGCTCGCTGAGGTAATACCAACCAAAACCAGTGGCGAAACCAATGCAGCGGCAGTCCATGCGAATTTGCTTGATCTGCGACGGAAGTTGCCGTCCGATTTGCGAGGCCCCCGCATCGCTGCCCTCCCACCCTGTCACGTCTCAGAAATGAGTCAACGCCGCTTACCCTCTCGTGTCAAGCGATTTTCGGGTGTGCCTTTGATTTCCCAGTGCAAGCACTAGCCCGGGTTAGTTGTTGGTGGGCGTGACGGACCACACAGAGGGCGTCCATGTGTTTCTCGTCGGCGCTGCCGAGGTGGTCAGGTGACGAACGAGAGGGCGCGCGCCTTGGCAAAAGCGTCGGCCAGTTGGCGGGCCCAGGGCCACTCGCACTGGAGATGCAGGGTGGAGCTGCGCCCCGTGGTCGTGATCCGTCCGGCCACATGCAACAGCGTGTAACGCAGACGCTTGGGCTCTTCCTTGGCCAAGGCGCGTCGTCGAGGACGAGTCCCTGGGTGAAGGCGATCAAGTCCTGGGCCATCAAGACCAGCTCCATCCAGCAGGCGTTGTTGGCGAAGGCCGGGAAGGGCAAGTTCCTCAGTCCCGTTGTCCTTGGCGCAGCGGATGCGGTCCTCCACCCGGGCATGACCCCGGTGCCGGGCTTCCAAGTAGGCGATGTCGGGATCGGCCGAATCGGTTATGAACACCTGGTGCCGGTATCCGAACGGATCGAAGAGGTTGAAGGTGGAGCCGGGGTGCGGCAGCTCTCGGCGCAGGATCATGCGCGTGCCCGGGGGCCAACTCGATTGGTCGACCCATTTGGTGAGCTCGGTCACCTGGGCTTCGTCTCTCAGCTCCATGTCGGCGTCCATCGCCTCCATCGCTTCGATGATTCCGCAGTAATCGGGGAGGATCTCCAAGCTTCGCTTTAGGTGCTTCGGAGCGGCGATCAGCGTTAGGCAATCAAACACTTGACCGAATGCGGCGACTTGTCCCGGTAACCTGCCAAGTCGATCAGCTTCCGATTTGATTTCGTGACCCCAAAGCGAGCCAATAACGACAGCTATATCAATGCGCGATGTGCCGAAGTGGGTAACCAAATTCCTCCACCACAAGTGGATTCGACACCTGATTCCAACGTCGGCCAAGTCTCTGGAGGGTGGCCGAGCGAATGTCTCGCTCAGTTAGCATCGACCGTTGATCCTAGTCGGTCCCCCGAGAAGGAAAGTACTGGTTCTGGCGTCACGTTCGGAGCCGAAGTTCTTCGGCACCTCCGACGTCATTGCAAGCCGATCTGTCGTCCGATCCTACGACTTCGACCCCCCGGACCGCTGACTTGCGGTCGCATCCGAGACCCCGTGTAACGTAGCTGATTTCGAGGAGGGGGAAGTAAATGGAGATTCTGGAAGAACTAATTTCGATACTCCAATCCAGGCCGACCTCCGAGTCGGGAACCTTTTGACCTAACGCTCTTGAGTCGGATGGAACCACGCCGTGTTCCTAAGACGAGACAATGTCGACTCTGCGCTTGAGCTGATTCCCCTTTTCCCACGGCCACAACTCGTCGTGCTGCAACCGCCCGACAACAATGCCGTCCGCAATGCCGAGATCTTCGCTAAAGCGTTGTACATCTCCGATCGAGGACAGCTGCCTCAGTTGCTCCACCTTGTCTGGGGGTATCAGCAGCTCACTTGCGAAGCGATCTGCTTCTCCTTCGAGGGCGCCATCATCGCCGTCGTAGTCAATAAACGTCTCCTTCTTCGAGTGCAGCAGGAGGTGCGCTGCCTCGTGAAAGAAGGTGAACCAGAACCGGTCCTCCGCTTTCCCGCGGTCAGTGAGAGCGATCACGGCTCGGGTTGGACTAGACCACCAAGTCGCCCCGCTGATCCGGCACTTGTCGATCTCCTTGATGAAGACAAGCGCCACCCCAGCTTCGGCACAGAGCCGCACGGCCTCGTCGATGTCAGGCTCTCGCGTCACGGCGCGAATGCGCCGGAGCGCGGCGCGGAACTTCGTAGCGTTGTAGGCAGCCGTCTCGATCTCACGCGACTCCAACTCGCCAAGTCTCACCCAAGAGGCCACGGCCTCAGAGGACGTCTTGAATTTGCTCGAACGTCGGAACGAGGTCGCGGGCTTCGACCAAAGCCGGTCCCACGCGGCGCGGTCCGCTACTCCGAAGAACGCGAGCACAGCCTCGAACAGTTCTCCGCCTGTCAATTGTGGCAGTCGGCCTCGCCTCTTGAGGTCAGCGATTGGCAAACGGCGGATCCAGTTCTTGTCGTCCTCGTCCAACTCCCGCCCCTTCATGCGTAGGAGCGACTCTCGATAGCGCGCTTCGAGCTTGTTCCACATCGCAGCTGGCGTCCCCGTCACCAGCTCCAAGGTCATCGCTGTCTCGTGCGTGATGGGCGCCAACCCTTTGATGATCTGGTTGACATGTTTTGCGGAGAGACCACTACGAATCGCAAGGTCGGATTGTGAGAGCCCAATCTCATTGAGGCGGGCGCGCAGAGTCTCACCCGGTGGGACCGCGTAGTCGGGTCGGAACGTGTGGACCGTCACGTGAGATCCCCAACGACGAGGCTCACGATACGAATCCCATCGGCATTGTTGAGTTCATCCGTTGTCTCGCTCCCTTTGGTTGGCACGGCTCTAATGGTGAGTCTTCCTCGGTCGAAGACGACGGTCACGGCTCCGTCGTCGTCGGGCTCGATGACGGCGGTTTGCAGATCGACCACGTCGGCGCTGTCTACGGCGGCCAGCTCTTCGAGGTGACGGCCGACCAGGAGGAAGCCCTCGCCTCCCCAGCGGGTCGTGAGCTGCCGTTTCGAGTTGCAGAGCGCCGCCAACTCGGCGTCGGCGAAGGAAATCTCCACGTGGTCACCAGAAGTCTTTACCTCGAAGGTAAACATGATATGCTGAACGTCGTAGGTAAAGAATACCAGTCGAGAGGCCCTCCACGGGGATCCCGGAGGAGGAGATCCGGATGCAACTGTTTCTTCACTCCCAGGGTAGTGGCGAGGCCGAGATCGTGACCGTGGAGGATACGGCGCTGGCCAGGACCCTCATCGCAGAGGGCACCGATCACCGGATCTGGATTGTCGAGCAGGAAGAAGAGGTTCAGCTCGACATCACGTTCACGGAGGCCGGCATCCACCACCACCACCACGTCCACCGGGGGCACTGCCACAGGCTCCACGCCGATGTCCGATTCATGACCGACCACGGGACCGAGCACAAGCAGGACGACGTTCGTCCCGTCGCCACGATCGGCGAGGTCCTCGACTGGGCCGTTGGTGACGAGGGGTTCAACCTTCCGGTCGACAAGCGCCCCGACTACGTCCTTGCCCTCCCAGGTGCGAAGGAGTACCTGGCCGCAGACGTACGCGTCATCACCCTTGTCAACGAGGAGTGCACGGTCCACCTCGACCTCCTGCCCAAGGACCACTTCGGCGGATGACCGACGTCGCCTCCCCAGACGAGCAGGTCCTGCGTGCCCACCTGGAAAGCGCGGCCTTTCAGATCGGTTTGGCCGACGGTAGCTGGCGTCTTGAGTCCCTCACGTGGCCCTATGCCGTGATCACCGTGGCGGCTGCACCGCGGACGGGTGCTGCACCCGGCGAGTTCTCCATCCGGTTCGAGCTGAGGGGCTACCCGGAGACTGCCCCAACGGGTTGCATCTGGGAAGTCGGTTCGAACGCACCCCTTCCGGGGCCCCGCCGACCCAAGGGTGCCGACGGTCAGATCCTCCAGCTGTTTCGTGACAACTGGATGGACGGGATGGCCCTCTATGCCCCCTTCGACCGCGTCGCTCTCGTCGATCACGGCACCGCATGGGCGGACCAGTGGCCGATGTCGAAGTGGACGCGCGACCGGGACCTGGTATTCGTACTGCGACATATTCACGACGAGCTGAACTCGGTGGGATATGTGGGGATTTAGCCGCTTTGCGCTCCTGCGCATGGACAGATCGACCTGGCGAGAGCTCCTCGTGGAGTTGCAGCGCCGCGATGGAGGCTGGCGCGAGTCAGGGGCATTCCTCTGCGCGGATGCCTCCAACAACCGCCCCAATGTGACTCGCGTCGTCTACTTCGATGATCTCGACCCCGAGTGCCTGAAGGGCGACATCCACATCGTCGGGACCGCGTATTCCAAGCTGTGGGACATCTGCGAAGCAGAGGACCTGAGGGTGGTGGGCGACGTTCATACCCATCCCGGAACCAACGTTGCCCAGAGCTGCATCGATGCCAACAGCCCTGCCCTCGCCAGGGCGGGCCACGTCGCCCTTATCGTACCGACCCTGGCTGCCGGCGACATCGAGCCATCCGCAGTCGGTGTCCACCTCTACCGCGGCGACGCCGGATGGCTCTCGTGGTTCAACCGCAAGGCGACAATCCGATTCGATGTCCGGAGGTCCTTGTGAGTTTCGATCGACCCGAGTCGATCCACAGGACGGCCCTGCTTTTCTTTGGCAAGGACGCTCCGTCTCCCGAAGAGGCGGAGGCCACGCTCCGGCGCTTGGTGCTACAGGTACACGTCGGGCGTGGTGCCTGTTCGGGCCGTTCCGGTACTGCGGCGCTCACCACCCTCGTCAATGCTGGGCGTCGCGCCTTCCTTGGTGGGGTCCTGGTGACCATCGACGAGGACGTCGAGTTGCATCACGGCTGGGCCAAGGGTCGCCGGATATCAGAACTTGTTGAGGAACTCGGTGGCACCTTGGTCAACGCCCTCGACTCGAGCCACCCGACGTTGGCGCTCGGACACCGCGCCGAGCCCGTCGGTCTTATCGTCCTTCACCCGACCTGGCATGGATGGACCGCCGGCGTGGTCCAGAACCCTGACGATCGACGAGACGACCATGGATTGGAGATCGCGGCGATCGCGGCTGCGGCCCTCGGGATCTCAGAGGCTTTCCAGTTCCTCACCGGCCCGCCTGGCCCCGGCCGCCGTGATGTGGGCGTCTCGCTCTGGAATCCCGAGGTCGACTGGCGTTCTGACGAGGCCGTGGGCCTCACGCTGTCCCGTCTGCCGTCGAGTTTGTGGCTGCTCGGCCTCGGGCACCTCGGCCAGGGCTACGCCTGGTCCATCGGCTGGCTCAGCTACGCTGATCCGGCCGCGGTCCTCGTTGCTCTGGTCGACGACGACGTCGTCGAGGGGGGCAATGACGCCACGGGCATGCTGCTTCGGCCGTCCGATGAAGGCAGCCTTAAGACACGGGTCGTGGCACGGGAACTCGAACAAGTCGGTATCCGCACTCGCATCGTCGAACGTCGCTTCGACGACCACTTCGCCGTCCAAGACCGGGAACCTGTCCTGGCCCTCGCGGGGTTCGACAAGCCCGAGCCCCGCCGACTGCTCGGAGGCCGGTTCAAGCGGGTCATCGACGGGGGCCTTGGAACCGGCGGCAGGGAGTACCTGTCAATCTCCGTACACACCTTCCCGTCCACCCTCGATCCAGCCGTGGTCTTCCGTCCGAGCGGAGCCTCCACTGGCGCCCTCACCGAGGAGCACGAGGCCGTCATCAAGGGTTTGATCGCCCAAGGCCTCCCCGAAGGGACCGCCCGGTGCGGGGTGACGGCCGTGGCCGGCATCGCTATCGCCGCGGCATTTGTCGGCACCTTCGCCGGGACTTTGGTGCTCGCCGACGTACTCCGGTCACTGCACCAGGGCCCCGCCCTCTGCGCCGTCCGGTGCGATCTGAGGACGCCGACCGACCTCCGCAGCGCCCCCAATACCGCCCCGGGCCCGCCAGTCAATCCGGGCTTCACGGCCTGCTCAGAATCGCCCGAGGCCGACCGTTTCTGAGCCACTATCCCGTGCGTTGGAGCCCTATGCCTTGACCTGACAACCACTCGAGACCGCGGATCCACCTGAACTCGAAATCGGGGGCAGGTCAGTGAGCCCTGGTCTGGATCCGGAACCTAGCCCGGCCCTCGCCACTGCTGGGTTTGAATGTGGCACATTGGCCGATCGACCGGTCTGTCATCTCATTGGCGCTGGACCAGGGATGATGCTTCCAGATCTGGCAAAGGCGGGCCAGATGGGATTCAAACTCATGAAGCCATTCTTACCTCTAAGGCGTGTCAATGCGGACTCCTGCCAAAGACTTCGGATCAAGCGTCAGGAGGAGAACTTGCTGGCCATCCTCGCCGTGGTCGCAACGTGACCCCAATGCGCCGCAAGGCGAGAGCCACCGTGTCGGTAGCGACACCGAAATGCTCTGACAGCTTGGCCAAAGATTGACCAGCGAGATACAGCCGAGCCGCTTCCTCGGACTGCCTTGGCCCAAGCCGGGGCGACCGACGGGGTAGAGCATGGCGTCGGACGTGCCTCTGGACGGTGCTCTGATCAACTTGAAAGCTGGTAGCCAGCTCATCGACGGATACGCCGTCGACGTAACCCTGAATCAGCGCCGCCACCTTGGCCGGTTCAAGGCGCCGGCAGACGCGTTTCGGGGTTCGGAGGGCGGGTTGAGACCCGGATGAGGTCCGTTCCAAGGAGGTTGTGGGGACGTTATCCCTGGTCAGGGACCAGAGAGCGTTGATTCTCTCCTTAATCGCTTGGTTTGAGAGTTGTCCGCTCACCTCCACCTGAGCGGACTCGAACCGCCGACCTTCTGGTTTCCTTGGCAGGGTGGGCCGAAGCCCCCTTTGGCAAGGGCGTAGGCACCAACTTTCGATGCCCAGAGGGCGAGCCTGGCAAGGATGACCTACAGGCGCTACCGATCGCCGTCGCCTGTCCTCAGCACGGTGTTGGGCGGGTTCAGCAGGATTGGCGGCCCTTCGACTAGCGCCAAAGTGTTCGCACAATGCCACGGTGGGACTGCCATTTCTGGTTTGTGCATGAGCCCCTCGTGACGGGTGTCCAGATCTGTGCGATGACGTCTCGTCCCGATCTCGTTCGTGACGCCGATAGGGGATCGGCTATCGCCTGGTTCCGGGAGC
>Ga0307372_10004719_pt1 | contig 20835 bp, 20 predicted proteins | sample OX1MG_FD_202533 | JGI IMG/M metagenome (GOLD analysis project Ga0307372, IMG submission 202533) | Soil microbial communities from Risofladan, Vaasa, Finland - OX-1 | ecosystem: Environmental > Terrestrial > Soil > Coastal area > Acid sulfate soil | place: Finland: Risofladan, Vaasa | collected...
TTCATCCAATTAATCATAATCAAACCATTGACACCGCAAGACTTCTTGATATACCGTTTATGACTTTGCACACTGTCTGGGATAATTTGGGTGATAATTTTATGAAACAATATTTCAAAGATAAAGAATTCGATAGCGTTGGTGACATTATGGACGCAATGATGGAAATTCCCGAATATCAGGAAGCAAAAAGAGGGAAAGCAGGGCCAATTTTGGTTTCTGGGAATAGAGCTAGTAAAGCAGGTAAAATAGCACTGTTCTTTACCGGCGGTACCAATCCTTCAAAAGAATGGTATATGGAATTGGCAAAAGCAGGAGTCGGAACAGTGATCGATATGCATATCAAAGAAGATGCACTGAGAGAACTTCGGAAATTACATGTCAACATAATCAATGCCGGACATATGTCATCGGATTCAATAGGTGCAAATATCTTTTTTGACGCGTTAGAGAAACACGGCATAGAAGTTATTCCGTGTTCAGGATTAATCCGTGTTAAAAGGAGTAATAAGTTATAATATGATTTCAGTAACCGAATTACGCGCAGGAACGGCATATGAGGAAGACGGACAATTTTTTACGGTCTTGTCATATGAGCATATCAAGATGGGACGTGGGTCGGCCAATATTAAAGTAAAGGTAAAAAATCTTAAGACCGGTTCGATCGTAGATAAGAGTTATATTAACGGTGCAAAAATCCAAGATATCCACGTAATAAAGAAAGATATGCAGTATCTTTATAAAGATGATGATGCTGTTTATTTTATGGATGCTGAAACTTTCGAACAAGTAAGTATCCCCCTCAAGATTGTTCCCGAACATATCTATCTGAAAGAAGGGGAGACATTTACCGTAAGCTTCCTCAATAACGAACCGTTAACGGTTCTACTTCCACCAAAAATGACCTTTAAAGTTATCGAAACAGCGCCCGGTGCAAAAGGTAACTCTGCGACAAATGTTTTTAAAGAGGCGATCTTAGAAAATGGTTTGAAGACAAGAGTACCTCTGTTTATTAACACGGGTGAATCAATTCGTGTTGACACGCGTACGGGTGCATACTCGGAAAAAGCCTAACCATGAACGCTCATATTCTTCGTGTCTTTTCTGAACGATCTTTTTTATTTTTGTGGATTGGAGAAGTATTTACTCAAATTTCTACAAACCTTTTTAACTTCTTTTTATTACTTGTTGTTTATAAATTGACTCATTCAAATACCGCTGTATCAGGGATTGTTTTGACTTTTACAATTCCTGCAATTTTTTTCGGCTCCATAGCAGGTGTGTATGTTGACAGGTGGAATAAAAAATATGTCTTAATAATAACAAATAGTATTCGTGCGCTACTGCTTGTTCTTCTTGCCTTTATGTTGAATAACGTCGTGATGATTTATGTAATTTCTCTCTTATTTTCAATTCTCGTCCAATTTTTTATCCCGGCAGAAAGTCCAATGATTCCTCTCGTTGTCAGAAAACAATTTTTGCTTCATGCAAACGCGCTTTTTGGTCTGGCAATTTTTGGCTCTATACTCGTTGCGTATGTCTTATCCGGACCAATTCTTATTCTTTTTCAGCCGTTTTATTCAGTACTGCTTTTTGCAGCAATGCTCTTCATGGGGGCTATTTTTATTATATTTGTTAAACCAGATTACGCAAAACCTGTAAAGTTAGCAAAGAAGGCAAAACAGTTAAATCTTTTTAATGATATTAAACAAACGCTATCGTTTATGAGACATACAAAAATGATATCTCATTCTTTATTTTTACTTTCTTTATCGCAAATTCTTATCTTAATATTGGCAACAATTGCCCCTGGGTATTCTTCACAGGTACTTGGAATTCCAGTGGAGCAGTTTCCGATTATCTTTGTAACGCCAGCTGCACTTGGAATGGTAATTGGATCCGTAGTATTGGTAAATGTTTTTCATAATCATCCACAACAAAGGATCATTACAACCGGAATATTTTTATCAGGAATTGCAATGCTGTTATTGCCTTTCGGTTCAAAAGTTGCTTCAAGGGACATTGTTCATAATATAAATCTTTATCTTCCCCATACATTTACCATAACAATTCTTCATATTATGGTAGTATTGGCGTTCATTTTAGGTGTAGCCAATTCACTTGTTTTTGTCCCTGCAAATACAAGGTTGCAAGAACATACATCAGATGAAATGCGGGGTAAAATTTACGGATTTTTAAATACATTTATTGGGCTTTTGTCATTGGTACCTATTATTATTGTGGGAGGGCTTTCAGATTTAATTGGTGTTGGTACAGTAATTATCGGTATAGGAGTCAGCCTGCTGCTGCTTGGTTTCATCAATATATACATATAAAATATGCAGATATTATTATTTTTGCCAGCATTATTTTTGTTTTTATACATACTTTACCGTTTAGTTAAAGATGATTATATTTTTATCCGGAAGGGAATATCCCTTGAGCAGTCTTTTGATATTGCCTTTATTACGTTATGGGTTAGCCTTTTTTCTTCAAGATTATTATTTCTATTATTTCATCTATATCCAGGACAGAATATCTTGTTTGATTTTTTTTCTTTCAACAAAGGAGGATTTTCACTGACAGGTGCTATTATAGGCGGTATGATTGTCGTTTATTTAACCGGAAGATATAAACGCGTGCCTTTAGGAAGATTAAGCGATTTTTTGAGTTTATCTTTTAGTTATGCACTACCGTTGCTTTTTTTGTCGGATGCTATTTTTGCAAAAAAGAGTGAATTGTTATTTGTTTTTTTGAATGCGGTAGTTTATTTTATCTTATTATTATTTTTCGTGCAGTTTTTATATCCGAAAGTAATGAATAGAACTATAAAAGAGGGACTTCTTTCTTTGGTTTTTTTACTAGCTTTTTCTCTAATTTCATTGATAACATCTCTATTAATATCCTTAAAGCATATTCAAAACTTTCTTAATCCAGAAAATATAATTCTAACCGCCATTTTTCTTTTTAGCCTCTTTTTATTTATAAAACTAGAACGGTCATCTCATACTAGACGGATGATCATAAAATAACATGCAGATGATAACCATCCCTATAATCTTTGAAGATAAATCGTTGCTCATAATTGATAAACCAGCCGGAGTGACAGTGAATCGTGCGGAAACTACGAAGAATGAAACCACTATACAAGATTGGACCGAAAATCATTTGAATATAAAATTTAAAGATGACGGTAGAAAATTTGGAGACAAAGATTGGAAGCCGGAAGATGATTTTTATAAAAGAGGAGGGATAGTCCATCGTCTTGATAAAGAAACATCAGGAATTTTAGTAATTGCAAAGACACCACAAGCTTTTGTTGATCTGCAAAAACAGTTTAGGGACCGAACAGTAAAAAAAACGTATACTGCATTAGCACATGGCGTTATCAAACCTGAAAAAGGCGAAATTTCTGTTCCTGTTGGCAGATTGCCTTGGAATAGAAATCGATTTGGTATCATTCCCGGGGGCAGAGAATCAAAAACGTTGTATGATGTTTTATCGTATTATCAAAGATCAGATATAAAAGATAAACTATCTCTTGTTGCATTATATCCACAGTCGGGGAGGACACATCAGATCCGTGTACATTTGAAATATATATATCATCCAATCTTCGCAGATTTTCTTTATGCAGGTAGAAAAACAGCAAGATCCGATAGGAAAATGTTGCAAAGGTTTTTTCTCCAAGCTACAAAAATAAGTTTTTTGCATCCGGATACGCAAAAAAGTATAACGTATGAAGTACCGTTGGCAAAAGAATTAGATGCGTTTTTACAAACGTTGGAAGAAATACCGCACTAGAATCAAATCATAACCTCTGATATACTTTGTTTAGGTTTTAATTACAATTATTGATGAAAAAAGCTGCCCATAATACGAATAAAAGTTTAAAAACGCTTTATCTCTATGCAATTATCGTTTTACTGCTTATTCTTGTCTCATTGGTAGTAAAAGTATTCTATATAGTTCAACAAAATAAATTTGATTCGACACATCATTTTACACTTGCAATAATTGAACATAACAACGTTAAAGAGATACTTTCATTTCAACCACAGACCCCTGCAGTATCGGAACTGATAATACAGAATAATAATATTCCATATGGGTTACTCGCAAAAAATTACGGCATAGAAACTGATGGTTATATACAAACTGGTGATAATTTATTGCCAGGATCTGATATGTCAAATCTTCTTTGGTCTTCAATAATCCATACCGCATCATGGCAATGTAACGTAACTATTTTTGATAAGGTGCGGCTATTACTTTTGGTAAGAAGTATAACATCAAATAATAAAATTATTAAAAATATATCATTAACAACACAAAATTTTGACGTCAACGCAACGATAATGACCGCTTTAACAGACCAGGATGTCGCAACAGAGAATACCAGCATTCAAATTATAAACGCAACAAATGTTTCAGGTCTTGGGCAACGGCTAGCAAGAGTTTTGACCAATCTTGGAGCAAATGTAATAGATATCGCAACTGCACAAAAAACACAAGAAAAATCATCTATTGCATATTATGAGAACGAATCATATACATTGAATCGTGTGCAACGTATTTTAGATATTCCAGTACGCAAACTCACTAAACGGCCAATTGCAGCAATTGTGATAACAATAGGAAAAGATAAAGTAAATACAAGCGAATTTTGAAGGCTTATAGTATGATATTTATTATTTTATTTCTTTTCTTTTTAATTTCAATTATTTTAGCTTATTGGTCATTATTGAAACAGAAAAAGTTGAAAGAGCTAGAATACGTACAAGGAGAATTAAAGAAGAAAAAGGTGATTTATCATCACTCATCATCATCAGAAGAATCGGAAGAGTGATGTGATTTGTTTTTGTTACTTACCGAGTTATTTGATATTGCAAGCTTTGGTTTGTCGCTCCCAGATACAAAAGAGGGTTGATTTTTAAATTTTTTAACTCGTTTAGTCTCGCGAATAAAGATACTTACTTTATTACTATCTACAGTTCTTACATAAGCTTCATATTGATTACCTGCATCCATAAACTTGATAAGCCGTTGACATGTATCATCGGGTAGCATTCCAATAAACTGATTTTCTAAATCATAGGCAAAGATTTTACTACGTTTTATCCGTAAATCCAATTTTTCTCCGGATCTTAAGTGAGTAATGATTTTCTTATCTGCGATATTAATAAGATCCATTACTTTTGTTTTGCCAGGTTCTTCGATAAAAAGATTATTTATTACTATATTTGTTCTTTTTGTATTGACTTCGTGCAGCCTTTTTAAGTTGCGGATTGCAATAGGGTTTTGCATATCGAGGGATAATACTTTTTCATATAACGTCTTCGCGTCTTTTGGGTTACCCGAACTAAGTAATGCAAATGCAAGTCGATTGAGTGTGTCAATATCTTCGGGATCTTCTTGGAGAATAAGCTGGTTAAGATCTATAGCCCTTTGCCAGTCGCCAACGAGGGCAGTTTGTATAGCTTGATTTTTAAGCGTTAGCATATGAAAGAGCTTGCAAGTTGAAAGTAATTCTACTAACAATTCTTGCAAAAGTCAAGGGAGAAAGGGTATAATAGAGCGTCTAGTACCTAGCGTCTAGCGTCGAGTTTCTATTTCTAAAAAAGTAATTAAATAGAACTAGACCCTAGATTCTAAATGCTAGATACTAATCTAATGAGTGGACATTCAAAATGGGCTACAATTAAACGACAGAAAGGCGCAAATGACGCAAAACGTGGGCAGTTATTTACCAAACTTTCCAGCGCTATTACAATAGCTGTTAGTCAGGGCGGGGGATCACCAGACCCGGAAAGTAATTTCCGTTTACGACTTGCTGTAGAAGCAGCACGCGCTGCAAATATGCCGAAAGACAATATCGAGCGTGCTATTCAACGGGCGAGTGGTAAGCAAGTAGACACGCTTGAAGAGGCCACGTATGAAGGCTTCGGACCGGGAGGATTCAGCGTTCTCGTCGAAGCGTTTACCGATAATAAACTACGGACTGTTTCTGAAGTCAAAAATGTGTTTAATAAAAACGGAGGTAGTATGGGTGCGCAGGGAAGTGTAATGTATCAATTCGAGAAAAAAGGTGTTATCACTGTTGATAAAAATGGAAAATCACTAGATGATATTTTTCTAATCGCTGCTGATAATGGAGTCGAAGATATTGAAGATGCGGGAACGGAAGTTCTTTTATATACCAAACCTGAAGATGTAACAAAAGTAAAAGATAGTTTGAGCCAAAATGATCTTACTGTAAAAACATTCGAGCTTATGTTTAGGCCTGTAGTAATAAGTGCTATTTCTGATAAAACAACAGCTGAAAAAGCTTTATCATTTGTGGATAAATTAGAATCACTTGATGATGTGCAGCGAGTGTACGCGAATTTTGATATCCCTGATGAGCTGATAGAGGATAGTAAATAGGGAATGAATATTAGACAGCGAGTTGTATCAAGCGGAAAAAAGGGGAGAAAAAGACTGCATTTTGCCATAGATAAGCGGCAGAAATTTGTTCTCGCCGTCTGTATCTTATCACTAGGATTATTTTTCACCGAATATCAATTAACCCAATGGGGATTAATTGTGACACTTATCTTGCCATTCCTTACGGTCTTATTTCTTTTGTGGGCGATTTTTAGTGATCTTAAAGAAAATAAATTATTTCAAGTTATCATTTTGCCGTTTATTTATACGTTTGCATTCGGGTTTTTCTACTTGTTAACGCCAACATCATTTGTAGTCCGATTATTACTTACGGCAATTTATGCTTTTGGTTTATATTCACTTTTTTTGAGCCAAAATATATTTGTCGTGTCATCTTCAAGAACTATTCAATTGCTATCCGGAGCACGGATAGTTTCTTTTGTAATTACCCTCATTTCATATTTTTTCTTAACTAATATTGCTTTTTCGTTTCACGTTATCATCTTCCCGGTAATAGCCGTTATTGCGGTTTACACATACTTGTTGATTTATCATTCTCTCTGGACTTATACCTTGCAGAAGTATTCACAGCCCTTATTGATTTGGGTATCGGCGCTCACAGTATGTGTTATTGAAATTGCGTCACTGGTATGGTTTTGGCCAAGCAATCCTACGGTAACCGCATTATTTCTCACAGGATTCTTTTATGCTATTGTTGGGCTCAGTCATATATGGCTTGAAAAAAGATTTTTCAAAGGAATACTTTGGGAATATGTTTGGGTAGGTACTATTGTCTTTTTTGTATTACTGTTATTCACACAGTGGGGGAAATAGCCTCAATTAGCCTCAAGAAAGTACCATTTTTTTGAATTTGCGGAGAAGTGCATATACAAGCAATTTTTAACAAGTAACATAGGCTTTAGTGTACGTTCTGTATGGTATGAGAACAATTAATATTATATAAATAAATCTTTCATTACTTTAAAAAATTACTTGAATGATAGAGAAGAGAGGAGAGGGAAGTGAAAAGGGGAAGGAACGACCTATATAATTATTGATATAGTGTGATATAGTATGTGGATAACTTTTCACGGACGACTTTTCACAGCCTCAAATGATATAGTTTGATATATGTTTTAATTCATCTCATTGCTGGCCAGTCAGGTTACAGCAAGCGAGCTGTTGTACTTATATATCACGAAGCTTTTGACTACTACATTCTTTAAAAAGCATATACTACATTGCAGATGGGTACCTCCACTGCTAAAGGGATACCAGGAAAGTAAAAGAAAAAAATACGAACATCATTTTTTGTAGTTTTTGAGGCTAAAAATTATCGTTTAGATTGATTTGACGATCTAAATTAAGCATTCCTCGACGCCGTAGTAGAGGTGCCTTTATGGCGTGCTCTATACGAAAGATCAGATAGATACAATTGCATACTTTCTTCGGTAAATGCTTACATACATTTTTCTTACGCAAGGCATTGACTTTCTCTTCCGGGAGAGGATGTCATAGTAGCCATAGATAGTAGTAACAATAACTCACTATGATTACTGTTGCATCAATAATGTATTTGTTATATTGCAACTCCACTCCGTCGGGAAAGAAGGGTAAAATGTTATGTCGCACAATATAACTTTTACGACATGATGAGGTTTAAATCCGGGGGGAGGGCTTCCGTTTTATTTTTTTAATTTTTGATTTATATTAATTTTTAACATTCGCAGATTCGTGTACTGGCTAATTTTGTTATATTACCTGTCTTATCTTAGATATACATTTGCTGCCGTTATTAACATCCCATAGTCATATATATCTTTATTTTTTTATCTGTTTATCTTTGTTTTTAGCCTGCATTTTTGGGTGTATAGAATGTCATACAGCTTATATGTGAGTAAATAGTATCCAACACTCCCCTTTATATATTTTGCAGAAGGGGAAGCGCTTTTCACATATTGAGATAGATCGTTAAATTAGTAACCTGAGTCGCATTATTTCTAATGTGTTTTCATTTTTGAAAATATTAATTTTTAGCTGTTTGTAAAGAAAAAAATCGTAACAATATTTGATTTTCGTTTGATAACGAGACCGTAAATATTGGCCTTGAATAGGAGGTCATGTAGTGCGATTTAAGGCCTGTGTTTTAAGAAAGATAAGTAACTGGTCATCTTAAATTATGCAGTGTTTGCAGATAGCTGTTTTGACAATACATTTTGCCTGTCGCTACTACCATTAATTAAGAATAAGTAAGTCAAATGGTGGTTCATCAGGGAGTGGTTCTTTAAAGATCGATTGATCGCCTTCAAGAGCGTCAAGGATTTGGATATATCGGTAAAACGCAGCGTTTGTCCACCCAAAGCCTTCTTGCATGGCATATTTATATCCGACGCTTGGTTCACCTGTCTTGCCATCAATTTTTTCAAAGAACGTTTTGTATTTTCTGAATAATTTTGCATGAGTCTTTACTGAATTCTGCATTATTCGTTTTGCTTCATTTATAAATCCGTATCGAAGAAAACCAATGATCGAAAGGTATTCCAGAGGCGACCAAATGTTAGGGTAGTCCCACTGTTTGGGTTTGATAATTTCTTCAATTGCCGGATGATAGCGACGTTGAATAGTGGATAGATCTATCGGTTTGGCCAGCGAAACTTTAGCTCCGACCATAAGACCATACGGAGTCTCAAATTTTGATAAATGCTTCATTGCACGTTTTGCTTGAGCAGGCGTTGCAATACCTGCCCATAGGGGAGTGTACGAGGCTAAAGAAAAGTAGTGACCAATTCTTTGAAAACCATAACCGTAGTCATAGAAAAAACCTTCGTCCTTATCCCACATGATCTGCATGGCTTTTTTCCGTTCTTTTGCCTTCTCTTTCCACATTTTTGCCTCTTCCCTATTGCCGAGTATTTCACAAGCTTGTGCAAAGTCTATTTCGTATTTATATAAATACGAATTTAAATCAACGGGCAGAAATTGATCACAGCGATTATAAAACCGAGATGTCATATCCCAGCCGGATTCTATTTCTGATGAGTGAGCGTAGCCAATATCTCGGTCTCCGTAACGAGAAAGAATAGTGTTGTTGACGCTGTGATTATAAGCACAATCTTTATCGATCCAGACTAATTCATATTCCTGTTTGGCAATAGAAATTGTTCTATCCAACCACTTTTTCATTTTATGTTCGTACCATTTCCGTTTTACTCCTGTGACATATTTATATTGATTAGTTGGATTTAACCTCTGGAGGTACGTATCCATAATCATTGAAGAAAAAAATGGCGGCTGTGAACGTCCCATGGAGCCGGGTGCGCTGAAGTTTGGAATAAGATGAAATGCATTAAAGAGATAAATAAAATTTTCGATCATCTCAGGCATAAGCCATTCCCGTTTGGTTCCCATAAGACCTTTGAACATGAAATAGCTGTCCCAATAATAGATATACGTAAATTTATTGTCATTAGGTACAAAATAGTAATGAGGAAGCTTGACAGAATGGGGGTTAATATCCTTGTTTCTGATAGTGCTTTTCATTCCCAAAGGCAATTTATCCGCATAGGGTAACTCATACGGCAAGTTATTTATCCGATACCGGAGTTTCATCCTAGATGGTTTGTAAATTATTTTATTCCAGTAGTTATCGATATACTCGAGACAGTCTTTATATTCTTCTTGCCACATACAATGATTAGTATAAAGTATTAAGCAGGAAGTATAAAGTATTTGTAAGAGATTGCATTGCAGTGTTCTTATGTCGTAGAATATTAATAGGGAACTCCCCTACTGCCTATGCAAAATGGACTTGAAAAACAAATTAATGATTTTTTGGAACATCTTGAAGTTGAAAAAAATTCCAGTAAGCTAACGATCCGTGATTATCGACATTATCTCGATACCTTTTTGAAATGGTACTCCTCTACCCTGCCGGGTAAATCGATAAGTGATTTGGATCTCGGAACTGTGCGCAAATACCGAGTTTATCTGGCAAATAAAGTAGACCCGCGAGGCAAAGGTTTGAAAAAAGTAACGCAAAATTACTACGTAATTGCTCTCCGCTCATTTTTGAGATTTCTTATCAAAAATGACCACAAGACACTTGAACCTTCCAAGATTGATTTACCGAAAACAGAAAGCCGGAGTTTGAAATTTTTAGAAAGAGAGCAAATTGATAGATTGGTTACCATGCCGGATACGAGTAAAGAGGATGGTGTTCGTGACAGGACAATTTTGGAATTATTATTTTCGACTGGTCTTCGTGTTTCAGAGCTCGTAAAGCTTAATCATGAGCAGATCAATATCGAACGAAGAGAGTTTGGCGTTGTAGGAAAAGGAGGACGAGCCCGAGTTGTGTTTATTTCTGACCGCGCTGCGGAGTGGATAGCCAGGTATCTTGCTGTGCGAACAGATGTATTTAAGCCCTTGTTTATCCGTTATTCGCGAGCGATCGATGAAGAAGATAATGGTGAAAAAATGCGTCTTAGTGTCCGAAGTGTTGAGCGAATTGTGAAGAAGTATACCCGTATGGCTCGTTTGCCCGTTGACGCTACTGTTCATACGTTGCGGCACAGTTTTGCGACAGATTTATTAACAAATGGCGCGGATCTCCGGTCGGTGCAGGAAATGCTTGGTCATAAAAATATCGCGACGACTCAGATCTATACACATGTGACCAACAAGCAGCTCCGTGACGTTCACAAGGCATTCCACAGCGGGAATAAATAGACATCAGTTTGTTTTTTAATACGTTTCGTATGAGAGCGTGACGGTTGAGGTGACGGAGTTCTGTCCGGGGTTGATTTGTGTTGGGACTGATTTTGCGCTTCCTGCAGCGCTGTTCATCATCAAAGGACGAACAATCGGGAAAGCATTATCATTATTTTCTTGAATATTGGTAATCCTTCCCAAATTGATTCCTGCTGCTTGAGCGATACTCTGTGCTTTATCTTTCGCATCCTGGATCGCTTTTGTCCTTGCATCATTTTCCAACTGCTTTTGTTTGGCATCGGAGAAGGTCAGATCCGGTCCTGAGATATTTTCGGCGCCGTCATTGGTAACTGTATCAATCACCTTGTTGGTAATATCATTACTATGAATGGTAATATCGACATCTTCGCTGACCGTATAACTGATAATAGTATTAGTTGTTTGAGACGGACGGATCGGCATAACCTTAATATCCGGCTGCATGATCCCGAATCCTCCCCCATTATCATTGTAGTTGGGATATGAGCTGTAATTGCTCGTTTGGATATCCTTTTTTGCGACGCCAAGCTTCTTAAGATCACTGACAATTTTGTTGGTAAAGGTATTTGCTTGGCTTTGCGCGTCCTTAAGTGTTGTAGCAGTTTTTGTGACAGTAAAGGAGACATCCGATTGATCGGGGGTTGCCGTTGCCGTTCCGGTTCCTTGGACAGTGAATGGCTGGGATTTTGTCTGAGTTCCGAAGAGATTCCATGTATGGTTGAAGTAATAATTGACAAGCAAAAGCAATACGACCGTGAATATAGCAGAAAGGATTGAAGTTTTTAGAGCAATTTTTACTTCAGAAGTAAGTTTCATATGTATATCGTAGAGTCTTTACATGTGTTTGTCAACGAAAAAAACAAGAGATTTACCTCTACAAGTACTGATAAGTAAATTATTCCCATTTAAAAGTCTTTGCAGCAAGGATATACATGACCGCTCCCCAAATGATAAGGCCGATCATAAGCGGTATTGTCTGTGTGAAATCTCCACCTTCGGTCGTAATTTTTCTCACCGCAGCATTGAAAAAAGAAAGAGGTAAAAAGTTTGCAATGGGTTGAAGCCAGTTCGGTAGATCGGTGATCGGGAAAAATGTACCCGACAACAAAAATTGCGGCAGCGTTATCAAATTGACCATCGGACCGGCAGCATTCTCATCATTAACGAGACCGGCCATGAAGTATCCGAATCCAAGAAATGCTACAAGTGCAATGATAGACAGTATAAGTAGCTCAACAAATGTGATCCATCCGTGTGGTAAGTAAAATTTAAAGGCGACAATACCGAGAATAAGAATTAGAAGTACCTGTAAAACTGCCATAATAAGGCGGGATCCTCCCTGTGCGAGAAGAATAGTGATAGCACGGGTCGGTGTCGCGAACATCCGCTTGAGTACCAGTGCTTTTTTAAGATATATTAATCCAAATACTGTTCCGAAAATTGCTGTTGACAGTAGCGCAAAACCCATTTGTCCCGGCAATGCAAAATCAATATAACGAATTTGCCGTCCTGCAAGCTGTTGTTTTTTAATCGTAATTGTTGGATCAGTTACTCCTGCAGCCCGCAGGTTTTCTTGGTCAACAATCAGATTGACGAGTGACGTGATGTCGGCTGCTGTCTGTGGACTTGCCGTTGATGTGATGACATTTACTTGATATCTCGGTGGGTTTTGTGAAGTTTGTTTCACAGATATAATTCCCGACAGGTTGCCTTTTTTCATATCTTTTTCAAGCTGTGTTTCCGGTGCGACTTGTGTTTTTACGATACTTTGCTGTTTGATAGCTGTGATAATCGGATTATTGAGATTGCTGGTGGCCGGAAACCCTATCGTCAACGGAGCAGTTGAATTCCCAATCAGTCCAAAAATACTGATAAAGACAACGGGAAAAAGAAAGCCGAACGCGAACGTCGCAGGATTGCGCGTTTGGGCGAGAAAAAAATACTTCATCATGACGAAGAAGGCTCGGATTTGGTGTGGTCGTCTATATATTTTTTTCATAATTCTGAATCATCCTTCCCGTAATTGTCTCCCTGTTAAGTTCAGAAAAACATCTTCGAGATTGGCTTGTTCCTGTTTTATTTCTTTTTTAAAACCTGTCTTGAGCAGATCCTGAATAAATGCTTTTGGTGTACCAATTTTTAAAATTTTCCCATGATCCATTATCGCAAGTCTGTCACACAGCTGTTCTGCCTCATCCATATAATGAGTCGTCATGACAATAGTAACTCCTGCTTTGTTGATTTTCCGTACCATTTCCCAAAGATGGATTCTTGCCTGCGGGTCAAGACCGGTTGTCGGTTCATCAAGAAAAATGACTTTTGGTTGATTGATCAGCGTTGATGCGATAGAAAATCGTTGCTGCTGTCCGCCGGAGAGCTGCTTGACATAACTTTTTGCTTTGTCTTCAAGCTCAACTTCTCTCAGCATTTCCATCGGATCGATCGTCACATCATACATGGCAGCAAACATATCCAGAAGCTCTGTTAGTTTTACTTCTGGATAAAATGCGGTGGACTGCAGCTGTACACCTATCCGGCGTTTGACATCCCAGGGGTGTTTGGTAACGTCAATATTGTCTATAAGAACTTCACCGCTTGTTAAGGGTTTTAACGTCTCCATAATCTCAAGAGTGGTTGTCTTTCCTGCACCATTGGGTCCGAGGATGCCGAAGATCTCACCCTCTTTGACAGAGAAGGATATGTCATTGACAGCGCTGAAATTGCCATATTGCTTGATGAGGTTTTTTACTGAGATAATATCCGTCATAAGAATTTATTTTATCATGCATTTCATTTGTTGTCATTTCCGTGGAGTTACATTCTTTACTCTTTCATCGGGGTTGCGAGTTGGAAATAATTGCCGTCAGGGTCCGCAAAGGTAGCTAGCAACATTTTTTCCGCTTCACCAGGATTGTACGGTTCAGCGATAACTTTGGCTCCAAGTTTTTTAATTCTTTCAAAGTCATCTTTTACATTTTCAGTTTCAAAATTAACTATCATTCTCTCTGGATTTTTATTTTCTCCATGTACTTTATCGTGTGGTCCAACCATAAACATTCCCTCTCCTAGTTTGAACCCTGTATATCCTCCATCTTCCCAACCGGGATCAGTATTAAAAACCTTTTTATAAAATTCAGCAAGTTTTTTCGGATTTTCTGAAAAAAGAAGTAATGAGTTAAATTTCAGCATAAGAATATTTATACCATAAAACCGACAGTAGAGTTGTATGAAGAAAGTAAGAAATGGATAATTTACTTTTGTTTTGCTTTTTCTGCGAGGTATTTTTTTCCGTGTCCGACCCGGGTGTCGACGGGAATATTTTTTTTGCAAAGTGGACAATTTTTCTCATCCCAAGACTCGGCTTTTAAGACTGCCAATGATGAAAATGGCGCACCAATGGTCTCTGAAGTTATATTTTCCGGGTCTCGATTTACCATTACACAAACTTGTACGACCTTGCCTCCGGCAGCATTTACGCTATTTACAACTTTTTTGACCGAACCTCCGGTTGTTGTGAGATCTTCAATGATCAAGACATTTTTCCCCTTTACTAATTTGTCATATCCTCTTGTAAATATTTGGTTTTTCTCCGCGTCTTTTTCCGTATAAACACCAAGAATTTCCTTTTTTTTAAGTTGTGACAAATGATACGCTGTCCAAGTAGAGAGAATAATTCCACCGAGCGCAGGTCCAGCGACAACATCAATGTCAAATTTTTTGTTTTTTATTGCGAAGAGTTCACCTATTCTGGAAGTTTCTGCAGTATGTGGATATAAAGCATCTTTATTGATATAAACTGCCATATGTCTTCCCGAAGTACCCACAAAATGGCTGTCAGTATAAATAGCGTTTGTCTTTTTCAATAATTCTATTACTTCGTCGTTCATTGTTATCGGTAGTTATTGATTTCTTTTCTTAATTTTTCTGCTGTTTCTCTTGCTTTATCAGCATAGTCCGTTTCACCGGATGCAAATATGATACTGCGTGATGCGTTAATAATCAAGCCCGAATTCTTGGAATTCAAACCTGCTTTGATCGTCTTCTCAACATCCGCACCTTGTGTGCCGACTCCAGGAACAAGAAGCGTCATGTCCCCTACTATTTTTCGTATCTCAGATAGTTGTTCGGGATAGGTCGCTCCCATGAACATCATTGCATTGGGATTACTGCCAAATTGTTCCATCAGCTCTTCCGCGACGAGTTGATAGAGGGGTTTGGGTTTTTGTTTGGCATTCTCTTCGACAGGTTCAGGGAAAAAAAGTTTTTCCTGAAATTCTTTCGCACCGGGATTTGATGAATGGCAGCCGATGATGACGCCTTTATCTTCACGCTTGAAGAAAGCACCGAGTGACTCAATACCCATATACGGCATAACGGTAATGGCATCGGCGCTTAAATAATCAAAAACATACTGTGAATAGCCTTCATTAGTATTGCCGATATCTCCTCTTTTGGCATCAATGATAAAAGGGATTTCCGGATAGGTCTCAGTAATATAGTCGCATGTTTGTTTAAGTTCCCTAATTCCAACATCCCCGCGGGCTTCATAAAATGCAGGGTTTGGTTTGTAAGCGCAAACGATATCATGTGTTGCGTCAATAATAGCTTTGTTGAATGCAAATTGCGGGTTCTCTTTTTGTTTGACACTCTCAGGAAGTTTATTTATATCACTATCAAGTCCTACACAGACAAGGGAGTTATTTTTTTGAATACTATTATTTAGTTTATCGTGAAAGGACATCGTGTTTATTTTAGTTTGTTTTATCAAGCTCTGCAAGGACTTGTTTGATCAGTTCTTCAGGGTCATTATGAAAGAATATTTTTGCTTTACTTGGTTTAAATATTTTTTTACTTAGTGTTTCCAGCTCATCAGCAATGCCGCCAGTTCCGGTCAGAACTCCTATCACTTTTCCCATATCAAATAGATTGGTAAATTCGTTCAGAGTCCCCCACCGGCCAGAGATGATTATCCCCGCGTCACAGTGGGAGGTAGATGTAACGTTACGGTATTTGCGGGTTACCAAATAATTATCTACAAATTCATAGTCTTTGGGGATGAAAATGAGTTTTTTATAAAGTGACGGGTCATGATGGACAAGTTTTTTTTGTGTTTCAACATCAGCTGCTTGTGAGTATCCCCATAATTCTGTCCCTAATTTATGTGCACTAGATACGACTTCATATACAATACCCTCACACGCACCGGATAAAAGAATGACATCTTTTTTAGCCAGTGCCTCTCCCAATTTGTGCGCTTTTGAGATAGCGACCTTATCTTCTGTCGGTGAGCCAAAAATGCCGATTTTATATTTCATGTTATTTATTTAAGAACATCAGGTAAATTCCTGCAGTTGCAAGTACTATCCCTGCGGTGAGGTTCCAGGTGAGTTTTTCATGAAAGAGAATAAGTCCCAGAATCGCTACCGTAATTATCCCACCAGCTCTGACGATAGGAGCAACTGTTGAGACACCTGGACCAAGCGTGAGGGCTTTGAAAAAGAATGTTGTAAAGAGAGATACAAAAAGACCGCCAACTATGATGTATGTCATGATATGAGAATGAGTATCCGGTACTGCTTTTCTGCTGAATACCATATATAAGACGAAGGCCATAACGAAAGCTCCTGCCTGGAAGACAAGATTGTTCAGGAACGGATCATTGATAATAGAACCGTATTTGCGGAAAATATCGGCGAGAGCTCCTGCCACTACTGCTCCGATGGTAAAAAAGATCCAGTTCATTGTTTGATTACAATAATGATAAAGATTGCTTCGTCACTTCGTTTCTCGCAATGACGAGTGTTGTTTCTTAATTTCTTGTGCCAGGTAAGGGTTCCACATTGCGCCTGTTGCAGACATGACAGCATCGGCACCTGCATCACGGAATTTTTGATAGTCTTGCGGATAAGTCACACCGCCGACGCCAATAATAGAATACGATAAATCATTTTCTTCCCGTAGTTTTTTCAGTCTCTCTACCATTTCGACACCTGCCCATTGAATAGGTGCTCCACAGACACCACTTATCGCTCTGCCTTTGCCGGGTAACGCCTGATTGCCTTTGGCATCGATAATTTTTGAGGGTATGGTATTGATGGCGGCTATGCCCTGGACAGATTTCCCTACTGCGTCTAACAGTTTTATTAATTCTTCCTGCTTTTTATAATAGGCAACTTTTATTATCAAAGGTGTCTCCCCTATTTCTTGTTTGATTGCCTCAACGACTCGTTGCGTTCTTTCGATATCAAAACACAGCAAATGTGCAGTCCCTTCATTGGGACAGCTGAGATTTACTTCGAGAATTTTTGCGCCGGTTTCTTTAACGAGCTTTGCTGCATTCGCGAAGTCTTGGATATATGCTTCAATGTCGCCAGTGGCATTGGTCGTACCTTGAAAACTTCCCACAACCACCTGGCCGGGTCTTGCATTATTGATTGCTTTTTTCATATCCGGCTGCCACACATCCGGGTCAAAGGATGGCACACCAAAGGAATTGGTAACTGCAAGCGGCTGGGTATAGGTGTGATCAGCAACCAGTCCTTCTGCCCCTTTTTCGGGAGTCAGCTTACCTTCAATTTTTACCGCAAGAACATTCGGCCAGGGATTGCAAGCGTATTTTTTTGTCCGGACTGTTTTATATACCGCGATATCAAATCCTTTATCAAATGCTGCTTTAATAAAGTGTCCATTCAGAAGCGGACCTGCCGGGATGCCGAAAGGCAGAAATACTTTCTGTCCCATGAAATCATAGTTCGGTTCGCCTATTTGCTCAAAAACGTCTCCATCAGCGAATGCACCGAACGGTCCCTCAGTATAATTTTCTTCGTATGTTTTTTCCGGATCGTAGAAAGGTTCCAGTAATTTATTTTTCATATTATTTCTTAAAGTAAAATAGTATCACAATTCCCGCAACCGAGAGCAGCATCCCGAGAATTTGCGGCAGGTTTATTGTTTCGTGCCAGAATAGAAGTCCGAAAATTACCCCGTAAATGAGCAATGTGATATAAAATAACACAGAGAAGGTTGATTGAGGTGCTCCCAGAGAAAGTGTTTTGATAATTCCAAAATTTCCAAGACTCAGAAGTATACCGATTCCTACAGCGATCAAGAGAGATTTTGATGAGAGAGAGAGTGCTTTATCCGGTGAAAGAAGCAGATGAAGTAGAATCATAACTATCGCTCCGATGAAAAAGGCAACCGCATTTACCAAAAATATTGAAATTGTCTTTGGTAATAATTTCGCGATGCTTTGATAAGTCACGAATGTTATTGGGGTGATAATTGCAAGTATTTTCCAGTCCATAGGTTATTTAACTCATTCTATCATATTAATAATTTTAGTTTATATACTCGCTCCATGGTTTAACTTCCAGTTTGGCTAACCCTTTATTTGTGAGTGCGTTAACGAGCAGCTCGGCTTGCTTGACCTTTGTCAAAAGCATAATATTATTATCCGCTGCGGCACGGCTTATCGCGAAAGCATCATGGATGTCTTTTTGCAGCTGCGTGTCGACAATATTGATAACCAAATCAATGCTACGGTTATGAAAATAATCAAGAATATTTGGTGACCGTTTGTCATGGATCTTGAATAGCGGCTTCGCATGTATCCCGTTTTTTGCTAGAAATTTCGCAGTCTTTTCTGTAGCATACAGCGGTAAGTTTAATTTTGTTAACTTCCGAGCACTGTCAAGAAAATCGTGTTTCTTTTTATCTCCGCCGAGACTGATAAAGATTCCTTTCTCTGGATTCTTTCCGTTTGTTGCCAGGATACCTTTGAGATAAGCTTCTTCAAGATCGTTACCAAAACACGCAACCTCGCCGGTGGATGCCATCTCAACACCGAGCTGCGGATGAGCTCCAATTATTCTTGCGAAGGAGAACTGTGCAACTTTTACTGCGGTGAAGTTAGGTTTTTGAACAGCTATAGCCGGAATTTCTTGTTTAAAAAGTGAGTTGATGAACAGTTCAATCAAATTGATTCCCGTTACTTTTGCAATGAAGGGAAAGGTTCGTGAGGCACGAAGATTGGTTTCGATGATATACACGTCGTTATCTTTCAGTAAAAATTGGATATTAAATGGTCCGGTGATATGAAGTTCTTTTGCCAGATCTTTGCCAATCTGTAGCATCTTTTTTTGCATCTCAGGAGAGACATTTTCGGCTGGTAGCATGATGGTCGCGTCGCCGGAATGAACGCCTGCATATTCAACATGTTCGGAGATTATCCCGGCTTTCATTGTGCCATTTTGGGCTACAGCGTCAAGCTCAATTTCTTTTGCTTGTTGAAAGAATTTTGAAATCGTAACAGGATAATCGGCGGAAATTTTGGTTGCCTCCTCGAGATATTTTTCCAAATCAGCTTTGGTATAACAGACATTCATCGCGCTTCCGGAAAGAACGTAGGATGGGCGGATGACGACAGGAAAACCGATTCTGTCGACAAATTTTTCAAGCGAGTTGAGCGTTGTGAAGGCTTGCCATGCAGGCTGCTTGATGTGTAATTTATCAAGTAGCGTTGAGAATTTATTTCTGTCCTCTGCCCTATCAATATCAACAGGGCTTGTCCCTAAAACTTTTGCACCATACTTATGAAGGGAACGCGCCCGATTATTGGGTGTTTGTCCGCCGACAGATACGATGACTCCTTCCGGATTTTCAAATTCGTAAATATCCGCAATTCGTTCGAACGATAACTCTTCAAAATACAAACGGTCTGAGATATCGTAATCTGTTGAGACGGTCTCCGGGTTGCAGTTGATGATAATTGATTGCTTCTTATATTTTTTCAGATTGGTCACTGTATTCACGGAGCACCAGTCAAATTCCACAGACGATCCGATATGATACGGCCCTGAACCGAGGACGATGATCGCATTGTTGCCGGATGGGCTGACATCAGCATGGGTTGCGTTATATGTTGTGTAGAGATAGTTGGTCTTTGCTGGAAATTCTGCAGCAAGGGTATCGATTTGCAGAACAGCCGGGAGGATATTCAATTTCTTCCGGAGTTTTCTTATAGCCAGTCCGCTTTTGCCGACCAATTCACCTATCCGTTTGTCTGAGAATCCAAGCTGTTTGAGCTGCCGAAGTTCTCCTGCGTTGAGCGTTTTCTTTTTTGCCAATGCAATTTCATGATCAACGATGTTTTTAATCCGGTAGAGAAACCACGGATCAATGCCGGAAAGCTGGTAGATCTTCTTCACAGAAATTCCTTTTTTGAATGCTTTTGCCAATGCAAATTTTCTTTTGGGAGTCGGCGTTTTTATATTTTCAATAATATGATTTTTTTCAGTAAATAACCGTTCCGATGTCGCGCCTTCATATTCAAGATCAAGCATTCTGATCGCTTTTTGGTATGCTTCTTCAAAGGTCCTGCCGATTCCCATGACTTCCCCGACCGATTTCATACTGCTACCAAGTCGTTGATCCGCGCCTTTGAATTTATCCAGATCCCATCTGGGGATCTTAACGACAATATAATCAAGCGCCGGTTCAAAACAAGCTTGCGTTACGCCGGTCACCTTGTTTTCAAGATTTGCTACGTTATAACCGAGTGCGAGTTTGGCTGCGATATATGCGAGTGGGTATCCGGTTGCTTTGCTGGCAAGCGCAGAACTTCGTGAAAGCCGTGCATTGACCTCAATAACATAATAATCC
>Ga0307372_10004720_pt1 | contig 20835 bp, 15 predicted proteins | sample OX1MG_FD_202533 | JGI IMG/M metagenome (GOLD analysis project Ga0307372, IMG submission 202533) | Soil microbial communities from Risofladan, Vaasa, Finland - OX-1 | ecosystem: Environmental > Terrestrial > Soil > Coastal area > Acid sulfate soil | place: Finland: Risofladan, Vaasa | collected...
AGGCGCGTTGAGGGCGCGGGCCCGGGGCCTGCGCGTGCGGTGGCTGCCGCACGTTGCCAGTCGGGCGCGGCTGGCGCACCTGATGGCAGCGGCCGACCTGTGCGTGGCGCCGAGCTCGGTGGAGACATTCGGGCTGGCCGCCCTGGAAGCGCTCGCGAGCGGTGTTCCGGTGATGTGCGCCGATCGCGGCGGCGTGGCGGAGATGGTGCAGCGCTCGGGCTCGGGCGCGGCGTTCGCCACCGCATCGCCGGACTCGGTGGCCGAGACGCTGCGGGCACTACTGCAACAGAACCTTCCGGCGCTGGGGTTACGCGGGCGCGCCTATGCCGAGCGGGAGCACGACTGGCAGGCGGTGTTGGCGCGACTGTTCATCGTCTACGGTGGGCTGGTGAGGACATGAAGCTTCTGGTCTCGATCCACGACGTGACGCCGGCGCTGGAGCGCGACGTGCGCGCCCTCTGGGATCTGTGCGCGGAGCGCAGCGTGACGCCGGCGCTGTTCGTGGTGCCCAACTGGCACGGGCGGTGGCCGCTGGAGGAGCATCCGCGGTTCGCGGCGTGGCTGCGCGCCAAGGCGCGCGAAGGCGCCGAAGTATTCCTGCACGGCGAACGGCACGACGAAGCGGGCCTGCGGCGCGGCTTCGCGGACGCCGTGCGCGCATGGGGTCGGACGGACCGTGAGGGGGAGTTCCTGACGCTCGACGAGCGCCAGGCCGGCGAGCGCATCAATCGTGGGGTGGCGCGCCTGCGGGGACTCGGGCTCGACCCGATCGGATTCGCCGCGCCGGCGTGGCTGGCGCGTGAAGCCAGCTACCGCGCCGTGCGCCGGGCCGGCCTGCGCATCAGCGAGGACGTACGCGAGATCCGGCTGCACGCCCGCGCCACGCGCATCCCGTCGCCCGTGATCCGGTGGAGCGGCCGCACACTACTGCGGGCCCACGCGTCAGCGGCAATTGCCGGGGCGCGCTGGATGGCCGAACGCCACTGTTGGGTCACCCGGGTGGCGCTGCACCCGTCGGACCTACAGCACCGCGCCACCGCGGAGAGCATTGTCATCCATCTGGATCGGTGGCTGCAGGTGCGGCGGCAATTCCATTACGCGCGGCTCTGATGATCGCGCGGGATGCGCCACTGCGCGTGGCGCTGTTCACCGACACGCACCTGCCGCAGCTCAACGGGGTGACGCGCACGTTGGAGCGCCTGGAGCGGGCGGTCGTGGCGCGAGGCGGCACGGTGCGGGTGTGGACGGTGGACGGACCCGGCACGACGCCTGACACCGACGTCCGGCGACTGCCCAGCGTGCCCTTCTGGGCCTACCCCGAATTGCGCATCGCGCTCCCGAATCCGGCCGCGGTGCACGCCGAGGTCCGCGCCTGGCGGCCAACGCTCGTGCACGCCGCGACGCCGTTCGGCGTGGGCATGGCCGGCCGCCGGACGGCTGCGCGGCTGGGGATCCCCCTCGTGACGTCGTACCACACGAGCTTCAGCGCGTACGCGCGGTTCTATCGGCTGGGGCTGCTGGCCACCCCGGGGTGGGCGTTCTTGCGCTGGTTCCACAACGGCGGGCGGCGCACGTATGCGCCCAGCGAGTCGGTCGCGGGAGAGTTGCGCCACCGCGGCTTCAAGCGCGTGAAGGTGTGGAGCCGCGGCGTGGACACGGCGCAGTTCAATCCGGCGCATCGGTCGCGGGCTCTGCGCGAGCAACTCGGCGTCCGGGACGGGCGTCTGCTGGTGGGCAACGTGGGGCGGGTGGCGCGGGAGAAGGGGCTGGAGACGATGCTCACCGCCATGCACCTGCTGGAGCGCGCGACGCCGGGCCGGTTCGTGTTCGCGTTCGCGGGCGACGGCCCGTACCTGGAACCGCTGCGGCGGGCCGCGCCGTCGTCGGCGCGGTTCCTCGGCCGCCTGGAGGGCGAGGCGCTGAGCCGATTCTACGCCTCGCTCGACCTGTTCGTGTTCCCGTCCACCACCGACACGTTCGGCAACGTGCTGCTCGAAGCGATGGCATCCGGAGTGCCGATCGTGGCCGCCGACGCCGATCCCACGCGCGAACTCGTCACGGGCGGCCGCGGCCTCTTGTATTATCCGGGCGCGGGATTGAATCTTGCCAATGGCATCCGCACCGCGGTGGCGCAGCCCACGCGCCTGGCCGCGATGCGCGATGCCGCACTCACCTTTGCCGCGCAGCGTGGATGGGATCGCATCTTCGACGACCTGATCGCGGACTACCGCATGGCGATGGCCGAGGCGCAGATCGTCATGCGACCGGCCGCTCAGGCGCGCGCGATCGCGCGGGCGTGACGCGCGCCGTCGCCGGGCGTCCGCAGCGCATCGCCGCCATCGACGTCGGGTCGAACTCCGTGCGGCAGATCCTGGCCGACGTCTGGCCGGACGGCCGCATCCAGATCGCCGACGAGATGAAGGCGGCCCCGCGGCTGGGGTCGGGGCTCACCGAACGCGGCGCGCTGGACGACGGCGCGATCGCCCGCGCGCTGGACACGCTGCGCCGGATGACGATGCTGGCCCGGCAGCAGCACGCCAGCCGGATCGAGGTCGTGGCCACGAGCGCCGTGCGCGAAGCGTCCAACGGCGACGCGTTCGTGGCCGAAGTGAAGCGCGCCACCGGTCTCCGCATGCGCGTGCTCTCCGGCGAGGAGGAGGCCCGGCTGGCGTTCCGCAGCGCGCTGGCCCACTTCGAGCTGGGCGCGGGGCGCGCGGTGGTGATGGACATCGGCGGCGGCTCGCTGGAGCTGGCGCTCAGCTCCGACGGCATGGTGGAGCATCTGGCGTCGCTTCCGCTGGGCGCGCTGCGGTTGAGCGAGCGGTTCCTCGGCGGGCGGGACGCGCACAAGGGCCTGGCCAAGCTCCGCCGGCACGCGCGCGAGCTCATCCGGCCGCACCTGCCGGTGCGGGAATGGCGCGGCGCGCGGCTCATCGCGTCGGGCGGCACGTTCACGAACCTGGCCGGCATGTACCTGGCCCGGCAGGGAATGACCACGGCGCGCAGCGTGCACGGCACGGCGATCCCGCACGTGGACGTGGAGCGGATCCTGGAGATGCTCGCGGGGCTCACGCCGGCGGAGCGGCGCGGCGTGCCCGGGCTCAACACCGGGCGCGCCGACATCATCGTGGCCGGCATCGCCGTGGGCATGGAGGTGATGGCGCGCATCGAGGCGCGCACGCTGCAGGTGTCGGCCTACGGCATCCGCGAGGGGCTGCTGCTCGAAGCGGCGCGCGTGGTGCCCACGGTGGCCGATCCCGGGCAGGCGCGCGAGAAATCGGTGCGCGACTTCGGCGCGCGCTGCCACTTCGACGCCGTGCATTCCGACCGCGTGCGCGCGCTGGCACTCCGCCTGTTCGACGGCGTGGGGCCGCGGCTGGGGTGCCTGCCCGAGGACCGGCAGATCCTGGCCGACGCCGCGCTGCTGCACGACGTGGGCTACCACATCGGGTTCCGCGGCCATCACAAGCACTCGTACCATCTCATCCTGCACGCCGAGCTGCTGGGCATGTCGCCCTCCGAGCAGGTGATGGTGGCCAACGTGGCGCGCTACCACCGCGGCAAGCGGCCGAGCAAGCGCGACGAGAGCCTGGCCGGACTGGCGCCCGACGTGCGCAAGCGCATCCGCCGGCTGGCCGCCATCCTGCGCCTGGCCGACGGCCTGGACCGCGGGCACATGGGCGCGGTGCGCGACGTGCGCGTGCGCTGGCTGCGGCGGGCGCTACGCGTGACGCCGGTGCCGGCGCGCTCGGGGCGCGCGTTGCGCCTGGAAGTGTGGGGCGCGCAGCGGAAGAGCGACCTGCTGGCGCGCGTGGCCAGGCGTCCGGTGGAGATCGTGGCCCCCGACGGCGCCGTGCACTCCTCGGCGGCGCTCGAGGTCTAGCGGGGCGCCGATATCAGGGGGCGGTGCCGGCGTGCTGCGGCACCGCCGGCATCTCGTCGGTCACGTCGGCGGCCGGCCGCCCCCACGAATCGCGCAGCAGGATCACGTGCGTGGCCCGCACCGGTCCGTCGGGCGTGCGCTGGTGCCAGATGCCGTCGGCGTCCAGGTCCCACGCCTGGCGGTTGTCGCCGAGGAGCGTCTCGAACAGCGCCCGCAGCCGCGGATGCAGCGTGCGGTCCTCCACCGGCACCACCGCTTCCACGCGGCGGTCGAAGTTGCGCGGCATCCAGTCGGCCGAGCCCAGGTAGTACTGCCCCGCTCCGCCGTTGGCGAAGTACCACACGCGGGAGTGCTCCAGGAACCGCCCGATGATGCTGGTCACGCGAATACGGTCGCTGACCCCGGGAATGCCGGGGCGCAGGCAGCAGATGCCGCGCACGATGAGATCGATGTCCACGCCGGCCGCGGACGCCGCGTACAGCGCGCGCATGATCTCCTCGTCCACGATCGCGTTCATCTTGGCGATCACGCGGGCCGGGCGTCCGGCCTGGGCGTGCGCCGACTCGCGCTCCAGCAGCTCGATGAAGCGCGCGCGCATGGCCGTGGGGGCCACGAGCAGCGTCTGGTACGACCGCTTGCGCGAGAAGCCGGTGAGGGCGTTGAAGAGGTCGGTGACCTCCTCGCCGATCTGCGGGTTGCAGGTGAAGAGCCCAATATCGGTGTAGATGCGGGCCGTGCGCGAGTTGTAGTTGCCGCTGCCGATGTGGACGTAGCGGCGGATGCCGTCGCTCTCGCGCCGCACCACGAGCACCGTCTTGGCGTGGGTCTTGAGCGTGGCCGAGCCGTAGGCCACGTGGACGCCCACCTCTTCCAGCGTCCGCGCCCAGTTGATGTTGTTCACCTCGTCGAACCGCGCCTTGAGCTCCACGATCACCGCCACCTGCTTGCCCCGCTGCGCGGCCTCGGTGAGCGCGTCCACGATCTGCGAATCGCCCGACGTGCGGTACAGCGTCATCTTGATGGCCAGCACCTGATCGTCGAGCGCCGCCTCCTCGATGAACCGCTCCACGCTCGCCGTGAACGAATCGAACGGATGGTGCACCAGCATGTCGCGTTCCCGGATCACGTCGAACATGGAGCGCGACGTGTCGCGGAGACCGGGCGGCGTGGCCGGCGTGAACGCCGCGTCCTTGAGCGCCGGCAGGTCGAGCGCGGCGAGCGAGAGCAGATCGCCCAGGCCGAGCAGCACGCCGGCCTCGTGCACGTCGCGGTCGGTGAGCGCGCCGGCCAGCACGTCGCGCTCGTCGCGCAGCTCCTCGAGCAGCAGCTGGCGCAGATGGGCCGGCATCGCGTCCACCACCTCGAGGCGGATGACCTCGCCGAACCGCCGCTTGAACACCTGCTCCTCGATCGTCGCCAGCAGATCCTCGGGCTCGTCGAGGAATTCGGGCAGCTCGAGATCGGAGTAGCGGGTGACGCGGAAGGCATACCAGTCGAGCACGTCCACGCCCGGGAAGAGCGCGTCCAGGTGCGCTCCCACCAATTCCTCCAGCGGCACGAACTGCGTGACCCGCCCCTCGATGGGCACCCAGCGCGGCAGGCTCTTGGGCACCTTGACCCGCGCAAACCGCACCGCGCCCGTGTCGGGATCGCGGATCTCGACGGCCAGCGAGATGGACAGGTTGGAGATATGGGGAAACGGATGCCCGGGGTCCACCACCAGTGGCGTGAGCACCGGGAACACCTCGCGCCGGAAGTACGCGTCCATGGCGGCGCGCTCGCCGGCCAGCAGCTCGTCCACCGGCACCAGCCGCACGCCGTGATCCCCCAGGCGCGCCAGGAGCTCGCGCAGGCACTCGCGCTGCACCGCCAGCAGCTCGCCGATCTTGCGGCTGATCGCGTCGAGCTGTTCCTGCGGCGTGAGGCCGTCCGGGGGCGTGTGCTGCACCCCGGCCACCACCTGCCGGCGCAGGCCGGCCACGCGGACCATGATGAACTCGTCCAGGTTCGAGGCGAAGATGGACAGGAACTTCACCCGCTCGAGGAGCGGGTTCCGGTCGTCCTCGGCCTCATGGAGCACGCGCTGGTTGAACGCCAGCCAGCTCAGCTCGCGATTGAAGAACAGCGATGGGGTAGACGCGGTGGGCACGGTGGGCGGCACGGACATTCCTCCTACTCTAGTATACCGCCTCCGCATGGGCGGTGACCGTGTCGTAGCGGCGATGTCACGCCTGCGTCACGGCCCAAGTAGCGCCCGCAGAAGGATATAGCCCACCGCCGACAACCCGCCGGCGGCCGGGATGGTGAGCACCCAGGCCCACACGATCCGGCCCGCCACCCCCCACCGCACCGCCGAAAGGCGGTGGGTGGCCCCCACGCCGACGATCGAACCCGTGATCGCGTGCGTGGTGCTCACCGGGATCCCGAACCGCGTGGCGAAGAGGATCGAGATCGCGCCCCCGGTCTCGGCGCAGAAGCCGCCCACGGGCCGCAGTTTGGTGATGCGCGAGCCCATCGTGTGCACGATGCGCCACCCGCCGAACAGCGTGCCCAGAGAGATGGACGTGTACGCGCACACCTCCACCCAGAGGGGGATGGTCTTGGCATCGGTCACGTAGAGGTGGTGCAGCAGGCCGGTCTGGTGCGCGAACACCGGTTGGGTGGCCACCAGCAGCGCGACGATGATGCCCATGGTCTTCTGGGCGTCGTTGCCGCCGTGCGACAGCGAGAGCAGAGCCGAACTGGCGAGTTGCGACGGCCGGAAGAACCGGTCCACGCGGGCCGGCGCGCTGCGCCGGAAGATCCAGTACACGGCGACCATCAGGAAGTAGCCCGCCACCAGGCCCACGACCGGCGAGATGACGATGAAGGCGAGCGTCTGCTTCCACTTGGTGCCCCAGAGAATCGCCGTGATGCCGGCCTTGGCGATGGCGGCGCCGGCGTAGCCGCCGATGAGCGCGTGCGACGAGCTGGACGGGATGCCGAAGTACCAGGTGATGATGTTCCAGGCGAGGGCCCCGAGCAGCGCGCCGAGGATCACGTTCGGCGTGACGATGCTCATCTCCACCATCCCCGAGCCGATCGCCGTGGCCACCGCCGTCTTGACCACGAACAGCGCCGCGAAGTTGAAGGTGGCGGCCCAGACCACGGCGGCGAGGGGGCTCAGCACGCGGGTCCCGACGATCGTGGCGATGGAATTGGCCGAATCGTGAAACCCATTGCTGAAATCGAAGACGAGCGCGACGAGAATGATCCCGACGATGAACGCGGCCACGTCAGGCGTTCTTGAGGGAGATGCTCTGCAGCACCTGCGCCACACCCATGCAATAGTCGGTGGTGCGCTCGAGCGTGTCGTACATCTCCTTCCACCGGAGCACGTCCAGGACGTCGCCGCCGTTGGCGAACAGGCCGCCCACGGCTTCCTGATAGATCGCGTCGGCTTCCTCCTCCAGCCGCTTCACCTCGGCCACCTGGCGGGTGACCTCGGCGGGCTTCTTGATCCCCTCCACGGCCAGGTGCAGGTGATCGGCGGCGTCCACCAGCACGCGCGCCAGTGCCTTGGCCTGCGGGCGCACGGCCTTGATGTGGAGCATCTCGTAGCGGCGGGCGGCGCCGTCGATCAGGTCCACGACATCGTCCAGCCGCGACACCAGCATGTGGATGTCCTCGCGGTCGAACGGCGTGATGAAGCTCCGGTTGAGCCGGAGGTTCACCGCGGCCGTGATGTCGTCGGCCTGGTGCTCGATTTCCTTGAGCGCTCGCACGTGCGCCGCCGCGTGCTCCGCGTCGTCGAAGAGCTGGGCGAGCTTGCGGGCGGCGGCCACCAACTGTTTGGCCAACTGGTTGAAAGCCTGGAAGAACTGCTCGTCGTGCGGGATGAGCCGACCGAACATTGGGGGGCCAAGGAGGTTGGGGTGCCGGAACCTATCCGGCGGGCCCAAGGCGCGGGAAGAGGGTGAAAACGGACGGATTTGAAGGGGAATACCCGGCGTCGGGAGCCGGCGCGGCCCCTTTCAGGGTGCCGGGTCAGGCCACCGGCACCAGCCGGCGGCGCTGTTCCATGTAGTCGGGGCGGAGAAACACGCGGATGAGCAGCATGCCCGACAGGAACCCGCCCACGTGGGCCCACACCGCCACGCCGCCGGAGAGGTCGGGCACGCCGGCGGACAGCGAGGGGAGGGCCGTGAGGAGCTGCACGGCAAACCACCAGATGAGCACGATCCACGCCGGGATGCGGAACACTTTGAAGAAGATCACAAAAATGAACAGCATGTGGACGCGCACCCGGGGATACAGCACCAGGTAAGCGCCCATGACGCCGGAGATGGCGCCCGACGCGCCCACCGTGGGCACGGGCGACGCCGGGTCGGAGGCGATCTGGACGGCGGCGGCGATGAGCCCGCAGATCAGGTAGAACGCCAGGAAGCGGCCCGGCCCCATCGTGTCTTCCACCGCGCGCGCGAACACCCAGAAGAACACGGCGTTGCCCAGGATGTGCAGCCATCCGCCGTGCAGGAACATCGAGATCAGCGGCGTGAAGATGTTGATCCGATCGTTGTCGATCACGCACGCCAGGCCGTTGCCCATGGGCAGCGCCGACCCCAACGGGGCCAGGTGCGTGATCTCTCCCGGCACCATCCCCAGGTTGCACACGCTGCTGATCAGGCTGATGTCGCTCAGCCCGGCGCCCTGGACGAAGATCCACACCGCGAACATCGTGGCCAGCAGCGCCCAGGTCATGACCGGCGGCCGGAGGGAGACGTTCTCGTCGCTGAGCGGGATCATGCGTGGATTGGGGCGTGCATGGCGGTCCGGGGCTGCCTTGGCGTCAGGCCCAGGGCACTGGCGCCAGACTGTCAGACTTGAGAATGGCTGAGCGGGGGCGATTCTGCCAGACTGGCGCAGATATCCGGCCCCTGACTTGCGATAGATGCCGGCGTCAACGGCGTCGTGCATGCCGCGCATCCACTCACAGGGGAAGACATGGCGGACAAAGTCATCGGCATCGATCTGGGTACCACCAACTCGGTCGTGGCGGTCATGGAGGGGGGCGACCCCGTCGTGATTCCGAACGCGGAGGGTGGTCGGACGACGCCTTCGGTTGTCGGGTTCACCAAGGATGGGGAGCGCCTGGTCGGCCAGGTGGCCAAGCGGCAGGCGGTCACGAACCCGCAGAACACCGTGTTCTCGATCAAGCGGTTCATGGGGCGCAAGATGAGCGAGGTCAAGAACGAGACGTCGCGCGTGCCCTACAAGGTGCTGGCGGGCCCCAACGATGTGGCCACGGTCGAGGTGCAGGGCAAGCGGTTCACCGCGCCCGAGATCTCGGCGATGATCCTCCAGAAGATGAAGCAGACGGCGGAGGACTACCTGGGGCACTCGGTGACCAAGGCCGTGGTCACCGTGCCGGCGTACTTCAACGACGCGCAGCGGCAGGCCACCAAGGACGCGGGCAAGATCGCGGGGCTCGAGGTGCTGCGCATCATCAACGAGCCCACGGCGGCGGCGCTGGCATACGGACTCGACAAGAAGAAGGATGAGAAGGTGGCGGTGTTCGACCTGGGCGGCGGCACGTACGACATCTCGGTGCTCGAGCTGTACGACGTGGAGGGCTCGCGCCAGTTCGAGGTGAAGTCCACCAACGGCGACACGCACCTGGGCGGCGACGACTTCGACCAGCGCGTGATCGACTGGATCGTGGCCGAGTTCAAGAAGGATCAGGGCATCGACCTCTCCAAGGACCCGATGGCGCTCCAGCGGCTGAAGGAAGCCGCCGAGAAGGCCAAGATGGAGCTGTCGAGCACGATGTCCACCGACATCAACCTGCCGTTCATCACGGCCGACGCGAGCGGTCCCAAGCACCTGACCTACACGCTGTCGCGGGCCAAGTTCGAGCAGCTGGTGGACGATCTGATCCAGCGCACGCTGCCGCCCATGGAGCAGGCGCTCAAGGACGCGGGGCTCAAGCCCGAGGAGATCGACGAGGTGCTGCTCGTGGGCGGCTCCACGCGCATTCCCAAGATCCAGGAGATCGTCAAGAAGTTCTTCGGCAAGGAGCCCAACAAGGGCGTCAACCCCGATGAAGTGGTGGCGATCGGCGCCGCCGTTCAGGGCGCGGTGCTCACCGGCGAGCAGAAGGACGTGCTGCTGCTCGACGTGACGCCGCTGTCGCTGGGCATCGAGACGATGGGCGGCGTGACCACGGTGCTCATCCCGCGCAACACCACCATCCCGACCAAGAAGTCGGAGGTGTTCTCCACCGCCGACGACAATCAGACCACGGTGGAGATCCACGTGCTGCAGGGCGAGCGCGAGTTGGCCCGCGACAACCGGACCATCGGCAAGTTCCAGCTCACGGGCATCCCGCCCGCTCCGCGCGGCGTGCCGCAGGTGGAGGTCACGTTCGACATCGACGCCAACGGCATCCTGCACGTGGCGGCCAAGGACAAGGCCACGGGCAAGGAACAGAAGATCCGCATCGAGGCGTCGAGCGGGCTGTCGGAGAGCGAGATCGACCGCATGGTGAAGGACGCGGAAAAGAACGCCGCCTCCGACAAGGAGCGTCGCGAGGAGATCGACACGCGCAACCGGCTGGACAGCATGACGTACGAGGTGGAGAAGAACGCCAAGGAGTGGTCGGACAAGCTCCCGGCGGACCTCAAGGGCAAGCTGGACGCGGCCGTGGAGCGTTCGCGCAAGGCGCTGCGCGGCGACGACATGGGGGAGATCCGCGCGGCGCAGGAGGATCTGTCCAAAACGTTCGCCGAGGCGGGCCAGTCGTTCTACGCGCAGTCGCAGGCGGCGCCGGAAGGCGGCGCGCCGGACGGCGCGAGCGCGGCCGAGGGTGAGAAATCCGAGGACGCGGTCGAGGCCGACTACGAGATCGTGGACGACACCAAGAAGTAGTTAACGACCGTAGCGAACGAGAGCGGGCGCCGGAGAAAAACTTCCGGCGCCCGCTCTCGATTTCGCGATCCACTCGCGGAAACCGCGGGCGCAGGCTATGTGTCCAAACAGCGCACCGGCGGCAGGCGCCGGCGTGAACCAACGGCTCGGACCTGTGTATAACCCGACATCCTGACTCACACGTGGAATGACGAACATGTCTACAGGCTCTCGCATCAAGCTCGGCGCCGCCGTCACGGTGGCCTTCCTTTGCGGTCTCATCTTCGCGTCGGGGTTCAACCTGACGCGACTCAGTTGGGCCCAGGCCTCGCGGCCGCAATTCAGCACGGCGGCGCTGACACCGCCGCCGTCGGTGAAGATGGCGGACGCGTTCTCCGACGCCTTCGAGTGGGTGGCCACGAACGTCACGCCGGCGGTGGTATCCATCCAGGCCGAGACGCAGCCCAAGCCGCAGGCGCGGGGCCAGAACAACATGCCCCCGGGGCTGGATCAGTTCTTCCATCAGTTCCAGATGCCACCCAACAACCAGCCCGAGGAATCGAGCGGATCGGGGTTCATCGTCTCGCGCGACGGCTACATCCTCACCAACAATCACGTGGTGGCGGGCGCCGACAAGCTGACCGTGAAGCTGCTGGATAACCGCACGTTCAAGGCCACAGTGGTGGGCCGCGACCCGACCACCGACGTGGCGGTGATCAAGATCGACGCCGACAACCTGCCCACCGTATCACTGGGCGAGGATTCCGCGGCCAAGATCGGCCAGTGGGTGGTGGCGATCGGCAATCCGTTGGGACTCAACTTCACCGTGACCGCGGGCATCGTGAGCGCCAAGGGACGGCAGCTGGGCAACCTGCTCAAGTCGCAGTACTCGATCCAGGACTACATCCAGACGGATGCGGCCATCAATCCGGGCAACAGCGGCGGTCCGCTGGTGAACCTGCAGGGCCAGGTAATCGGCATCAACAGCGCGCTGGCCAGCGGCACCGGGTACTACGCCGGGTACGGATTTGCCATTCCCATTTCCCTGGCCCGCAAGGTGATGGACGACCTGATCCGGTACGGCAAGGTGCGCCGCGCGGTGCTCGGCGTGTCGATCACTGAAGTGGACGCGGCCACGGCAAAGGTGTCGGGGCTGGCGAGTATTCACGGCGCCCTGGTGGGCGGCTTCACCGACGACAACGGGCCGAGCCCGGCCGAGAAGGCGGGCATGGAAGCAGGTGACGTGATCACCGCCGTCAACGGCCAGCCCGTGAAGGACGTGGCGTCGCTGCAGCGCATGATCCGGAACTACGAGCCCGGCCAGACGGTGAACCTGGACGTCATGCGGTACGGCCAGCAGAAGACGTTTGCCGTGAAGCTCGGCACGCCGCCCAGCAGCGCGACGACGACCGTGGCCAGCAACGATCAGGGAAACAACTCCCGAGGCGGCGCGGCCAAGGCGGAGTCCCGTCTGGGGATCTCCGTGGCGCCCGTGCCCAGTGGGATGGTGCAACAGGACAGCATTCCTACGGAGTACCGCCAGGGGCTGCTGGTGACCAACGTGTCGCCCACCGGACCGGCGTATCCGGATCCGTCGTCCACGAGCACGGGGCTGGATCCCAACGGCGACATCATCGTGCGGAGCATGTATCCCAAGCGGATGGAGATCCACAGCCTGGACGATCTGACCAAGGCCGTGAACTCGGTGAAGAAGGGCGACTACCTGCAACTGCTGGTGTACAATGCGCGGGCACAGCAGACGCGGCCCGTGAACATTCAAATTCAGTAGGACGGTAGGACGGTAGGAGGGTAGGACGGTGGGATTTGGAAGGGGGCCGGCGTTGCGCCGGCCCCCTTCGTTATTCGGGGCGGCGGCTCGGTGTGGCGCCGTGCGCGATCATGCATAGTTTCATGGTCATCGCGAGAGTGGCGGAACTGGCAGACGCGCAGGACTTAGGATCCTGTGCCGCAAGGCTTGGGGGTTCGAGTCCCCCCTCTCGCATCGCCACGTATGGAGTTCAATCGCGGGGGTTCGACCCTAGGCCCCCCCTCCCCCCCGGGTTAGCTTTCAGGTGACTGGCGGCCGCTCGGCCACCCCCTTCCGGCGGTGGGGCTTTCAGGCCGCCGCCGGCGCCCAACTCAGACGACATGGACATCCAGATCACCACCAAGAAGAGCGCCGGCGTGGAGCGCCTGCTGGCGGTCAGCGTGCCCGCCGCCGCGATCAAGGCCGTGGAGACGACCACCGCCCGCCGCTACGCCTCCACGGTGCGCCTGCCCGGCTTCCGGCCCGGCAAGGCGCCGCCGGACCTCGTGAAGAAGCGGTTCAAGGACGCCATCCGCCAGGAAGTCATCGAGCGGGTGGTCCAGGAGGCATTCCAGCAGGTCATCGATGAGCAGAAGCTCAAGGTGGCGGCCCAGCCCCACGTGCACGACCTCAAGTTCGACGACGGCGAGGGGATGACGTTCGAGCTGCACCTCGAGGTGCGGCCCGAGATCGAGTTGGCGCGCGTGGAGGGGTTCAAGGTCCAGCGCCCGGCGGGCGAGGTGGCCGAGACCGGCGTGGACGAGCAGATCGAACAGCTTCGCGACCAGCGCGCGGCGTGGTCGCCGGTGCTGGAGCGTCCGCTTCCGGGCGACATGGTCACCGTCCTCCTGGCCACGGCCGAGGATGACGGCGAGATCCCGGAGGGGCGCGAGTACACGATCGTGCTGGGCGGCAACCAGGCCATCCCGGGCATCGAAGAGTTGATCATGGAGATGGCGCCGTCCGAGACGCTGGAGCGCGCGGTGCGCTGGCCGGAGGACTTCCCGGACGAGGCGCAGCGCGGCAAGACCAAGCCGGTGCGGGTGGCGCTGCAGGAAGTGAAGCGCAAGTCGGTGCCGCCGCTGGATGACGCGTTCGCCCGCGAGGTGGGCGACTTCGAGTCGCTGGAGGGGCTGCGGGCCACGGTGCGCAAGGATCTGGCCGAGCACGCGGTGCGCGAGGCCGACGCGGCGGTGCGGCAGCAGCTGGTGGAGCAGATCGCGGCGGCCAATCCGTTCGACGTGCCTCCGAGCTGGGTGAATCAGATGATCGACGCCTATCTCCAGGTGTACCAGGTAACGGAAGACGAGCGCGACCGGTTCGTGTCGGAGTTCCTGCCGGTGGCGGAGCGGCAGGTGCGCCGCGACCTGATCATCGACACGCTGGCCGAGCGGGAGCATCTGGCGGCCACGGAAGCGGATGTGGACGAGCGCGTGGCCGAGGTGGCGCAGAAGCGGGGCGCCGAGCCGGGCCAGGTGTACGCGTCGCTGCAGAAGGCGGGGCGACTGAAGGAAATCGAGCGCAGCCTCACCGAGGACAAGGTCTTCGGCTGGCTGCTGGAACGGAACACCGTGGAGCAGGCCAACTGATGAGCCACACACCCATGTCGACGATCTATCCTCCCTACGTCATCGAGCGGTCGAGCCGCGGCGAACGCAGCTACGACATCTTCTCGCGGTTGCTGATGGACCGCATCATCTTCCTCGGCACGCCGGTGAATGACGACGTGGCCAACATCATCATCGCGCAGATGCTGTTCCTGCAGGCGGACAATCCGGAGCGGGACATCCATCTGTACATCAACTCGCCGGGCGGCAGCGTATCGGCGGGGTTGGCGATCTACGACACGATGCAGTACCTGAAGGCGCCGGTGAACACGATCTGCATGGGGATGGCGGCGAGCATGGGCGCCTTCCTGCTGGCGGCGGGGCGCAAGGGCAAGCGGTTCGCGCTGCCGCATTCGCGGATCATGATCCACCAGCCGTCGCAGTCGGGCGGCGGGGGCACGGCATCGGACATCGAGATCCAGGCCCGGGAGATCCTGTACCTGCGGGCCAAGCTCAATGAGCTGATGGCCAAGCACACCGGCCAGCCCATCGAGCAGGTGGAGAAGGACACCGACCGGGACCGGTTCATGTCGGCCGACGAGGCCAAGGAATACGGGCTGGTGGACACGGTGATCACCAACGCGGCCGAGATTCCGGCGGCCGAGAACGCCATCGCCGCCCAGGCGGCCAAGAAGTAGACTGCGTCACCATTCTGGCCAGGGCTCGTGAAAACATTCACGAGCCTGGCTCGTCAGTTCCTTGACCGGTTGTGCGTCGGCTGTATATCCTCAGACAGTGCGCGACCGGTCCGGCGTATCCCTCGGGGTGAGTTGAGTGTCCAGCATGTCCCACGACAAACACCTGCGCTGTTCGTTCTGCGGAAAGTCCAAGGACTCGGTCCGGAAGTTCATTTCGGGCCCGTCCGTGTACATCTGCAATGAGTGCATCGCGCTCTGCAACGAGATCCTGGCGGAGGACGAGGAGCGGGAGGTCGCCGAGGCGATCACCCAGGTTCCCACGCCGCAGGAGATCAAGGACATCCTGGACCAGTACGTGATCGGCCAGGAGAAGGCCAAGAAGGCGTTGGCCGTGGCGGTGTACAACCACTACAAGCGCATCAATTCGGCGTCGCTGCGCGACGACGACGTGGAGCTGGACAAGTCGAACATCCTGCTCATCGGCCCCACGGGCGTGGGCAAGACGCTGCTGGCCCAGACGCTGGCCCGCATTCTCGACGTGCCATTCACGATCGCTGATGCGACCACGCTCACCGAAGCCGGCTACGTGGGCGAGGACGTGGAGAACATCCTCGTCCGGCTGTTGCAGGCGGGCGACTTCAACGTGGCCGAGTGCGAGCGCGGCATCGTCTACATCGACGAGATCGACAAGATCGCGCGCAAGTCCGAGAATCCCAGCATCACGCGCGACGTATCGGGCGAGGGCGTGCAGCAGGCGCTGCTCAAGATCCTGGAAGGCACGGTGGCGAGCGTTCCGCCGCAGGGCGGCCGCAAGCACCCGCAGCAGGAATACATCCAGATCAACACCAAGGACATCCTGTTCATCTGCGGCGGCGCGTTCGACGGCCTCGAGAAGATCATCGAGGCGCGCACGGGCAAGCGGCAGATCGGATTCTCGGGCGCCGAGATCGCGGCCGCGCCCGGCGTGGTGAGCAAGACCCCGTTTGCCGAGGTGGAGCCGGACGACCTGCTCCGCTACGGGCTGATCCCCGAACTGGTGGGGCGCCTGCCGGTGACCGTGGCGCTCAACTCGCTGGACGAGGAGTCGCTGGTGCGCATCCTCCAGGAGCCCAAGAACGCGCTCACCAAGCAGTACGCCAAGTTGTTCGAGCTCGAAGAGGTGAAGCTGACGTTCGAGGACAGCGCGTTGCGCGCGATCGCCACCAAGGCGCTCAAGCGCGGCACCGGCGCGCGCGGCCTGCGGGCAATCCTCGAGGAGATCCTCACCGACGTGATGTTCGACCTGCCCACGCGCGACGACGTGGAAGAGGTGAAGCTCACCGAGAGCTCGGTGCTGAACGGCACGCCGCCGTTGTTGGAGATCGCACCTCAGCGGAAGAAGAAAGAAGCGTAGGACGGTAGGACGGTAGGGGAGTAGGACGGACAGACGTAGGACGGAAACACGGCGGGCCGGCAGACTCGGCCCGCCGTTGCTTTTTTTCCGCCCTGCCCCCCTACCCCCCTACTGCCCTACCGTCCTACTGCCCACCCGGCCGGGATCGTTAAGTTACAGAATGCCCATCCTCACCCCCGACGGCGAGCGCGTGCCGCTGGCCGAGCGGCTGCCGGTGCTTCCGCTCCGCGACGTGGTGTTCTTCCCGTACGTGGTGATGCCGCTGCTAGTGGGGCGCCACGGCTCGCTGGCGGCCGTCGATGCCGCCCTGGCCGGCGACCAGCACCTGCTGGTGGTCACGCAGCGCGAGAGCGACGCCGACGAGCCCGCCGCGTCCGACCTGTACCGCGTGGGCGTGGTGGTGCGCATTCTCCAGCACACGCGGCTTCCGAACGGGGCCACCAAGCTGCTGCTCGAGGGTGTGGCCTGCGCGCGGGTGGCGCGCTACACGCCGTCGGCCGGCGTGCTGCGGGCCACGCTGGCCCACGCCGAGCCGGTGGTGGCCGCGGCGTCGTCCGACACGGCGGCGCTGGCCCGGCGGGCGGTGTCGCAGTTCGAGGAATACGTTTCGCTGCACCGCCGCATCCCCGACGAGGTGGTGGCGATCATCCAGAGCGCGCCGTCGCCGGCGCGGCAGGCGTTCGCCATCGCCGCCCATCTGGGCGTGCCGCTGGAGACGCGGCAGCAGTTCCTCGAAGCCGACACCGTGGACGCGCTGCTGCGGCTGCTCGACGCCGCGTTGGTGAACGAGATCGAGCTGCTCCGGCTCGAACACAAGATCGAGCAGGACGTGCGCGGCTCGCTGTTCCAGAACCAGCGCGAGTTCTACCTCCAGGAGCAGCTCAAGGCCATCCATCGTGAGTTGGGGCAGGACGACGACGACCTGGCCGAACTCGAAGCGCAGGTGGAGCGCAAGGGCCTGCCCGACGCGGTGAAGACGCGGGTGCTGCGCGAGGTGCGCAAGCTGCGCCGGATGTCGCCGATCGCGCCCGAGAGCACGGTGTCGCGCAATTTCGTGGATTGGATCCTGGCTCTGCCGTGGACGGCCCGCACCGACGACGTGCTGGACGTGGCGCACGCGCGACGCATCCTGGACGAGGACCACTACGGGCTGGAGCCGGTGAAGGACCGCATCCTGGACTACATCGGCGTGCTGTCGCTGGTGGGGACCATGGACGGACCGATCCTCTGCCTCGTGGGGCCGCCGGGCGTGGGCAAGACGTCGCTCGGCCGCTCGGTGGCGCGGGCGATGGGGCGCAAGTTCGTGCGCATGTCGCTGGGCGGCGTGCGCGACGAGGCCGAGATCCGCGGGCACCGCCGCACGTACATCGGGTCGATGCCGGGACGCGTGATCCAGGCGATGCGGCGCGCCGAGGTGGTGAACCCGGTGATCCTGCTCGACGAGGTGGACAAGCTGGGGCAGGACTACCGCGGCGATCCCGCGGCGGCGCTGCTCGAGGTCCTGGATCCCGAGCAGAACCGGGCATTCAACGACCACTATCTCGAGATCGACTACGACCTGTCGCAGGTGCTGTTCATCACCACAGCCAACTACCTGCCGCAGATTCCCGAGCCGTTGCGCGACCGGATGGAGATCATCCGGCTGTCGGGGTACCTGGACCAGGAGAAGCTGGCCATCGCGCGGCAGTTCCTGGTGCCCAAGCAACTCCGCGCCAACGGCGTGGCGCCCGAGACGGTGACGTGGGAGACGGACGCGTTGCCGGCGATCATCCAGGAGTACACGCGCGAAGCCGGGGTGCGCGAACTGGAGCGCAAGATCGCGCGCGTGGCGCGCAAGCTGGCGCGGCGGCGCGCCGAGCGCGCGAGCGGTGCCCCCGCGCCGGCCGCGCCCGCCGCGCCCGACGTGGTGCGCACCGCCGAGCTCAAGGACCTGCTGGGCGTGGCGCCGTACGATCCCACGGCGATCACGCTCGAGCACAAGGTGGGCGTGGCCACCGGCCTCGCCTATTCGGCCATGGGCGGCGACGTGCTGGAGATCGAGGTGAGCGCGGTGCCGGGCCGCGGGCGGCTGCAGCTGACCGGCACGCTGGGCGACGTGATGAAGGAATCGGCCAGCGCGGCATTGAGCTACACGCGGTCGCGCTCGGCGGCGCTGGGCATCGATCGCGAGCTCACGCGGGCCCGGGACCTGCACATCCACATCCCCGACGGCGCCACGCCCAAGGACGGCCCGTCGGCCGGGATCGCGATCGCCACCGCGATCGCGAGCGCGCTCACCGGCGTGCCGGTGCGCGGCGACGTGGCGATGACGGGCGAGGTGACGCTGCGGGGGCGCGTGCTGCCGATCGGTGGGCTGCGCGAGAAGGCGGTGGCGGCGCATCGCAACCACATCGTCCACGTGATCATCCCGCACCAGAACCTGCGCGACGTGGAGGAGCTGCCGGCCGAGGTGCGCGAGGCGGTGCGGTTCCATCCGGTGAAGACGATGGACGAGGTGCTGGCCATCGCGCTGGTGCACGGCTCGTTTGCCGGCGACGCGCCGTCAGCGGCGGCGCTCACCCAATGAACGCGCCGGCCACCCGGCACGCCGATCCGCTCGTCATCCGCTCGATGGAGTTCACGGGGCCGATGGTCACGGCCGACGGCTGGCGTCCGCCGGCGTCGCTGCCCGAGGTGGCGTTCGCGGGCCGCTCCAACGTGGGCAAGTCGTCGCTGCTCAACACGCTCGTGCGACGCAAGAAGATGGCGCGCGTGAGCCATACACCGGGCCGCACGCGCCAGATCAACTTCTTCAAGATCAACGACCAGTTCACGCTCGCCGACCTGCCGGGCTACGGCTACGCGCGCGTGGCCAAGTCGCGGCGCGCCGAGTGGAAGCCGCTGATCGAAGGGTACCTGGCGGGGAGCCGCGAACTGCGCGGCGTGGTGCTTCTGCTCGACGCCCGTCACGAACCCACCGAAGACGATCTGGACATGCTCGAATTCCTGGCCGAGCTGGGCGCGCCGACGATTCTCGTGGCCACGAAGATCGACAAGCTCAAGCGCGCAGCCCGCGCCGAGCGTCTGACGGCGCTGGCGCGGCAGACGGGAATGTCGGAAGATCAGGTGATCCCGTTCAGCTCGGAGACCGGCGAGGGCCGGAACGACCTGGCCCAGGCGCTCGTCGATCTGGTGAGCGGCGCGTCGTGGCGGGACGAGGTATCGGAGGCACCACCGGACGAAGGGGGAGTCTGACATGGGGCGGCTGCGAATGCCGGGACGGTTCGTGCTCGGTGCGTGGGGAGCGCTGGCGGCGGCGGGTTGCGCCACCGGGACGTCCGGTTCGGCGCCGCAGGCGGGAGCACCCAATCGGTCGATGTCGGCCACGTCGGCCGCCGACACCGCCGCCGGCGGCCTGATCCCGGCGGGGTACGGGTCGCTCCGCCAGGACGACATCTCGATCAAGCTCACCCTGGACGGCGTGCTGGTGCAGCTGTTGCCGATGAACGAGTCGGTGATTCGCACGCTGTCGCCCGACGCGTACCGGGCGCTGCACGACCTGCTGGCCAGCCAGCGCCGGTCGATCGCGGCGTACGCGCAGCAGTACGGGCTGCGCGAGGACAACGTGTGGTACGTGTCGTTCTACGGCATGGCGCCCGACGCCGCGTTCACGCCGCTCGACCTGACCATTCGCGCGCCGGGGCGTGACTTCACGCCGTTGCGCGTGCTGCCGATCACGCCGGGGTTCGGCCAGAACCGGTTGCAGGTGCGCGATGTGCAGCGCGCCTTCTATCTGTTCGACGACGGGCTGCAGTTGAACCAGCCGCTCACGGTCACGATGGGCGCGGTGACGGACAACAGTTGGCAGAACATCGAGCGGACGATCGAAGCCGAGCAGGCGCACGTGCGGGCGCGGGCCATGCAGCGCGACCGCGACCACGGCGGTTCGGGATCGCCGCGCGAGGATCCGGAACCGTGACCTATCTCCCGCTGCGCGGGTTGCCGGAGCGCGCCATCTCGACGGTGGCCGCGGAATGGCTCGAAGGACTGCACGCGACGCTCGCCGACGCGGCCGCCGACCGCGCGCTCCTGTGCCGGCGCACGCTCACCGAGCTCTGCTATCCGGAATACGCCGCCAACTGGGAAACGGCGGTGGAGGATGCCAAGCTGCCGCACGCCACGCGCCTCGCGCTCTCGGCCATGGACCCCCGCAACGTCACGCTGGAGCCCGAGTACTACTCCGACTGCGACGACGCCCGGTTCCAGCGGGTAAAGCCCCTGCTCTGGCTCTGGTATTCGTTCGATCGCACCGCGATCGGCGGGCAGAACGTGTGGCTGGGGGTGCTGCTCCGGCGGCTGCTGGCGCAGCACATCTTCCGCAAGTGCGGCGAGAACTTCAAGGCCTTCCAGCACGTCGAGTTCTCGTTCGGCTACAACATGGAAGTGGGCGACGACGTGGTGGTGCACCGCCACGTGCTGCTCGACGACCGGGGCGGCATCCAGCTGGGCAACAACGTGTCGATCAGCGACTACGCCAACGTGTACAGCCACACGCACAGCATCGTGGATCCGCGCGAGGTGACCAACTCGGCCACGGTGATCGGCGACGGCGTGCGGATCACGTACCACGCGACGATCCTGGC
>Ga0307372_10004721_pt1 | contig 20832 bp, 20 predicted proteins | sample OX1MG_FD_202533 | JGI IMG/M metagenome (GOLD analysis project Ga0307372, IMG submission 202533) | Soil microbial communities from Risofladan, Vaasa, Finland - OX-1 | ecosystem: Environmental > Terrestrial > Soil > Coastal area > Acid sulfate soil | place: Finland: Risofladan, Vaasa | collected...
AACTTGAATTGGTTGACTTTTTAGTTGACCGCGTCGGTCGGTTTGCAAACCGTACAAGTTGTAACGGCGCTTGTCATCTCCCTGGCAGCTCAGGACGTTACGCGTACATCACCGCCCCGGCAACTCCGCCAAAGGAGGGGATGTGCCAGATGTTCCGATCGCGCCCGCCCGACCGCCTCGCCTCCTCGACGAAGTCCGGGATGCCATCCGCCGCCGGCACTACAGCGTCCGCACCGAGGAGAGCTACGCCCACTGGATCAAGCGCTTTATCCTCTTTTCCGGGAAGCGCCATCCCCGTGAACTGGCTGCCCTTGAGGTCACGGCATTTCTGTCCCACCTCGCCCGCGATCGGAACGTCGCCGCCGCGACTCAGAACCAGGCCCTCGCCGCGCTGCTCTTTCTGTACAAGGAGGTCTTAGGCCAGCCCCTGCCCTGGCTCGATCAGATCGAGCGCGCCAAGCGTCCGGCGCGCCTGCCGACGGTGCTGAGCAGCGCGGAGGTCCAGCGCCTGCTATCGAATCTCCACGGCACGAAATGGCTCATGGCGAGTCTGCTCTACGGGGCGGGCCTGCGCCTGCGGGAGTGTCTGAAGCTGCGCGTGAAGGACGTGGACTTCGACTACCGCCAGATCCTGGTACGCGATGCGAAGGGCGCCAAGGACCGGGTCACGATGCTCCCCGGCCCACTTGTCGAGTCGCTACGCGGTCACCTGGCGCGCGTAAAGGCGCTGCACGAGCGCGACCTCGCGAGCGGACACGGCGACGTGGAGCTCCCGAACGCGCTCGGGCGCAAGTACCCGCGCGCGGCCTACGAGTGGGGCTGGAAGTTCGTTTTTCCCTCGCACAAGCTCTCGGTCGACCCGGCGACCGGCGCGATCCGGCGCCACCACGTCTACGAGAACTACCTGATCCGCGGGGTGAAGGAGGCCGCCCGGGCCGCGGCGATCGCGAAGCCGGTCAGCTGCCACACGTTGCGACACTCGTTCGCGACGCATCTGCTCGAGCGCGGCCAGGACATCCGGACGGTGCAGGAGCTGCTCGGGCACTCGAGCGTCGAGACCACCATGATCTACACCCACGTGATGCGCAAGGGCGCCCGCGGGGTGGCAAGCCCGCTGGAAGCGGCGAGCGACTGAAGCGAAACCGCGGTCAGGCCGCCAGGAACTGGTCTTCCGACAGCGCCATCACCGCCGCCCCGCCCTCGACGACGCTCGCGCGCAGGCCGGATGCCTGGGTGAGCACGTAATCGCCGAAGAAGCGCGCGGTGGCGATCTTCGCTTCGTAGAACGCCTTGTCGCCCGCGCCCGAGGCGAGGCGCCGCTCGGCGGCGAGCGCGGCGCGCGCCATCTGCCAGCCCCCCGCGACGATGCCCATGAGCTTCAGGAACGGCACGGCGCCCGCAAACGCGACGCGCGGGTCGGTCCCGGCCTTGGCGAGGATGAAGTCGACCGCCTCGCCCACGGCGGTCGCGCCGGCGGCGAGTTGCAAGCGCAGCGCCCGGATGTCGGCGTTGGACGATTTCGCCAGCTCCGCGTCGAAGCCGCGCAGCACGCCGAGCCAGCCCTTGACGGTGGCGCCCGCCTCGCGCGCGATCTTGCGCCCCACGAGGTCGTTCGCCTGGATGCCGGTGGTGCCCTCGTAGATCGCGGTGATGCGCGCGTCGCGCAGGTGCTGCGCGGCGCCGGTCTCCTCGATGAAGCCCATGCCGCCGTGCACCTGGATGCCGAGCGACGCGACCTCGATGCCGGTCTCGGTGGACCAGCCCTTCACCACCGGGATCATCAAATCGACGAAGGCCTGGTTGCGCTGGCGCAGCGCGGCATCCGGATGGCGCTGCGCGAGGTCCGTCGCGCCGGCGACCACGTAGGCGAGCGCGCGCATGGCCTCGGTCTGCGCCTTCATCAGCATGAGCATGCGGCGCACGTCCGGATGGCGGATGATCGGCACGGTGCGGCCTTCGACCAGGTCGCGCCCTTGCACGCGCTCCCTGGCGTAGGCGAGCGCGCGCTGGAACGCGCGCTCCGCGATCGCCACGCCTTCGAGTCCCACCCCGAAGCGCGCCGCGTTCATCATGATGAACATGTAGGCGAGGCCCTTGTTCTCCTCGCCCACCAGGTAGCCGAGCGCGCCGTCGAACACCATCACCGCGGTGGGGCTGGCGTGGATGCCGAGCTTGTGCTCGATCGAGGCGCAGTGCGCCGCATTGCGCGCGCCGAGGGTGCCGTCCGGATTGACGAGGAACTTCGGCACCACGAACAGCGAGATTCCCTTCACGCCCTCCGGCGCGTCCGGAGTGCGCGCGAGCACCAGGTGCACGATGTTCTCGGTCAGGTCGTGCTCGCCGTAGGTGATGAAGATCTTCTGCCCGCTGATACGGTAATGGTCGCCCTCGGGCACGGCCTTGGTGCGCACCTGCGCCAGGTCCGAGCCCGCTTGCGGCTCGGTCAGATTCATGGTGCCGGTCCAGGTGCCCTCGACCATCTTGGGCAGGAAGGTCTTCTTCAGCGGCTCGGAGGCCGCGAGCAGCAGCGCCTCGATCGCGCCTTGCGTGAGCAGCGGACAGAGCGAGAACGCCATGTTGGCCGAGGTCACGATCTCGCTCACCGGCGTCGAGACGAGCTTCGGCAGCCCCTGCCCGCCCCACTCCGGGTCGAGCGGCAGCGCGTTCCAGCCGCCTTCGACGAACTGCCGGTAGGCTTCCTTGAAGCCCTTGGGGGTGCTGACGGCCCCTGCGCGCCACTGCGAGCCCTCCTGGTCGCCCGTGGCGTTGAGCGGATCGAGCACGCCGCTCGCGAACTTGCCCGCCTCGTCGAGGATCGCGTCCACCGTGTCCGGAGTCGCCTCCCCGAAGCCGGGCAGCTGTGCCACCTGCGCGAGGCCGGCCAGCTCGTTCAGCACGAAACGCATGTCCTTCAGCGGCGCGACATAGCTGCTCATGGCGGTTCCTCGCTCGAGGATCGGCGTGCTACTTGTTCAGCTCTTCCACGACCTGCGGCACGACCTGGAACAGGTCGCCGACGATGCCGTAATCGGCCACCTGGAAGATCGGCGCTTCCTCGTCCTTGTTGATGGCGACGATCACGCGGCTGTCCTTCATGCCCGCCAGGTGCTGGATGGCCCCGGAGATGCCGATCGCCACGTACAGGTCGGGGGCGACGATCTTGCCGGTCTGCCCGACCTGCCAGTCGTTCGGCACGAAGCCCGCGTCCACCGCCGCGCGCGAGGCGCCCATCGCCGCGCCGAGCTTGTCGGCGAGCGGCTCGAGCAGCTTGAAGTTCTCCCCCGAGCCCATGCCGCGCCCGCCCGACACCACGATGCGCGCCGAGGTGAGCTCGGGACGCTCGGACTTGGAGACTTCGCGCCCGACGAACGACGATAGTCCGCCGTCGGCCGGCGCAGCGAGAGACTCGACCTGCGCGGACCCGCCCGTCGCGGCCACCGCATCGAAGCCGGTGGCGCGCACCGTGATCACCTTGATCGCGTCCTTCGACTGCACCGTGGCGATCGCGTTCCCCGCGTAGATCGGGCGCTGGAACGTGTCCGGGGAGTCGACCGCGATGATCTCCGAGATCTGCTGCACGTCGAGCAGCGCCGCGACGCGCGGAAGCACGTTCTTGCCGTTCGAGGTGGCCGGCGCGAGCACGTGCGAGTAGCCCTTGGCCACCGACACCACGAGTGCGGCGACGTTCTCCGCCAGGAAATCGTCCAGGTGCGGCGCGTCGGCGTGCAGCACCTTCGACACGCCCGCGATCTGCGCCGCGGCCCTGGCCGCGTCGCCCGCGTTGTGGCCGGCCACCAGCACGTGAATGTCACCGCCGATCTTCTGCGCGGCGGCCAGCGTGCTGAGCGTCGCCTTCTTGATCGACTTGTTGTCGTGCTCGGCAATTACGAGAATCGTCATCGTGCGCCTCAGATTACTTTCGCTTCGTTACGCAGTTTCTCCACCAGCGTCTTCGCATCGGGCACCTTGATGCCCGCCTGGCGCTTGGGCGGCTCGCTCACCTTGAGCGTCGCCAGGCGCGGCGCGACGTCCACTCCGAGCGCGTCGGGCTTGAGGTTCTCGAGCGGCTTTTTCTTCGCCTTCATGATGTTGGGCAGCGTCACGTAGCGCGGCTCGTTCAGGCGCAGGTCGGTGGTCACCACCGCCGGCAGCTTGATCGAGATGGTGTCCAGGCCGCCGTCGACCTCGCGCGTCACCTCCGCCTTGCCGCCGGCGATCTTCAGCTTGGAGGCGAAAGTCGCCTGCGCCCAGCCGGTCAGCGCGGCGAGCATCTGCCCGGTCTGGTTGGAGTCGTCGTCGATCGCCTGCTTGCCCAGGATCGCCAGCCCCGGCGCCTCCTTGTCGCACACCGCCTTGAGCAGCTTGGCCACCGCGAGCGGCTGCAGCTCGGCGTCGCTCTCGACCAGGATGGCGCGATCGGCGCCGAGCGCGAGCGCGGTGCGCAGCGTCTCCTGGCAGGCCTGCGGGCCGCAGGACACCGCGACGATCTCGGTGGCGACGCCGGCTTCCTTGAGGCGCACCGCCTCCTCCACCGCGATCTCGTCGAACGGGTTCATCGACATCTTGACGTTCGCGGTCTCGACGCCGCTGCCGTCGGCCTTGACGCGCACCTTGACGTTGTAATCGACCACGCGCTTGACGCTGACCAGGACTTTCATGGGCTGGAATGTGCTCGCAGGGAATGTGCAATTATAGCGGCGCGGCCCGCTCGGGGCAGCGTTTGAAACGAGGAGAAGCGGCGGAGATTCGCATGCATTGGGCCGGAGAATTGATCCACATCCACATCGCCGGCGAGGCCTCGGCGCCCATGCGCGCGCTCGCCGAGGCGCGGCTGCTCGCGGGAGTGGGGATCGAGGACGACCGCTACGCCACGCGCCGCGGCACCTACTCGCCGCGCCATCACATCGACCGCCAGGTGACGCTGATCGAGGCCGAGACCCTCGAAGCCCTGGCGCGCGACCACGGTATCGTGCTCGCTCCGCACGAGCACCGGCGCAACCTCACCACGCGCGGCGTGCCGCTCAATCATCTGGTGGGCCGCTACTTTTCGGTCGGCGACTGCGTCCTGTACGGCGGGCGGCTGAACGTGCCCTGCCGCTACCTCGAGGACCTGCTGGGCAAAAAGGTCTTCAAGCCGCTCATCAATCGCTCGGGGCTGAACTGCCGGGTGCTGCTCGGCGGCACGATCCTCCCCGGCGACCGGATCGAGCCGCGCGCGCCGCAAGCGCTCGATCCGGCCTTGCGCGCCGCGAACGAGGCGGTGCCGCTCGAGCGCCCGCCCGAGGCCTGGTAGTCAAGCGCGCTCGACGAGCGCGTCCACCGCGAGCGCGCCGCGGCCCTTCTCGAACAGCATCACCGGGTTCACGTCCACGGACGCGATGCTTCCGCGCCAGGCGAGCATCGCGTCGCCGAGGTTGACCGCCATGCGCGCGAACGCCTCCGTGTCGAGCGCCGGCTGGCCGCGCACCCCTGCGAGCAGCGGCGCGATACGCAATCGGCCGAGCGCACCCAGCACGTCGTCCTCGGAGAACGGCGGCAGCAGCAGCTGAAAATCCTTCAACGCCTCGAGGTAGATGCCGCCCTCGCCCACCAGCACCACCGGCCCGAACAGCGGATCGACGCGCGCACCGAGCGCAAGCTCGTGCCGCCCCTTCGCCATGCGCGCCACCACGACGCCCTCGAAGCGCGCGCCGAGCTCGGCGAGACGCTGCGACTGGCGCCCGAACTGCGCGGCCGCGGCGCCCGCATCGGCGATGCCGAGCGCGACCAGTCCGAGCTCGGTCTTGTGCGGCGCATCGCGCGAGCAGGCCTTGAGCGCCACCGGAGCGCCCAGCGCGGCAACTGCCGCGCGCACTTCGTTCTCGCTGCGGCACAGGCGATGCTCGACGGCCGCGATCCCGACCGCCGCGAGCAGCGCGAGGCTCTGCGCCTCGTTCAGGAATCCGCTCTCGCCCTCCGGCAACGCCGGCGCGCGCGCGCGTGGCTGCGGCCGCGGAACCTTGCGCATGAGCGCACTGTGCGCGGCGAGCTGCACGAGCGTGCCGATCGCCTCGCGCTCGCGCGCGTAGGCGGGCAGGCCGACGCGCTCGAACTCGGCGCGCACCTCGGGCTGTGGCGCGGCGAGCACCACCGCGCGTCCGGTCGCCTGCGCGTGCGCCGCGAACTCGCGCGCGAAACCCGGCACGTCGTAGCCGGTGCCCGCAACCGGCAGCGCGACCATCGTGAGCTCGCTTTCGACCTCGTGCGCGAGGATCGGCAGCGCTCGCGCGAACAGCTCGGGCGAGCCGAGGAGCGCGCCGGTGACATCGAGCGGGTTGGTCGCGGTGGCGAAGCCGGGCAGCACCGCCGCCAGCCGGGAACGTGCCGCCGGCCCGATATGCGCGAGCGGCAGGCCGAGCTCCTCGGCGGCATCGGCCGCCATGACGCAGCTCGCGCCCGAATTACTGAGCGCGACAAAGCGCGCCGCCCTGGGCCGCCAGCCCTTCAGATAGAGCGGCCCCGCCGCGACCAGCGCGTGCGGGTCGGGCACGCGCCAGATCGCATGCTGCGCGAAAAACGCGTCCACCACGCGGTCCTCGCTCGCCAGCGCGCCGGTGTGCGAGCTCGCCGCGCGCCGGCCGCTCTCGGTGCGCCCGGCCTTCACCGCGACGATCGGCAGGTCGCGCTCGCGCGCGCGCTCGGCGGCGGCCGCGAGCACCTCCGGCTTCGGAATCGCCTCCATGTACAGCAGCAGCAGCCGCACGCCCTCCTCGCCGGCGATCTCGAGCGCGAGGTCGGCCACGGTGACGTCGGCCTCGTTGCCGGTGGCGTGCACGTGGCGCACGTCCAGGCCACGCTGGCGCGCGAGCGCGTAGATCGCCTGCGAGCATGCCCCGCTCTGGCTGACGATCGCCACCGGCCCGTCGCGTGCTTCGATCTCGTGGAACACGGTGGAGAAATTGGCCACCGCGCCCGTGGCGAAGTTCGCCAGCCCCTGGCAGTTCGGCCCGACCAGCCGCATGCCCGAGGCGCGTGCCGCCGCGAGCATGCGATCCTGCAGCGCGCGCCCCTCGGCGCCGAGCTCGCCGAAGCCCGAGGCCATGACCACCGCGACCTTGGCGCCGCGCGCGGCGCAGGCTTCGACCGCGCGCACCGCCTCCTCGCCGGCAACCGCCACGATCACGAGCTCGGGCGCCTCGGGCAGCGCGGCGAGGTCAGCATAGGCCTTCAGGCCTTGCACCTCGGCGCGCGCCGGATTGATCGGGTAGATTACGCCGCCGTAGCCGTAGCGCTTCATGTACAGAATCGGCCGGCCGCCGACCTTGTGCGGATTGTCGGACGCGCCGATGATCGCCACGGAGCGCGGAGCGAGCGCGGCTCTGAGGCCGCAGGCGTGCTGGGGGTTCATCGGCGCGAATGGATGCGAATGGCGGCGGACTGCATTCTAGTGCGCCCGCGAAAGGGGACGATTCTTGAGCTGGTCGATTCCGGCGCGCGCGGTGCTCGCCGCCGTGCTGATCAACCTCCTGTGGGGCGGCAACCCGGTCGCGCTGAAGCTCGGGCTCGAGGCGTTCCCGCCGCTGTGGAGCGGCCTGCTGCGCTTCGCGCTCGGCAGCGCCTGCGTGGCCGCCTGGGCCCTGTACGCGCGCATTCCGCTCAAGCCCGAGCGCCACGAATGGCCGGCGCTGCTCGGCATCGGCGTGCTGTTCACGCTGCAGCTCGCGCTGATGAACATCGGCTTCGAGCGCACGAGTGCAGTGAACGGCGCGGTGCTCATCGCGACCAATCCCCTGTTCGGCGTGCTGTTTGCGCACTTCCTTGTGCCCGGCGACCGGCTGCGGCCCGGGCGCGCGCTGGGCGCACTGGTTGCCTTCGGCGGGACCGCGCTGGTGCTCACGCGCGGCGCCGGGCCGGCCGGCGGCGCGGGCCTCGGAGACTGGATCGTGCTCGCGAGCGCTGTGCTGCTCGGGCTGCGCCTCGCGCTGAGCGGCCGGCTGCTGCGGCGCGTGAACGCGGTGCGGCTGACCTTGTGGCAGATGCTGATCTCGCTGCCGCTGTTCGCGGCGGGTGCGCTCGCCGTGGAGACCGTGCGTGTCGACCGCATCGGCTTCGCGCCCGTGGCCGGGATCCTGTATCAGGGCGTGGTAGTTGCGGGCCTCGCCTTCACGGTCAATTTCCAGCTGATCCGCCGCTACACCCCGAGCGTGGTGATCAGCTTCAACTTCCTCGCGCCGGTGATCGGCGTGCTGCTCGGCGCCGCGATCCTCGCCGAGCGCGTCACCGCGGGGCTGGTCGGGGGCATGCTGCTGGTCGCGGCCGGGCTGGTGCTGATCACGCGCAAGTGAGCGCGGGGCTGCGAAACGGCGGCGCGCCGGGCCCCGGCCCGCGACTACAATCCTGCGCATCATGGCAACGACGAGCGCTGCGGCCCCTCCGCTCGGCCCCGAGAAGACGTACCGCGACAAGCTCGCCGCGGGCCGCTTCGAGATCCAGCGCTGCGCGGCCTGCGCGAAGCACGTTTTCTACCCGCGCGTGCTGTGCCCGCACTGCGGCGCGGATCGCCTGGAATGGGTGCGGCCGAGCGGCCGCGGCACCGTGTACTCGAGCACCGTGGTGCGCCGCCGGCCCGCCGACGGCGGCGACTACAGCGTCGTGCTGATCGATCTCGAGGAGGGCGTGCGCATGATGAGCCGGGTCGCCGGCATCGCGCCACAGGCGGTCGCCATCGGCCTGCGCGTGCAGGCGCGCATCGCCGGCGAGGGCGAGGCAGCCCTGGTGGAGTTCGTGCCGGCATGAGGAGCTCGCTGCGCGGTTCGGTCGCGGTCGCAGGCGTCGGGCTCGCCTGCTGCGGCGAGGCGCCAGGCTGGTCCGAGACCGAGATCATGGCGGCGGCTGCAAAGAACGCGCTCGCCGACGCGGGATTGACGACGCGCGACGTCGACGGCGTCGTCGTGGCGAGCACCAACATCTTCATGTCTGGACTGGCGTTCGCGGAGCAGCTTGGTATGCGCCCACGCTTTACCGATTCGACGATGGTCGGCGGCTCGTCCTTCGTCGGCCATCTCATTCCGGCGGCGCTCGCGTTGCAGGCCGGCCTCGCGGACGCCGTCCTGGTGGCCTACGGCTCGAACCAGCGCACCGGCGTCGGCCGCGGCGAAACGGCTAAGTACAAGGCGGCGCTCGATCCGCAGCCCTTCGAGCATCCCTACAAGCCGTTCAATCCACCCTCCTCGTACGCCCTCGCGGCCGCGCGCCACATGCACCAGTACGCCACCACGCGCGAGCAGCTCGCCGAGGTCGCGGTCGCGGCGCGCAAATGGGCGCAGCTCAATCCCGAGGCGTTCGCGCGCGAGCCGCTCGTCGTGCAGGACGTCCTCGCCGCGCGCATGGTCTCCGACCCGCTCACGGTGCGCGACTGCTGCCTGGTGACCGACGGCGGCGGCGCCTACGTGCTGGTGCGCGCCGAGCGTGCGAAGGACCTCCCCAAGCCGCCGGTGTACCTGCTCGGTGCAGCCTCGGCGCACTGGCATCGCCAGATCTCCTCCATGCCCGATCTCACGGTGACCGCCGCCAGCGAGTCCGGCGCGCGCGCCTTCGAGATGGCCGGGCTGCGCCCGGCCGACGTTGACGTGCTCGAGCTGTACGACGCCTTCACCATCAACACGATCCTGTTCCTCGAGGACCTGGGTTTCTGCGCCAAGGGCGAGGGCGGCCCGTTCGTTTCGGGCGGACGCATCGCGCCGGGCGGCACCCTCCCGGTCAACACCAACGGCGGCGGGCTGTCCTGCGTGCACCCTGGGATGTACGGGATCTTCCTGGTGGTCGAAGCGGTGCGACAATTGCGCGGCGAGGCCGGGGCGCGCCAGGTGGCAGGCCCCGAAGTGGCGCTCGCGCACGGCAACGGCGGCGTGCTTTCGAGCCAGATTACCGCCCTGTTCGGCACTGGAGCTGCGTTATGATCGACCTTTCCCGCGCGAAGATTCCCTTTCTGCGCGATCCTTCCCGCGGGGACTGATGATGGCAGGCATGCTTGCAGGCAAGGTCGTGCTGGTCACCGGCGCGGGCGGCGGCATCGGCCGCGACTTCGCGCTCGCCATGGCGGCGCAGGGCGCGAAGGTCGTGGTGAACGACATCGGCGCCTCGCTATCCGGCGAAGGCAAGGACGCCGGCCCGGCGCAGAAAGTGGTCGAGGAGATCAAGGCGCAGGGCGGCACCGCGGTGGCGAATACCGACAGCGTCGCCGAGTGGGAGTCCGCCAACCACATCGTCAGGACCGCACTGGGCGCGTTCGGGCGCATCGACTGCGTGGTGAACAATGCCGGCATCCTGCGCGACCGCTTCTTCTTCAACATGTCGGTCGAGGAGTGGAAGGCCGTCATCGACGTGCACCTGAACGGCACCTTCTACGTGTCGCGCGCGGCGGCGCCCCACTTCAAGAGCCAGGGCTCGGGCTGCTACGTCAACATGACCTCGACCTCGGGCCTGATCGGCAACCTCGGCCAGGCCAACTACTCGGCGGCCAAGCTCGGCATCGTCGGACTGTCGAAGTCGATGGCGCTCGACATGGCCAAGTACAAGGTGCGCTCGAACTGCATCGCGCCGTTCGCCTGGAGCCGCATGATCGGCTCGATCCCGACCGAGACCGAGGACCAGAAGGCGCGCGTGGAGAAGCTGAAGTCGATGCACACGGCGAAGATCGCGCCGCTCGCGGTGTACCTGGCGAGCGACGCGGCGGCCGAGGTCAGCGGCCAGATCTTCGGCGTGCGCGCCAACGAGCTGTTCCTGTTTTCGCAGCATCGACCCATACGCTCGGTGCACCGCGCCGGCGGCTGGACCCCGGAGGCGATCGCCGAGCAGGCGATTCCCGCGCTGCGCGCGCAGTTCTACCCGCTGGAGCGCTCGCAGGACGTGTTCTCCTGGGATCCCATCTAGCCGTGCCGCGGGCAAGCAGTCGCCCGCTCGCCCGGACCGCGCAGAACCTGCCCGAGTGCCTCGTGGGCCGGCACGGGGCCGCGGTCATGGCCAACGAAGATGTGCTCGAGCCGGTCCGATCCGTTGTGAAATTGGACTGCGCCCCCATTTCACATAGAATCCCGCCCCTGCCGTACTGACTGCTCCGAGGATATGAACGACGCCTTCGCCACGGTGACCCCCCGCATGAGCCCGATCGCGCGCGAAGTCGCGCGGCGCAGAACGTTCGCCATCATCTCCCACCCGGACGCGGGCAAGACCACGCTGACCGAGAAACTGCTGCTGTTCGCCGGCGCGATCCACATCGCGGGCAGCGTCAAGGCGCGCAAGGCGACGCGCCACGCCACATCGGACTGGATGGAGATCGAGAAGCAGCGTGGCATCTCGGTGGCGTCGTCCGTGATGCAGGCCGAGTATCGCGGCTGCGTCATCAACCTGCTCGACACGCCGGGGCACCAGGATTTCTCTGAGGACACCTACCGCGTGCTCACCGCCGTCGATGCGGCGCTGATGGTGATAGACGGCGGCAAGGGCATCGAGCCGCAGACCCTGCGGTTGCTGCAGGTGTGCCGGGCGCGCAACACCCCGATCGTCACCTTTGTGAACAAGCTCGACCGCGAGGGGCGACCGGCGCTCGAGCTGCTCGACGAGATCGAATCCGTGCTCGGCATGTCGGCCGTGCCGTTCACCTGGCCCATCGGCATCGGGCGCGAATTCCGCGGCGTGTTCGACCTGCGCGCGGGGCGCATCCGCCTGTTCACGCCGGGCCTGGACCGTCTGGCTGACGAAGACGCGGTCGAGATCGGCGAGCGCGACCCCGCCTGCCGCGAGCGGCTCGGCCCGGCCTACGATGCCGCGCTGGCGGAGGTCGAGCTGGTGCGCGCGGCGGGTGCGGCATTCGAGCGCGACGCCTTCCTGGCGGCGCGGCAGACGCCGGTGTTCTTCGGCTCGGCCATCAACAACTTCGGTGTCAAGGAAGTGCTCGACGCGCTGGTCGACCTCGCGCCCCCGCCCGGCAGCCGACCCGAGCGCGAGCGCACGGTGGCCCCCGACGAGGCCAGGTTTTCCGGGGTCGTGTTCAAGATCCAGGCCAACATGGATCCGGCGCACCGGGACCGGGTTGCGTTCGTGCGGGTGTGCTCGGGCCGCTTCGAGCGCGGCATGGAGGTGTCGAACTGCCGCACCGAGCGCCAGATCCGCACCAACAATGCCGTGTCATTCCTATCCCAGCGCAGGGAAATCGTGCAGGAAGCCTACGCTGGCGACATCATCGGCATCCCCAACCACGGCACCATCCGCCTGGGCGACACGCTCAGCGAAGGCGAACCGCTGCACTTCACCGGCTTGCCGTTCTTCGCCCCCGAGCAGTTCCGCCGCGCCGAGCTCCTGACGCCGATGAAGACCAAGCAGCTGCGCGCCGGTCTCGCGCAGCTCGGCGAGGAAGGCGCGATCCAGATTTTCCATCCGTGCACCGGGGGCGCCCCCGTGCTCGGGGCGGTCGGCGCGCTGCAGTTCGAGGTCGCCGCCTACCGCCTGGCGCACGAATACGGCGCCGAAATCCGGCTGGTTCCCGCGAACTACGTCGCCGCGCGCTGGGTGTCCTCGGAGGATGCGGCGGAGCTGAAGCGCTTCATCGACACCAACGCGCACCGCATGGCCTACGACGCTGCCGGGATCCCGGCATTCCTCGCGTCCATGCGAGCGGAGCTCGAAGTCGCCGAGGAGCGCTGGCCGAAGATCGCCTTCCACACCCTGCGCGAGTACTCCGGTCTGGCCGAGGATTCCGTGCAACCGGCGTGAGGCCCCCCCGCCGGCCTGCGCCGGCCAACCGGCGGCCTGCTGCTTACCGGCGTGTACGTTCGCGTCCGGAGGATCTCCCGCCCTCTTCCTCCCACCGCCGCAAGGCGTCGCGATCCGGATCCCCCGTACTGCGGGCGGATGTTCTCGCGCGTGCGGGCAACCACCAGCCGATCAGAGAATCAACGTAGCGCGCCGCAAGCGCGACGCCATCGTACGGCAAATGAAACCGCTTCACGAGCGAGGCCCTGACCGGGCCGTATTACCGGTATTGCCCCTGGCCCGGCTGGTCATTTTGCTGGCGGTCCGGGTGCTGCCCACGCTCTTGCGTCGCTCCCTTATCTTGCGGAGCTCGCTCCTGATTTGACCTTGGCGCCTGCTGCTCACGCGTGGCCGGCCCCTGCCGCGGCTGCTGCCTGGGGCTTGTCCGCTGCGGCGCTGCCTGCCATTGCCGCGGGGAAGGCGCCGGCGCTTTTTGCACTGCCCGTTCCTGGTAGTGCTGCCGCACTACGGGCTCACGCGGCTGGTAACGGTAATTCCGGTTCTGAAGCTCCTGCTGCCGCTGCTCCGCGCGGGGATAGCGATTCCCCGAATATTGCCGCTGGTACGCGGGCAACGGGGCGGGCGCCGGAGCAGCCCTGCGATTCCACTTGTCCCATCCGCTTCGCTGCTGCTCCCATTCGCGGCCCCAGTGCTGGCCCCAGCGTGGCGGCGCATCCCGCCGCCACCCGCGAAAGTACGCAGGAGGATTTCGGTAGTAGCGCACGGGCACTCGCAGAACGAACAGGGGCACGGCCTCGGGGTCCACGAACGCCCAGGGCCCGTCGTACCAGGTGCTCGCGTACCAGTGATCGTCCTGGTATACCCAGTACATGCCGTCGTAAAAAAAGAAGTTCGAATGCAGCCGCGGGGCGTAGTAGACCGGATAGCCCGGCACCCGGACGAGTTGCGGGTACGCCTGCACGTTGATTCCGATGCTCACGTTGGGGAGCCCGATCCCGACGCTCACCTGGGCGATGGCCGGATTCGCCGACCAGAACAGCATTCCGAGCACAATCAGTGCATAGCGCATTTCCCGTTCTCCGGCTATCTCAGGTGCACGCCGCCGAACAGTCCCAGCAATCCGACCACGATCAGATATGCCGCGACGATATAGTTCAGCAGCCGCGGCACGATCAGAATCAGGACGCCGGCGATCAGCGATATCAGCGGCGCCAGACTCAAGGTGATGTTCATGACGGGTTTCCTTTGTGCGCGGAAAGTGAAGCGCACGCCAACATACCTTTTCTGATCCCATCGCTCTGTGCGACAGCGCACGGAGGGACGAGGCAACCGGTGCGCTCGGGGACCACGCCTTCGGCAGCGAAACGGGGTCCCCGCCAGCGTCCAGGCCGTGCACCATGTGGCCCCGGCTCTGTATCATTCGCGCCATGGCTAGGAAACCGAAGCCGATGCGCTCCGAGATGGGCTGGAGCACGGCCGATCGCATCGTGGTGCGCGGCCTTGACCTTCCGGGCGAGATCCTCGGCAAGCTGAACCTGGGCGACATGGCCTTCCTCGAGCTCACTGGCCGCACGCCGGGGGCCAACGAGTCGAGGCTGTTCAACGCCATGGTGGTCACGCTGGTCGAGCACGGCATCACGCCCTCGGCGCTCGCGGCGCGCCTGACCTATCTCGGCGCGCCGGAGGCGATGCAGGCCGCGGTGGCCGCCGGGCTGTGCGGGCTGGGCAGCGTGTTCGTCGGCTCGACGGAAGGTTGCGCGAAGATGCTGTACGAGGCGCTGCCCGACCCCAAGGCGCCCGCCGACCTGCCCGCGCTCGCGCGCCGGATCGTCGCCGACCACCGGGCGCACAGGCAGATCCTGCCGGGCCTCGGCCATCCGATCCACAAGCCTCGCGATCCGCGCACGGGGCGCCTGTTCGAGATCGCGCGCGAGACCGGCTTCTACGGCAGATATTGCGAGCTCGTGCAGCTCATCGCCGCCGAAGCCGAGCGCGCCGCGGGCAAGAGCCTGCCGCTCAACGCCACCGGCGCCATCGGCGCGCTGGGCTGCGAGCTGGGCTTCGACTGGAAAGTGCTGCGCGGCCTGGGCGTAATGGCGCGCGCGATCGGCTTGGTCGGGCACCTGCTGGAGGAATCGCGCGAGCCGATCGCGCAGGAGGTCTGGTTGCGCGTCGAGGAAGAAGCGAGCGACCATCTGAAGCCGAAGACATGAGCACCGATCGGGAAACCCACGCCGAGTTGCGCGACGCGGTGCGCGCGCTGTGCAGCCAGTTCGACTCCGCCTACTGGCAGAAGATCGACGAGGCGCGCGCCTATCCCGAGGCGTTCGTCGACGCGCTCACCAAGGCCGGCTGGATGTCGGCGCTGATCCCGGAAGAGTACGGCGGCTCCGGCCTGTCGCTTACCGAGGCCTCGGTGATCATGGAGGAGATCACGCACTGCGGCGGCAACGCGGGCTCCTGCCACGGCCAGATGTACAACATGAACACGCTGCTGCGCCACGGCTCGGCGGAGCAGAAGAAGAAGTACCTGCCCAAGATCGCCAGCGGCGAGCTGCGCCTGCAGGCGATGGGCGTCACCGAGCCGAGCGCCGGCACCGACACCACGCGCATCAAGACCGTGGCGGTGCGAAAGGGCGATCGCTACGTGGTCAACGGCCAGAAGGTGTGGACCTCGCGCCTGCAGCACTCGGAGCTGATGATCCTGCTCGCGCGCACCACCCCGCTCGCCGAGGTGCACAAGAAGTCCGAGGGCATGTCGATCTTCCTGGTCGACAAGCGCGCGGCGCTCGGCAAGGGCTTGAGCATGCGCCCGATCCGCAACATGGTGAACCACGAGACCAACGAGGTGTTCTTCGACGACCTCGAGATCCCGGCCGAGAACCTGATCGGCGAGGAAGGCAAGGGATTCCGCTACATCCTCGACGGGCTGAACGCCGAGAGAATCCTGATCGCCGCCGAGTGCATCGGCGATGGCTACTGGTTCGTCGAGCGCGCGGTGAACTATGCCAAGGAGCGCGTGGTGTTCGACCGCCCGATCGGGCAGAACCAGGGCGTGCAGTTCCCGATCGCCGAGTGCTACATGGAGATCGAGGCCGCGAACCTCATGCGCTACAAGGCCTCCGCGCTGTTCGACCAGAAAAAGCACTGCGGGGCGGAAGCCAACATGGCCAAGCACCTCGCCGCCAAGGCCTCCTGGGAAGCGGCCAACGTGTGCCTGCAGACGCACGGCGGCTTCGGCTTCGCCGCCGAGTACGACGTCGAGAGGAAGTTCCGCGAGACGCGCCTGTACCTGGTCGCACCGATCTCGACCAACCTGATCCTGTCCTACGTCGCCGAGCACGTGCTCGGCCTGCCGCGCTCGTTCTGAAGCGCGACGGTCGCGCTCAGCGCGGCCAGTTCGGCTTGCGCTTTTCGATGAAGGCGTCCATGCCCTCGCGGCCCTCGTCGCTCGCCGCGTTGCACGAGATCACCTCGCTCGCCAGCCGGTACGCGCCCTCCAACCCCATCTCGAGCTGCTGGTAGAACTGGCGCTTGCCCGCCGCCACCGCCCCCTGCGGCTTGGAGGCGACGAGTGCGGCGAGCTTGGCCACTTCGGCATCCAGCTGATCGGACGGCACCACGCGGTTCACCAGGCCGTAGGTCTTGGCGGTCGGCGCGTCAATGAACTCGCCGGTGAGCAGCATCTCCATCGCCTGCTTGCGCCCCACGTTGCGCGCCAACGCCACGCTCGGGGTCGAGCAGAACAGGCCGAAGTTCACCCCGCTCACCGCGAACCTGGCGACCTCGGCCGCGACCGCGAGATCGCACTGCGCGACCAGCTGGCAGCCCGCGGCGGTGGCGGTGGCGTGCACCCTGGCGATCACCGGCTGGGGCAGCGACACGAGCGAGGTCATCACCCGGCTGCACTTGCGAAACAGGCCTTCGATGCGCTCCTGGCTGCCGAGCGCGCGGATCTCCTTGAGGTCGTGCCCGGCGCAGAAGCCCCGCCCGCGCGCGGCGATGACCACGACGCGCGCGCTCGCATCCTGGGCGAGCGCGTCGAGTTCGGCCTGGAGGCGCTCGAGCAGCTCCCCGGAGAGCGCGTTGAACTGCTCGGGACGGTTGAGCGTGAGAGTCGCGATGCCGTCGCGGTCCTCGCGCAGCAGGATGCCTTCCTGGTCCTTCGGGACTGCGCTCACTGGCACCTCCTAGGTATCGATCGCGCTGGCCGACTTGGCCTTCTCGCGCAGCACGAATTTCTGGATCTTGCCGGTCGAGGTCTTGGGCAACTCGCCAAACACCACCGCGCGCGGCGCCTTGAACTTCGCCATGCGCTCGCGGCAGAACTCGACGATCTCCCGCTCGCTCGCCTGGGCCCCGGTCTTGAGTTCGATGAACGCGCACGGCGTCTCGCCCCACTTCGCGTCCGGCTTCGCGACCACCGCCGCGGCGAGCACCGCGGGGTGCCGGTACAGCACGTCCTCCACCTCGATCGAGGAGATGTTCTCACCGCCCGAGATGATGATGTCCTTGGAGCGGTCCTTGATCTTCACGTAGCCGTCGGGCTGCCTCACCGCCAGGTCGCCGGAGTGGAACCAGCCGCCGGCGAACGCCTGCGCGGTGGCGGTCGGATTCTTCAGGTAGCCCTTCATGGTGATGTTGCCGCGGAACATGATCTCGCCCATGGTCTCGCCGTCCGCCGGCACCGGCCGCATGGACTCGGGCTCCATCACCGCGAGGCCCTCCTGCAGCAGGTAGCGCACGCCCTGACGCCCGTTGCGCTGGGCGCGCTCGGGCAGCGGCAGCTGCTCCCACTCCTGCTGCTTGGCGCATACCGATGCCGGGCCGTAGGTCTCGGTCAGGCCGTAGACGTGGGTGATGGCAAAGCCCATCTTCTCCATGCCCTCGATCATCGTCGCCGGAGGCGCGGCGCCCGCGACCATGGCGTTCACCTTCCAGTCGATGCCGCGCTTGAGCTCATCGGGCGCGTTGATCAGCGTCTGGTGGACGATCGGCGCGCCGCAGTAGTGCGTGACGCGGTGCTTGCGAATGAGGTCGAAGATCGGCCCGGCCTCGAGCTTGCGCAGGCACACGCTGGTGCCGGCGTTGGCCGCCAGGGTCCAGGGGAAGCACCAGCCGTTGCAGTGGAACATCGGCAGCGTCCACAGATACACGGAATGCTGCGGCATGCCCCATTCGAGGATGTTGCCCACGCCGTTCAGGTAAGCGCCGCGGTGGTGGTAGACCACGCCCTTGGGGTTGCCGGTGGTGCCCGAGGTGTAATTGAGCGAGATCGCCTGCCATTCGTCCGCCGGACGCGGCCATGCGTACGCAGGATCGCCTTCTTCGAGCAGCTCCTCGTAGGTGTTCGCGCCTAGGCGCTTGCCGTGCGCGGGGGCTTGCGGGTCAACGGCGTCGATCACCGTGATCTTGCGCCCCAGCTTGCCGAGCGCCGCCTCGATCGTGGGCGCGAATTCCGGGTCGGTGATCAGCAGCTTCGCGCCGCCGTGCTCGAGCATGAAAGCGATCGCCTCGGCATCGAGGCGCGTGTTGAGTGCGTTGAGCACCGCGCCGCACATCGGCACCCCGAAATGCGCTTCAAACATCGTTGGCACGTTGGGCAGCATCACGGCCACCGTGTCGCCGGTCAGGATGCCGCGCGCCGCGAGCGCCGAGGCGAGGCGGCGGCAACGCGCATGCACGTCCTGCCAAGTGTGCCGCAAGGCCCCGTGAATCACCGCCACGCGCTGCGGATAGACCGACGCAGTACGTTCCAGGAACGACAGCGGCGTCAGAGGCGTGTAGTTGGCCGCATTACGGTCGAGGTCGGTCTGGTATGGATTGAATCGACTCATGGGGAGCACCTCCGCGTCTCCACCGCAAAAGTATAGCGCCGCGCCCGACGCGACCGCCCGCGCAAGCGCCTCTAGCCACCCTCGGCGGCGAGCTTGCGCCACAGGCTGCCGCCCTTGGCATCCTTGTCGATGCCGTCGAGCAGCTTCTCGTGCGCGGCGAGCTCCTCGGCGCTCGCGCGCACCACCGCCAGCCTGGAGACATCGAGCCGCGTCGCGCCCCGCGCCGCGTCGCCCGGCGCATCGAGGTCCATCATCAGGCTATCCTGGCCACGCGTCATCACCAGGTAGACTTCGGCCAGCAACCGGGCGTCGAGCAGTGCGCCGTGCAGCGTGCGGTGCGCGTTGTCCACGCTGTAGCGCTCGCACAGGGCATCCAGCGAATTCCGCTTTCCGGGGTGCAGCTCGCGCGCCAACGCCAGCGTGTCGACGACCCCCGCGGCGTGGTCGGACAGCCTGCCCAGCCCGCACAGATCGAGCTCCTGATCGAGGAACTCGACGTCGAAGTCCGCGTTGTGGATGATCAGCTCCGCGCCGCGCACGTAGTCGATGAATTCCGGCCCGACGTCCGCGAAGCGCGGCTTGTCGGACAGGAACTCGCGCGTCAGTCCGTGCACCTGCACCGCACCCTGCTCGATGTCGCGCTCCGGGTTGAGGTAGCGATGGAAGTGGTTGTCGGTGACGCGCCGGCTGAGAAGCTCGATGCACCCGATCTCGATCACCCGATCGCCGAGCCTGGCGTTGAGGCCGGTGGTTTCCGTGTCGAGAACGATCTGCCGCATGAAGCGCTACGCAGCCGGGCCGGCGGCGCGCCGCAGCCCCCCCGTTACCTGCAAAAAAAGTTCATACCCGTTCATCGCGACCCGCCCTGAGCGTGCGCGTCCAGGCCGCGGTTGGCAAGCGCATCCGCGCGCTCGTTCTCCGCGTGTCCGGCGTGTCCGCGCACCCAGTGCCACTCGATCTCGTGTGCCGCCGCGAGCGCGTCGAGCTCCTGCCACAGGTCGAGGTTCTTCACCGGCTTGCGATCCGCGGTGCGCCAGCCGCGCCGCTTCCAGTCGTGGATCCACGCCGAGATACCCTTGTGCACGTACTGCGAGTCGGTGTACGCGCGCACCTTGCAGCGGCGCTTGAGCGACTCCAGTCCGCGGATGACCGCGGTGAGCTCCATGCGGTTGTTGGTGGTGGCGGTCTCGCCGCCGCACAGCTCTTTCTCGATGCCGCTCGTGCGCAGCAGCACGCCCCAGCCGCCCGGGCCTGGGTTGCCGCGGCACGCGCCGTCGGCGTACATCTCGACGACCTGCTCAGACATCGCAGTCGCGGGGGAAGGTCCGCACGCGGGTGGCGTGGCCGTTGCGTTGTGGCATCGCCGCCAGCGCACGCCGCCGGGCGCGCTCCTTGCGCCAGGCTGGCGTCACGATGCGTATGCCCGGCACGCGCTTGACCGCGCGCACGACGTACAGGCCGCCGACGATCGGCCACCAGCGCGCACCCGCCTTCTCCATGAACGCGCAGCGCTCAAGCCAATGCTCGCGGGAAAACGGCGGGGCGTAGCAGCCGAACTTGCCGCCGTTGAGCTCGAAGCCCAGCAGCCTGAGCCAGTCCTTGAGCCGCAGCAGCCCGATGAAGCGCGCGTCCCAGGGCGCCCCCGCATCGCGCGCGGCAAACGACTGGCGCAGACGCCACAGCGACAGCGTGTTGAAGCCCGAGATCACCAACTGCCCCTCCGGCAACAGCACCCGCTCGGCCTCGCGCAGGACCTGATGCGGATCGGCGCAAGACTCGAGCAGGTGCGGCAGCGCGAGCAAGTCCACGCTCTGCGAGGCGAGCGGCAGCTGCAGCGGGTCCGCCGTCAGCACCGCGCCCGGCTCGAGGCCGAGCGTGAAGCGGAACCGAATCCGGTTCTGGCGCAGGAAATCCGTCTCCGGCAGCCCGACCTGAGCCGCCCGGAACCCGAAACAGTCCTCGGTCGCGCCGTCGAACTGCTTCAGCTCCCAGTCGAGGACGTAGCGCCCCTGCGGCGTGGCGAACCACTGCTGCAGCGTGCGTTTGTGCACGCCGGCGCCGCACGCGAGCGGCCCGACTAAGTTTCTCTGCACCCGTTCGCCTTTCTCTCCGGATAAAATCTCGGGATGCTCGAAATCGTTCCGCTGCAGGCCTTCAAGGACAACTACATCTGGACGCTGCGCAACGCCACGCACGCCGCCGTGGTGGACCCGGGCGACGCGCAGCCGGTGCTCGACTACCTCGC
>Ga0307372_10004722_pt1 | contig 20828 bp, 12 predicted proteins | sample OX1MG_FD_202533 | JGI IMG/M metagenome (GOLD analysis project Ga0307372, IMG submission 202533) | Soil microbial communities from Risofladan, Vaasa, Finland - OX-1 | ecosystem: Environmental > Terrestrial > Soil > Coastal area > Acid sulfate soil | place: Finland: Risofladan, Vaasa | collected...
TCAGCTTTTCCCAGAGCCTGCGGTCGTGCTTCAGCCAGCCGCTGAAGCCCCAGTAATCCCGCAGCAGACCCGGGGCGATATCCCCGGCCATGAGCGCGGCTTCAATCACCAATGTGCCTTTTGCGGACCGCGACGAAATGGCCGCAATTCTGTCAATCAGCACGATTCTGCATCGTAGGCGTCACGGATGCATATATCACGATACCGTATAGACCTATACCCCCATTTTCTATAGCTGGATACGGAGCAAGTATTGGCGAATCGCCCCCCTTTGGAGACCGAAAAAATCCCACATATTGGGCATTGATGTACACAATTTGTCATAAAGCGCTACACTCTACATATCAATAGTTTGGGACGGCAGTGTTCCTTGATGAAGGAGCACAGGAAGGGGATTTGTGCCGCTACTTCGTTTTGTCCAGGTTTCAGACATCCATTTCCGCGACTTTAACGACGATCCGCACGACACGGACTCGTTTACGCGCAAGGCTCTAATACAAGATGTCGTTGCGACTCTGCGCGGGGAAAAGGTCAATGCTCTGATCGTTAGCGGCGACGTTGCGTACAGCGGAAAACCAGAAGAATACACGGTAGCCAAGAAATGGCTTATGGCGCTAGCGCAGCAAATCAAGTTATCAGCAAATGAAGTATGGCTTGTCCCGGGGAATCACGACTTTGACCGGTCGACCCTTACTGATTCAAAGGTTCTAAGATCAGCACATTCAGACATTCGAGGTGCTAAGCCAGGAGTAGTTGATAGAGAAATCAGTGAATACTTGCGCGACAAGATAAGCGCTCAGGTCCTTCTGAATCCATTCACAAATTACAACGATTTTGCATTCGATTTCAGCTCGACTACAACACCTGAGCAACTCTATTGGACGACAGAGATTCAGTTTGACGACAAATACTTATGCAAACTCCATGGCCTCAACTCCGCTGTACTCGCGGCTTACGATGAAGACGATGAGGGAGACATCATAATTGGCCTTAGGCAGTGTCAATTTGCCGACGGACAAGACACCGACGAAATTGGAGAGATCCATGTGGCCATCTGTCATCACCCAGTCGGATGGTGGAAGAAGCACAGTGACATCGACGCACATGTTTCGCACGCGCGTGTAGTTCTAAGCGGACACACTCACAACAATTTCTACACTAAGGTTGATGATACCGTGCACTGTAGCTGCAATGCAGTGCAGCCCGATCGTCGCGAAGACAAATGGCAGCCCGGATACAATATAGTTACACTCGAATTGCGCTATTCGACCGCGGGTACAGAGTTGGAAGTACGAGTTGTCCCACGTGCCTGGAACAAAGCTCATGCGCGGTATGACTCGTTTGTGGTCGAGGAAGGAAAGACTGAATTCGTCCGGAAGGTATCGTTGAAACCACTAAGTAAGGCATCGGCGCAGTGCGCGCCCTTATCTGGGGATATGGTCGTCGCCGACGTAGCGTCTGCAACACTTTCCGTAGCGGGAGGCGAGGGTATGCAACAAGAACCTGCAAGTATTGCGGCTCTGCCAGCCGACAAGCGCGAATTAATAATGTCCAAGTTCATACCACTCGCATTTGATATGCGTCTTCGGCTGCTAGCGGATCTCGGGCTTTTTGTTCCAGAAGACGAAAAGCTCAATGCCATCGACCGAATGCAGAGCGCCATCCTCCGCGGAAACGAACGGGATGGTCTGCAATCGCTGGCAGCGGCAATCGAGAAGCTGAAATAAGGAGAGAACGACATCATGGATCAATTATTTACTCTTTGGATGCGGAAAGCGTGCGTTCAACTGGATGAGGCGAGGCTTGAAAAGTTCTGGAAGGCAGCGCTTGGCATCGCAGCGATGTCACCAGCCAATATGCAAGCACTTGTGCTGTTCTTTTTCGGCTTGAAAACGCAGGATGAAATTAATCCACTTATTGAGGCACTTCGTAAATCCGATCCTCTTCTTGCAACAACCAGTGACCAGGCGAAAGAGCTTGCATACCTTGTGGGCGGTGCCGTTGTTGCCGCGCAAGAAAAGAAAGAGATGGATGCGGCGGCGCTCCTGGCGGCAAGTTTGATTTGCGGTTCGCTGTATGGCGCGCGCAGCGGCGATTTCCCGCACGAGATAATCGAATATACAGGCCAGAAGCTGCAAGACATCCGGACATCACAACTTCAATATGCTGTTGGGGCACTAAATGATGCGGCGCTCGACAAGAGGCTTGAAGATCTCACGGAATTGCTTACACCCAACATTAACAATGCTGAGTTCGCTAAGAAGCTAATGCTGGCGTTTAGATCGCATCGAGGCGACGCGCACGGGAGGCTACGAATACTGGCCAACGATCTCAAGCGGCAAGCTGAAGAATCGGAGTACCTGTGGCGCACAATTACGATGTATAGCGATATCGGTGAGGCGCGTTATAAGGAGTTGCCGGCAGCATCTAGACCAATTCTTCTTGGGCTTGACCTCTCGATCGCTGGACCATCACCGATACCAGGACCGGCGGCCGAACCGCTACTCCGTCACAACCTTGTGGCGAGCAACGAAGTAGCGCGGGCGGAAAAATCGACGATTCAAGAGTACGTTGACGGCGTACCGCTTGAGGTGCGCCAGCGCATTTGTTCCCGATTTGTAAGTGGGAGAGTTTCTCAAGTCTACCCAATCCTTCACGCCATACATACATCCGTTGAAATTGGAAAGGATGGGGCATGGGGATCGTTGTATGAGCGTCGAGGTGGGCCTAAGGTCGGTACAGTACTTGCCCCCGAACGCCTGGCGCTGCAAATTCTCACTGAGGCAAAGCTGTACTTGCATTGTAATAAACCTATTGAGGACTTGCCGTGAGCGTCACGTGTGCACTGGAGAAATGTCCGGTCGCAAAAGACGGACGCTGTCTCGAGGGATTTAATCCGGCGACTGGTTGCCCGCACTACGGCAAGCCCACTTCGGATGCGGTCGGCGAGGATTCAGCAGCGAATGAGGCAATGCGTGTTAACTATACCGATACCCACGCAGGGCAGGCGCTGGGATTTGATGATATTGGGGTGTTTGTAAGTAACACGCTGGCGCGACTGATAACAGTGGCCGGGCCATATCGGGCTGGAAAGACAACCTTGGTTGCCGCCGTATACGAGGACTTGCTTGTTGGAGTGCAGGACGACTACGGCTTTTGCTGGTCAAATACGATTCAGGCATTTGAACAACGTTGCCACCTCGCCCGCGCAGTCTCTGGCGCTAATACCCCAAACACCGGGCGAACCTCTGGGTCGAAAGATGAATTTCTCCATCTCAAGCTCGTTAGCCACAAATATGGCGTAACACGGGATTTCATTTTTTCCGATGTGAGCGGCGAGCGATTCGAAAAGGCAGGCCAGTCATCTGAATTGGCACGCACCCTGCAATTTCTACCAACCACGTCTCGGTTGGTGCTTGTTGTGGATGGAGCCGAACTTGCTAAACCCGAGAGTAAATTTGCTGCTTTTCGGGAGCAACAACATTTTCTTGGAATGGCGCACGGCACCGACTTACTAGCGAATTTAGAGGCAATCGATATTGTCGTAACAAAATGGGATCAATTATTCAGTGAAGCGGAAACTCCGGCCGTGACGGAGTTTCCTGATCGAGCATTGAGTCAGGTTCGGGATATTGTCGGTGACCGGCTCCGTTTGCGATATTGGTCTGTTGCTTCACGAACATCAAGCGATGGCACAATAAAACGAGGCCATGGACTTCGCGAGCTCGTAAATGATTGGCTTATGCCTACAAGCGGCCAAGACTTATCAGTCGCTGAGTTGACGAGTGCTTCGCATGGGCCAAACCGCTTTGTGCGGCACGTGCTTGGAGACACTTAATGAATACAGTCAGCACAACAAAGTGCATCTTAGTCGCCGGATTTCCGGATGCCGGGAAGTCAACGATGCTCGCCGCACTCTATGGGATTGCAACTGACAGCAACCCGAATCGACCAATTCGCCTGGTTAAGTATGATGGTGACTCAGGCTACATTCAGACGCTACTTGATGCCTGGCAGCGACTCAACCCGGTGCCGCGGAATACTGGTGCGACTGAGCAACACCCCATAAGTTTGAGGCTCGCGGCTGATCGGGTTGGAGAGTTTGAATTATCTTTGGTTGACATCGCCGGTGAACTTTTCAGGCAACTCGTTATTGGTTCTCACGTTCCCCAGGAATTATTACCAAAACTTGATGACGTGGAATCTATAGCGTTGGTAGTACACCCGATGAATCTTATACCGCATGAACTAATCGAAAACTGGGAGGGTTTCGTTGCGTCTCTGGAGGCTAAAGAAAACGCTTCTGGTGGCGCCAAGAAGCTGACACCGGATCCTAAAAAGTGGATACCGGACTTTATGCCATCTGACGTTTCCGCGATCGTGATGTTACATAGTTTGCTGACTAAGCCGTTCGCACGGAGAAAAATCCGTTTGGTGGTAATGATCTCCGCTTGGGAATTGGTAGTGCAGCAACCGCCAATAACCCCCGCTGCATGGTTAGCAGACAGAATGCCGCTGCTGTCGCAAATGATTCATAATAATGAAGATAAGATAATTGCTGATGTCTTTGGTGTTAGTGCGCAAGGCGGCGACTACAATACCCAGCGTGAGGAACTCGCAGCAAAAAGTAGTCGAGCCGAAACCTGCTTTGCTGTCACTGCGAGCGGCGATCGCGTTCACTTTTGCGAACCCTTAATTTGTCTCTTGGTGGAATAGTACTAATGAGCGGACAATTGGTCCGAATTGAGCAAGCGCTGTTTGGTTATCGCCAAGGGCACGAGCTTCTCGCGAGCTCGACAGAATTTGCTCGACTCGAAAACGCATTCTTGCAGAGTAAGACCGACCTTGCATCAATAGACGGATTCGAATACCGGGACAATTATGTAAGTGGGTTCCCTCTAGGGGATGGCACTCGTTATGTGCTCGTGTGCACTTGGCCTGCTCCTGAGCAGACACGCCCGGGATGCGTTTGGAGTCATGTGCTTCTGTTGCAGTATGCAGATTTTGGTAGCATCCGGGATGCGGCGGGAATTCTTCAATTGTTCAAGCGACCCAATAGCATTATGGGATTTGATGACTACTCGCGAACAATTAGCGTTGATTTGAGTAAAGCGTCTGGTTGGTACGATAAAAAAATTGATAAACCAACTGTAGTGAGCGTAATAGATTCCGTCTATAAGACAGATAAATCGGTGATAGTAAGAAGCCAGTCACTGGATATGCTCAGCTTGGTGCTGTTGGGTATTTGGTGCCAGCAATGGCCGCGGTTACGCCGCGCTTTCAGCTTTTCCACTGCCTATTTCGGTACACCCTCAAAAGGTGCATCACGTGATTCCTTTAGATTTGATGTACAGGTCGTGCCTTCCGGCGTGCGCACGTTACGTGTGACCGAAGCGACGGCAGTACTTAACCTCGATCAATTAGAGAGTTTTCCAAAGGTCGATTGGGCCAGCGTAGCAGCAGATGAATTGTTAGGCTCAAAGGCGAGAATAGATGGAAACATAGGACTGGCGGACTTCTTGCAACAATATGGCGCGGATACATCGTCAAGTCGAAGTGACTTTGCTCTTCTGGCATCATTTTATGCGGAATCGCCTGGCATCCTCGGCAACGGACCTGTTGATGTCGCCTCATATATTTCAGCGCTTATGAAGTTTCCATCTGAAGGGCAAGCTCAGCGCCTAAAGAAGGATGTACTAGAGAGAGCGCTGTTACGAACAAACGAATTATGGTCAGCAAGGCCAACTCGTAGATTCTCCGGATCATTGTCACAAGAACAGATTGACGCCTTGTATACCTCGTTCGCGACAGTTTTCGATCGCAAACAAGAGTGTGCTGTTGAATATCTCCGAACATTAACTCAACAGGACATGAGTGAGTTCACACCTTTGTGGAATCAGTTCGGCAGTCATTTTGATGGCAAGTGGATTGACCTTTTGAGAGAATTTCCCTATGAGACATTTATTCAAGTAATTGATTTAGCTTCCAGCCACAGTATTTCTGAGGCGACATGGCGGTCTATTCTCGAATTACCAGACAATGATGCGCGCCGGAATTATGCGATATCAAAAATTGTCGGAACGTCATTTAAAACCGCCATGGCCGCAGCTCTGTCGCTACCTAACAAACAGGCTGTAATTGATCTACTACGTGTTTCACCGCAAGAGGCGCTGTCTATCTTCGTGAAAGAGGTATCTATAAAGTCCCTTTGCGACAAATCAATGCACTCTGTGCTTACAGAGATCGCAAAGGATCTGAGGCTCTTACTCGACGTCTCTGCTGATGAAGGTGACAAGGGTTTGAAATTTCTGAATGAGGCCATGCGATTTGTTAACTATGATTCCCTACCGACGTCAAACATTGAGACAGGAAAATGGCTTCAACTGGGGCATAAGGTTGAGGATAATATGGAGCCATACCCTTGGGTGACTAGGGCAATTTTCCGAGTTGGATTAGGCGTTACGTCGCCTTCAAGCATTGAGCTGCTTTCTATCTGTTTTGATACTTTATTAGGTGAAGCGACCAAAGTGGAGTCGCATAAGAGTCGAGCCCCTTTCACAAAATCGTTTGTCCAGGGTGCTTGGGCAAGCCGTTCGCTGTTTGACAGGACTTCGCTGATAAACGCAGTAGAGAATAAAATTTATAGAGAAAAATGGTCTAAAAAAATGGTAACTGCACTAACAGATGACAGAAGACTGAAGAAACATTTTGTGACTCTTGCGAAGCAGATTACATCTTAAGCATTTCTGTTGCTATTAGGTGAAAATCATGGGGGAAGCATTAGTAAATGATGACTTGTGCTGCTCTGGTATTTAGGATTCCTTAGCGCTATAGATGCGCTGTACATATCGGAGCAAGTACTAATGGCGTCGTGCGACTGATATCTCAGCGTAGAGGGCCTTTCCAGTCATTGTCTATATCGAAACGCAAAGCGACATCGGCATTAGCCCTTACAACGTAACCAATCCAATCATTATTAGTGGCTATCGGAAATATAATAGAGAAAAGAGTCCGTATTCCTGGTGATTCCAGGAGTAACCCATGCCATATTGGAAACCAAATATGCATTTCGTTTGCGATTAGTTAATCCAGCCATTAGATGCGTGGCCAGTTGTATCAGAACGTCCATTCCGAAATTAAACTCCAAATAATACGCTTCGATGCCGTGGATGGTCACTTGATGTGCCCCTCATCCGCATCAATCCGACTGATGAAGCGTCGATCAACCCAGCGATGTCGCCTTACGGATGGGCGCCTTGGAGGCCATCACAGCGATTACAAAGCAACTGTTTACATTGCGCTTTATCACGGCTGTATAGTAGATAATCCAATTCAAGCGCACGCTTACTCAAAAGCCAATTGGAATTAAACAGGAAAATAAGAAGTTATGACACGTAAACGAGAATCAATATTTGCAATATTGGCCATATGTCCATGGTGGATAAGTGTTGCAGCTTCAGTAATCGCTTACATCGTTCTAAGAGACCTTTTACCTCATATACACGCAGGCGATAAGTTGACAGTTCCGATTGTTACAGGCCTCGGGCAACTAGCGTACGTGTCAGCACCTTATGTTGCATTTTTGTTGCTACTTCCACTCCCATTTAGTTTGTTTAATGCCCGTCAACGGAAGCAAACTCTAGAAAGCCAGACGGGACTCAAATCCATCCGTGGTTTGGATTGGAAAACATTTGAGCAACTTGTAGGGGAAGCATTCCGGCGGCAGGGTTTCGCAGTTGCGGAAACCGGACAGGGCGGGGCCGATGGCGGTTTGGATTTAGCGCTGCGCAAAGGTTCCGAGCTCTTTCTCGTGCAGTGCAAACAATGGCGGGCCTACAAGGTGAGCGTGAACATCGTGCGTGAGCTTTATGGTGTGATGGCTGCCAAAGGCGCTGCTGGTGGTTTTGTGATCACTTCTGGCAAATTTACTGAAGATGCCAAGGCATTCGCTACGGGAAGGAATGTGGAATTAATCGATGGACCCCCGCCTGGAGAAAATGATTGCTACTGTCCAAACTACGGCGCACTCCTACAAGCCAGCAACTGCTGTAATGGGCGCCATACCCACATGCCCAAAGTGCAACAGCCCAATGGTCAAGCGTACAGCAAGGCAGGGCGCAAATGCTGGAGGACAGTTCTGGGGCTGTTCAAAATATCCTGATTGCCACGGAATCCGCCCAATTACTTGAATAAGGCTGCTTCGTGCTGAAAGCATCGGGCAGGGCTGATATATTTCAGTGGCGTATCATGTCGTTTCGTCAGCTAGGGGAAGGCTGACTTGTCGATAAATGAATGTCATTCAAATCTTTGACAATCAAGGGTCATTGATAGTTGAAATAAGGTTATCAACTTAATGCGGGCCGTAGATATAAAGCCACATTTCGATTTTATTAATCAAATCGCACATGGGATAGCAATTTAATGAATACAGACCGGAAAGGCCGCGATCTTTTCATTGTTGATAACAGCATCTCCGGCTGGACGGGTCTCCGTTACCTGGAAGAATGGACGGGTATTGCAAAGTCATTTGATATTGCCACAGGTTACTTTGAGATTGGTTCGTTGCTTGCTTTAGACGGGAAATGGCAAGGCTTGGGAAAACTACGGATATTGATGGGTGCAGAAACGACTCAACGCACTCGTAAGGCAATGCTTGATGCTGTACGCCAACGTGCTGTAGAAAATCTGGATAGCAGCATCGAAGGAGACAAAGAGTCCAATCCTTTTCTCCACGGTGTTTCCGCGATTCTTGAAGCCCTGCGCTCAAGGCAAATTGAATGTCGCGTATACGATAAAGATAAGTTTCATGCTAAGGCTTATATAACTCATGCGAAACTCGAAGTGGTTGGCTCCCAAGCTTTGGTCGGATCTAGCAATTTCACATCCCCTGGACTGACCAAAAACATCGAACTGAACATACAAGTCCAGAGTGCCCGCGAGGTAGCGCAGCTTCAGGAGTGGTATGAAAGCCATTGGAATGAAGCTAGTGAAGTGACTGATGCGATTATCGAAACAATCGCACGACAAACTCATCTGTATACACCCTTTGACGTATATACCAAGGCACTGCAAGAATTCTTTCGCGGTCATGAGCTCACCGCAACAGAATGGGACGAAACTCGCTCAAAGATGTTCCCTAAACTCGATCGCTATCAGAAAGAAGCCTACTGGGCGCTAATGAAAATCGCCCGTCAGTATGGTGGTGCGTTTCTCTGCGACGGTGTGGGTCTAGGCAAGACCTTCGTCGGACTGATGCTGATTGAGCGGCTGGTACTCCATGAAGGCAAACGCGTCGTGCTGTTTGCGCCAAAAGCCACAAAAGAAGGCGTTTGGGAACCGCACCTGCGCGAATGGCTATCGCATATTGGCGGCGTTGGCGGAAATGCAGATTTCAGCAATCTTGCAGTCTTCAACCATACCGATCTGGGTCGCAAGGGTGATTTCCCAGAACGATTCAGACGCATCGCCGAACTCGCAGATGTTGTCATCATCGACGAGGCCCACCACTTCCGGAACCCTGGCCGTAGGGGTGGTGAGGGGATGGATCCATCTCGGTACTACAGGCTTTTTGACTTGCTCAACAACACTGAAAGGCCTAAGTCGGTATTCATGCTTACCGCAACGCCCATCAATAACCGCTTAAGTGATTTTCGTCACATGGCGGAACTATTTACTAAGCGAGATGAGACTTACTTCGCTAGAACTTTGGGGATAAATAATCTAAGCGCGCATTTTAACAATATGGAGAAAGCTCTTAGACAAACCGTGGGACATGAGGTCGTCGATGTATCAGAAGTTATTTCCGAAGCCCAAGATATTCTCTCAAGGGACGATATATTCAGGCATCTAGTTGTTCAGCGCAGCCGGGCCTACGCACGCGAGAGCCAGGTGCGTGAGACCGGCAAAGCCGCAATGTTCCCGGACCGTAAGTCTCCACAGGTAGCCGAGTATTCGATTCATAAGTCCTACGGACGTCTGCTGGAAATGTTTGAAAAGGCCTTCACGCGGAAGCATCCACTATTTACGCTGCCAATGTACTATCCATTGGCCTGGTACAAGGGGGGCGACAAGAGCATTGATCCCCTGGAAGAGGGTCGACAAGAGCAGGTCGTCGGCCTAATTCGTACAAATTTCCTAAAGCGCTTTGAGAGTTCAGTCGCTGCTTTTGAATTGTCGAATGAACGCCTGATGAAGAAGCTACTGGCATTTCTTGTCGTCCATAGCGAAACAGATTCCGAAAAGAAGCGACTTGAACGCTGGAAGACACAGAATTCAGAGATTCTCGATTTCGCGACGCAAAGGCAGCGTGATCTATGGGGCCAAGACGACGAAGAGCTTGACGATGAAGATGTCGTACCTCAAGAAATGCTCGATGCTGTCGAAAAAAACAAACTTAGCCGTGAACAGTTCAATGTATCTGAGATGTTGCAGGAGACATTCCTTGATCTCGACGAAATCTTGAAATTTCTAGTCGAAGTTAGAAAGTTTGAGCCCAAGCATGACGACAAGCTGCAGAAACTGATACGTTTGCTCAACTCGAAGGAACTCATTGGTCAGAAGGTACTGATCTTTACTGAGTTTGCAGATACTGCCCGTTACCTCAAGAAACAGCTAGACAAGGCTGGTATAGAGGGCGTCGAGCAGGTTGACAGCGCCACCAAGACAAATCGTGCAGAAGTAATTCAACGCTTTGCTCCTTACTATAATGGCCTTTCATCGCCGGAACTCGCCGACAGGAGGCGCGGCGAGATCCGCGTCCTGATATCCACCGACGTGCTTTCGGAAGGACTAAACCTTCAAGATGCATCGCGGATGATCAACTACGACATTCATTGGAATCCAGTGCGCCTGATGCAGCGCATCGGACGCGTGGATCGGCGTATGAATCCAGAAGTAGAGAAACGCTTGATCTCAGATCATCCGGAAATTGCATCTTCACGTGGTAAGGTAAGTTTTTGGAATTTTCTGCCACCCAATGAACTGAACCAAATCCTGAGCCTATACACAAAGGTTACTCAAAAGACTTTGCTGATATCCAAAACACTTGGTATAGAGGGCAAGAAGCTATTAACCCCAGAGGATGACTTTGATGCACTCAAGGAATTTAACCAAGCCTATCAGGGTACGAAGACCGTAGTCGAGGACATGCATTTGGAGTATCAGGCTCTAGTCCAATCTGATCCTGAGTTGGAAGCGCGCCTTAAACAGATGCCTGGTGCTATCTTTAGTGGTCGCAAGCGACCTGCTAAAGGAGTACGTGGCGTGTTTTTTTGCTACGGGCTGCCAGCACTGGATAAAGAGAAGGGCGAATTCACTGAGGAGGCGGGCACTACCCGATGGTATCTATATGACCTGGATCGCAACGCGATTCTGGAGGAGCCAGGTGAAATCGTCGGCAGCATTCGCTCAAAGCCCGAAACACAGCGCAAGTGCACAACCGAGGAGAAGACCCTAGTTGAGATCCGAACGAATGTCGAAAAGCACATTAAAAATAGCTATTTGAAGCGTGTGGATGCCCCGATAGGCGTGAAACCTACGCTCAAATGCTGGATGGAACTCAACGAGGGTTGATGAAATGCCAATAGATCACAGGGCAGCACTCGCCAACATTAAACGCTTCGACCAACTGATCGCTTACTTGCGCGACGAGATGGACTGGCCCATTGCCAGAGACTCGTTCGAGGACGTGGAGGATCTGTTTTACGATTTCACTGCAGACGAATTAGGTATCGATCCCAAAACTGCCGCAAAGATTGAGAGCATTAAACGCTTGCGACCACTTTCACCCCGACAGCCATGGGGCATATTTTTCATCAAGTTCGAGCCGAAAAAACTCCCTGTCGTCGCGCTACGTCGTATCTTGAGTCAGGTTGCTCTGAAGAAACGTGCCTCCGCCAATAGTGCCGAACGCGCCGCCTGGGCTGCGGACGATCTGTTATTTGTCTCCAATTACGGTGAAGGAGAAGAACGCAAGATTAGCTTCGCTCACTTCTCTACAGCTGAGGATGGACACGACCTGCCTACTCTGAAAGTGCTTGGCTGGGACAATCTCGATACAGCGCTGCATCTGGATGGCGTAGCCAAAGAACTAACTGAACATCTTTCGTGGCCAGATGATGATACTGACATAGAATCCTGGCGCAACCGTTGGCGGGCTGCTTTCACACTACGCCATCGTGAAGTCATCACCACCTCGAAGGAACTGTCGATTCGCCTTGCCGAACTGGCATGCGCCATACGCGACCGAATTAAGACTGCTATCGCCATAGAAGTTGATGGTGGCCCGCTTACCAAGCTTATGAAAGCGTTCCAGGAAGCGTTGATCTACGATCTTAAAGTAGATGGTTTCGCTGATATGTATGCACAAACCATTGCATATGGTTTGCTATCAGCGCGCATTACCGACCCAAAAAAAAGGACGGTTGATGACTTCGCCGCGCACATGCGCACAAATCCTTTCCTGCGAGACTTAATGGAAATGTTTCTAAAAGTAGGTGGGCGGAGAGGGAAGGCGGGTGGACCTGGCATTGATTTTGATGAGTTGGGTGTCTCTGAAGTTGTGGATTTGCTCGACGACCCGAACACGCATATGGAGGCTGTTGTTCGTGATTTCGGAGACAAGAACAGGCTGGAAGACCCCGTAATCCACTTCTACGAGGACTTCCTCAGCGCCTACAACAAGCAGCTCAAAATCCAGCGCGGCGTCTTCTACACTCCGCAGCCCATCGTCTCCTACATCGTCCGCAGCGTCCATGAACTCCTGCAAACAGAGTTCGGCCTCGCCGACGGTCTCGCCGACACAAGCACCTGGGGCGCGATGCTGAAAAAGCGCCCCGGCCTGAAACTCCCGCCGCTCACCGACGAGCCGGGTGAAAAGCGCACCATCTCCCCGGACGAACCCTTCGTCCAAATCCTCGACCCCGCCACTGGCACTGCCACCTTCCTCGTCGAAGTCATCGACATCATCCACCGCACCCTCGTGGACAAGTGGAAGCAACAGCGCCTCACCGACGCCCAGCAGCTTGCGGCGTGGAATGAGTACGTACCAAAGAACCTTCTCCCGCGGTTCAACGGATTCGAAATAATGATGGCACCCTATGCAATTGCCCACATGAAAATCGGCCTCAAGCTTGCTGAGACCGGCTACCGCTTTGGCACCGAAGAACGTGCCCGCATCTACCTCACCAACGCACTTGAACCGTGGGTGAAACAGCTCCCGCTCATCGGCTTCGACGCCCTCGCCCACGAAGCCGCCGCCGTGAACGAAATCAAACGGCACAAGTGCTTTACTGTCGTCATCGGTAACCCGCCATATTCAGGCCTGTCTTCAAACATGTCCGAATATGCGACACGCCTAGTTGATGCCTACAAAATCATCGATGGTGAGGCGCTAATTGAACGGAAGCTCTGGCTGCAAGACGACTATGTGAAGTTCATCCGCAAGGCGCAGATGACGCTCGAACGCGCAGGCGTCGGGGTTTTTGGCTTCATCACAAATCACGGTTACTTCGGCAATCCAACTTTCCGAGGGATGAGGCAAAGCTTGCTCGGCACTTTTTCCCGACTTCGCGTCCTCGACTTGCATGGAAACACGAACAGGAAAGAGAAATCACCTGATGGGTCTCGCGACAAACCGGTTTTCGACATCAAGCAGGGTGTCGGGGTTTGCCTCGCTGTTTCCGCCGCCGGAACGCGTGTCGTTGGTCACGCTGAACTGTGGGGAGAGGCAGATTCAAAATTCGCTTGGCTCTTGAAGCATAGACTGTCTAACACAGAGTTTGCGACGCTGAAACCTGACTCACCCTATTACTTCTTCATCCCCCAAAATATCGATTGTCGTGCCGAGTATGATGCAGGTTGGAAAATCAACGAAGCGATGCCTCTCAACAGTGCCGGCTTCATAACTGCCCGCGACCACTTCGTCATCGATTTTGACGAAAGCGCATTGCTAACGCGAATCGCCGATTTTGCGAATCCGAAGGTGTCGGATGCCGAAATTCGCAAGAAATACTTTGCTGGGTGCGGGTCTGATAAGTATCCGGAAGGCGACACGCGGGGTTGGAAAATTCCGGTGGCGCGCCGACGCGTTCAATCAGACAAGGAATGTAAGGAGAGGTTGGTGAGTTGCCTCTATAGGCCTTTCGACTTTCGCACTGTTTACTGGGCGGATTGGATGGTGGATTGGCCGCGATCTGAGGTGATGGGTCAAATGCTGCATGGTGACAACCTCGCCTTGTTGACCGCACGCAGTAACAAGACTTCCGGCACAGACCATTTCTTTTGTTCTAGCTACATTTCGGAAACTAAGTGCGCGGAGTATTCGACGCAGTCTGCGGTTTTTCCGCTTTACACTTTCCAGCGGGCTACGATAGCGCAGGGTGGATTGGCACTTGACGCTGAGAAACAGCCGAACTTCGCGACCGCGTTCTTGCGACAGTTCGCCTCCGCTTTGAAACTCGGACAAACTGAGTCGCACGGCCTGCCCGTCGGCCTGACGCCCGAAGACATCTTCTACTACGCCTACGCGGTGTTTCACAGTCCCGGCTACCGGAGCCGCTACGCGGAGTTTCTGAAGATTGATTTCCCGCGCATGCCGTTGACCGGGAACCTGGAGCTGTTCCGCGCGCTGGCCCGGCTCGGTGGCGAACTCACCGCCCTGCACCTGCTGGAATCGCCCAAGCTCGCCCAGCCCATCACCGAGTTCATCGGCGGTCGCCATCACGATGTCGAAAAGATTTCATGGTTGTATAACACCGTGTGGGTAGACAAGGCGCAAACCGCCGGTTTCAAAGGTGTGCGCGAGGATGTGTGGAATTTCCACATCGGCGGCTATCAGGTGTGCGATAAGTGGCTGAAAGATCGCAAGGGCCGCACGCTTTCCAAAGATGACATCGCCCACTACCAGAAGATAGTCGTCGCCCTGTCCGAGACCATTCGCATCATGAAAGCAATCGACGTGGTAATCGATAAGCGCGGTGGTTGGCCTAGCGCTTTCCAAGTTACAAACCAAATCCCCGATGAACACACTGATTTCTTTCTTAAAGCAGCCGAGCCAAAAGTGAAATATGAAGTAATAAAAGGCAAGGGGAAGCAGAAATAAGTAGTTGATGCAAAGAGTAAATTTGTCGAATTATACCAATGGGTTAAATAGGCCAACGTAAAAGGCTAATTGCCTAGGGAGCTGAAGTAATGGCACATCAAGTTGCGTTCTAAATTCCAAAGCGGCACCTACAGAATGCAGATATTGTGTTTCATATTAAAATAATGGTAAAGCATTCGGCATACTAAAGGTTTCAAAGGGTGCTCTGGTTTGGTTCCCACGAGGCAAATGGGTTGGACGCAAGCTTTCTTGGGTCAGGTTTGACAGAATGATGAAAGTGGCGCGTCGGGCGGAGCGGCGATAATCATCAAACGTTACTTAGGTAAATAAAGGACCATAATGAAATCAGAGCCATTATCAGTTCAACAGATATTCCAGGATCGCCGCCAGTATCACGTCCCTTTCTACCAGCGTGCATATGTTTGGAACAAAGAGGATCAATGGGAAAGATTATGGGAGGATATTCAGGAAAAAGCTGACGAAAGACTCACTGGAAGCGCCGGTAATCCCCACTTTCTGGGAGCTGCGGTTTTAGAACCACAACAGCGCAGAGGTTTGGTTGGCGTTGAAAGTCTGCACATCATAGATGGTCAGCAACGCCTCACTACGCTCCAATATGTGCTTGCAGCCCTCGCAATCATACTAAGGGAGTCAAATCAGGGGTCTTTACTGGCAGTCGTAGAAACATGCAGGTGGAATACCAATAAAGAAACCATGCAACAGCCAGAGATTGAGACTTTCAAGCTCTGGCCAACGTTCCGTGATCGAGCAGCCTATGGCCGTGCTATGCACGCTGAATCAAAAGATGCACTTCGCAATAGTTTTCCTGATAGTTTTACTCAATCAGACAAGTTGAGGCATATAGGTATTGATCATCCACCGGCTCTCGAATCTGTGTGGTATTTCGTTGAAGAGATATCCAAATGGATCAATACTACCGGTGAAAGTAATACGAATGCTCGAATCGAGGCAGTTGTAGAAGCTGTCCTAAAAGACTTAAGTATTGTTGTAATCTCTCTCGGTGAAGGAGACGATGCACAAATTATCTTCGAGACATTAAATGGCCATGGAGCAGAACTCTATGCTACGGATTTAATTCGGAACTATATATTTATGAGAGCTGACCGTGATGGTGCCGACGGATTGCAACTTTATGACAAGATATGGAGTCAATTCGAAAGCTCATATTGGTCAGACAAACAACGTCGTGGTCGCCTAATAAAGCCACGCATGGAATGGTTTATCCAATCTATTCTGCAAGCAGAACTGAAAGATGAGATTGATCCTGGACGCTTATATCCAGGGTACAAGCGGTTTGTTATGACTTCAGCTCCGCCACTATCAGCACAGATACAGCTAGATTGCCTAAATAGTCAGGCAGTCAACTATAAGTTGATGCAACAGGGAGATGCATCTGTAGCTATAGGTCGATTTGGTGCTCGCATTGAGCCGTGGGACGTATCGTCAGCAGTATCTATTGCCTTGGCAGTGGCAAAATCGAATATGGCGGGTGATGAGCAGACCCAGATATTTGATGCCATATTGTCCTATATTGCCAGACGCGCAATTTGTGGGCTAACGAATAAGAGTTATAACAAGATATTTATTCAAATACTTAAAGAAGGTGATATAACTGTCGAAGGTATTACTAAATATCTATCGAACTTAGATGGTGAGTCTTCCAGATGGCCTGGTGACAATGAATTCCAACGTGCCTGGTTAGAAGACCCGATTTATCCAGGTCGATTGGATGCCGCAAAGATGCGTGCAATTCTTTCAGAATTAGAGACGCACATGAGGTCTTCAAGAAGTGAGGATCCATATAGATCAGGTGCTGCAACGCTGGATATTGAACACGTTCTTCCAATGAGTTGGTATGAGCATTGGTCTTTAAATGACGGCAGTAAAGCAACAGAGAACGAACTGAAGTCTACGGAATTATCGGCTCTTCTGGGAGAAATACTATCAGAACCTCAAAAGTTGATATTGGAGCGTGAGAAAGCAAAGCGCCAAATGGGTAATCTCACGCTATTACAATATGGGGTAAACAGGGGCCTTCAAAATTATGATTTCCAGAGAAAACGCGAGGCGTTCTTTAGAGAATCAAATCTGCATCTGAATCGTAAATTTATGACCATGGAATCATGGGATGAGGTGGGCATAAGAGCTAGGGGTTTAGAGCTGTTCGATTTAGCTAAAAAGATATGGAGATCACCATCTTCATAGAACGACCACGGTTTCAATACTCGTAAGTAATTTATTTAATAGAAGCCATAGGTGACGGCAAAATACGAACTATTGGAAATGTACCTTCGTAGAATTCCATTAAATATATGCGAGGTAACACTCTCATTTAGTGAAATACATTCGATACTGAGTGATGATCTCCCAGAGTCTGCCTATGAATATCGCGAGTGGTGGTCAAATCAAGATGATATTAGCCGACGTCCCCAATCATATGCATGGCAGAAAGCTGGTTTTAACGTAGACGTCGTTCAACTGAGTCATTCTAATGGTTGGGTTAGATTCGTTCGCAAATAGAGCACAGACAATCTTTAGGAGAAATACAGATATGAGTAGTAAATGCAGGTATTGTGGTTCATCTAGCTTTGGCTCATGTTCAAAGAGCCCGCATGGCAAACATGAACATGATATAGATGAGAAACATTGCGCATATTGTGGATCAAGCTCTTATGGAAGTTGTTCAAATAGTCCACGCGGAAAACATAAACACGGTAGTGGTGACAATAGGTGCGTATATTGTGGTTCGACTTCGATTGGGTCATGCAGCAATAGCCCGCATGGGAAACATGAAAGATGATTTGAATCAGATAGCCGAACTAAATGGCTAGAGCACAAACAGAAGCCGACAAATCAGTAAGGAATATCTGCCCATCAAACTACGGGATACTGGATATCATCGTCAACTGATTCAGGATAATCGAGCATCAAATCGATCATGGTCGGGATAAATGCCATCAGGATAGCTGCGCTATCCTTAACCTGTGACCGGTTGACCTTGCTGTTCCAGGTCGCTCCGCCATGGACAAGCTGATTGCGCAGGACATATAGCCGATCGAACACTATGGAAAGGACGATGCCGGTTTCACCACTGATGACTGCTTTCATGGCGGCCTTCATATCAATGTCAAATTGTGTCTTCCAGCGATCACTGGCGTCATGTTCCCTGAGCGCCCGCCAGAAAGGCTCGAAGACGAATTTGTTGCTGATAAGCGTATGGATCGTGCCTGAGAACTCCTTGAACAGGAGCGTACGAAGCTTGTGGCTAGAGTCTACAGATAAGAGCTTGGCGAAGAATCCTCTGAGTTGCTGCCGTGAACTCTCTTCGAGTCCGAACTCGCGAGCGTAACCAGCATTAAATGCTATCCACAGGAATATGAATTGGGCATCCTGATCATCCGTTTCTGACTCTGCGCGTGCTAGCCAACTGATGGCACGGTGCAGCCGCACGCGTGAGGGCTCCTCGAGCGACTCCGCCTTTGCGTGGAGCTTTTCCTTGAGTGAAGTCGATTTGCTGTTATCTACTGGCAAGACCAACCTCGTATCTGAATGCTTCCCAATCCTAACCTATCGTCTATGCTTGGGTGAGGGTCACGAAGCTCGCAGCTGCCCCACACATTCGTTACCGATTTTGTTTATTCTAAAAGTGCTCCGCGGCAATACGCGCATGTAAGATCTCGTATTGTAGGGAGCATAATGCTATATCTAGGGGCGACCCCCTTACCGTTAGTAATCACCAGACCCTTGACATAGTGTCATATATACACTATCATGATAGTGTATATATGACACTATCAAGGATTTGGCCATGCCCTACAGCTATGAATACCCCCACCTGGCAGTGACCACGGATATCGTGGTCTTTACCCTGCAGGATGCCGCCCTCAGAGTCCTTTTAATTCGGAGGGGTAATGAGCCCTTCAAAGGCGCTTGGGCTGTGCCTGGCGGCTTTGTGAGGCCAGACGAGGATTTGGAGACCTGTGCCCGTCGGGAGCTTCTGGAGGAAACCGGAATTTCCGGATACTTCCTTGAGCAGCTATACACCTTTGGTGCTGTAGACCGTGACCCCCGAGAACGGGTGATCACGGTGGCCTATTACGCCCTGATCCCGAACGACAAGGTGGTTCTCAAGGCCAGTGCCGATGCGGACGCTGCCGCTTGGTTTCCAGCTAACCGCCTGCCGCAACTTGCTTTCGACCATAAGGCTATCCTCATCCTGGCCCGCGAGCGTCTCTCCGCCAAACTCGACTATTCCACCATCGCTTTCCAATTCCTGCCCGCGACCTTTACGTTGACCGATATCCAAGCAGTCTACGAGATTATCCGCGGCGAGAAGCTCGACAAGCGCAATTTCCGCAAAGCGATCCTCGCACTCGCAAAGCTTGAAGCCACCGGCAAGTTCCGCCGCGAAGGCGCACACCGGCCCGCGATGCTCTATCGCCTCAAGACCCGCAAAGGGGTCGAGATCATTAAGTAGGGATAACGGAGATGAACACCAACCTGATTCTCAATACGGATTCATATAAGGCTTCGCACTATCTCCAGTACCCGCCCTGCACAACGCGGGTCTCGAGTTACATAGAATCCCGCGGTGGTGAGTACGACCGGACAGTGTTCTTTGGTCTGCAGATGTTCCTCAAGGAATATCTCACCAAGCCCATCACCCAAGGCGACATTGACGAAGCCGAAGCCATACTCAAGGCCCACGGCCTGCCGTTCAACCGTGAAGGCTGGGAGCATATCCTGCACAAACACCGAGGCTATTTACCGCTTGAGATCCAGGCGGTTCCGGAAGGCGCGATAGTTCCAACCCACAATGTGCTGGTGCAAGTGGTCAACACCGATCCCGCGTGCTTCTGGCTTACGAGCTATGTCGAGACAGCTTTACTTAGAGCTGTGTGGTATCCCACCACCGTCGCGACCCGTTCCTGGCACTGCAAGCAGACCATCCGTCATTACTTGGAGATCACGGCCGACAGCATTGAGACTCTGCCATTCAAACTGCATGATTTTGGTGCCCGGGGCGCGAGTTCTGAAGAGACAGCCGCTCTCGGCGGCGCGGCACATATTGTGAATTTTAAAGGCTCGGATAACTTAAGTGGCATTCTGGCCGCGCGCCGCTACTACGGCGCCGACATGCCGGCTTTCTCCATCCCGGCAGCCGAACACAGCACCCTAACGGCCTGGGGAAAAGACCATGAAGCCGAGGCCTACGCGAATATGCTCAAGCGCTTCGCAGGACCCGGGAAAATCGTTGCCGTCGTAAGTGACTCCTACGATCTCTGGCATGCCATCGACAGCATCTGGGGCGAGCAGCTCAAGAAGGAAATTGAAACGAGCGGCGGTACGCTCGTCATCCGCCCGGACAGCGGCGACCCGGCGACCGTCGTGGGCGAGGCCTTAAGCCGGCTTTCCGCCAAGTTCGGCTATCGTCTCAACAAGCAGGGCTTCCGGGTCCTGCCTGATTACATCCGCCTTATTCAGGGTGATGGGGTGTCACCGGACTCTATCGCACAGACCCTGCACCACATATGGGAGCTTGGTTACAGTACCGAGAACGTGACCTTCGGCATGGGTGGGGAGCTCTTGCAGAAGATCAACCGCGACACACTCAGATTTGCCATGAAAGCTTCCGCCGTCGAAATCGATGGCCACTGGCATGACATCCACAAGGATCCCGTAACCGATCACGGCAAGCGCTCAAAGC
>Ga0307372_10004726_pt1 | contig 20821 bp, 19 predicted proteins | sample OX1MG_FD_202533 | JGI IMG/M metagenome (GOLD analysis project Ga0307372, IMG submission 202533) | Soil microbial communities from Risofladan, Vaasa, Finland - OX-1 | ecosystem: Environmental > Terrestrial > Soil > Coastal area > Acid sulfate soil | place: Finland: Risofladan, Vaasa | collected...
TGAGCACGGTGACGATAATCTGGGTTTCCTTGTCGTAGCCCTTGGGAAACAGCGGACGCATCGCGCGGTCGATCAGGCGCGAGGTCAGGACTTCTTTTTCCGAGGCGCGGCCTTCGCGCTTGAAGAACCCGCCGGGAATCTTGCCGGCCGCGAAAGTCTTCTCGACATAATCGACGGTCAGCGGCAGGAAGTCGATTTTGTCGCGACTCTCGTACGCCGAGGTCACGGTGGCAAGAACCACGGTCTCGCCATACTGGGCGAGTACGGAGCCGTGCGCCTGTTTGGCGAGACGGCCGGTTTCGAGCGACAACTGCCGCCCGGCAAATTCAATCTCTAGTTTTCGGTACATGTGATGACACCTGAGGGAGGCACGGGGCCGCGGACGACTGCGGGCGATATTCCCGCCGGGCACCATCGATGGTGCGCGCGCCGACCGGCCGGGCGGCTGGTCGGGGCCCGCGTCTGCCCGGGAGAAAAAGCGGGCGGCGCGGCCAAATGATGCGGCCTATCTCCGGATGCCGAGTTTCTCGATCAGCCCTTTGTAGCGGGCAAAGTCGCGCGAATGGAGGTAATCCAACAGGCGGCGGCGCTGGCCGACGATCCTGAGCAGACCCCGGCGCGAATGATGATCCTTCGCGTGCGTGCCGAGATGGGCGGTTAGCTGCTCGATCCGTGCGGACAGGAGCGCAACCTGAACTTCGGGCGAACCGCTGTCATTGGTGGACCGGGCGTTAGCCTGGATAATTTCCTGTTTCTTGGCGACCTGGAGAGGCATCAGGAGTTCTTTCTTTCCCTTTTGTTCCTTTGTTAATCCGAGAAAACTAACAAAGCGGCGCGCCTGAGTAAAGGTGCGTCCTATGGGTTAAATATTCGCTCGATTATCGCCGTGACGCGCGAGGTCGCGCGCGCGACCGCGACCAGCGCGCCCGAGTCCGAAATCACCTTGAAATAGCCGGCGGCGACCGGCGCCATCATGTCGAGCGCGCTCGAATCTCCGTTGCGCAGGCGGCGCTCCGCGGCGGAATCGACCGCGATTTCGGGCATCGCCGCGACGGCCTGGCGCGGAGCGAGCGTCTTGAGCGCGGCGGTATCACCGGCCTCGAGCGCGGCGACGACAGCATCAAGCGCGAGCGCATCGGCGACGTGAAATCCGCTCGTGCGGGTGCGGCGCAATTCATCGAGGTAGGCGGCCGTGCCGAGCGCCGCGCCGATATCGCGTGCGAGCGAGCGCACGTAAGTGCCGGGGGAGCATACGACCGCGAATTTAATCTGGTCGCATCCGGCGGCTTCGAGGTGAAGCGATTTTATTTCGACCTCGCGCGGGGGCGGCGCCTCGATATCGATATTTTTGCGCGCAAGCTTGTACATCGGCACGCCCTCGCGCTTGATCGCGGAAAAAATCGGCGGCGTCTGCGTAATCTTCCCGATAAACCGCGATGCGACATCGCCGAGCTGCCCGGGCGTGAGTGCGGGGACCTCAGCCGTCCGGATAATTGCGCCATCGCGGTCGAGCGTATCGGTCTCGGCGCCGAGCTTGATCGTGCCGATGTATTCCTTGTCGCCGCCCTCGAGGAACGGCGCGAGCTTGGTCGCCTCTCCGATCATGATCGGCAGGAGGCCGGTCGCAAAAGGATCGAGGGTGCCGAGATGTCCGACGCGCGCGGGCTTTACGAATCGTTTGATTCGCCGCACCGCCTCGGCCGAGGTGATGCCGGCGGGCTTGTCGAGCAGAATTACCGCGTCCAAGGGATTACTTTGTCCATAGGTGAATTACTGAGAATAGCGGAGCGCGCCGAGCCGCGTAAGGGCGCAAGCTCGCGGGGGGAACGGGGAGCCGGCCACGCACGCATCGCGACCGGCTCCCCGGCGCTGGGGTTGGGTGGGGAAACCCGGGCGGAATACGATCGCCATCGAATCCGCCGCAGCCTGGCTCGCAGCCATCCGGCGCCGGAAGTCACGGTATTCCTGCCGCGATCCGCCGCCGCGGTCCTGAAAATCGGAGCTTCCGGAAACTATCCGCGACCCGGAAGCATCCGCACTAAACGATCGTTCAAACAAACCGACCGTTTAGTAGGCTGCGCGAGAATTGAATTAGAACTTTTTTCACAAGAACACAAGAGCCGCGCGCTCGGACGCAAGCGTCTGCGGAATTTTAAGCGCGCTCCGCTTTGCTCCGCGCTGAAAAATGACCCTCACCTTCCTCTCCCTTTCAGGATACCTTTGCGTAACTCACTCCTCGGGGCTGCTTTCGCGACTGGCGAGATTCCTCGCGATGCGCGCGACGCGAGTCGCGACGCACGGCGCGAAACTGGCCTTACATTCGCGCTCGGAATGACAAGGTTTTCCCTATTTCTCGTGTCATTCCGAGCGCGTGCGGGCGGTGTGTAGCGCCTCACGCGCGTTGCCCGAGCGGCGAGGTTCGCGAGGAATCTCGCCTTCCCGAGCCGGCATCCACTTATGCAATGCTCTCCTTACAGGGCGAGGGATCGGACTGCGGGTGAGGTGTTGAGCGGGCTTACTGGCGGGAACGGGATTCGCGCAGAAGGACTTCGATTCGGGCGGCGCGCTCGAGGCCGGGGTCGAACTCGAAATCGAGTTCGGGAGTGTAGCGCAGTCCCAGGACGCGTCCCATCTCGCGGCGGATAAACCCGCTCGCGCTCTTGAAGCCGGCGACCGCCTCTGGCGCGCGCGCCGAACCTTCGAGATGCGAGAAGTACACGCGCCCGTGGCGCAGGTCGTCGGTCATCGTGACCTGGGTCAGGGTGACGCCGCGCAGGCGCGGGTCGCGCAGATCGCGCATCAGCAGGGCGGAAAGCTCGCGCAGAATCATTTCCGCCACGCGTTCGGACCGTCTTGCTTCGCTCACTTGAGTTTCTCCAGGCGCAAGCATCGTTGGATTTTAGTTCTCTTCATGCACGCCTAGCAGTTTATAATCTCGAGCTGTTCCGGTCCTAAGGGCGCAAGTCCCAGCGAATCGATAAAGTTGACGACCTCGCGCAACGCGCTGTCCACGAACGGACGGTCGTTGCCGACCTGGCAGATGCCGAGTTCGGCGCGCTGCCAGAGGTCGTGGCCGTCGGATTCCGCGATCGAGACGTTGAACTTGTTGCGCACGCGAGACTTGATCGCGCGGAGCACCTGACGCTTGCCTTTGAGCGAATGGTTTTCCGGCAGAAACAGCGTGAGCCGCAAAACACCGACGACCATAAGCGTCGCCCCCTCCCCGCATCGCATGCGTCATCGCCAAGCGTCATCCGCACGCGCGTGGCGACGCGCAAGAACGTTCGACCCCGCGTCAGGGCTGAAGCTGCTTTTCGGCCGCAGCCTGCCCGCGCGCGGGTCCCGACGGGGCCGGCGCCAGCTTGCGCAGGACGGCCTCCATCTCGAAGGCTTCGATCACGTCGCCCGGCTTGACGTCGTTGAAATTTTCCAGCCCGATACCGCATTCGTAGCCGGTCAGAACTTCGCGCGCATCGTCCTTGAAGCGCTTGAGCGAAGAGATCCTGCCTTCCCAGACCACGCGGCCGTCGCGCACCAGGCGCGCGCGTCCGCTGCGGGTAATCTTGCCGTCCACCACCATCGAGCCCGCGATCGTGGCGCCGGGAACGGTGAAGGTCTTGCGCACTTCGGCGCGGCCGAGCGATTTTTCGCGGTAAGTCGGCGCGAGCAGCCCTTCCATCGCCTCGCGCATGTCGTTGATCGCTTCGTAGATGACGGTGTACAGGCGCACATCGACGCCTTCCTTCTCGGCAAGCTGCGCGGCCTTGGGCTCGGGGCGGATGTTAAATCCGATCACGACGGCTTTGGAAGCCGACGCGAGCGTGATGTCGGTTTCGGAGATCGCGCCCGCCGAGCTGTGAATCACCTCGAGCTTGACCTCGCCGGTGGACATCCGGGTGAGCGCCTCGGTGACCGCTTCGACGGAACCCTGCACGTCGCCCTTGACGATAACTTTGAGTTCCTTGACCTCGCCGGCCGCCATCCGCTGACTCAAATCTTCGAGCGAGATGCGGCTGGTCTTGGCGAGCTCGCCTTCGCGCTGCTTGGAGCGGCGGTACTCGGCGACTTGCCGGGCCTTGGATTCCTCGGTCACGGCGACGAACGCGGTGCCCGGCTCCGGCACGCTCGAGAGGCCGAAGATTTCGACCGGAGTCGAGGGGCTGGCCTCGGTCAGACGCTGGCCCATGTGATCGAGCATCGCGCGCACCCGTCCGAAGCTGACGCCGCAGACGAAGGCATCGCCCTGATGCAGGGTGCCTTCCTGAATCAGGACCGTAGCCACCGGACCGCGGCCGCGATCGAGTTCGGACTCGACCACGGTGCCGCGCGCGGCGCGGTCGCGAGTCGCCTTGAGCTCCATCACGTCGGCCTGCAGGAGAATCATCTCGAGCAGCTTTTCAATTCCCTCACCAGTGCGGGCGGAAACCGGCACGGTAATCGTGTCGCCGCCGTAGTCTTCAGGAATCAGGCCTTGCTCGACGAGGCGCTGCTTGGTGCGGTCGAGGTTGGCATCAGGCAAATCGATCTTGTTGATCGCGACGATTATGGGAACCTTGGCGGCCCTGGCATGATTGATCGCCTCGATCGTCTGTGGCATCACGCCTTCATTCGCCGCGACCACCAGCACGACGATATCGGTGACCTTGGCGCCGCGCGCACGCATCGAGGTGAACGCCTCATGGCCGGGGGTATCGACAAACGTGATCTCGCGGCCATTGGCGGTAACCATGTAGGCGCCGATATGCTGCGTGATTCCGCCAAATTCTTTTGCGGTGACGCTGGTATGACGGATCGCGTCGAGCAGCGAGGTCTTGCCGTGATCGACGTGGCCCATCACCGTGACCACCGGGGGACGCGGCAGCGCTTCGCCGGGCTCGGCCTCTTCGGTCTCTTCGATCGCCTGTTCGACGTCGAAGGCGACGTTCTCGACGCTATAGCCGAATTCACCGGCGAGCAGGGTCGCGGTATCGAGGTCGAGAGTCTGATTGAGCGTGGCCATCTGGCCCATCTCCATCAGCTTCTTGATCAGTTCGCCGGCTTTGACGCCCATGTTACGTCCGAGATCGCCGACGGTGACGCCTTCAGTGATCCGGACCACGCGCTTGGAGGCTTTGGGCGTCGTGATTTCGGTCTTGCGCTGTTCCTTGCCCGGGAGCGCGCGCCGCTTTTTGGGCACGCGCAGGCCGCGCATCTCGCGCTCGGCGGTGAAATCAACGGTTCCCTTCTTGACGACCTTGCGCTTTTTGACGGTGCGCGCACCCGGCTTGCCCGTATCTCCGGGCTGAGCGCCGAGATCGGGAGGCGCGGGTTGCTGCGCAGTGGCGCCGAAGCGGCTCGGACCGCCGGGACGCGGCACCTGCCCGGGGCGCATCGGCGGTGAGGCCGGACGCACGGGAGCCTTGGGGCGCAGATCGATCTTGCCAAGCACCTTGGGTCCGCGCTGGCCGTCGTCGAGTGTCGGGCCGCCCTGAACGCCCTTGGTAAGATTGATTGCGCCGCGCTCGCCGACCTGGGTCGAGGGACGGGTGACTACTACGGTCGGACCGCCATTGCGTGCGGAACGGGTCTCGGCTATCGGCGCGCGAGGCGGCTCGATGCGTACCGGACGCTCCGGACTGACGGCGGGCGGCGATACCTCGACCGGCGCGGCGGGTTCCAATGGTCGCGCCTCACCAGCGGGCAGCGGCGCTTCGGCTGGCGGCGCCGATGCGGCAGCAGGGACGCTGGCATCAACCGCAGGCGCGGCCGGCGCGAGCTCTGGTTCGGCAACGACGGAAGGCGCCGGTTCGGAATCGAACAGGACGGGAGTCTCGATAATCGGCGCGGGCGTTTCTTCGATAAAGGGCGCGACAAAGGTCTCTTCGGCGTTGCTGTCAACCTCGAAATGAAACGGCTGATCCTGCGGCACAGCTCCAGTCTCGGCGTGGCGGCGGCGCATCACGGTGGCATTGAGCCGCTTTTCGACCACTTTGCCGGCGCTGGTCTCGACGACCGTCTCGCGCCGCAGCAGCACGGCGCGATGCGCCTGCTCGTCGAGGTCGGCCTTTATCCTGTCGGCTTCTTCAGGAGCCAACAGGCTTGATTCCGAATGCGTATGCCCAAGGCGCAGCCGTACGCTGCTCTGGAGCACGTCATCTACGGAAACGCCCCATTCCACTGCAAGAGTCTTGATCCGCTTTCGCGCCATCTTGGCTATTCTATTCGAGCGAAGCTTCGCTATCCAGTCGCGTGCGGATCGATTGTACGATCCGCATCCGTTGTTCCCGATCGATCCCGCTGCGCAGCGACTTGAACTGCCTGACCTTCGACTTGACGAAGCGCTCGAGGCATTCGGCACCCGGATGCAGGTAACCGCCGCGTCCCGCTATGTTTCCCCGCTCGTCAAGCACCGGCAAGCCGTCGCGAATCGCGATCCGCAGCATCGCGGATTGCGTGTCGCGCCGCATGCATCCAAGGCAGGTGCGGACGGGGCTATGACTTTCCTTCGGCATCGGCAGCCGGAAGCGCGGCCGGCGCTTCGTCACTGTGTTCAGCGGCCTCATGCGTGGCAGCCTCGACGGCGGCTTCCGCGGCGGCCGCGGCGCGAGCGCGATCGGCCTGCGCCTCCGCCTCGGCGCGCGCCTCTTCGAGCTTGCGTTTTTCCGCGACATGGTTTCGCGCGGCGGCGATAATCTGCTTTGCGCGCTCCGGGCTGATACCCTCGACCTCGAAATTATTTTCATCAGCTTCGGAAAGCTGTTCGGCCGAGCGATAGCCCCATTGGAACAACAATTCGGCGTTGATATCGCCGATTGCCGGAATCGCGTTGAGCGACGCACGCGCCGAACGCGCCTCTTCTTCGGCCTCGGCTTCGCTGCGCACGTCGAGCTTCCACTGGGTTAGGCGATGCGCCAAGCGGACGTTCTGGCCGCGCTTGCCGATCGCGAGCGAAAGCTGGTCGTCGGGAACGATCACTTCCATCGCGTGCTCGTCCTCGTCGATAACCACCTTCGAGACCTTGGCCGGCGCGAGCGCGCGGCAGACCAGCTCGGCCTGGTCGTCGGTCCACGGCACGATATCGATTTTCTCTCCGCGCAGCTCCTGCACGACCGATTGCACGCGAGTGCCTTTCATCCCGACACAGGCGCCGACCGGATCGACATCGGAGTCCTTGGAATAGACGGCGACCTTGGCGCGTCCGCCGGGCTCGCGCGCGCACTGGCGAATCTCGACGATACCCTCGTAAATTTCCGGCACTTCCTGGGCGAACAGTCCGATCAGGAAATCGTTCGAGGTGCGCGACAGCACGATCGCGAGGCCTTTTTCGGAGAGATCGACGTCGAGGATCAGCGCGCGAATGCGGTCACCCTGGCGGTAGCGCTCGTGCGGGATCTGCTCTTTTTCGGGCAGAATCGCCTCGGTGCGGCCCAGGTTCACGATCATGTTCTTGCGCTCGAAGCGCTGCACGATTCCGGAAACAATCTCGCCCTTGCGGTCCTTGAACTCGTTGAAAATCTGCTTGCGCTCGGCGTCGCGGATATGCTGGATGAGGTTTTGCTTGGCCGCCTGCGCCGCGATCCGGCCCATCGTCGCGGTGTCGAGCTTGATCAAAATTTCGTCGCCGACTTCGGCTTCGGGATCGTACTTGGCGCGCGCTTCGGTGATCGTCGCCTCGGCCGAGGGATTGGCGATCGTCTCGACGACGGTCTTGATCTCGAACAGTTCAATCTCGCCGAGCTCGGTATTGAAGCGCGACTCGATATTGCGCTCGGCGCCAAAAGTGCGCCGCGCCGCCGAATGCATCATCTCCTCGACCGCGTTGATCACGATCGTTTTGTCGATTCCTTTTTCCTTCGAGACTTGCTCGATAACCCGGTTCAGATCGACCTGCATACCGCCTCCCCGGAGCGCGCGGCGACCCGCACGCCATCGCACTGCGGCCCGAAAGCTGGGGCCGGCTCGGCGTCGAATCGCAGACGATGATTCGCGCTGTGCATTTCGTCAGGCTTTTTTCTTATGTTCGTCAAAATCGTATTCGAAATTCGCTCTCGCCATCTCGCCGAACCCAATTGCGACCCGGCGATGGCTGATCTCGTCGTCCAGTTCGATTCCGGCCTCGCTCAGCTCGGCCAGCCTGCCGGTAAACGTCTTCTGTCCGTCGCGCGCCTGATGCGTTCGCACCTTGACGCGCCCACCGCGCACCGCCGCAAAGTGCTCGAACTTCGAGAGCGGCCGATTCACTCCCGGCGAGGCAACCTCCAGCGTGTACCGCTCCGTGACCGGATCGTACACGTCGAGCAGGTCGCTCAGAACCGGGCTCAGCTTCTCCAAATCGTCCAGCCCGATACCGCCGCCGGGCTTATCGACCAGCAGGCGCACGAGCGAGCTGCGCGTACCCTTGTGATACTCGACCGCGACCAGCTCGTAGCCCTGACGCTCGATATGCGGCTCGAGCAATTCCGCGATCTTCGCGGCAACCGGATGTAGCGCCAGCACTAGCATCGCGGATGCCTCCATGGGGTCGCTAAATTTATCGGATCCGTCGCCGACACCAACAAAAAAGTGGGCACAGGCCCACTCACGGTAGATAGGATACCCCGCGCGCACGGATTGGGCAAGGAGCGAGAGAAGCGGCGGGCATTCAGGCCGGGATCATGGGCGAAAACACTTCGATTTTCACTAAGCCAAAAGTGGAATATCGTCCAGCCTCAGCGGGTCACTCGACCGAACCCGCAACGGAGGGGGCTAATGCAGGAAATCAAGTCGATAGGGGTTATATCCGCCGCGATCGTCGGAGGGTTGCTGTACTTCATCCTCGCCGAGTTTGGGGCGCTGGTGTATGCAATCATGGCGATGATTCATGGCCACCTCGGCCGTGGCAACCTCTTGTTTGTCCTGCTTGGCGTCGCCTACGGGATTCTTGGAGCGATACTTATCGCGATCTGCGCGTGGCTTTACAATCTGATCGCGCGTCAGCTTGGCGGAATCAAGATCGAACTTGCGCCGAGGCCCTGATCGCGCAACCGGCTGCGAATGTCGGGTCAGCGTTCGTGCGCGGATTGAAGAATCTTGAGCGCCCGGCACTAATGCGCCGCGCGGAAACTGACCCTCACCTGGCCGCGTGCCAGTGGCACCTCCCTTTCAGGGGCTGTCGATTTTCTCGCAAACGCTCCGATGTTGTCATCCTGAGCCGTAGGCGAAGGATCTCCGCGAAGCGATTAGTGCGCAAGGCCCAGGCTGGTTGCACTAATCGCTGCGCGAAGATTCTTCACGGAGCCAGTCCTGAGCGCAGTCGAAGGAGCAGCCTCCGTTCAGGATGACGGACAACGGTTCGGCCTTTATCGACAGCCCCTGAAAGGGCGATGGATTCAGAAAGGATCATTCGTCGTCGTCGCGGAGTTTGGCCAGGACTGACAGGTCTTCGAGCGTGCTTGTGTCGCCGAGGGTCTGGTCGCCCGCCGCTATCTGGCGCAAAAGCCGCCGCATTATTTTGCCGCTGCGGGTTTTGGGCAGCGCCTCGGTGAAACGGATATCGTCGGGACGCGCAAGGGCGCCGATCTCCTTGACGACATGCTTGCGCAGCTCTTCCTTAAGCTTGTCGTCGCCATGGCGGCCGCCTTCCAGCGTCACGAACGCAACGACAGCCTGCCCTTTCATATCGTCGGGACGCCCGACACATGCGGCCTCGGCGACCGTCAGGTGCGAGACCAGCGCGCTTTCGACCTCCATCGTGCCGAGGCGATGCCCCGAGACGTTGATGACGTCATCGACGCGCCCCATGATCCAGAAATAGCCGTCCTCGTCGCGGCGCGCGCCGTCGCCGGTGAAATAGCATCCTTCGATTTGGCTGAAATACTGGCTCTGGTAGCGCTCAGGGTCGCGGAAAATCGTTTGCAGCATCCCGGGCCACGGCCGCTTGATGACCAGGAGTCCGCCCTGATTGGCTCCCACCGGTTTGCCGTCGGGCGTGACGACGTCGGCCGCGATTCCCGGCAGCGGGCGCGTGGCCGAGCCGGGCTTGGTCGCGATCGCGCCGGGAACGGGACTGATCATGATGCCGCCGGTTTCGGTCTGCCACCAGGTATCGACGATCGGGCATCGCTCGCCGCCGATCACCTTGCGATACCACATCCACGCTTCCGGATTGATCGGTTCACCGACCGAGCCGAGCAGGCGCAGGCTCGAAAGGTCATGCTTTTTCACCCACGAATCGCCCCATTTGATAAACGTGCGGATTGCGGTGGGCGCGGTGTAGAAGATGCTGACGCGATACTTTTCGATTATCCGCCAAAAGCGGTCGTTTTCGGGATGGTTAGGCGCGCCTTCGTACATAATCACCGTCGCGCCGGCGGCGAGCGGTCCATAGACGGTGTAGCTGTGGCCGGTAACCCATCCGATATCGGCGGTGCACCAGTAGATATCGCCGGGTTTGAGATCGAATACCCACTTCATCGTCATCAGGGCGTGGGTCAGGTATCCGCCCGTCGCATGCACGACGCCCTTGGGCTTGCCGGTAGTGCCGGAAGTGTAGAGGGTGAACAGCGGATGCCCGGAATCGAGCTCGGCGGGCGGACAGTTGTTGCTCTGGCGCGAAACGATCTCGTGCCACCAGAGGTCGCGCCCCGGCTGCATCGCCGTCTCGAGCCCGACGCGCTTTAGCACGATCACTTTTTCGATCGACGGACACTTCTGGAGCGCTTCATCGACGTTGCGCTTGAGCTCGACGTGCGCGCCGCGGCGCCATCCGGCGTCGGCGGTGATGCAGACCTTCGCCTCGGCGTCGTTGATCCGGTCGGCGAGCGCCTCGGCCGAGAAGCCGCCGAACACCACCGAGTGCACCGCGCCGATCCGCGCGCACGCGAGCATCGCGATCGCCGCCTCTGGCACCAGCGGCATGTAGATTGCCACGCGGTCGCCGTCTTTGACGCCGAGTTCCTTGAGCGCGTTGGCGGCGCGCGCGACTTCGTCGGCAAGCATCTGATAGGTCAGCACGCGCGAGTCGCCGGGCTCGCCCTCGAAGATGATCGCGGCCTTGTTGCGATTGGGACCGGCGAGATGGCGGTCGAGGCAGTTGTAGGCGGCGTTGATTTTTCCGCCGACAAACCATTTCGCGAAGGGAAATTTCCAGTCCAGGACTTTGCCGAAGGGCGCGGACCAATCGAGGTTCTTCGCGCATTCGCCCCAGAAGGCTTCCGGATCGGCGTCGGCGCGGGCGCATAGCGCGTCGTACTCGCCGATTCCCCTGACGCTGGCGCGCGCGACGAATGCCGCGGGCGGCTCGAACTTGCGCGATTCGTTCAGCGTGGATTCGATTGCGTGCTTGGGATCAGAGGCCACCGCTAAATCCTCCCGCGCGCCTCACGCGTCTTGAGGCTCAAGTACAATGTGGCGGCGTCGCCGACCTCGTGCCGGTTCGAATGAATTTCGCGCAGCCGCTCGAGCAACTCACTCTCGACGCTGGGCGCCAGCTCGGCCGCCAGCTCGACGGCGCGCGCGGCCCAGCGCAGCGCGACGCGGCCTTCGGGTCCGCCGAAGTCATCGAAGAACCACGCGCAGCTCGTGAGCGTGGACTGACCCGCGCGAACCATCTCGAACAATCGCATCAGGCGCTCGCGTGTGACCTCGCCGGCGACCTTGAAGCGGGTGAAGAATTCCTCGTGCAGCGCGGGATTTTCGTCGATCATCAGGCGGATCGAGGCGCTGAGCGCGCCGTGCGGATCCTTGACCAGGCCCGGGGCAAAGCGATCGTAAACCGCAAGGACGTGATTGTTGACGAAGTCCATCGCGGCGCGAAGCGGCGCGCGCCACTGCTGCGAGGTATTGGGATCCATGCGGCATCCGCAGTTCGAGCGCCAGCGCTCGACTCCGTGCGCGCAGCTCCACGCACTCGGCGCGTCGATCGCAAACGTGCCGCGCGCGCCGTGAGCGGCGAGGTACTCCTCGCAGTTGGTGACAACCACGTCGTCGCGGCGCGAGAGCATCAGGAAGGCGCGCGCCAGTTCGGCGGCGCCGGTTTTCTTGTGATGCCCGAAAGTCTCGCCGTCGGTCGCGATCATCAGCGCCGCTCCTTCCGGCAGGGCCAGCGCGGTCGCGGCGATCCATTCGGAAAGGCGCGCGCCGTCGGCGAGTCCTTCGCCAAACGAGATCGTCCCCGACATTTCGCGATCGAAGCGGAAGATCGCGACCGTGCGCTCGCCGCTGCGCCATTCAAATGGACCCGCGCCGCGCGTGTCGGCGCCCTCGCCGGCATAATTGCCCTGCTGCGGCGCAAGGATGACGAACTTCAATCCCGCATCCGCAACCGCGGCGAGGGTGTCTTCATCGATGGCGCACTCGGGCAGCCACATCCCGACCGGACGGCGCCCGAAGCGATAGACGAAATCCTCGATACCCCAAGCGATCTGCAGGGCGCGGCTGCGCGTTGCAAGCAAGGGCAGAATCGAATGGTTGTAGGATTGCGCGATCGCGTTGCCGTGGCCGCCGGTGCGCTCGCGCGAGAGCAGGTCGCCGCGGACCATCGCTCGATACGCGGCCTTGCCGTGGACTTGCAGCCATAGCGCCAGCGTCGGGCCGACATCGAAGTTCAGCGCTTCGTAATTGTTGCGGACGTGAACCACCGTGCCTTCCATCGTGTGCGCGTGGGCATTGGCGGTGTACGACTCGGAAAGAATCCGCTCGTTCCAGTTCGGAAACGGCGCGGCTCCCGGCTCCGGGCTGATAAGCCCGGTCCACGGGCTTTCACGCGGGGGCTGATAGAAATGGCCGTGAATTATTACGTAACGAGGTTCACCCATTATGATAGATATGTAGCGCGCGCGGGCGAACGGCTAAAGACCGCCCGCCCGCGGCTGTTCACAGAGTTATTTTCGCGTCGCGAGACGCTATGGTCAGACGGCAGCCGCGCGGAATGAACCGCGAATCGCGGGTTCGCCCTTCTGATTGAGCACGATCAGATCGCCTTCAACCAGCTTTTCGCCGTTTTTTTCGACTTTGCCGGTCACCTTGCCGGTGCAGGTGACCACGTCGCCGGGCCATACGCGCGTCGCAAAGCGGACCTTAAAATTGCGCACGCTGCCGATTCCCGCCCAGTCGGTGAGCGCCTTCGAGAGCAGGCCCGCGGTGAACATCCCCTGTGCGAATACGGTCGGGATTCCCGCCGCCTCGACGAACGTCTGGTCGTAATGCAGCGGCACGAAGTCGCCCGAGGCGCCCGCGTAGCGCACGAAATCGGGCCGAGTCACGCCGCTTACGACGTAGGGAGGAATCTCGTCGCCGACTTTTACCGAATCAAATTTGAGTTTTGCCGCCATGATATTTTCTCCGCCTGAAAGACGCCGAGGCGCCGGTCAGGCCTTCACCGCCTGCCCGGTTTCGATCAGCGTCGAGCGCGCGATCGCGACTTTCTCTCCGCGCTGATTGGTGTATTCGGTTTCGCTGACGAGCAGTGTCATCTTGCCGCCGCGTCCGCCCTCTTTTTCGAGGACATCGGCGATCTTGCTGACGCCGGTCAGCACGTCGCCGACGAAGATCGGCTTGATCAGCTCGAATTCCTGCTCACCGTGCAGGATGCGGCGCAGATCGAAGCCGCCGAAGCCGGGATTCGAGCTATCGTCGGTCCAAAATGCGCTGGTCTGCAAAAAGGTGACGGGCACGGGAATTCCGCCGAGCGCTTTCTTTGCGGCTTCAGGGTCGAAGTACTCGGCGCTCGGGTCTTTGATCGCGCGGGCGAACTCGCGCACTTTGCTCCATTCGATGGGCATCTTGAACGGCTTGCCCGTGCGCCCGATGATACTTTTGTCGGCCATTTATATTTTCCTCTCGATAACGAAACGCGTTGCTGGCGAATCAAACCGCCCGGGCAAACTAACCGTGCGGTATGTGCTGGCATCTGCCGTACCACGACCCGCGCCAAGCGGACAACCCCCGAGCACGCGCAAGATCGCCAATTGCGAGGTAAGCAACCCCTTTCCGCGCGTCACGATGCTTGCGAGAAAAGCGCAGACATCGCGCCGCGTTGCCCTCTCCCGGCGGGAGAGGGTATCGGCAGGGACCGCGCCGCCCGTGTGCCAGTGGCACCTCCCGGCGGGAGAGGGTTTGAAAACCGGTTCACTTACAAATACTTGTGCAGGCCGCGGGTGGCGAGGGCGTCGGTTACGCGGCGGATTGCGTCGGATTGATTGCGATGGGTGATTAGAATCGCGTCGCCGGTGTCGATTGCGATCACGTCGCTGACGCCGAAGATTACCATCAGGCGCGTGTCCGAATGGGCCACAATCCGCTCCGAGTCGAGCGCGAGGACGTGGCCGCGCGTCACGCTCGCGCCGTCGCCGCCGCCGACCGCCTGGCGCAGCCCCTCCCACGAACCTACGTCGTGCCAGCGAAAACGCGCGCGCACGCCGACCACGTTGCGGCTGCGTTCGACGACTTCACGATCGAACGACTCGAACTTGAGTCTCTTGTAGGCGCGCTCGAACTTCGCACGCGGCATCGCGACCAGCGCCTTCGCGGCGGACGCAAGCGCTGGGCTATGCGCGCGCAACTCAGCCTCGAGCGTTCGCGAATCCATCACGAACATCCCGGCGTTCCACAAATACTTGCCCGAGCGAACCATCCGGCGCGCGCGTGCGAGAGGAGGCTTTTCGATGAATTGCTCGACCTTGAAGCCGGCGCCGATCGCGGCGCCGATTTTCTGGTAGCCGAATCCGGTCTCGGGCCGGGTTGGCGCGATTCCGATCACGACCAGCGCGTGCCGTGACGACGCGAGCGCCGCGGCCGCCGCGATCGTCGCCCGCAAGCCCGCGGCCGGCTCGATAATGTGATCGGCGGGCATCACCGCCACCACTCCCGCGCCGGCGCGCCGCTCGATGGCCGCCATCCCGTAGGCGATTGCGACCGCGGTGCCGCGCGCCGCGGGCTCGACGATCAGGTTTCGCGCGGGAATCAGGCCGCGCAGTGCGCGCCGGAAAGCGGTTGCCTGCGCGGCGGCGACGAGTACGAAAATCCGCTCGCGCGCGACGGTGGGAGAAAGCCGCGCGATCGTCGCTTCGAGCAGCGAGCGTTTTCCGTCGGCGGAAAACAGCGGCTTGGGCTGACGCTCGCGGCTGGCGGGCCACAGACGCGTGCCGCGTCCCCCCGCGATGATCAGCGCCGAGAGCGCAGCGCGCCGCGGCATCGCTAGATCGCGCCCAGTTGTTTGAGTTTGTCTTCGAATAGCGCGCGAATTTCGCCCAGCCGCGCGGCGTTGTCGGCCTCGAAGCGCATCACCAGAGCGGGCTGCGTGTTCGAGGCGCGCACGAGCCCCCATCCGTCGGGGAAATTGACGCGCACGCCGTCGATATCGGTCACGTCGTACTTGCCGCGAAAATATTCGGCGGCGCGGCGCACGATTTCGAACTTGCGATCGTCGGGGCAATCGAGGCGAATTTCCGGGGTGAACGTGCTCTTGGGAAGATCGGCCAGAATCGCGCCCAGGCCGCGGCGCTCGTCGCTTACGATTTCGAGCAGCCGGAACGAGGCGTAGATCGCGTCGTCAAATCCGAAATAGCGATCGGCGAAAAACATATGCCCGCTCATCTCGCCCGCGAGCGCCGCGTGCTCCTCTTTGAGCTTGCTCTTGATGAGCGAATGGCCGGTCTTCCACATGATCGGGCGGCCGCCATTGCGCGCGATATCGTCGTACATGCGCTTGGAGCATTTCACGTCGCCGATTATCGCCGCACCCGGAAGCTTCTTCAGAATCGCGCGCGAGAACGCGACCATCAGCTCGTCGCCCCAGACGATGCGCCCGTTCTCGTCCACCGCGCCAACGCGGTCGGCGTCGCCGTCGTAGGCGATTCCGATTTCCGAGCCTTGCGCCTTAACCGCATCCTTCAGAGTGCGCATGTTCTCTTCGACGGTCGGGTCGGGATGATGATTCGGGAAGCGCCCGTCCATCTCGATAAACAGCTCCTTCAGATCGAGTCCAAGCTGTTTCATCAGGGGCGCCGCGATAACCCCGCCGCATCCGTTGCCGGCGTCAACGGCGACCTTCATCCCGCGGCGCAGCTTGAACTGGCCGAGAATGAATTCATTGTACTCGGGAATGATCGATTTTTCCGAAAGCTTGCCGCGCGCACCGGCCTTGACGTATTCGCGCGACTCGATAATCTTCCGGACGGTCTGAATGTCCTCGCCGAAAATCGTGGTCGGCCCGACGCCGAGCTTGAAACCATTATACTCGGCCGCGTTGTGACTGCCGGTGATCATCGCGCCGCCGTCCGTCTTCCAGTGCAAGACCGAGAAATAGAGCAGCGGCGTCGGCACCACGCCGATATCGACGACGTTGATTCCCGCCGCGAGCAGACCCTCGAGCAGACGATCGTGCAGCGCGGGCGACGACAGGCGGCAATCGCGCCCGAGCGTGATCGTCCGCTTGCCCGCGCGATGAAGAATCGTCGCGTAGGCGCGGCCCAGGTCGCGGACGAATTGATCGTCGAAATCCGCTTCGACGATTCCGCGGATATCGTATTCGCGAAACACTTGAGGGTTCATCTGCGCTCCCAGTCGGCTCCGCCTGCCGCGCTTGCCGGCGCGCCCGCGAGGGTTCCCGCACGCTGCGCCGATTTATGCTAGTCAGTCTGTGCAACTCGGACGCCTGGCGCAAGTATCGCGCGACGCGGCCCGGACAGTGAGAACGAGCGTGGCACAATCCAATCCCGACAAGGTCGCGATCGTCACCGGTGCCGGCCGCGGAATCGGCCGCGCTATCGCCGTAGCCCTTGCGCGCGAGGGCTACGCGCTATGCCTCGTGGCGCGGACGCGGGCGGAGCTAGCGCAAACCCGCGCGCTGACCGAGCTTGCGCCACAGAGTTCGCTTATCATTCTGCTCGATCTGGCGGTTCCCGAGGCAGCCGCAAACCTGGTCTCGACCGCGCTCGAGCATTACGGGCGCATCGATGTGATCGTCAACAACGCCGGATGGGCGCCTGCGCGGACCGCGCTTTCCAGAATGAGCGAAGACGATCTCGACCGGATTCTGGCCGTCAACCTGCGCGCGCCGATTGCGATTACGCGCCTCGCCGTCGAGGCGATGACCATTCAGGGCGGCGGCACGATCATCAATATCGCGTCGGCCTCCGCCAAAAAAACTCCCGCCGGTGAAGCGGTCTATGCCGCCGCAAAGGCCGGGCTGGTCGCCTTCACCCACGCCGCGTTCGCCGAGCTGCGGCATCGCGCAATCAAGCTCACGGTGATCTTGCCCGGCCTGGTCGATACCGCGCTGATTCCCGCCAACAAGCGGCTCGACCGGGCGGCGATGCTCGCGCCCGCCGATATCGCGGAGGCGGTGATGCAAATCGTGCGGACGCCGGCGCGCGCCTGCCCCGTCGAGATCGCGATCGAGCCGCAGGCCGATCCGATGGCGCGGCCGACGCGGGAAAAATAACCGATGAGGAAATCGTTCACGCTCAGATTCGCGATCGCGCTGATCATCGGGCTTGCCGCGGCCGTGGCGATCGCGCCATTGGCGGCGCTCGTGGTCGCGCGGGCGGGATTCAGGATCCCGTTTCCGCGCATCTTCGATCGGGTCGTGATGCTGGCGCTGTTCGGCGTGATTTTGTACGCGGCGCGCGACCTGCGGCTGTTCACGATGCTGCGGGCGGGATTCAAGGACCCGCGCGGAGGAGTGTGGCGCGGCCTGCGCGGGTTTGCGGTCGCGATCGCGGTGATGGCGATTTTGTTCGCGGCAGCGTTTGCGATGGGAGCCGCCCGCGGCGGCGCCGCCTCGCGCGCGCTCGCCGACTTGCCGAAATATCTCGCCGCCGCAATCGTGATCGGAATTCTCGAAGAAGCTTTTTTTCGAGCGTTCCTGTTCGGCGGGATGTGCGATGACTTCGGACGCACCGGCGCGCTCGTCACCAGCGCGGCCATCTATGCGGTCGCGCATCTGGTTCGCTCGCCCGCGCATTTTTATGTCACGGGGCTCGACCTGACCGCGGGGCTCCGCACGCTGACCGGCTCAGGCGCGCAACTTGCCCATCCCGCCTCGGCACTTCCCACGCTTTTGGGCCTGTTCCTGCTCGGGATCGTGCTGGCGCAAGCGTACATCGCGACCGGCTCGGTTTATTTCTCGATCGGACTGCATGGCGGGTTCGTGCTCGGCTCGAAGCTCTGGCCCAAGCTGATCGCGGAGCGCGCGCCCCTGCCGGGCTGGCTCGCGGGATGGGGTCATCAACCGATCATCAGCGGCGCCGCCGCATGGATCGCGGCGCTCGCGATTTTGGCGATGCTGCCCGCGCTAGCTGGCAACCGGAAGCGGGCGATCTGAGCTGCGCTTGGGGTGGGTTTCCCAGTCGTAGATCGGCGGCGCGCCGCGCGGGCGGGTGCGGAAGCGGCGATGCGTCCAGAGGAATTGCTCGGGGTAGCGGCGCACGACATCCTCGACGGCTTTGACGAAGCGGCGCGTGTTCTCGAGTATGTCGGCGTCGGCGTCACCGGTGCGCTGGAGCGGAATCTCTTCCATGATCTCGATGCGATGAGTGCGATGATTGGGGTCGCGCACGATAAAGGCCGGAAGCACGGGCGACCCCGAGATCATCGCAAGCCGCGCAAGGCCGCTGGTGGTCGCGGCCATCTCGGCGAAGAACGGCACGAACACCGCCTCGCTGCGTTTGGCGTTTTGATCGAACGGGATCGCAATCAGGTCGCCCACCTTGAGCGCGCGCAGGACCGCGCGCGCGGCGGAGTGCTTGCGGATTAGCTGGACTCCGGCGCGTTCGCGCACAAAGGTCACCAGCGCTTCTCCGGGCAGAAAGCGCTGCATGTGATGCACGATCGATATCTGGTAGCCGTGCATCGCGTGCGCCGCCGCAATCAGCTCGAAGTTGCCGAAGTGCGCGCTCATCACCAGGAGCCCCTTGCCCGGATAACGATCCGCAACCTGATTCCAGTATTCGAGATTATGATAGCGGACCCTGCGCGCCAGCCGCGCGCGGAAGAATCCTCCCAAGCGCACGTACTCGGCGCCGGCGCGGCCCAGGTTGACATATGAAGCGCGCAGGATTCGGCGGCGCTCGGCGGCGCTCTTTTCGGGAAACGCAATGTCAAGATTCTTGAGCCCGATCCGGACGTGGCGACCGTCGAGCTTAAAGCCGATCAGCCCGCCGAGCGCGCCCAGCGGCAGCAGGATGAAGTCGGGAATCAAACTGAACACGTGCAGCGCGGCGACCATAAGCCAGTACATCAGCCGCTCGCGCGCGTTCAGATTAAGCTGTGCGGGGCGAATCGGACGACTGCGCGGCAGTCCGCTGATCAGCGGCGTTCCGTTCGAGGAGCCGGCGGCGTCCGCGCGAGGTCCGGGTTCAGAGGTGTTGGCAGATTGCATCGCGTCAAATCACCGTGCGGTCGCGTTTGGGCGCCTTGGGAATCACGATCAGACCGGAGTCGGTGACGAAGAAGCGCTGGCGGTCGCGTTCGAGGTCGAAGCCGATTTCCTCGCCTTCGGGCACATAGACGTTTTTGTCGATAATCGCGCGGCGGATTTTCGCGTTGCGCCCAATCTCGACGTAATCCATCAGCACCGAATCCTCGACCGAGCTGTAAGAATGCACGAAAACGCTGCGCCCCAGAACCGAATTGCGCACCGTGCCGCCCGACACGATACATCCCTCCGAGATCACCGAATGCGTCGCGAGGCCGCGCCTTCCGTCTTCGTCGAAGACGAACTTGGCCGGCGGTTGATCGTAGTACGCGCTGCGCAACGGCCAGTATGGATTGTAGAGGTTCAGATGCGGCCGCGCGTCGCGCATATCCATGTTCGCTTCGTAGTACGCCTCGAGCGTTCCCACGTCGCGCCAGTAGCTGAGATTCAACTCCGAGTCGCCGCGGATGCGATTGGTCATGAAATTGTACGCATACACCGGCACCTTGTTAATCAGCGCGGGAATCAGGTCATGGCCGAAATCGTGCTGGCTCGCGGGATGGGTTGAATCTTCGATCAGCGCGTCGCGCAGAATCTTGGGATCGAACAGGTAATTGCCCATCGAAGCCAGGCACTTGCCCGGCGCACCCGGCATCGCGGGCGGCGCCTTTTTCGGCTTTTCGTGAAAATCGACCACGCGCAATCCCGAGTCCACCGAGAGCACGCCGAACTGGTCGGCTTCCTCGAGCGCGACCGGCAGCGTCGCCACCGAGACCGCCGCCTTGCGCTCGACGTGGAACTCGATCATCTGCTGGATATCCATCCGATAGATGTGATCAGCGCCGAACACGGCGATCAGGTCCGGCTTGACGTCGTCGATAAGGTTGAGGTTCTGGAAGATCGCGTCGGCCGTGCCCTGGTACCACGACTCTCCGAGCCTCATCTGCGCGGGCACCGGCACCACGAAATGGTCGGGCAGCATCCCGCCAAACTGCCATCCGTCCTTCAGGTGCTCGATCAACGACTGCGAGCGCCACTGCACGAGGACATAGATCGCGTAGATACCCGAATTGACCAGATTGGACAGAACGAAATCGACGATCCGGTACTTGCCGCCAAAAGGGACTGCCGGCTTGGCCCGATCCCGGGTCAGAGGATGAAGCCGGGTTCCCTGCCCTCCGGCCATAACGAGCGCAAGTGTTCTCATCCGAAGATTGCCCTACTTTTGGCTGATTCCGGCTTGGCAGTGCGATGCATGGCCCGCCAAGTATAGGGTTGGGGGCGTATCGGAGAAAGTCCGAGCGATACTCCGAAATGTCCTGTGGTCATTTGTCGCGGATGTAGCACGATATGTAGCAAAGGAAGCACGGTTATCAATCCATCCGACCCCGTTCACAGCTAATTCGAGGGGACCTAATCGTCCGATTTGTCCGATTTTACAGGGTT
>Ga0307372_10004729_pt1 | contig 20813 bp, 14 predicted proteins | sample OX1MG_FD_202533 | JGI IMG/M metagenome (GOLD analysis project Ga0307372, IMG submission 202533) | Soil microbial communities from Risofladan, Vaasa, Finland - OX-1 | ecosystem: Environmental > Terrestrial > Soil > Coastal area > Acid sulfate soil | place: Finland: Risofladan, Vaasa | collected...
GTTGTTGCGACGGACCGCATTTCGGCGTCTGATGTCATCCTGGACCAGCCGATTCCTGACAAAGGCCACGTGCTGACGCAGCTTTCGTGCTTCTGGTTCGACCGATTTCTGGGCCTGGTGCCCACGCACTTCCTGACGGCCGATTTGTCGGAGTATCCGAAGGAGCTGCAGGCGCTTGGGGATCAGATTGAAGGGCGCTCGATGCTGGTGAAAAAGGCCCGGCCTTTCCCCATCGAATGCGTTGTCAGAGGCTATCTGGCCGGGTCAGGGTGGAAGGAATACCGCTCGAACGGCACGGTTTGCGGAATCAAGCTGCCCGGGGGGCTTCAGGAATCAAGCCGCCTGGATGAGCCGATTTTTACCCCGGCCACCAAGGCCGAGTCGGGCCACGACGAAAACATCTCTTTTGAGGAAATGGTCAAGACGATTGGAAGAAGCGCTGCAGAAAAACTCCGCGACCTGAGCATTCGGCTTTACGCGGAGGCAAGGAAGTACGCCGAGGAACGCGGAATCATCATTGCGGACACGAAGTTTGAATGGGGCCAGCTTGGAGAAGAAATCATCCTGATCGACGAAGTGCTCACGCCGGATTCTTCACGCTTCTGGCCGAAAGACAGCTATGTGCCCGGAAGGTCACAGCCTTCTTTTGACAAGCAGTTTGTGCGGGACTACCTGGAATCGACGCACTGGGACAAGACTCCTCCCCCGCCGCCTCTTCCCCCTGAGGTCGTCGAAAAGACCAGCCAGAAGTACCGGGACGCCTATCGGCTTCTGACCGGGAAAACGCTGAATTCCTGATTTTGAACGGGCCGAGAGCAGCATGGCACACTGGAACTGGCTCGACTGGGTCCTGGCAACCATCGTCCTGGTATCGGTGGTGACGGCCATCTGGAAAGGGTTTGTCGCAGAGTTGATTTCCCTGGCGTCGGCGATAGCTGCGCTGATTATTGCAGCGCTCTATTACGCCCGCCTGGCTCCTTTGTTGCAAAGGTTCACTGACAGCCTCGCCGTTGCGCGGGCAGCCAGTTTCATCGTGCTGTTTGCGGCGGTCCTGGTGATGGGGGCGCTGGTTTCCGTGGTTGCCAGGAAGCTGATCAGGAAAGTGGAACTGCAATGGTTCGACCGCTTTCTGGGCGGGATTTTCGGCCTGCTTCGGGGGTTGCTGGTGGATTGCATCCTGCTTCTGGCGATGATGGCTTTTGCCATTCAGCAGCGTGCGGTCGAGAGATCGGCGCTGGCCCCTTACGTCACCGCCGGGTCCAGGGCGCTGGCGCTTGTGATGCCCCGCGATATGAAAAGGGGCTTCCGTGCCGGATTTGAAAGGTTTAAGAAAGAATTGATTCAGAACGACAAGAAAACCATCGAAGCCCATTCAGCGGGAAAACAGAACCTCTAGGATTGGAGTGCTTGGGTGAAGAACCAGCTCGATGCTCTCATCAACCAGCTAGTTGAACAGGACATCCTCTTTGAGGAAGCCGTCGGCGAGTTTGAAAAGCGGTTTATCTGGAAAGTCATGGAGAAGAATAATGGCAACCTGTCCAAGGCGGCCAAGGCCCTGGGCATTCATCGCAACACTTTAAGCCGTAAGGTCGCGGCGCTGAAACTTGATCACCAGCCGAAGCGCCGAAGGGGCCCCCGCGCTTAGAAACAAAAAGCCCGGGCGCTCCCGGCAATCCCTCTAACCTGGACTTGCAGAACACCCGGGCTATTCATTTCCCGCCTTTGGGCCTGCAGCGGCCCAACGCTGGAGCCCGATGACCGGGCCCCGCGGAAAAGAGCACTGCCTGGCTTATTTCCCCTTTTGGGATGCGGCCTTCTTCTTTTGAGCCGCCGCCGCCTCCCGTTCCTGCGCCATCTTCAGAACACTCTCATCGATCTTCACATCGCTCAAGGTCAGCGTGAAATTCGGGGTCATTGAATACGATGCGATGTTCCCCTGGAACCGGAGTGGATCGCCCGGCTGCAGTAACTTGACGCCCGGCTGGGAATCCTGGAGGACGATGTCGAAGGTCGCTTCCTTGGATTGCGAATCGGGAGTAACGTCCACGCGCACCAGATAAGTATTGGGGTCGGTGCCGGGTCCGACGCTGTCAACGTGCCCGACCAGCCCGAGGGGCTGGCCCTTCAGCTGTGCCCAGTTTTGCTCGCCGGTGTCACCGCCCACGGCAATCGCATCCTCAATCTTGTAGAACGCATCAAGATTGACATTCCCGGTCTTGGCATGTTCCGGCGGCGCCGCCACGCTGAAGTTGGCGGGCATGGCGGCCGTAGACTGGGCCTGCGCCAGCAGCTTGTCCGAGCCTGCGTTGGAGCCGTGCTGCGCTTCATAAACCTGGTCGTAGAATTTCTTCAGCCGGGGCGCGTTGGGGTTGTTGGCGCTTTCAGCCAATGACGTGGCACGGGCCAGGCACCAGATGGACTTGTTGATGTCGCGAGGCGTCTCATTGTAGTAAGACTCGCCAAGAAGCGAATAGACAAGGACGTTGTTGGGCTCATCCTGTGCAGCTGCCTCCAATGACTTGATGGCCTGGTTATTGTCCTTTTGCTGCACGGCAACAAAACCAAGCGCCGTGTTGAAGGCTCCTCGCTCCTGCTTGGCCCTGGCTTCGAACTGCTCCTGGGTCTCGCCCTCCCGTTTCTGCTCGCTCTGCAGCAACTGCAGGCCGTGCTGGGCGTACTGTTTGGCTTCTGACAACTCTGTTGAAGCGTTCGCCTCCGAAGGCTTGAACGTGTAAGGAAAGCTGTAGCTCAGATAGAAAAGCGCAGCCAGATTGTCCGGATCGGCGCCGAGCACTTTTTTGGCGGAGGCAATAGCCTGGTCCGCCTTGTTGAGCTGAGCGTAAGCCTGCATCTCGACTAAATAGGCATTTGCCAGAAAATCAGAAGTCTTTCCGTACTTCTCAATGAAAGCCTGAATCAACGAAATTCTCTTTTGCGGGTCTGTCTCCTTAACAAACGCCTGAAACGCATCGTATTCAGCGCGGCTCTTCCACTGCGGCTTCTTCGCCTGGGGCGCGGCGGGAGCCGGCGCTGGCGACGCGGCTGAGGGATGCCCCATGAGCGTTCCTGCGAGTTTGCGTGCGGCGCGCAGGGAGTTTGGCGTACAGAAGAAGCCAGCAAGCAGCATGATGCTGAAAAGCACAGTCGTTTTCTTCATTGTAAAACTACCTCATGTTCTAGGGTTTTGGTTTCCGGGCCCAAAGGAGTCTTTGCCTGGCCCGGGTCCGCCGTGGAAGACTCGCCGTATTCCGCCCAGTCACTCGGCCGGCCGGACCCCATCGTTCTGGAGCATTGTTCCAAATACCAAGACTTTATTAACATTGCAAGAAAAAACTTATAAGTTGCTACTTCCCCCCACCTTGGAACGAACTTGCAGCACGTTCAATTCAGATGCACGATAACTGCCATTCGTCACTTTAAATAGCTTACCATTTATCGCATTCCGGCACATCATTGTCAGATTCAGTCGCTTACCCCGACAGCCGAAAGTTGAATTCCACACCATGCCCGCCATCGCCTGCAACGAAACTCCATGAGGGGCTCCCACTCATACGCTTCCATGATGGTTGAGATTGCTCTGGATCCTTCCTGCGCACGGTGTATTTTTTGAGCCCGGAGAACAAGCAGACTTAAGAAATCACCTCCCAGTTTCCAAAGGGATTGCAATTTTCGCACGTTTAGCACATTATGGCAACTTTCCTTTACAAATTTTCAGGGAGCAACTGAAAGGAACACAACATGCCGAAGAAAAGTGTTGAAATTGCAAAGCCCGGTGGGAAGTTGGGAGTCATGACCTGCGGAATGGGCGCCGTGGCCACTACCTTTTTCGCCGGCGTGGAGGCGGTTCGCAGGAACCTCGCGCGCCCCATCGGCTCGCTGACCCAGATGGGGACCATCCGTCTGGGAAAGCGCACGGAGAAGCGAATCCCCCTGATTAAGGACTTTGTTCCTCTTGCCGAACTGCCGGACCTTGTTTTTTCAGGATGGGACATTTTCCCTGACAGTTGCTATCAGGCGGCCCTGAAGGCCGGCGTGCTGCAGCAGACCCATCTCAATGAAGTAAAGGATTTTCTGGAAGATATCCGGCCTCTTCCGGCCGTATTCAACCGCAAGTACGTGAAAAGGCTGAACGGGCCCAACGTCAAACGGGGCAAGACCAAAATGGATCTCGCCAAGCAATTGATGGAGGACATTCAGGCGTTCCGCGAGAAAAGCGGGGCCAGCCGCATGGTGATTATCTGGTGCGGGTCCACTGAAATCTTTTTGAAGCCGGGCCCCGTGCACCGGTCCGTCGCTTCGTTTGAAAAAGGCCTCCGGTCATCGGATCCCGCCATCGCGCCCAGCATGATTTACGCCTATGCGGCACTGAAACTCGGCGTCCCCTTTGCCAACGGCGCTCCCAACCTGACCACCGACATCCCTGCGCTTCATCAGCTCGCTTTGGAGAATAAGGTCCCCATCTGCGGGAAGGATTTCAAGACCGGGCAGACCCTGATGAAAACCATTCTGGCTCCCGGGCTCAAGGCGCGAATGCTCGGGCTGACCGGCTGGTTTTCCACCAACATCCTGGGCAACCGCGACGGTGAAGTGCTTGATGATCCCCTGTCGTTCCGCACCAAGGAGGAGAGCAAACTGTCGGTCCTGGAATATATTCTTCAGCCGGACGTTTACCCGGAACTTTACAAGGATTTCTACCACAAGGTGCGGATCAATTACTATCCGCCGAGCGGCGACAACAAGGAAAGCTGGGACAACCTCGACATCTTCGGCTGGATGGATTATCCCATGCAGATCAAAATCAACTTCCTTTGCCGCGATTCCATCCTGGCGGCTCCCATCGTTCTGGATCTCATCCTGTTCATGGACCTTGCCCAGCGGTGCCCGGAAATGGCCCGGAAGGGAATCCAGGAATGGCTTTCCTTCTATTTCAAGAGCCCGATGTGCGCTCCCAACCTTTACCCTGAGCACGACCTTTTTATCCAGCTCATCAAGCTCAAGAACACCTTGCGCTACCTGCGGGGCGAGGAGTTGATCACGCACCTGGGGCTGGAGTACTACGACTGAGAGTGAGCAAGGTCACGCCCCGGCCCTTGCCGAGCGTCAAAACGCCTTTGACAAAGCCTTGTGGACGCCCGGATAATTGAAGCTTCACAGCAGAGATCTGCGTGCCGGAAGAACCCAGTCGGGCGCGAGTGGCTGTTAGATTCGGCCACCCTGCAGGGGCTGTTTTCCGGCAGCGAAACTCGGGTGTTTTGATGAAGATTCGGTGTAAATCATTTGCCTGCCAGGCAGCAAGCGCTCGCTGACTTCAGGCGCACGGAGACAGTCGCTTATGACAAAACGCACTCTTACCCTGGTCGTGGTGGTCGTTCTGGTTTTGGTGGTTGGGTTGGTCCTCTACAAGCGGTCCAGACAGCCCCAGCCTGCGACAGCGCCTCAGGAGGCCATGAAGACGCAGCCGGCCGCCTCTCCGTCTCTTCTCCAACCCGCGGCGCTCAATGCAAAGGCGCCGGACGTCTACTGGGCGAAATTTGACACCACCAAGGGCAGCTTTGTCATCAAAGTCACCCGCGACTGGGCGCCCATCGGCGCGGACCGCTTCTACAATCTGGTCAAGAACGGCTTTTACAACGACGCGAGCTTCTTTCGAGTGATCCCCGGCTTTATCGTGCAGTTTGGCATCAGCGCCGACCCGAGCGTTTCCGCGGTGTGGCACGACGCGGACATTCAGGACGATCCGGTCAAGCAGAACAATGTGGCCGGCACCGTCACGTTTGCTACCGCCGGGCCCAATACACGCACCACGCAGGTCTTCATCAACCTGGCGGATAACAAGAGCCTGGATGCCCAGGGCTTTGCGCCTTTTGGCACGGTCACCCAGGGGATGGACGTAGCCCAGAGCTTTTACAGCGGGTACGGCGAGGGCGCTCCCATGGGCAACGGCCCCGACCAGCAACTGGTCCAGAGCCAGGGCGAAGCTTACGTGGCCGCGAACTTCCCCAAGCTTGACCACATCAAGTCAGCGGCCATAATGCAGGGAAAGCCCTAATCGGTCGCCATTGAGACACGCTTCTGACAAATGAAGATGAAGGGCCAACATTCCTTGGTACTGAACCGCGGCACGCGCGTAGGCTTGCTCATTGGTGTTTCGGTAGCGATTTCTTCCGCCCTATTCTTTGTTCCGCGTATTCCGTTGGGCGCGGACTATCACGTTTTCGCTGATCAAAGGACGTTCTTTGGCGTGGCGAACAGTCTCGATGTGCTATCGAACACTCCCTTTGTTCTCGTGGGCGCATGGGGTCTGATTTCATTACTTCGAACGTCGTCGAGGGTTTCCTTCGTAGAGGATCACGAGCGGATTCCGTATCTAGTTTTCTTCGCTGGTGTTGCGCTGACCGGAATAGGATCGGGCTGGTACCACCTCCTACCGGGAGATTCTCGCCTGATCTGGGACCTTCTGCCTATGACTTTTTCCTTTACCTCCCTTCTGAGCGCAGTGATCATGGAGCGGATCTACCTGAAGGCTGGAATTTGGTTGTTACTGCCACTGAACGTGCTTGGGGCTGCGAGCGTGTTGTACTTATATTTAACCCTGTCAGAGGGGCGCGGAGATCTACGTCCTTACTTCTTCGTACAATCCTTTCCAGCGATTGCTATTGCCATGATGATCGCGCTGTTTCCACCTCGGTATACGCGCGCGGCAGATTTCGTGGTTGCGTTCTTGCTTTTCGTACTGGCGAAGTGTTTCGAGGTCCTGGACAAACAGATTTACTCGCTCGACCGCATAATAAGTGGACATACCTTGAAGCACCTCACGGCCGCACTCGCATGTTTTTGGATTCTACGGATGATCAAACTTCGACACCCTTCCACGCATGTCAGAGAGGGAGGGACAGGCCGCTTGAAATGGCCTGTCCCGCTCGCACATGCCGACTAATTCCAGTTCTGCCTGCAACGGGGGATAGTTTCGTGAAAAGGAACTTGCTTTCACTCTTGGCTTGCCCAGTATGCCACTCCAGGTTCGAGACACGAGAACAGAGCGCAGATGAGACTGGGCTAATCGAAGGAATGCTTGTGTGTTCAGGCTGCAGGCGAGAATTCCCAATTGCGCGAGGCATTCCCCGTTTCATATACGGAGAATTGGGCGCGGAGAAAGAGGCTACAGCGCAGGCCTTTGGCTACGAATGGACACATTATTCGACTCTCACAGGGGCAGATAAGGCAGAATTCCTAAGTTGGATTGCACCGGTTACTGAGGACGATTTTGTCGATCGCGTGGTGCTGGATGCAGGCTGCGGCAAAGGACGGCACATCACCCTCGCATCTCAATTTGGCGCTCGAGAGGTTGTAGGGATCGATCTCTCAAACGCCGTAGAGGCTGCGTATCAGAACACCCGACACTTGCCGAACGTCCATGTCATTCAAGCTGACATCTTCAACTTGCCGTTTGATGCTCCGTTCGACTTAGCTTATAGCATCGGTGTTCTGCATCACCTCCCTAACCCCAAAGAGGGATTCCTTGCAATGGCAGAGCACACCAAACCGGAGGGACGGATCTCCATTTGGGTATATGGAAAGGAGGGCAACCAATGGATTGAGAAGATTGTCAATCCATTGAGAATTCATTTCACCTCAAGACTGCCGAAATCTTTGACCCGTCTCTTGACTTTCTTTATCGCCCTGCCTCTCTACCTGGCCTTAAAATTTGTCTACCGCCCTGTTGAACTCAGCACCCGAATGGCGTGGCTGAAGAGTCGCCTATTCTATTCAGAATACCTGTGCGCAATCTCTGGGTATTCTTTCGCGGAGAATTTCTGGAATGTTTTCGACCACTTGGTCGCTCCCACAGCCTTTTATCACAGCCGGGATGAGGTTGAGGATTGGTTTGCCACGGCCAACGCCGAGCGGGTTGAAATCACGCAACGGAATAATAATAGTTGGCGGGGGACAGGTTTGATACCAGCGGATGCTCCAAATTGAGTCAAGGCCACCTACAGCTATGTCCACGGGAATTAAAATGGACAATAGGCTACGGCTGGCTTTCTGCGAGCTTTCTTGAATTGAGTATGCCACTGCCATAAAGAATATGAATTTAGGTTGGCCCAGTAACCCCAAAAACTTCCCAGTGGAGAAGGAGAACAAATGGACAAATTGCAGCCCGGGCTTCATGCCATTATCGAAACTTCCGCCGGAACCATGACCTGCCGGCTCTACCCTGAGCATGCGCCGAAAACCGTTGAAAACTTTGTGGGCCTGGCCCAGGGAACCCGGGAGTTCAATGACCCCAAAACCGGGAAGGCGGTCAAGCGTCCCTTTTACGATGGATTGATTTTCCATCGCGTGATGCCCAACTTTATGATCCAGGGTGGATGCCCGCTCAGCACCGGGACGGGCGGCCCCGGCTACCAGTTTGAGGACGAGTTCGCTGAGGAACTGCGCTTTGACCAGGTGGGCAAGCTGGCCATGGCCAATGCGGGCCCCGGCACCAACGGCAGCCAGTTCTTTATTACCGTGGCCCCCACGCCCTGGCTGAACGATCATCACACGATCTTCGGCGAGGTGGTCCAGGGCCAGCACGTCGCCACAAAAATTTCCATGGTCTCGCGCGACCGCCGCGACAAACCCGTCGGGCCCGTGGTCATCAAGCAGATTCGAATCGAAGAAGTGAAATGAAGTATGAAGTGTGAAGGATGAAGGATGAAAGCAAACCCGGCATGGGCAATTAGTCGTCCATGGCTTTGGGGTTCTTGCTACGTTTTGACTTCACGATAATTGTTGTCAGAATTGCGGTAAGCTCGTTTGTCTCCTGAATGAGTGGATCGAGGCTGCTTCGTGGAACAAGGCTGGATTCAGCCATTAATTCGAGCCAGTAAAGGCTTTCTCTTGCTTCTTTCTGCGCAACTCCGTATGTGAATGAAATCGGCGCGACTCTCACCGGATAACGCTTCCTGCAAGTTCGCGCCGATTGAAGTTGCCGCCCGAACATACTGCTTTGCCAATAGCCAGGCCGCTCCATCTTTCTGTTCGGCCAGATAGCGATAGAGTTTCAGTGCCCGGAGCGCATATTGGAAGGATCGCCTTCTAATATCAACCGGTCGATCTTGAGGCTTTCTTTCATCCTTCATCCTTCACACTTCATACTTCCTTACACGCCGATGACTTGCACCAGCTCTTTGACCGAGTCGGCGGATTTCTGAAGCGCTGCCTGTTCTTCCGCTGTCAGCTTGATCTGGATAATCTCCTCGATCCCGTTCTTTCCAAGCTTGACCGGAACTCCAACGTACAATCCGTTGATTCCGTACTCGCCTTCCAGGTAAGCGGCGCAGGGCAGAATCTTCTTGCGGTCGTAGAAGATGGCTTCCACCATTTCCACTGCTGCGGCTGACGGAGCGTAGAAGGCGCTTCCGGTTTTCAGATAATTCACGATCTCCGCCCCACCCTTGCGGGTGCGGTCGATGATGGCGTCGAGCTTGTCCTGGGGCATCAGTTCGCCCACCGGAATGCCCGCCACGGTGGTGTAACGCGGGATGGGAACCATGGTGTCGCCGTGGCCGCCCAGCACAAATCCCTGGACGTTCTGCACCGAAACGTTCAAGGCTTCGGCGATAAAGGTGCGGTAGCGCGCGGTGTCCAGCACGCCCGCCATGCCAATCACGCGGTTCTTTGAAAATCCGCTCACCTTCAGTGCCGTTTGCGCCATGGCGTCCAGCGGATTGGTCACGATAATCAGGATGGCTTCAGGCGAAACCTTGGCCACCTTCTCGATGGTGGCCTTTACCACGTCATAATTGGCTTTCAGCAGGTCGTCGCGGCTCATGCCGGGCTTGCGCGGAAAACCGGCCGTCATCACCACCACGTCCGAATTCGCGGTGTCGGCAAAATCGTTGGTGCCTTTCACGCGAACGTCGTAACCCTCAATCGGCCCCGCCTCCAGCAGGTCGAGGGCCTTGCCTTGCGGCACTCCTTCCAGAATGTCGATCAACACAACGTCGCCAAGTTGTTTGTCAGCCAGGCGATGGGCACACGTGGCGCCCACATTGCCTGCGCCGATTACCGTGATCTTTTTGCGCATGCTCTTCCTCCAAAAGGTTAAATTGAGTCTTCTAATGCGCTCTTTATAACTAGCAGAGCTGGCCCCATTTGTGCCTCCTCAGTAAGCTTGAACTTATGAGTCATGGGACCCCACGCATCAGGGTGAAGCTTCCTCACTTCCAAGCCTGTAACCTGGGGCAGACCTTTCCTGCATTTCACAACTACGTTGAGTGCCTTTGCAGTGGGCTTGACACTACAAAAGTAGTAAGTTGTGGCACCGTATCCGATGAACTCTTTGTTAATCTTCGCGGGTTTCACTCGCGAATCGAGGCCGGTGATGCCCTTATCAAGCAAGTCGTAAATCTTCCGGATTTCCGGTCTCATTCGGAAGTGCTCCAGATCCCACGGGCCGCCCCTCGGATGGGCGTCTCGGAGCGACGTTCGACTCCCGGCGCGCGTTCGAGATTCCTGCCCCGCGCTGACGGGTTCGAGGCTGAACATACCGCCAGAGAAGAACTGGAAGGTAAAAAGGCGGGGAACCTCCCTTAAGGATGTAAATTCTTCCACCTGATCCGGGGTAAATCCCTTCGCCACGACGATAACTTGGGGATTGTCCCAGTCGATATTTGCGGGATCAACGCCGCAACTCTCTTTTACAATCTGCATGGCGGCAGGCTTGTTGTTTTTCAACTTCGCACAGTAGCCAGCAACCTGCTCCATGACATGGCGGTCCCTCTCCCTTTTGTACTCGATGATTACCGGAACCTTCATGGACCCGTCAAGCGCGAGCGTATCAATTTCCCTGCCATCGATATGAGGCTTGTGGCAGACAAGTTTCAGGCCAAAAAATTCCTCTAAGTTCTTCTCGATAAGCAGATGAACCTTTTCTTCTCGAATCTTGGTATCGTCGGGTTCGATGCGGCTTGCAACGTCTTTTTCAATTCGAAACAGCGGCATCATAGCCTCCGAAGTATTTACTGCACGGCGCCGGCTTTTACCTGCCCCATGTTTTCGATGATGGCGTCGGCAAAAGCCGCCGTTCCAAGTTTGGTGATGCCTTCGATGCCTTCCATCTTCATCAGCCGCTCCAGGTCGTAAGTCACCCGGTGCTGCGCGATGGTGGCGGCCAGCGACCGCTCGATCATCTCCCCGGCTTCCGGCCACCCCATAAACTCAAACATCAGCACGGCCGAGCGGATGAGCGCTGCGGGATTGATGACGTCCTTGTCCGCGTATTTTGGAGCCGTGCCGTGCGTGGCCTCGAACACCCCATAGCCGTCGCCGATGTTGGCTCCCGGCGCCAAACCCAGCCCGCCGATCTGCGCCGCGCAGGCGTCCGACAGGTAGTCGCCGTTCAGGTTGGGCGTGCAGAGCACCTGGTACTCGTCGGCGCGGGTCAGAATCTGCTGGAAGATGGAATCGGCGATACGGTCGTTCACCAGAATCATCTGCTTCCACTTCCCCTTGCCGTGCGTCGCGTAAATGGTGTCCAGGCACTCCTGGACCTCTTTGTAGATCTGCTGCTTGAAGGCGTCCGTCGCCATCTCGATCCCAGGCTCAACCATGGCTGCGTTTGCTTCAATCGAGAGATTGGGATCGTGGTCCTTGTTGCCGATAATCCAGCTTTCGCGTTCCGTCACGATCTTGTCGCGGAATTCTTTGCGCGCCAGCTGGTAGCCCCAGTCACGGAAAGCGCCTTCAGTGAACTTCATGATGTTGCCCTTGTGCACCAGGGTCACGCGGTTCAGGCCGTGGTCAAGCGCGTGCTGGATGCCCCGGCGAACCAGCCGCTGGGTTCCCAGGATGGAAATGGGCTTGATGCCGATGCCGGAATCCGCGCGCACCTGCTTGTTGGCCTTGTCTTCGCGCAGCAGCGCGTTGACAAACTCGATGGCGCGCCGGGCCTGGTCGGTGCCTTCCCGCCATTCGATCCCGGCGTACACGTCCTCCGTGTTTTCACGGAAGATGACGACGTTCATTTTGGTGGGATACCGCACCGGCGAGGGCACGCCGGGAATGTATTTCACCGGCCGCCAGCAGGCGTAAAGATTCAGCAACTGCCGCAGCGCCACGTTCAGGCTGCGAATGCCGCCGCCCACGGGAGTGGTCAGCGGGCCTTTGATCGCCACATGGAACTCCGTGATGGCGTCGAGCGTTCCCTGGGGCAGCCATTCGCCGAATTGCCGGAAGGCTTTTTCGCCCGCAAAAACTTCGTACCAGGCAATCCGGCGCTTGCCGCCAAAACTCTTTTCCACCGCCGCATCGCACACACGCTCGGTGGCCTTCCAGATGTCGCGGCCGGTGCCGTCGCCTTCAATGTAGGGGATCACCGGATTGTCAGGAACCTCCAGCTTGCCGCCGGTAAAGCTGATCGCGCTTCCGTTCTCGGGAACGGGAACTCCATTATACGATTTCATACCTGAAGAATCCTCTCAGTTAGGTTTTTGTAAACATCCCACGCCTGCCGGGTTCAACAGGGCAGGAGAGCGCACCACCCGGTGCGTTGATGACTTAAAGCAAGATCTAACCGCGCCCTGCGGGTGGAATCGCCCTGAATGCGCGACAGCCGCGATCAGGCCTCCCGCAGAAAATTCCGAAGCACGGCAGGCAGGATGCCACCGTTGCGGTAGTAAGTAACTTCGACCTCGGAATCCAGACGGACAGTTGCCTTGAAGCTCTTCGTCTTGCCGTCCGAACCCACAGCGGTGACGCTGATTTCCGAGCGGGGCTGGATGCGTTCGCCAAGCCCGGTAATATCAAACACCTCTTCTCCGGTCAACCCCAGTGATACCACGCTCTGGCCCTGCTGGAACTCGAGGGGCAGAACTCCCATGCCCACCAGGTTTCCGCGATGGATGCGCTCATAGCTTTCCGCAAGAACTGCCTTCACGCCCAGCAGCAGGGTGCCTTTGGCGGCCCAGTCACGCGACGAGCCGGAGCCGTATTCCTTGCCGGCCAGCACCACCAGCGGCACGCCCTCTTCCTGGTACTTTGTGGCCGCGTCGTAAATTGACATCTGCCGGCGCTCCGGGAAGTGGACCGTGTAACCGCCTTCCTTGCCCGGAACTAACTGGTTCCGCAGCCGGATGTTGGCAAACGTCCCCCTCACCATCACGCGATCGTTGCCGCGCCGCGAGCCGAACGAATTGAAGTCAATCTTCTTCAGGCCGCGCTCCATCAGATAGCGGCCGGCCGGGCCGTCTTCCGGAATGTCGCCGGCGGGTGAAATGTGGTCGGTGGTGATGGAATCGCCCAGCAGCGCCAGCACCCGCGCCCCGCGAATGTCCTCGCCGGGCTGGACTTCCATCGTCATCTCCGTAAAGAACGGCGGCTCCTGGATGTAGGTTGAATCTTCCCGCCAGGGATAAAGCGCTCCGCCGGCCACCGGGATAGCGTTCCAGTCGGGGTTGCCGTTCCAGACGTTTCCGTACACCTCGCGGAACATTTCCGGCCGGATCGCCTTGTTCATGGCGTCAACAATCTCTTCGCGCGTCGGCCAGATTTCCCGCAGGTAGACGGGCTTGCCCGCCGCGTCCTTTCCGAGCGGCTCATTCGGCAGGTCGATATCCACCGTTCCCGCCAGAGCGTAAGCCACCACCAGCGGCGGAGAGGCCAGATAGTTGGCGCGGACCTGCGGATGCACGCGGCCTTCAAAGTTGCGGTTTCCGGAAAGCACGGCGGCGGCCACCAGGTCGTTCTCGCTGACGGCCTTTGAAACTTCCGGCGGCAGCGGGCCGCTGTTGCCAATGCAGGTGGTGCAGCCGTAGCCGACCAGATCAAAGTGGAGCTTCTCAAGCGGTTCCAGCAGGCCGGCGGCGGTCAGGTATTCGGTGACCACCTTCGATCCGGGCGCCAGGCTGGTTTTCACATAAGGCGGAACGCTCAGCCCGCGCTCAACCGCTTTCTTCGCCACCAGCCCCGCCGCCAGCATCACCGAAGGATTCGAAGTGTTGGTGCAGGAGGTGATGGCGGCAATCACCACCGCGCCGTGGCCAACCCTGGCGCTGGTTCCGTTAAAGCCGATGGTTGCGGTGCGGCCCACGGCATCGGGCGCGAGGCCCAGGCCGCGCTCTTGGGTGGGAGCGGTCAGAGCCTTGTGGAAGGCGCTTTTCATGTTGGAAAGGGCAATGCGGTCCTGTGGGCGCTTGGGCCCGGCCAGGCTGGGCTCAACCGTCTCCATCTCCAGTTCCATGGTGTCGCTGTATTCGGGATCAGCCCCCTGCTCGGTGTGGAAAAGTCCCTGCTCTTTGGTATAACGCTCCACCCGGTCCACTTCCTCGTCCGTCCGCCCGGTCTGGCGCAGGAAGCGCAGCGTCTCATCATCCACCGGGAAGAATCCCATGGTCGCGCCATATTCGGGCGACATGTTGCCGATGGTGGCGCGGTCGGGCAGCGTCATCTGCACGAGGCCATCGCCGAAGAACTCGACGAACTTGTCCACCACGCCCCTGGCCCGCAACATCTGGGTCACGGTCAGCACCAGGTCGGTGGCCGTCACGCCTTCCCGCAGCCGGCCCTTCAGCTTGAAGCCGACCACCTGCGGCGTGAGGAAGTAAACAGGCTGGCCCAGCATGGCCGCTTCGGCCTCGATGCCGCCCACGCCCCAGCCCAACACGCCCAGGCCGTTGATCATGGTGGTGTGCGAGTCGGTGCCCACCAGCGTGTCGGGGTAGAGCACGGTTTCGCCGCCCTGCCGGCTTGCCTGGACCACCTTGGCCAGATACTCCAGATTCACCTGGTGAACAATGCCCGTGGCCGGAGGGACCACGCGGAAATTATCAAAAGCCTGCTGTCCCCAGCGCAGAAACTCATAGCGCTCGCGATTGCGCTTGAACTCGATTTCCGCGTTTTTCTGCAGAGCTGTAGTGATTCCAAAAACGTCCACCTGCACCGAGTGGTCGATCACCAGATCAACGGGCACCAGCGGATTGATCTTTGAAGGATCGCCGCCCAGCCGCTGCATGGCCGAGCGCAGCGCCGCCAGGTCCACCACTGCCGGAACGCCGGTGAAATCCTGCAGAATCACCCGCGCAGGCTTGAAAGGCACCTCCCGGCGGGACGTGGATTTGGCGCTCCAGCCAGCCAGCGCCGCCACCTCGCTTTCCTTGATCAGCTTGCCGTCGCAGTTGCGCAGCACAGCTTCCAGCAGCACTTTGATGGAAAAGGGGAGCTTCGAAACGCTTCCCAGGCCGGCCTTTTCAAGAGCATCCAGGCGGAAAATAGTGGCGCGACCACTCGCAGTTTCCAGTGACGCACGGGAATTGAACGGGTTGTTAGCTGTATTCTCAGTCATATCGGATGTCGCAAAACTCTTTATATTATCAGGAAATACAGGCTATGACGACCCCCTTTTCTGAGGTGATTGCCGACCTGCGCCGACGGCGGGTGAGGACAGGACTCCGAAAGGCCGGGTCGGTTATTCCGGGGGGCTCTTATTGCGCGGGTTGACTCGATGTGGGCAGCGCCCAGGCGTAGAGCACGCTGCCCACGACGGTCAGAAGATATTGACGGCCGTTCAGTTCGTAGGTCATGGGGCAGCCGGTGAGCATGGAGCCCGCGTAGACGTGCCAGAGAGATTTTCCGGTTGCGGGGTCCAGCGCTTCAAGATCGCCCGAAAGGTCGCCTGTAATCAACAAGCGTCCCGCCGTGGTCAGGATTCCCGAACCGTTTTCTCCGTAGCCTGTTATGGCAGGGCTGTCGTGCTGCCAGCGGATCTTTCCGGTCTTGTAATCAATCGCCAGCAGTTGGGCCTGCGACCACAGCGGGCTGACCATGGCGCCCTGGTGTTCGGATTCGGTAGCCTTTGACCCCGTCCTCGTCAGGTAGCTGACAAAAATGGTGCGGTAGGCATTCACATAGAACAGGCCCGTGACCGGGTCAAAGCTGGGAGCCCACCAGTTGGTTCCCATGCCGTCCAGGAACGTCCCCGAGAGTTGCGGCTGCTTCTTCAGGTTGGGAATCGGTTCTCCGCGCTTGTTCAGCCCCTCACTCCAGTTCTGGGGACCGTAAGGCACGCTCAGCAGGATTTCTCCGGTTGCGCGGTCCAGTAGGAAAAAGTATCCGTTGCGGCTTGCCTGCCCCAGCAGTTTGCGCGGCTTGCCCTGGAAATCGGCGTCAAAGATGATGGGCGTCTCGTTGGCATCGCGGTCTTCCGTATCGTGGGGCGAAGGCTGGAAGTACCAGGCCATTTTCCCGGTGTCCGGATTGATGGCCACAATCGAGCAGGTATAAAGGTTTGCGCCGGGGCGCACCTGGCCTGCCAAGACGGGGTGCGGGTTCCCGGTTCCCCAGTAGATCAGGTTCAGTTCGGGATCGTAGGTTCCGGTCATCCAGGTGGTGCCGCCGCCGTGTGCCATGATGTCGGCGTTGGGCCACGTATCGGCGCCGGGTTCTCCCGGTTTGGGCGTGGAGTACCACCGCCAGATCAGGTGCCCGTCCTCCGGACTCCTGCAATCGAGGAAAGCCTTGATGTCCGTCTGGTCGCCGGAAATGCCCACGATCAGGTGATTGTGCACCACCAGGGGAGCCATGCTGATGTAATAGCCAAACGCCGTGTCGGCAACCACCACGTCCCAGAGTTGCTTGCCGGTCTTGGCGTCCAGGCAGATCAGGTGGGCGTCTGGCGTGCCGAAAAACAGCCGGTCTTTGTACATCGCCACGCCGCGATTGGCGATGAAGTTTCCTTCCGACTGCCGCTGGAAGTGCCAGATCTGCCTGCCCGTGCGGGCGTCCACCGCCCACACGTGGTTCGGAACCGTGAAGTAGAGAATCCCGTTCACTTCGAGCGGCGTGGATTTCATCGCCTGCTGGTGCATCTGGAACGCCCAGGCCAGCGTGAGAGAGCCAACGTTGCTCTGGTTGATCTGCGAAAGCGGGCTGTACCGCCGGCCGGTGTAATCACCGTTGTAGCTGGGCCAGTCGTTTGTGGGCGGATTCAGCAGCGCGCCCGGGTCGAGGCCCTGGGCAAAAATCGAGGGTGCCCACAGCAGCAACAGAATGGCGATCAGCTTCCTCACTTCAGGGTCTCCAGATAAGCAAAAAGGTTATGCATCTCAGCGTCCGTCAGCACCGAAAGCAATTTCCGGTGCGCCGCCAGCCGGTCGTCAATCTTCACCTTGACGGAACTGAGCGGCCAGGAGCGGTACCAGCCATCGCTGTCAACAATTGCAATGTCATAGTGCGTGAGCAGGCGAATAGGGCCGGTGTATTGCTTGCCCGAGGCATCCGTCACGGTCGCCATGGGACGCGGGCCTCGGTGCGGGTAAATCATCCGCGCCTGCAACTCCGCCGGCGGAAACTTGCCGGCAATGCCCTTCAGATCGCCCGTGGGCGAGTGGCAGCTCGAGCACTTGCCCGCGCCGTAGAAAAACTCTTTCCCGGCTTTGGCGTTCCCCACCAGCAGCTTGGAGAGCGAATAGTTCGCGCTGGTCTCGGCCGGCGACCGGCGGTCAGACTCATCCAGCCGGAAACTAAGAAAAGCCACGATGTCCATGATCTGGTCGTTGGTAAGCTGGAAGGCCGGCATCCCTTTGTCCGGAAATCCGTTGCGAATCACCGGCCCAATGTGGTCGCCCTTTTCGTCGTGGCGGACAACGGCGCTGCGCATGAGGTCGGGGCCCGTCGAGCCGCCGTTGGCGTCGGGACCGTGGCAGAAGGCGCAGGTCTTCTGGAACTGGATGCGCCCGCGTTCCACCTGCGCGGCCGGATATTCATGCCAAATCCCATGATGGGCCCTGGCAGGCGTTTTTTCCTGCAACGCCATCAGCACGAGCGGCATCCAGCAGCACGCCAGCGTGAACAGCATCAGGCAAGCCTGCTTGCGGTTTGGAATCACTTTCATCATCATTCTAAGATGCGATTTGGACCCTCTCGATTCGCCAGTCCCCATCGGCCTGCAGCACGTTACATGAAGCATCAAATGAATGTCAAGAAAATCGAGTGGCGGCCCGACTCGTCGGGACGGCTTTTTGATGGGTTCGGGAAGAGGCCGCAGCGTTAGACTTCGAACAATGCGGCGCCAGTTGGAGGTCTCCGGGGACGAATTCACAAACCAAGGGCAATTCATGAATTGCCCATACAATCTATAAGCTCACGCAACTTCAGTTCAGAAAGTGATCCGGCCGCTGAGCTGAAACTCGCGCCCGGGCGTTGCTGCCATGGTTATTGTGCCGAACTGCGGCTCATTCACAAAGCGGTTTGGCGTGCCAAGGTTGGTGTGATTCAGGGAGTTGAAAGCTTCGGCCCGAAGCTGAAGTCTGGCGGACTCAAGCAGGCGGAACTCACGAGTCAGCGATATATCGGCCAATTGCATGCCGGGGCCTTCGACCGTGTTGCGGCCGGCGTTGCCAAACTGGTAGGCGGGCGGTGCGGCAAAGGCAGCGGGATTGAGCCAAAGGCTTGCGGTCCGTGTTCCGGCGGGAAAAACAGGCTGCCCTGTCACATTGGCTCGAATCGGATTTTCTCCCAGCAGGGTCCCTGCGTTGGCTGTATCCCCAAACACCGAGATGGTGAAAGGATATCCCGCCTGTGCCTGGTAAATGCTGGCGATGGCCCAACCCGAGGTCAGCCGTTTCAGGAATGCCTGGCGCTTCCAGCCCGGGATGCTATACACAATACTCACCGCAAGCCGAAGCGGCACATCGCACGCGAGCCCTTTCTCTGCGTTCAGGTCATTGTTGTTCTGCGGAATGGCAGATTCATCCATGGGCGAGCGGAAATCCGGAGCATTCGTCAGGCTCTTGGACCACGTGAAGTTGGACAGCAGCGTAAGCCCGTGCGCAAAAGGATGGCGCACGTCAATCCAGCCGGCGTCGTACCAGCTCTGTGCTGTATTCTCAAGCAGGTTGATCGCTGAGACAGGGAATGTAGTGCTCGCAACCGGGAACCCCGCCGGGAAGACCGTTCCGGGCAAGAAGCTGATGGTGGGATAAGGCCGGCGCGGGCCAATAGGGCCGGGCCCCGGCAAAGCGTTGTTAATCAGGTGCGCCCGTTGAAGATGATGCCCGCGCGAGCCCTGATATCCCACCTCGAGCACGGTGTTCCCCGGCAGCGCTTTTTGCACGGAAAAGCTCCACTGGTTGATATATTCGGCGGGGCTGTGGGGGTCAACGGCAGCGTAACTAATGGTGGTTTGTCCTAGCACTGCCGGCCCGAAATTGAACCCGGTTAAACTGGGTGAGAAATTGTCGCTCTGGTCGGTTTCAGCGAGGACAAGTGGCGGAACGTGCCGCTGGTTGCACCAGGTGTTCATGTCCACGGGCGTGTAGAACATTCCGAATCCTCCCCGCAACACCAGGTGGAAGCGGCCGCCTACGACGTGCGCAAAACCGATGCGGGGCGCAAAATTGAGTTTGTTCGAGTACATCAGCCCGCGCGGCATTCCGAGCTGGCCACCAATAAAGGCGTAGGGCTGCCCGTCCTTGAAAATCAGATTGCTGTTGGGGCTGTTCACGTCAGCGAGCGGACTCATAAATTCGTAGCGCAAGCCAAGGTTTAAGGTGGTGCGGTTGGTGACTCTCCAGTTGTCCTCAATGAAAGCGTCTGTGTAGTGTTGCCTCAAATTCATCACCGGAATTCCTGCCTGGCGCTGCTTAACTGCGGGCAGCCCCAGCAGGAAACTTGCCAGCGCGGATCCAGTCCCGTCATTAGAAGCCGTTTCTGTCGTGAAGCCCGGAGTGACTTGATAGAAGCCGCGATTCTGGAAAAACCCCCACATCGGCCAGAAAAAATAGCGGTAATCTCCCCCGATCTTCAGTGAATGGCGGCCCATTTCCCTATTCAGCGTGTCCCCTGCCTGCACGACGGTGTCCCAGTCTTGGACGGGCGTGGCCGCGAAGGAATCTCCGATGCCACTGTAACCCTGAACCGCAAACCAAGGCATACCCCAGGCGCCTTTGCCGCCGTAACCCACGCCCTGAATGCCAAGCTGTGAAACATAATCGTTCGTAAAGTTGTTTTGCGAATACCGATGCATCGACAGCCGGGACATGCCAACCCAGGCGACGTTCACCGAGTTCGGGGAGAGGGTGCGCGTGTAAGAAATCGTCGCATTTTGGGCCAGATTGCTATCAAAGGCGCCAAAGCCCGGAAGGTTTTGCGGCGTGAAGTCGCGTTCCTGCTCAAAGCTGTATCGCCCCATCAGGCTGTCGCCGTTGCGGAGGTTGCGGTCGATGCGAAGGGTCCCCTGGCCGGAGTAGTTGCGGTTCGTCCGAAGGTCGAGAAAGTTGTTCGAGTCTTTACCTGATGCCGTCGTAAGATTCGGCAAAGGAACGTGGCTGAGGACGGCCGTGGCAACGGAGCTCATGAGTTGGGGCGGAATCACGTTTCCCGGAAACGGGTCACGGAGAACCTTGGGGTTTGAAGGACCTGCCGGCTGACTGGGGTTGTAAGACGGATTCGGATGACTGCTGAAAGGATTGTAGACGTTCTGTCCGCTCTGGCTGAAGTCACCCGAGCGTTCGAGCAAGGAAGGGACCGTTGCAATCTGGCTGACGCCGTTACTGAGTTTGAATTCTTCGTAATTCATGAAGAAGAACGTCTTGTTCTTTTGCAACGGTCCCCCAAGCGACGATCCAAACTGATTCTGCGCCAGATGCGGTATGTTGCCTGGATCGGTGAACGTGCGCGCGTCAAAAGAACTGCTGCGAGCGAACTCATAAGCGTCGCCATGAAATTGGTTGCTGCCTGATTTGGTGACGATATTGATTTGCGCGCCACCGGCGCCGCCGAATTCCGCCGAGTAACTCCCTGTCTGCACCTTGAACTCCTGCACTGCGTCCGGT
>Ga0307372_10004731_pt1 | contig 20807 bp, 20 predicted proteins | sample OX1MG_FD_202533 | JGI IMG/M metagenome (GOLD analysis project Ga0307372, IMG submission 202533) | Soil microbial communities from Risofladan, Vaasa, Finland - OX-1 | ecosystem: Environmental > Terrestrial > Soil > Coastal area > Acid sulfate soil | place: Finland: Risofladan, Vaasa | collected...
TTACTACCGCCATACGCGGTCACCGACTTCTCAGCGTTGGGCCAGCATCCGTCGTTCATGCTCTGAAAGAGAATTCACGGTGCTGCAAGGACATACTGCACGACGGCGACGACGGCCGCACCGCTGAGCAAGGTTATCGTCCGCAGATGGTCGCGGCTTGATCATGCGGACGCCGGCATCGACGGGGCTCATCAGCGTGCCCGCCGTCACCAAGCACATCAAGGTGTTGGAGCGTGTGCCGGCCTGATGACGCGCAGCCGTCACGCGCAGTGGCGCCCGTGCAAGCTGGAGGCAACGCCGCTGCCCGACGCCGCGGATTGGCTGGAGCAATACCGCCGGCGAGCATCGGCCGCCTGGACGCGTACCTGCGCCGATTTCAAGCGAAGGGCGCGAAAGCAAAGCCGCATCGCCGCAAACGACGCAAGCGCTAGCCGAGCACAACGAAGGGCACATCCGCGCCATGCTCGACGGCTTGGACATGGACCATCTCATCGACATGTACGGCTTCGACCACTTCACGATCCCCGCTCAGGGACTAAAGCCGGAAAAACACACGCTGGCCGTCGTGCCGGCGGCCCGCCCCGCTGGAACTCCGTCGGTTTCCATCGTCGCACCGCACAACGGCGCCGCCGTGGGTAGGCGATTCGACGTGCAGGTTGCGGTGAACGACTTCGCTCCGTCCTGCAGCGTGGAGGGCAAGCCCGACGTCGCCGGCTACGGCTACATCCAGATCTTCGCAACCCAGAGCGGCGAGACGAGCGCGAAACCGGCGGCGCCCCTTCCGGCGATCATGAATACCCCCAAAGGGATGGAGATGGGCACGTAGCTCATGCAGGAGACCAGTATGTCGCAAAGCGAGCTGGAATCGGGGAGCGAGCCCCCCCTCGGAGGCGGCCCATCAACGCAGGGTAGGTAGCGGCAGGTATGGCGTCACCTTGACGAAGCCGCCACCTTGGTACTTCATAACGAACTCTGCGGGCTTCCCCTGGTGGTCCGCGGTCGAGAACGACAGATCGTGCACGTACGTGTTGGAGAAGTTGTGCATGCCGTCGAGCGCCGTCTCCAGACCGCTCCAACTCGGCGCGGCGCCGCCGGCGACCATGTCGGAGAAGGCGGAGGCAAAGACGGAGGCGAGGCACCAGCCCGTCACGGGCAGCAGACTGCCGCTATTGATCTGAGGGTAGTACTTGGTCATCGCCTTGCGATAGGCAACCATCGCGGCATCGCTGGGCAGGGGAACCCACGAGTCGAAGTACGCATTTCGAAGCTCGTCCGGCGGGATCTGATTGAGCACCGCCGGCGCCGCGTCGAAGACGTACGCGATCCAGTTCGGATGATAGTCCAGCGATTGCGCCGCCTTCAGGATCGGCACGAACGGCGGCACCGAGCCCCAGACGATCACCGTATCGGCTCCACTGGCCTTCAGACGCGCGACCATCGGCGTGAAGGAGACGGTTCCCAGATCATAGGGCACCGTCGTTGCAGCCTTGAGGCCGCGCTGGGCCAGCTCCTTCAGCACGCCGTCGAGTCCGCTCTTGCCGAGGCCGTCGTTCTGGTAGATGACGGCGAGCGACTTGCTATGCAGCTGCTTCAACGCAAACTGGGTCTGAAAGGCACCTTCCGTGACGTAATCCGGCATGACGGTAAAGATGTTCTTGCGCACGGGATGCGTGAGCGCGGGATCACCCGTGAGGGGAGCGACATTCGGGATCCCGACGCGCGAGAGATACGAGAGCGCGGCGACGTTCGACGGCGTCCCCACTGCGGTGACGATGGCGAAGACCTTGTCTACCTCGACCAGACGCCGCGCCGCCGCCGGCGTGAGCGCCGGATTGTATTGATCGTTGGCCATGATGAACTTGAAGCGATAGCCCTTCACGCCACCATGGTCGTCTACCCAGCGGAAGTACGCGTCGGCTCCTTGACTTATCCCGAGCAGCACGCTTGCGAGGCCGGACTCCGGGGTCCACGCCCCGAGTGAAACCTCCTTGCCGGAGACTCCCGGCGCCGTGCCCTGCGCCAACACTCGATCCGCTGCCCCGAAGCCGAGAGCAACGCTCGCAATCAGAAATGCGAGAAAGGCAAGAACTGCGCTCCTCTGACGGTTCATCATGTCCCTCCACGGCCTGTTGGCCGAATCCGGGTATCCGTCTCTCGCCGCACGTCTCGACAAGGCCCTGCACTCATGATAGCAATCGGGCTCGTGGAATTCAACCGAATGCTCTGTCCATAGAACAGATGTGCTCTCGATTTCGGGCAGTGCCTGCTCCTCAGAACTCCGGCAAGACGCTTCAATTGACACCGTGATGAGCGTACCATATAATACGCGCACACCGACCTCATTGGTAGTGCATTCTGTTAGTAGATCAATGAAAGGCGAGGGTTGGCTGTGAACACAGGCGTCTGGCATCTCGTGAATCCCGTGGGCTGGTCCACATCCCGGCTGGGGGCCGAGGAGAGCACACGCCACGAAGCGACGCCGAAGGTCGTCGCCTTCTTATCCAACCGCAAGCCGAATACCGCCGCCCTCCAGAGCGTCCTGGGCAAGCGTCTCGAGGAACGCGGGTACCGCGTTCGCTTCTACGAGAAGGAGAGCGCCGCTCTCGCCGCCACCGGAGCACTGCTCGACCGCGTTGCGCTCGATTGCGGCCGAGTCGTCAACGGCACCGGAGACTGAGGCTCCTGCACGTCGTGGAGTGTCCACGACTCCGTCGAGCTGGAGCGCCGCGGCTTGCGCACGCTGACGATCTGCACCGCTTCATTCCTTCCCCTCGCGCAGCTGCAGTTCGACGCGCTAGGCCGCGGGTCGACGTTCTCTATCGCGCCGATTCCGCACCCGCTCGGGGGCATATCCGAGAGCGATCTCTCGGCCCGCATCGAGGCGGCTTGGACGGCACTGGAGTCGTGGCTGGGGAAGCAGAGCGATGTCGACTGATCGCTACGAGCTCACCGGTGACCTCGACAGCATCCAGGCGTGGTTCGAAGAGCACGGCCTGACCGACGGCCTCCCCATCGTGCCTCCGACGGAGGAGCGGGTCGCGGCGATGCTGGCCGCCGCCGGCCTCTCGGGGGGCGCCTCGCTGGGCACGATGATGCCGGGCGCGAACGAGTCCACGCTCGAGAAGCTGGCCGCGAATGCCGTTATGGCGGGGTGCCGGCCCGCGTACTTTCCGGTGGTGGTGGCGGCGGTACGGGCGCTCTTGGAGCCGCCCTTCAACCTGTACGGCGTGCAGGCGACGACGCATCCTGTCGCCCCCCTCGTTGTGGTGCACGGACCCATCGCACGCGAGATCGGCATGAACGCCGGGGCGGGCGTCTTTGGACCGGGGTTCGCGGCGAACGCAACGATCGGCCGCGCGATCCGGCTCATCTTGATGAACGTCGGCGGGGCTTATCCCGGCGAGCGCGACCGCGCCACGCAAGGCAGCCCGGCGAAGTACGCATACGCGATCAGCGAGAACGTCGGCGAGAGTCCGTGGCCCGAGTTCCATACCACGCGCGGCTTCGAGGCGACCGACAACGCGGTGACCGTCTTCGGCGGCGAGGCCCCGCACAACGTCAACGACCACGAGAGCAGGACCGCAGAGCGCTTGCTCACCATCGTTGCCGACGTGATGCGGGCGCTTGGGCACAACACGTGGTACCTCACGCAGACGGGGAGGAACGACTGCGCCGTGGTGCTCAGCCCGGAGCATGCGGCGCTCGTTGCTGCGGAGGGCTGGACCCGGCAGGACGTTCAGCGCTACCTCTTCCAGCACGCCGTTCGCCCCGTGAGCGATCTTCGCAAGGGCGGGATGTGGGACATGCGCGATTGGCCCACGTGGATGAACGCGCAGGCGGATCATGACGAGGCCGCCTTCCCGTGCGTGCGCGACTTCGACGACATCATCGTCTTGGTGGCAGGCGGCGCGGGCAAGCACTCGTGCGTCATTCCGGGCTTCGGCGCCTCGCATTTCGTCACCATAGGAATGGAGCCGCCGTCCTCGTGACGCCGCTGGAGGCACACGAGATCGACGAGACGGTCGCACGCTGGGGAGGTATCTCCGAAGCCCAGCTCTTGGACGAGCTGGGCGCCGTGGGGCTCTTCGATGGCCTCCCCGTGGTGCGGCCGACCACCGAGGCGCTCGCAGCGTTCCTGGGCGCGCACGGCCTCGACGGAAGCGAGGTCGTGGAGCCGATTCCGCCGCGCGATCGCGCGGCGAGCGTTAAGGCTCTCGCGCTCTGCGGCGTGGTCGCAGGCTGCACGCCGGCGCACTTGCCCGTTCTCCTCGCCTGCGCCCGAGCGCTGACGGATCCGGCGCTGAACACGCGAGGCGTCCTGACGACGACGGGCTCGGCAGCGCTGGCCGTGATCGTCGGCGGACCCGCGCGCGAGCGCCTCGGCTTCAGCGGAGGGGCCAACTGCCTCGGGCCCGGCGTCCGCAGCAACGCGACCGTGGGGCGCGCGCTCTCGCTGATGGCGCGCTTCATCGGCGGCGCGCTTCCGGGAGTGACGGACATGTCCACCATGGGGCAACCTGCGAAGTACACGTGCTGCTTCGCCGAGAACGAAGAGGAGAGCCCGTGGGAGCCTCTGCACGTGGAGCGCGGCCTCGCCCCCGACGACAGCGCCGTTACGATCGCCGCCATCGCGGGCACGATGGAGGTCGTGAATCCCTACGGGCAGAGCGCGCGCGACTACCTCCACTCGCTCGCCGAGACGCTCGCCGCGCCGAATGCCCTCTCGCCCACGGACGAGGTGCTCATCGGCGGCGGACAGCCGCTGGTGCTCGTCTCGCCGGAATGGGCTCGTGCCCTCGCCGCCGAGGGTTTCTCCAAGCGTGCCGTCAAGGAGGAGATCTTCAAGCGGGCCGCCTGCTCCTTGGACCGCCTCTCGCCCAGCGCGCGCGAGGAGGTTATCCGCCGGCGCCGATCGCGTCTGGAGGTGCTGCGCGCGCCGCTCCGACCGGCGAGAACGGCGGACGACATCCTGGTGATCGTGGCGGGCGGCGTCGGGGCGAAGCAAACGGTGATGGCGAACTGGAACGGCGGATCCTCCGCCGCCACACAACGGATCTAAGACTTCGCGGACGTTGCGGCACGATACTCTCCGAGCAGCGGCGCGCTCGCCCGCACGTGCAGTGGGATGCCGTGCCAGGGAAACCGATAGAGCTGCTCGGCGCCGTACTGCGGGTGCACCACCTCGTCCAGCAGCCTCTCGGCCCACCGGGGCTCCACGTGCGCGGCCACAGGCTCGACCGCGGCGCACGCGATGCCCTGCGCTCGCAAGCGCGCGACGACCTCGGCCGCCGTGCGGCCGGCCGCCCACGCTTCGAGCTCACGCACTTCCGTAGTGCCCGCAAACGTCGCTGCGACGTAGCCCGTCGTGGTCGCGATCATCGCGGCGCCCGGAGCGTCGAGGGGCGCGTGCTGCGCGACCGCGTACATCTCGGTAAGTACGGCGCAAAGCGTCTCGAGCTGCGAGAGCCGCACCCATGCTCCGCATCCGGAGCGCCCACGCGCCACCATCGCCGCGAGGACAAAGAGGGCGCCGTGCATCCCCGCGTTCGGATCGCTGAAACCAAAGGCCATCGCGCCGGTGGGGTCCTCGCCGGGATAGCCGATCTGCTGCTCGAGCCCGGCAAGGCTGGAGGTCACGGGCGCATACGACGGCATCTTGAGCGCAGTCTCCTCGAGGGCGGCGCCGCGCATGGAAAAGACGATGATCGCCGGATTTACGGCGCGCAGATCCTCGTAGCCCAAGCCCAGCCGCGTGAGGACTCCCGGCGAGAAGCTCTCGAGCACCACGTCGCTCGCGGCGACCAGACGCAGGAGCTCGGCTCGTCCGCTCTCGCTCTTGATGTCGATCACGGCGCTGCGCTTGCCGCGGTTGAGGTTGTGGAAGTATGGATCCAGCTCGCGCGGGTCGCCGGCGACCGGCGTGCCGTTCTTCAAGGGCCTGCCGCGCAGGCGGGTGTTGTCGAGGCGATCGGGGTGCTCGATCTTGATGACCTCGGCGCCGAGATCGGCCAGCAACGCGCCGATCATCGGACCCGCCCACACCCAGCTCAGATCGAGGATGCGCCAGCCGCGGAGGTCTGGCGCCGCGCCCTTCCGGCGCGCTGCCTTGGCGGCCACGGCGCTCGTGCGCCAGGTCTGCTCCCTGACCAACGGCCCCGGCAGGCGCAGACCGCCATCGTCGAGCCAGAATCGCTGCTCCTTCAGCAGGCGATCCTCGAGCGCCTCGCTCGGCGTGCGCACCGGAGCGCAGGGGAAGCTGAACTCGCGCGCCAGCCGCCCGAGGTCGTCGCGCGTGCGCTGCGCCAGCCACGGCACGATCAGCGCATCGACCTCGTCGGGGTACTCGCGCCCCATCGCGCGCAGATCCCGGTAGCGCGGCTGCGCGGCCCACGCCGGGTTGCCCATGGCGGCGACGAAGTTCCGGAAGTCGCGGCTTGCGCGCGCGATCAGGCAGACCTCGCCGTCGCGCACGGGATAGAGGGCGTACGGATAGGGACCGCCGCATCCCGGAGCTCTGCGTCCAGCACGCGTGTATGGAATCCCTTGCGATTCGTAGAGCATCGCATTCGAGCCGACGGCATGCGCCCACGCCTCGTCGAGCGCCACCTCCACGGCGCCGTCGGGGCCCGCTCTCTGCGCGCGCAGCAAAAGAGCCGCCACCAGCGCGGCGGCCCCGTGCACGCCGAGGTAGAACTCCCCCACGCGATGCGGCAGAAAGAGCGGCTCGCGCTCCGGCTCGCCGATCACGTCGCAGACGCCGGCCGCGGCTTGGCACGAGAGGTCCGATGCCGGACCGCCGGCTTCCCGGCTCCAGCGCAGGCGAACCAGTGGCGACGCCCCGCTCGCCGCACCCAGCAACGGATGCCCCTCGGGAAGGTCGACGACGAGCGCATCGGCCGCGCGCACCGCAGCGGGAAGCGCGTCCTCGTCCAGGCGCAGGCAGCGCCGTGCCAGATGCTCGGTGACCGCGTCGCGCGGCATCGCCGTGACGACGCCGACGCCCGCGCCGAGGTCGCGCAGCAGCGACGCCGCGTAGAGCGCGGCACGCGTGGCGCAGAGCGCCACGATCTGCAGGCCGTCCAGCGGTCCCCGCTCCTCCATCACGTTCCCAGGTACGCGGAGTGGAGCGCCCCGCCGGCCTCGAGGTCCTTGGGCGATCCTTCGGCGCGCACCACGCCCAGCCCAAAGACGTAGGCGCGGTCGCAGAACGCCAGTGCGCGGCGCGGCGAGGCCTCGGCGACCACGACCGTGATGCCTCGCTCCACGAGCGATCGCAACGCGGAGAAGACGCTCTCGGCGACCAGCGGCGCCAGGCCCAGCGACGGCTCGTCCAAGAGCAGGAGTCTGGGCGCTGCGGCAAGGGCGCGGCCGATGGCCAACATCTGCTGCTGCCCCCCGCTGAGCATCCCCGCCGCCCTAGCGGCGTGCTCGCGCAGGGCGGGGAAGAGATCGAAGACCGTGGCCAGGCGTTCCTCGAACGCGGCGCCATTCGGCCGGCGCGCCCACCCCAGCCTCAGGTTCTCCAGCACCGTCTGGTCCGCGAAGACATGGCGGCCCTCCGGCACGAGCGCGGCGCCCAAGCTCACCAACCGATCCGTCGGCAGCCCGGTGACGTCGCGATCGAAGAGGCGCACGGTGCCCGCGCTCGGGTGTACCAAACCCATGACGGCGTGGAGCAGGCTCGTCTTCCCCGCGCCGTTGTTGCCGACCACCGCGACCAGCGTCCCCTCCTCCACGCGCAGCGCAACGGACTGCAGGGCCGTCGCCTTGCCGTAGTGCACGTCGAGCCCTCGGACCTCGAGCGCGTCAGGCATAGTTGCCCTGCGAGGGGCGGCCGAGGTACGCCTCGACGACGGCGGGGTTCGCCGTCACCTCGGCGGGCCTGCCGGCGGCGAGCTGAGCGCCGCCGACCAACACGACGACGCGGTCGCAGACCTGCGTCACGAACTCGACGCGGTGGTCCGCCAAGACCACGGCAACCCCGCGCTCCCGCGCGATGCGGATCGCGTTGGCGACCATCTCGACGTCGGCGGGCGCGATGCCCGAGGTCGGCTCGTCGAGGAGCAGCACGGCGGGCTCCGAGACCAAGGCGCGCGCCACCTCCACGATCTTGCGGGGTCCGTAGGGGAGATCGCCGGCAAGCATGCCCAAGAGCGGCGTCAATCCCAAATCGGCGGCAACGTCGTCGAGGCGCAGCCTGCCGACCTTCGCCGACGCCGCGCGGGGATCGGCCAAGAGGCCCGCCTCCACGTTGGCGAGCACCGTGCTCGCGTCCATCAACTGCGGGTGCTGAAAGGTCGGCACGACGCCCATGCGCGCGCGCTCGTGCATCGGCACGCGCGTGAGATCGGTGACCCCCAAGAGCACCATGCCGGACGAGGGCCGATAGTAGCCCGAGGCAATGTTGAGCAGCGTGGTCTTGCCGGCGCCGTTAGGGCCGACGATCCCCACGACCTCGCCGGGCGCGACCTCGAGCGAGACACCGGAGAGCGCGCGAAGCGCTCCGAAGGCGTGGCTGATCTCGCGCAGATGGAAGCGCTCGCCGTCGCGTCGCGGCAGCCACAGCACCGCCGTGGCCTTGTCACCCGGGCGTGCCGCCGCCGCGAGGGTCGCTTGCGCGCGGGGGGCTTGGAGGCCCAGCGCCGCCACGATGCGGGCGGAGAGCGAGACGAAGACGCCGGCAAGACCGCGAGAGAGGAGCAGCGGCACGACGATGAGCAGGACGCCGAACATCAGCACGTCGCCCTGCGCCGTGCGCGCCGCGATCTGCTGGAAGCCGTAGAGGAGCGCGGTGCCGAGGAGGGGGCCGAAGGGCGTGCCCAAACCGCCGAGCACGCACGACACCAAGGCGAAGATCGAGAGCTTCATCGAAAAGCTCTCCGGGCTGATGAACCCGAGCGTCGTGCCGTAGAAGGCGCCAGCCGCGGCCGCCAGCGCGGCGGAAGCCGTGAATGCCGCGATCTTGACGCGGCGAACGTCGATCCCGGCCGCACGCGCCAACGTCTCGCGCTGACGCAGCACGGCCATCGCCGTTCCGATGCGCGTCGACGAGAGGGCGATCCCTCCGGCCAGCGCGAGCAAGAGGGCGACGGCACCGACGTAGTAGGTGGTCACGGGCCCCGGCGCGGCGAAGGGCAGCGGCAAGCCGCCGATGCCGGCGAGCCCCATGGCACCCTGCGTGAACGGCTGCGCCACGTAGATCGCATTCTGCACGGCGATGCCGACACCGATGGTGAGCATGGCGAGATACGGGCCGCGTACGCGCTGCGCGAGCCCGGCGACCACCACCCCGCACACCGCGCTCATGACCACCGCCAAGGCGAGCGCGGCCCACGGCGCCACATGGTACTCCGCTTGGAGCATGCCTTCGCCGTACGCGCCGATGGCAAAGAACGCGGCGTGACCGAGACTGATCTGACCGGTGCGCCCGACGACGAGGTCGAGCGCCACCGCCAGCAGCGCATACGCCAGGAGCAGCGATCCCAAGCGGATCTGATAGGGGTTCGGGAAGACGAGCGGAGACAGCAGCACGGCGACGCCGATGACCGCCAACCCCCACCATGCCGCCCGGCTCCCGTTCATACCCGTTCGACCGCCCCGCTTTGGAAGATCCCTTGCGGACGAAAGACCAGGATCAGCATCATCACGAGCAACGGGAAGACGCTCTCCATTTGCGAGTTGACGAAGCGCGCCCCCATCAGCTCGGCGGCGGCCACCACCATCCCCCCGGCGAGCGCGCCGCGCATATCTCCGAGCCCGCCGACCGTGGCCGCGGCGAAGCCCGCCAACCCCAGCGCGAAGCCGCCGCTGGCGCTCCCTTGCGTGAACGGCACGATCAGCACCCCGGCCAGGGCGCTCAGCGCCGCCGCGCCGACGAACGTGGCCACGATCACGCGCCGAACGGGGATGCCGACCGCGGCCGAACCGTACCGGTCGGCAGCGACGGCGCGCAGCATCTGCCCGACGATCGTATGGCGCAGGAGCATGTGGAGGCCGGCGATCATCGCCACCGCGACGACCACGATAGCGATGTCGTAGAGTGGAACGTGGATGCCGGCGACATTCACCCCGCCGTTGATCAACGGCTTGACCCCGATCGCGCCCTGAGGCGTCAACATGCCGCCGATCGCCTCGAGCGTCACGCTCACGCCGATGGTGGTCAGCACCCAGCGCATCTCGTTGAGGTCAGAGACGGAGCGCTGCGTGATGCCGGGCAGCACCGGCAGGATCAGCGCGCTCACGGTGACCATGCCGACCAGGGCGATCAGCACCCCCGCCGCAAGCGCCGCGATGCCGAAGGGGACCCCATGCGTCACCGCCAGGATGGCGGCGATAAGCCCCGCCCCGGCGACGAAGTCCCCCTGCGCGAAGTTGACGACGCGCGAGGATGCGAAGACCAGGTCGAAGGCCACCGCGATCATGGCGTAGACGCAGCCGATCACGACAACCTGTACGATCAGATCGCCCAGCGTGCCCACCGTTGCGCCCCTTCCTCTGGTGTCAGGCCGGTACTGCCTTGCCGTTCTCGATGCGCACGATCATCACGTCGGCGGCGGTGATGCCGTCGTGGACCTTCGGGGTGAAGACGATCCTCCCGGTCAGCCCGGCGTAGACCGTCTTCTCCAGTTGAGCCCGCACCGCGGACGGATCGTCCGTGCGCGCCTTGTCGACCGCCTCGAAGTAGAGCCGCGCCGCGTCGTACGAGCAGAACGACCACAGCGTGGGATCGATCTTGAAGCGCGAGCGGTAGGCATTGCGGAAAGCATCGACTCTGGCGTTGCTCTGGTACTGGCTACGCAGCGCGGTGGAGACGATGCCGTTGGCGAGGCTCCCCGCCAATTGGAAGAACTGCGGGCTCACCTGCGCGTTGGCCGAGAAGATCGGCGTCTTGGCCCCGGCTCGAGCCAATGCCTGGACGATCTTGCTCGCAGGCGATTGGATCGTCCAGATCAGGATCACGTCGGGATTCGCCGCCTTGACGGCCAGCGCTTGAGCCGTTGCGTCCGTGGCGTCGATGGCAATGGCCTCGCGGGCGACGATGGCACCGCCGGCGCGCGAGAGCGCCGCCTGCAGGTCGTTGACGGTGGGAATTCCATAGGCGTCGTTCTCGTAGACGATCGCCCACTTCTTGTAGCCCTTCGACGCCCCGTAGGCCACCAGCGCGGCGACCTGCACCGGAGAGCTCACCAGCACGCGGAAGACCCACGGGTTGGGCGGCCCGGCCGTGCCTTGCGGATAGACCACGGGCGTGGTCGCGCCCAGCGTGCCGAGGATCGGCACCTTCAACTGATCGGACATGCGCGCGACGGCGAGCGCCGCGGTATTGACGATGGGGCCGAAGATCGCGACGACTTTCTGCGACTGCGCGAGCTCCAGGGCAGCGGTCGTCGCCACGGAGGGATCGGCCTGATCGTCGCGCACGACGAGCTCGATCTTGCGCCCGAGCAGTCCGCCCTTGGCGTTGAGCTCATCGGCCGCAAGCTGGATACCGTCCTGCTCGGCGACGCCGTAGGTCGAGGCGCCCCCGGTGAGCGAGCCGATGACGCCGATCCGGACCGGTCCTTCGGCCGCCAGGACCCGACTCGCCGACGAGGCCGCCGCAGCGATCGCGCCGCCGGCGACCAATGCGTTGAACCGCGCGCGTTTCATGCCGGCAACTCCACTTCCGCGAACCCCGATGCCGAGAGCTCGCCGCGTTGAGTATGTGCTTGGAGATCACAGCGTACGACGCCGCCTCCGCCAGGCAGTGGGGTGGTCTCCACCACTTTGCCGCCGAGCCTGACGATGTCGCCGCTGAGGTTATGCCGGCGCACCTCGACGTAGAGGCGGCGCAGCGCTCCCGTATCGCCCATCCAGTTGGTGGCGACGGTGCCCATCCACGACACGCGCTCCGGGCCGTAATCATAGGCCGCCGGCACACCCGCGGCGCGCGCCATGTCGTTGTCCCAATGGACGCGCTCCGGGGGCTCCGGCACGCCTTGGTTGTTGCGAATCGCCGTAGCCGGATGGCGATGGAAGAGATCGAAGGCATAGGCGTGCGCGTAGACGTAGAGGCCGCCCCACCCCTGCACGAAGGCGATGGCCATCGTCGGCGTGTACGGCCCACGCACGATCGTATCGAGGGTATCGCCCACCTTCACGCTGGAGAACCGGCGCGGCTCGCGGCCGCGGATGCGCTCCTGCTCGTACTCGGCCTCGACCTGGGCGATCTCGGCGGGTGACACCTGGGCGACGGCGTCGGACTTGTACTTGCCGCGCTGGCGCGCCGTATCGCGCTCCGTGCGGAAGCACCAGGAGTCGGCCCACGCCACTTCTTCGCCCTGCTGGTCGCGGAAGCGCACTTCGTAGATCTGCTGCACGGCGCGGCCGGCGAAGCGGCCCTCGCGCTCGACCAACTCTTTGAGCTTGGCCTCGCCGCGGATCCGATCGTCGAGCTTGATCGGGCGCTTGAAATGCCAATCCGTTCCGGCGAACATCGCGTGCACGCCGGGGAGTCCGCCGACATAGCCGCTCACGATGCGGTCCATCGCATAGAGGATCGTGGGCGGAGCCAGAAGGGTCCCGTGAACGCTCGCCTCGCCGTAGGCGCGGTCGAGGAAGAGGGGGTTGCGATCGCCGATGCCCATCGTCCAATGACGGATCGCGTCTTCCGAGGCCGTCTCGATGTACGGTTGCGGACGCGGGACGACCTGGCCGATGCGCCGGCGCAGCGCGCCGAGCGTCTCATCGGTGATGCGTGGAAAGCGTTCGGTGATGGTCATGGAGCGTCGTTGTCCTTTCGTGTGAGCAGGGCTTCCCGATCGCGGGCCCTCAAGATGGCGCGCTGGACCTTTCCCGTCTCCGTGCGCGGGAGCGCGTCGACGAACTCGATCTTGCGTGGGTATTCATACGCGGCAAGATCGCGCCGGACGAAATCCTGCAAGGCACGGACGAGATCGTCACCGCCCGCGAACGCGGGCTTCAACTCCACGTAAGCCTTCACGATCTCGCCCCGCACCGGGTCGGGTGAGCCGATCGCGGCGGCGTCGTGGACGGCGGGGTGACGGCGCAGCGCCGTCTCGATCTCCTCCGGCCCGATGCGGTAGCCCGAGCTGCCGATGACGTCGTCAACGCGCCCGCAGAATTGGACATAGCCGTCGTCGTCCATCGTGCCGCGGTCGCCCATGCGGTGGAAACCGGTGCTGGGCGCGGGCGCGATGCCGCGGCCCCGTTCCCAGTAGCCCAGGAAGTGCGTGGGGTCTCCGTCGATCCGCAGCGCGATCTCGCCCTCGACCCCGCATGCCACGGGCTGGCCGCCTTCGTCGAGAATCGCCATCTCATGCCCCGGATAGGCGCGCCCGAGCGAGCCGTCCCTCACCGGCTGGTGGGGCGCCGCGTTGCCCGCGATGAAGCCCGCCTCCGTCTGACCGTAGATCTCGTTCACCAAGCAGCCCAGCGAGGCGCACCACTCGACGAGATCCGGCGTGAGCGCCTCGCCACCGCTATGGATGGTCCGGAGCGTGAAGCCGGCGACGTTGCGCGGCGTGGCCGCCGCGCGCATCATCCGCAAGGCCGTGGGCGGCACGAACGCAGCGTCGGGACGGTGACGCGCCAGGCCCGCCAGCGCCCGCTCCGGATCGAACTTGCCGATGCGCTCATCCAGCACCACGTGCATCCCAAAGAGCCAGGGCCCGATCACCGAGTCGAGCCACCCGCCGATCCACGACCATTCGGCGGGCGACCAGAAGCCGTGCCCCGCCGCCAACTGCCCTCCGTGCGAGAAGAACAGCCCCGGGACGCGGCCGTAGGCGCAGCGATGCGGATGGACTGCCCCTTTCGCGCTGCCGCTTGTCCCACTCGTGAAGACGATGACGCAGGGATCTCCGGCTTCCGTGCGCGCCGTCTCCGTCCACGGCCGCGCCTGGGCGATGGCATGCTCGAGGGGCGTCCCCGTCGCGACGACTGGAATGGCGGTGCGGCCCTCGAGCCGTTGGGATACGGTATCCTCGGCGACGATCAGCGTGGCGCCGACGTCCTCAAGGCGCTCGAGCAACGTACGCTCGCCCAGCATGGGCGAGAGCGCCACGGCGACGGCGCCAAGGCGGTAGCACGCGAGGTGGGCGATGGCGGCGTGGGGGTGAGCCAGGCTCACCACGGCGACGCGATCTCCGGCCCGTACGCCGCGCGCGTTGAAAAAGGCGGCGAGGCGCGCCGCCGCGCCGCGCACGTCCCCGAACGTATAGCGCTGCTCCGTGCCGTCGGTCAAGACGTAGCGCAAGGCCAGCGAGGTGCTCGGCTGGGCCGCTACGAGCGAAGCGATGTTCACGTACCGTGGGATCGCCCATCCGAGCGCGCGCCCATGTTGGAGCCGCATCCCCGGCAGACGTCGTCCAGCAGCGATCTCGATCACGACGCTTTGCTCCGGCCGGCGGTTTCATCCACCCGTGCCGCCAGCTCCGCGAGCGCGCGCCCGTAGCGCGGCAGATCCTCGTCGCGCATATCAATGGTGGCGGCGAGGCTGCAGACAACGTGCGAGAGCCTCCCCGCGCGGTCCAGGATGGGCGCTGCAACCGCATTGGAGCTGGAGTAGTACTCGGCGTGGGACTCCGACCACCCACACGCGCGCACCCGCTCGAGCTCCTTGCGGAACTCCGCCATTGAGACGATGGACCGGTACGTGTAACTCGGAAGCGAGAGCTGGTTCAGGCGCAGATCGCGCTCACCCGGATCCATCCACGCGAGGAACGCCTTGCCCAGCGCGGCGGCGCTTATCGGGAAGCGCTCGCCGACGTCGACCGTCACCTTGATGCGCTGCGAGCTCTCCTCTTTCTCCACGACGATGATCTCGCCGGAGGGGAGCATGCGGGCCAGGAAGACGACGAAGCGCGTGCTAGCGACCCACTCGCGCAAGAGCGGCCGCGCGGCGGCGACGACGCCGTTGCCGGCTTCGACCACCCTCACGCCCAGCGCGTAGAGCACGGGGCCGGGAGCGTAGAGCTTGGTCTCGGCGTCGAAGTCGAGCATGCCGCGCTGAACCAGCGCTTTGGCGATGTTGTGCCCCGTGCTCGGGTTCAATCCCAGTGCGAGGGCGATCTCGCGGCCGCGCGCGGTGCCGTGCTGAGCCACGTAGTCCAGGACCCTGACCGCGGCATCGACCGCCGGCGCCTTGGAGCGCAGCGACCCGGGGCCCGCGCTTGCCGCCGATGGTTCTGTAGAGAGAATAGAGCGCGCCATGATTTTGATGATTCCGCTGGCAGCTCCGATAATCCTAGGGACTCGGTGTATAATTTGTTCTCCATAGCGAATTTTGAGCGCAGACTGCGCGGCCCTGATGGCTCGTTCGAGCATGCCCGCAGGGGAAGCGCGCGGGGGCGTCCCGTACGGGACCGGAGGCTGCCTGGGAGCGCCGCAAGGAGCATTCGTGGATTTCGCATTGAGCGCCGAACAGCACGAGATTCGTGACTCCATCCTCAAGCTGTGCGCGCCGTTCGACGACCGCTACTGGCTCGAGAAGGACCGCACCGGAGGATTTCCGGACGAATTCCATGCCGCGATCGCGCGGGCGGGGTGGCTGGGCATCGCGATGCCCGAGGAGTTCGGCGGAGCGGGCCTGGGAATCACCGAGGCCGCCATCATGCTCCAAGCCGTGGCCGAGTCGGGCGGAGGGATGAGCGCGGCCTCGGCCATCCACATGAACATTTTCGGCTTGCAGCCCGTGGTCGTCTTCGGGACCGCCGAGCAGAAGGCGCGGATGCTGCCGCTGCTGATCGCCGGCAGAGACAAAGCCTGCTTCGCCGTAACCGAGCCGAACGCCGGACTCAACACGACCGCGCTCACGACGCGGGCCGAGAGGCACGGCGACCGCTACGTGGTCACCGGGGAGAAGATATGGATCTCGACGGCGCAGGTGGCCAACAAGATCCTGCTGCTCGCGAGGACAACGCCTCAGGATCAGGTCAAGCGGAAGACGGACGGGCTTTCGCTCTTCTATACGGACTTCCGCCGCGGCGACGGCGTGGAGGTGCGCGAGATCGAGAAGCACGGGCGCAAGGCGGTGGATTCGAACATGCTGTTCTTCGACGGCATGGAGATCCCCGAAGCCGACCGCATCGGGCCCGAAGGCGACGGCTTCCGATCGATCTTGCACGGGATGAACCCCGAGCGCATCCTCATCGCCGCGGAGGCCGTTGGAATCGGGCTCGCGGCGCTGCGCAGAGCCGCAGCCTATGCCAAGGAACGGGTCGTCTTCGGGCGTCCCATCGGCCAAAACCAGGGAATACAACATCCGCTTGCGCGGTGCTGGATGGAGGTGGAGGCGGCGAGATTGATGGTGCTGCAGGCCGCAGACGCGTACGACCGCGGCAAGGAATGCGGAGTGGAGGCGAACAGCGCGAAGTTCCTGGCAGCCGAGGCCGCCTATCGTGCGTGCGAGACGGCGGTCATGACGCTGGGCGGCATGGGCTACGCCAAGGAGTACCACGTGGAGCGCTATCTGCGCGAGGCGCTCATCCCGCGCCTGGCGCCCGTCAGCCCTCACCTGATCATGAACTTCATCGCCGAGCGGGTGCTGGGCTTGCCGAGGTCCTACTGAGGGAGCCTCCGCCGGCTCGCTCGACGTCAGACCGCTATGCCGTGGACGATAGCGCGGCGTATTTCCTGGGATATGCGATCCGCGACCCTCTTGATCTCCGGCCCCAAGCGATCAAGCTCCCTGATAGGCAGATCCTGCACCGAGCCCAGACTGCAGAGAACGAACAGCACCTGACCGTCTACGAGCACGGGAGCGGCCACGGCATTCGCATTACGATAGTATTGCCTCATTGAGGCGGCCCAACCACGTTTGCGAATCCTCGGCAACTCGGCTAGGAACGCTTCAATATCGGCAGCGGTTTCACGATCGAGCGGTTCGCTCCCGCTCGAGCGAATCATGCGCTGCGCATCGCCCTGCGGCATGAACGCCAATTGCGCCCCGCCCATCGCCGGAGACGTCACCGGAAACGTCTGGCCGACGCTCACCGTCACCTTGATGATCTGCGAGCTGTTCATCATGTCGATGACGACGAATTCGCGGTCCGGGAGTAGGCGCGCGACGAAAATGGTGAGTCGCGTCGTTTCGACCCATTCGCGTAGGAACGGCCTTGCCACTCGAACGTACCAGTCGCGCTCAGCCGCGAGCGTTCCCAGCGGAATCAGAGCGGTTCCGAGAAAGTACGCCTTCGTCTTCCGGTCGAAGCCGAGGAGCCCCCCTTCCACCAGCGTCTTGAGAATGCCATGGCATGAGCTCCGGCTGATCGCAAGCTCGTCGGCGATCTGATATGCACGCGCCGAGTCAACGAGCGACAGATGGCGAAGTATGCGAATCGCCGCTCCGAGCGCGGGAACCGCCGCCTTCTCCTCCTGCGCCGCTTTCCTCAAGCCCGCATCTCGCGGAATCCCTGGACGATATCTCGACCGATCTTCGGCTCCCACACGGTCACCACGCTGTCCGTCGCGTGCCTCCACGCGGACTCCTCGCTCGGGGTCAGCGTATACGCCTGCCTGCCCTTTTGGGCGAGCGCCTGTTTTGCATGCGCGAGCATTCCATCGAGGACCGCCCACGACGATCGAATCTCCTCCGAAAGCGTAGACGCAATCAGACTCCGGGTGGGAGCGGTTAGTGAGCTCCACCAGTCACGTTGAACCAGCTGCAAGTACCCAACCTTCCACATCTGCGGATCAACCCCGTACTTCGCGATGTCCGATAGGACGGCGTTCCACGCGAGATAGGTGGCGACGGCCGCGTCCACGGTCCCTTGACTCATCGCGAGGGGAAGCTGAGGGAAGGATATATCGACCGGTCCCGCTCCTAGCGCGCGAATGGCATCGGCTGTAATCCGGCCGGAGAGATTCCGAACCTTGAGGCCCCGCATGTCGGCCAACGTCCGAAGCGGTCGCTTTGCGCTCACGATGATGAGAGGCCCGAGATCAATGATGTCGCCGATGGCGACGAGACCGCCTTCCGAGAGCCGCTTCAGAACCGACTTTCCCGGCGGTGACTCAAAAGCCGTGCGAAATGCCCCCTGCGAGGCGAACTCATACGGCAACTCGAGCACCCCTGCCGCGATCGAATACGGTTCGACGTAGAACGCGCTCGTCGAAACCATTTGCAGCGTGGCGCCCTGCGACGTAACCAGCGTCTGCATAGCATCCGTATCGTTGAAAAGCTGACCCGCAGGGAATACCTGAACGGTGATCTTGCCGTTGCTCTTCCGCTGAATCGTGCTGGCCCATTTCTTGAGGGTCACGTCATTGATGAAATTCACCGGAGCTTCATGGCTCACGCGAATCGTCAGCGTTTGAACGTCGCCAGCGCCGGACTCCGCATCGGCCCCACTCGGCACGAGCATTCCGATAGCGCCGGCGCCTACCATCCCCAGCAATTGCCGTCGAGAAACACACCCGTGGGGAAGCCGGCTATCTGGTGACCATTGCATCGCGGTCCCCTCCTCCGGAGCCGAAGCTCCTCTTGCGTCTAGCCTATTTTCGCCTCACGTGGATCGATCAGCTCGATGTTCCGGACCTCCGGGCACGCTTCCCTGACAGACCGTTCCACGATCTGTTGCAGGGCGCTCTTGGGCACGATACACTCCATGCACGTCTCAGGCGTAACCACCAGGCGGACCGTCGCTGAGTCCGCGGTCGCGCTGACTACCTCGAGATCGGCTCCGTCCGCGGTGAAGCCGCTGCGAAGCTCCTTGAGCGCCGCGGCGATCGCGCCGACCTTGTCCACCGCTCGGTTTTGCTCAGGGGGCGCTTCACGGCTCCCCTCGCCGACGACGTGCGCCACGATCGCCGGCATGATCTCGTCGGCTCGCGCTACGACCTCGTCCGGAGTGAGCCCGGCGATCGGATGTCGGACGATCACCGGCTCGTAGTCCGGTCGCCCATATGCCGCCGCATGGGCGCGCGCCGAGCCGATGAAGGCCGACGTGTGAATGGCGACCGATGGAATGCCGCGGGCTTCCAACTCGACTCCGTCGTGCACACTGCACGACACGCAGGACCCTCAATCGCCGACCGCAGTGACGACGAAGTCGCACTGCTTCGCCAACTCGTCGATGATCTCGTCTCCCGCGCGCCGCGCATAGATGAACTTCGTCGTCCGGTACGGCTCCAAGGTCCCGTATCTCTCAACAAGAAGCTGGCCAATACGGTCGAGCAGCCGGTCACCATTACCCTTGCGGTTGTCCAGCAGTCCCGGGCGCTTCCCGGCGAGCGAGCTCAAGCGCGCCGCCGCCGTCTGGGTCCCGGATGGCTGGTCGGTCGGATCGACGAGTCCCAATTCCGCAAGCCGTCTCGCGGCTACGGCCTTGACGCCGTCCGTCTGAGTCGAAGCATCTGTCTGCACGTTCAATCGCTCCTCGAGGTCTGGATCTTCCGCGTTGCGGATCGCGACGACCAGCCCGGAAGGTAGGCCGAGTGCCTCCCGGGCCCGCCCGTCACGATGACGCTGATGTCTTCCGGCCGCCGGCACACCGGGACCATGATATCGTCGCGCGCGCGGTCTATCCAATGCGGCCACGTGTTGTATTTCGCCGTATCCGGGCCATAGATGCCACCCATCTTGAGGCGCCGGTGCTCATTGCGCGCGTTGTCGAACAGGTACTGCTTTACGTCGGCCTTCCGAAAGCGCTTGCCGGCACACACTTCGGCATGCTCCGGACACAGGGCTACGAAACTCTCGCCCATGAGGTACGGATGGTTCGACCCCAGGTTGGCCATCATGCTGCCAATCGTGGTGAGCAGGTCGAAAGGGTTGTCAACCATCTGGTTGTTGATGTTATGGGGCGCCTCGCTGCCGTAGACCGTGACCGTGCTTTCGTCTCGATCGAAACCACGCTCTACGTGCAGAGGCTCCCAAGGCGACTCCTCTTCGTTTTCCCCGATGCAGTACGTGTACTTTCCCGGGTGGCCGAGAGTCGCTTTGTCGGTTACCCCCGGCACGGCGCCGCCGATGTTGACAAGGATCAGCTTGACGGCGCGCCCGATCGTGGCGTTAGCCCTCCACCCCTGGCCAAACACGTTCGCGCCGCAGTTGATCCCAAGCTCGTTCCGGATGGGTCCGTTGATGATCAGCAGGGGCGTGGAGAGATGCGTCGAGCACTGCATTCCGCCGAGGTTGAACTTGTCGTCGAGCATGGCGTCAATCGCGGCCATGATCACCGGCATGTATTCCGGCCTGCACCCGGCCATGACCGCGTTGGCCGCCACCTTTGCCACCGTCGCCTTGCCGCCTAGCGGCGGGATGCACGCCACCACGTCTTCCGGCGGCCGGCCAACGACCCTCACGAACTGGTCGACGATCTCCGGGTACGGTGGAACGACGGGCAAGCCGTCCGTCCAGCCCGCTTGGTACATCAGCTCGATCGCCTCGATGGCGTCGCGCGTCATTCCAGAGCTCATCATGCAGGCGCCCTCAATGCCGCGATCGGGTGCTCGCCGAGCGTCGGCGGCGGAAGAGAGAGCGACGCCGGCGTCTCACTCAGCAGGACCGGTGAACGAACCAAGGTAACCGAGCCGTACGCCGGATGCTCCATCTTCACCAGCAGCTCGTTGTGTATGACCTGGGGATCGGCAAGCACGTCCGCAAACGAATTGATCGGACCGCAGGGGATTCCCGCCGCCTCGAATGCCTCGAGCCACTCGGCAGAGGTCCGCGTCAAGAGTATGGGGCGGATCAGGTCGAGCAACGTGCTCTTGTTCTCGACACGCAACGCGTTCGTCGCGAAGCGCGGATCCTCGGACAGGTCTCCGCATGAAAGCGCGCGGCAGAACGGTGACCAGACCTT
>Ga0307372_10004733_pt1 | contig 20805 bp, 17 predicted proteins | sample OX1MG_FD_202533 | JGI IMG/M metagenome (GOLD analysis project Ga0307372, IMG submission 202533) | Soil microbial communities from Risofladan, Vaasa, Finland - OX-1 | ecosystem: Environmental > Terrestrial > Soil > Coastal area > Acid sulfate soil | place: Finland: Risofladan, Vaasa | collected...
CGACCTACGCATCACGCGGCGTGGCGGCCGGGCGCGGGTGCGGCTGGATGTGGCGTCGGACATGTGGTGTGACATCCGGCAGGTCTGAATGGCGGCGCCGGCGCGCGCCCGCTCATGCCTCGATCATGTCCCTGCCCACATTCTGAAGCCGCCCCGGAACGCGTTGGCATTGCTCCCGCGGCGCGTGCCCTCGGGTAGGGTCTTCAGCTTGGCCGCGTTGCCGCCGCCGATCACGATGTCGTCAGGTTCCAGGGCGGCGCTGAGTTTCTCGACCACGTCGGCCACGCGCTTGCGCCACTTCTTCTTGCCCAGGTCCTCGAGCCCCCGTTTGCCCAGATAATCCTCGTACGTCTTGCCGTTGTCGTACGGCAGGTGCGCCAGTTCCATCGGCTCGACGATGCCGTCCACGACCATCGCCGATCCCAGCCCGGTGCCGAGCCCGAGAAAGAGCATGCGCCCGCCGCGGTAGCTGCCCAGCGCCTGCATGGCTGCGTCGTTCATGATCTTCACCGGGCAGCCGAACGCCTTGGAGAAATCGAACCGCACCCACCCGCCGCCCAGGTTCGCGGGTTCGTGGAGCGGCCGCCCGCTCACCACGGGACCAGGATAGCCCATCGCGACGCAGTCGTACGTCCACCCGCGCGCGGCCTGCTTGACGCCGCGCACCATCCGTGCGGCGGTCATCTCGGGACCCGAGTCGAACTTGCGACGCGCGCCCGCGCCCTTGACGAGCATCTTGACGTGCGTGCCGCCCACGTCGATCGCCAGCACGCGCCGGCCGGCCGGCCGTCTGACCGTCATTCGGCCGGTTCCGCCCCGCCCGTGGTCGCGAGCACCGGCGCGTGCCACCCACCGTCGGCAGCCACGAGTTCGTCGGCCTGCGCGGGGCCCCACGTGCCCGGCGCGTACGGCAGCGCCGGCCCGTGCGTCTCGAGCACGGGGTCGACCACGGCCCACGCGGCCTCCACGGAATCCTCGCGCGCGAACAGCGCGGCGTTGCCCACGAGGGCGTCGCCGAGCAACCGGTCGTACGGCGCCCGCGCGTCGGCCTGCGCATCGAGCAGGTAGAGTTCACGCTGGTCGCCCACGAACGCCTCGCCCACGCGCTTGACGCGCGCCGCCAGCGCCACGGCGGGGCCGGGGGAGAGCCGGAAGCGCACGTAGTTCGTATGGCCCGGGGCCTGCGCCGAGTCGGCGAACAGCTTCTGCGGCGGCGCCTTCAGTTCCACGCGCACCTCGGCCGCGGTCTCGGCCAGGCACTTACCAGAACGCAAATACCAGGGCACGCCGGCCCAGCGCCAGGAGTCGATGGTCAGGCGCAGGGCGCAGAACGTCTCGACGTCCGACTGCTTGGCCACGCCCGGCTCGTCGCGATAGCCCACGAACTGGCCGCGCACCACGTCTGAAGGCTGGAGCTGGCGCATGGACCGGAACACCTTGGCTTTCTCGTCGCGCAGGGCCTCGAACCCGCCGGTGGCCGGCGGCTCCATGGCGAGCAGCGCCACCACCTGGAAGAGATGGTTCTCGATCACGTCGCGCAGGCACCCGGCAGTCTCGTAGAACGCACCGCGCCCCTGCACGCCGAAGTCCTCGGCCAGCGTGATCTGCACGTTGGCCACGTGCTGGCGATTCCAGATGGGTTCGAGAAAGGAGTTGGCGAACCGGAAGTACAGGATGTTCTCGATGGCCTCTTTGCCCAGGAAGTGATCGATGCGGAAGATCGCCGCCTCGGGGAACACGGCGTGGGCCACGCGGTTCAACTCGCGAGCCGAGGCCAGGTCGCGCCCGAACGGCTTCTCGACGATTACGCGGGCGCCGGCGGCCAGGCCCGATGCGCCGAGCGCCTCGATGACCGTTTCGAACAGAATGGGCGGAATGGCGAGGTAGTGCGCCGGGTGGGCGGCACCGCCGAGCGCCTTTTTCAGCGCCCGGAAGGTGGCCGGGTCGGCGTAGTCGCCGTCCACGTAGCGGAGCAGGCCGAGCAGCCGGTCGAACGCCGCCTGGTCGTCGATGCCGCCGTACGTGGTGATGCTGTCGCGGGCGCGCGCGCGCAGTTGGTCGAGATTCCAATGCGAGAATGCGACGCCGATCACCGGCACGCGCAGCGCGTTGCGCTTGACCATCGCGTACAGCGCAGGGAAGATCTGCTTGTGCGCCAGGTCTCCGGTGATGCCGAAACAGACCAGCGCGTCCGACGGCGTGTGGTCGTCGGGCGCGCTGGGCATTGAGGAATCTTTTTGCGTGTCCGTCATGCGTGAGGGCATCCGGACATCCTATGCGGTGTTCCCCGAGAATGCGAGTGCGCCGCGCGCGTCGCCCGTGGCGGCGTGGGCCTCCACCGCTTCCTCGAACCGCATCGCGAAGCGATCGACCTGCGCCCAATCGGTGTACTCGTGATCGCGGGTCGTGTCGGTGGATCCGCCTTCCTTTGCGCTGATGCGCTTCATGACCCACCGCAGCAGGACGTTGTACTTCGTGTAGGCGATGGCGCCGGCAACCGGTTCAACGATGGCCGGCCGCCATCCGGCCGCCTTGCAGAACTCCTCGGCCAGCCGCCGCGCCTCGGCGCGCTCGAGGGGATTGGTGCTCCCCGCCGAGCCGCTCACGGCGAAGAACGCGCTCGGGTTCGCGTTGAGCGCCGCGGCGTGCCGCTTCGCGAAGGCCGCGATGTACGGCTGATAGCCGTGCCTGATCATCGACGCGCCCACGAGCACGCCGTCGAATTCCCCCACCCGCACGTCGGGCGTCAACTCGTCACCCTGGCGGACCGTGACCACGTGGCCGCGCTCGGTGAGCGTGTTGCGGATGCGGCCCGCCACGCGGGCCGTCTGTCCATAGCGGGTGCCGTAGACGATGAGAATGTGTCGCATGGTCATGCGTCCTCCAGAGGGCTCGACTGCAGGATACCGGGAGGGGCGGGAGCGGTGGGTGCGGTGAACTTCCGGAATCGCTGTGGCGGGTTCCCTCACGCGGGAGAGGAATCACGGCGGTACATTCATGTCGGACCGACCGAGGCCTATGCCGATCATCGAGACCCAACACCTCACCAAGCGCTACGAGTCGCTCGTGGCGGTGGACGATCTCGAACTCGCCGTGAACGAGGGCGAGATCTTCGGCCTCCTCGGTCCCAACGGCGCCGGCAAGACGACCACCCTGCTCATGCTCACGACGCTGCTCCGCCCTACGGCGGGCACGGCGACGATCAACGGGCACGATATCGTGCGCGAGCCGGGGCGGGTGCGGCGGTCGATCGGCATCGTGTTCCAGGACCCGAGTTCCGACGACATCCTCACCGGCTACGAGAATCTCAAGGTGCACGGCATGCTGTACCACATGCCGCCGGCCCTGCGCGAGCGACGCATTGGCGAAGTGCTGGAATTGGTGGAACTCACGGCGCGCAAGGACGACCTGGTGAAGAAGTACTCGGGCGGCATGCGCCGCCGTCTGGAATTGGCGCGCGGCCTGATGCACGACCCCAAGGTGTTGTTTCTCGACGAGCCGACGCTGGGCCTCGACCCTCAGTCGCGCGACAAGCTGTGGCAGTACATCGAGAACCTGTCACGCACCAAGCGCATCACGGTGATCATCACCACCCACTATATGGAAGAGGTCGATCGCCTGTGCCACCGCATGGCGATCATGGACGAGGGACGCATCCGCGCGCTGGATACGCCGGCCAACCTCAAGCGCGTGATCGGCGGTGACGTCGTGAAGATGCGCGTGACCGCCCCCGACGTCGCCGCGCTGGAACGGCTGGCCTTCGTGCAGAAGGTCGAGGCTCGGGACCACGATCTCATGCTCACGGTCACCGACGCCAGCGCGCACCTCCCCGAACTGCTGCGGGCGGCCGGGTCCGTGGATGCGGTGGAGGTGCGGTCCCCCACGCTCGACGACGTGTTCCTGCACTTCACGGGCCGCGCCATTCGCGAGGGATCGGCCGAAGGTGGGTGGGCCGAACGCATGATGCACCACCGGTGACGCGATGAACGACATCCATGGGGTGCTCGCCATCTGGTACCGGGAATACAAGGTCTTCCTGCGCGAGAAGTCGCGCATCGTGGCATCGATCGTCACGCCGGTGCTGTGGCTGTTCATCTTCGGCGGCGGGCTGGGGAGCAGCGTGTCCATTCCGGGCACCAACTACGAGGCGTTCATCTATCCGGGCATTCTCGCCCAGTCGGTCCTGTTCTCGTCCATCTTCTTCGGCGTGTACATCGTGTGGGACCGCAAGGTGGACTTCCTCAAGGAAGTGCTCGTGGCCCCCGTGTCGCGCTCGGCGATCTTCGTGGGCAAGGTGGTGGGGGGCGCCACCGACTCGATGATCCAGGTGGTGATCCTGCTCGTGCTGGGGCTCGTGCTGAGCGGGTCGGGCGCGATCACGGGGCTCCACATGGATGCCGTCCGCCTGCTGCTGGCGCTGCTGGTGCTCGCGATGACCACTGTGGCATTCGTGAGTGTGGGGCTGATCATCGGCTCGATGATGGAGAGTCCCGAGGGATTCCAGCTCGTGTCGAGCTTCGTGGTGTTTCCGCTGTTCTTTCTCTCGGGCGCACTCTTTCCCATCGACAAGCTGCCGGTGTGGCTTGCGCCGTTCACGCTGCTCGACCCGCTCACCTACGGCGTGGACGCGCTGCGCGGCGTGCTGCTCGACACGTCGCACTTTCCCGTGGCATTGGATCTGGGCGTGATGGCGGCGTTCACCGTGCTCGTGATCGCGGCCGGCACCTACGCGTTCGAGCGGATGAAGGTCTAGCGTGGACGAGCGGTTAAGTGCCGAAATTGCCCGTTTTGCGACCTGCCTACCTGTCGCGTAAATGACGGTGCAACCTTCGTTTGCGCCGGTGTATACAAACACGTAACCGGGCTGGACACACCGGTCCCAATAGCGTAGGGTTCCAGGAGAGGAGGAGGTGCGTATGAAGAAAATCTTGTCTGCTGCAGTGTCGCTCGGCACGGCGTCGGCTCTGGCGTTCAGTCTGATCATGGCGCCGGTGGCGACTGCCGCGGCGCAGGATCCGACGCTCGCGCCCATGCCGGCTTCCTACCAGCCGCTGAGCGCCGACCAGTTGGACAATCTGGTGGCCCCGGTGGCGCTGTACGCCGATCCGTTGCTCGCTCAGGTGTTGCTCGCGGCCACGTTTCCCGAGCAGATCCAGGAGGCGGCGCAGTACGTACGCGCCAACGGGACCGACGGAATCGACGATCAGTACTGGGACGTGAGCGTGAAGGCCGTGGCGCACTATCCCACGATTCTCAACATGATGGACCAGAAGATCGATTGGACGTCGGCGCTCGGACAGGCGTACGCCGGGCAGTCCAGCGACGTGATGCAAGCCGTGCAGTACATGCGCGGGTTGGCCCAGCAGGAGGGGAACCTGCAGAACACGCCGCAGCAGCAGGTGGTGACCAACGACGGCAACATCAGCATCTGGCCGGCCCAGCCGTCGGTTATATATGTTCCTGTATACGATCCGGCGGTGGTGTTCTACCGCCCGATGTATCTGAGCGCCGGGTTCAATTCCTTCTTCAGCTTCGGCATCGGCTATCCGATCGGCGCCTGGCTGATGTACGACTGGGATTGGCCGGCGCGGCGGATCGTGTACACGGGCTGGCGGGGTGGCGGGTGGATCGCGCGGTCGCGCCCGTACGTGCGGCTCACGGGTGTGTACGTGAACCCCGGATATGGCCACGTGCGCTACGGCGATGGCCGTGGGCGCGACGCCGGCCGGTATGCGGTGCCGGTCAGCCACGGCGTGCTGGTCAAGGGCATGGGCTACCGTGAAGGTCAGATGGCGGGCGCCGACGGCCGTCAGCGCGGTCTCGTGACCCGCGCGCCGGCCCCGGGGCGGGTGTCGGTGTACACCCAGCCGCCCAATCAGGGACGGACGGCCCGCCGGTCCGACGGCTATTACCAGGCGCCGGCGGTGCAGCCGCGGTCGTACCGGTACGCCCAACCGCCGATGGTGCGGCCGCGTCCGTACGGCGGCAATTCACGGCCGGCGGTGGTCCAGCCGCGCTCGTACGGCGGGTACTCGCAGCGGCCGATGGTGCAGCCACGGCGTGCAGCGCACGCCCCATCTGCGGCTCCTCGCGGGCGGCCAGGGCCTGCGCCGTCCGGTGGCGGCCGTACCGCGCATCGCGGCGGCCACGGCCACTGATCGCGGCGTTCGCGGTTGAGTGGGATCACGACGGGCGCTCGGGACACCGGGCGCCCGTCGTGCGCTCGGCACTGCGTTCGGGGCCCGACGGGCGTTCAAGGATTCACCGATTGCGCCCGATGCTGCCGTCGGGCAATGCTACATTTCGCAGGGGAGTTCGATGGTCGGCCATTCTCGGGGGGATTCACGCATGACTGCCACCTCGGCACCGGCTGCCGGCCCGTCCGGCAAAGCCGCCCAGCCTCATCTCGCCGCGCCCGACGTCAATCCGTCGTTCACGCGCGGCGTGTTCCTTGGCGAGATCCACGAAGACCTCGTCTTTCCGTTCCCGGCGCTGAGCGCCGAAGAAAAGGAATCGCTGGACGCGATCCTCGGCACCTTCCGGGCGTTCGCGGCCGATCATATCGATTCTGCAAAATTCGACCACGACAGTCACTTCCCCGACGAGATGCTCGAGGGGTTGCACGAGCTCGGACTGATGGGGCTGAGCATTCCCGAGGCCTACGGCGGCTTCGGCGCCAGCGCCAAGGTGCACAACCGGGTTTTCGGAGAGATCGGCGGCACCGACCCCGCGCTCACGGTGTACTTCGGTGCGCACCAGTCCATCGGATGCAAGGGGATCGTGTTGTTCGGCACCGAGGCGCAGAAGCAGAAATACCTGCCCAGATGCGCGAGCGGCGAATGGGTGGCCGGCTTCTGTCTCACCGAACCGGGCTCTGGCTCCGATGCGCAGGCCATGAAGACCACTGCCGTGTTGAGTGCCGATGGGTCGCACTACCTGCTCAACGGCCAGAAGATGTGGATCTCGAATGCCGGCTACGCCGACATCTTCACCGTGTTCGCCAAGGTGGCCGTCGAGATCGACGGCAAGCAGAAGCAGCGCGTGACGGCGTTCGTCGTGGACGCGCACGCGCCGGGCGTCCGGCTGGGCAAGCTCGAACAGAAGATGGGCATCAAGGCGAGCGACACGCGCGGCGTGTTTTTCGAGAACGTGAAGGTGCCGGTGGACGACCGCCTGGGCACCGTGGGGCAGGGTTTCCACGTGGCGCTCGAGGTGCTCAACTCCGGACGCCTGGGTCTCGCCGCCGGCTCGGCGCGTGGGGCGCGGCGCATCATGCGCGAAGCGATCAAGTACGCCAATGAACGGCAGCAGTTCGGGAAGTCCATCGGGTCGTTCGAGATGATCCGCAAGAAGATCGCCATCAACGCGGTGGAGACGTACGCCACCGACTCGGCGGTGCAGCTGGCCGGCGGAATGATGGACCGCGGCGGCGTCGACTTCTCGCTCGAGACCGCGGCGTGCAAAGTGTACGCCAGCGAACTCGCCTTCCGCGCCGCCAACGACGCCATGCAGATTGCCGGCGGCATCGGCTACTCCAAGGAGTTCCCGTATGAGCAGGCGGTGCGCGATTCGCGCATCAACCTGATCTTCGAGGGCACCAACGAAATCCTGCGGGCGCTGATCGCCCTCATGGGGCTGCAGCAGCCGGGTGAGAAGCTCAAAGCGCTGGGCAAAGCGTTCAAGGATCCGCTCCACTCGCTGGGTTCGATCAGCCATTACCTCTCCGACCGCGCCAAGCGGCAGATCACGAAGCCGAGCTTCACCAAAGTGCATCCCACGCTGGCCAAGGAGGCCGATCAGGTGGCCGAACTGGTGCACAACTTCGCGCTGAGTGTGGAGAGCGTGATCGTGAAGCACGGCAAGAACGTTCTCGACCGCCAGTATCTCCAGGAACGGATGGCCAACGCGGCCATCGACATTTTCTTCGCGACCGCGGTGCTGTCGCGCGTCACGTGGGAGATCGAACGGGCAGGCGGTCCCGACACCGATGGAGCCAGACCGCACGTGGACATGGCGCGGATCTTCGTGCCCATGGCTTTCCGGCGCGCTCGCCGGAACATCCGGGGCCTGCGGCGCAACCAGGACGCTCGTGTGGACGCGATTGCCGCCCGGAGTCTGGAAACGGGGGAGCTGGGGCTGGAGGCCGCCACCGACGAGTGAGGGGCCGAACATTGCGCGAGCCCAAGGGTACGAGGGACGTCTCGCGACCCAGGTCGTGTGTCATGTTCCGTGCGTCCTCCATCCGTCTGCCGTTCGCCGCCGCCCTTGCGGCGGCGCTCGCCGCGTGTGCGTCCGGTGGGCCAAGACCACCCGATCAGAACCCGGCCCTCGTAGCCGCGGTGCGGGCCACGCCCCGCGTGGTGGCGGGAGAGAGCACGTGGGTGACGAGCGGACCGGGGTACGACATCGTGGCGTTCTCCAGGCGCGACATCGCCGATGTGGACTCGTCGGTGGCGCAGCAGAGCCGAGTGTACACGGAGCTATTCGGCAGTCCGCCAGCCAAAGTGGTGGTGAGCGTGCATCGCATCGCCGCGCCCACCCTGCTGAGCGCAGCGGGGATGGCATTCGCGTCTGGCCCGCCGCTGCCCGCGGGGTCCATGGAGCCCGTGGTCGACATTCCGCTGTTCGCTCCGTCGGCCCGCGAACACGACACGCCAACCGACCGCGTGATGCGCGCCTGGCTCTCGGCGCGTGCCACGACGCTCACCGGTCATCCGCCGGCCCAGGGCTCCACGGGGCTGGTGAACGATCCGCGCGTTCCCGATTGGGCAGAAGCGATGTTGCCCGCGCTCGTGGCACCCGGCGCGACGGTGGACCGGATGGTGGCGGCGCTGTCGGCCGCCAACGTGCGCGTCTATCCGTTGGACGAGTTCTTCAGCATGCAGCCGCCGGTGCCGCTGATGGCGGGTCTCGAGGGCGGCCCTGATACCGCCGCCGGCCGCCGGGGCGCCGCGGGCCGCGCTGGCCGTGGCGACGAGGGCGGTGGTGAGCGGGGTGGCGGCGGTGAAGGTGGCGGTGAAGGTGGCGGCTATGGCGGAGGGTACGGCGGAGGGTACGGCGGAGGGTACGGCGGAGGATACGGTGGTGGGTACGGCGGGCGTGAGGGCTTTGGCGGCGACATGGGGCGCGGCGGCATGGGTGAGCGCGGAATGCGCGGCGGCGGATCGCCGTCGCGCTCACGGCCGGCCGAGCCGTTGCGCGGTGCCGCGCTCTACGAGGTGCAGGCCACGGTACTCGGCCATTATCTCATGGCACGCGAAGGTGCGTCGGCGCTCGGACAACTGGTCGACGCGCAGATCGCCGCCAAGCCGGTGGATGCGGTGCTCGCGGCGCAGTCGGCGGGCCCCAGAACGTTGCCCCAACTCGATTCGGATTGGCGGCAGTGGTTGAGCGCGCGCGCCGACCGCGCGAGGAAGCGTTGAGCGGCGCCGCGCCGTCCTAATGAAATCCTAACGGCAGGGGCGGATTGACACATGGCGGACTATTTTCTTTAGTACGATTGCTGGCCGGTCGCCCGCGGGGCCGTCGGCCGCTGAGGATGCCGCGCCGCCAGCTTCTCCTGACAGTTTCCACGAACCCATACCATGTCGCTTCTTTCCCTGGAGCGCGTCACCAAGCGCTTTGACGGAATCACCGCGGTGGACGACGTATCGTTTACCGTAGATCGCGGCCAGGTGGTCGGCTTTCTGGGGCCCAACGGGGCCGGCAAGTCCACCACCATGCGCATGATCACGCAGATCTTCGAGCCCGACGCCGGAGAGATTCGCCTGGACGGCGTGCCGCTCGCCGAAGCCGGGCGCGACGCCAAGCGGCGCATCGGATTTCTGCCCGAGAACAATCCGCTGTACGTCGAGATGCTCGTAGCCGAGTACCTCGATTTCGTGGGCCGGTTGCGCGGGCTGGTGGGCGCGGAGCGTGCTCGGGCCACCGACGAGGCGGTGACGTCGACGGGTATCGAGCCGGTGTTCAACCGGCCGATCGGCGAGCTCTCCAAGGGCTACAAGCAGCGGGTGGGGCTGGCGGCGGCGATCCTGCACCGTCCGGACCTGCTGATTCTCGACGAGCCCACCGAAGGGCTCGATCCGAATCAACGCGTGGAGATTCGCCATCTGATCGGACACCTCGGGCGCGAGCGCACCGTGATGTTGTCCACGCACGTGCTGCCCGAAGTACAGCATACGTGTTCTCGGCTACTGATCATCAACAAGGGGCGGCTGGTAGCGGACGGGTCGGTGGACGAACTCGTGACGCGCGCCACGGCGGGTGTCCGGATCGGCGTCGAAGCGCGCGGCGCGAACGCCGAGTCGCGGCTGGCGGCGCTGCCCGGCGTGCGGACCGTGGAAGTGCAGGACGCGGACGACGGCCGGTGGCGGGCGCAGGTGTCGGCATCGTCGGAGACCGACCTGCGCCCCCGCATCTTCGAGATGGCGAAGACCGAGGGGTGGACGCTCTACGAACTCCACCAGGACACGGGGAGTCTGGAAGATCTGTTCCGTCAGTTGACGGGCGTTTCCGACGCGGCCGCCGGCGTGGCCGAGGAGTCCGGCACATGATCGGGCGCATCTGGACGATTGCCCGCCGCGAAGTGAAGGCGCTGTTCGATCATCCCACGGGCTACGTACTGCTGGTCGTGTTCCTGGCCGGCAACGCGTTCATGTACTTCCGCCAGACGTATCTGGACGGCGAGGCGACGCTGAGGCCGATGCTCGAGCTGCTGCCGTGGCTGTTCCTGTTCTTCGTGCCGGCGGTGGCGATGCGGACGCTGGCCGAGGACAACCGGAGCGGCGTCCTTGAAGTGGTGCTCACGCAGCCGGTGAGCGAACTCGAGCTGCTCCTCGGGAAGTTCGCGGGGGCGGTGATTTTTCTGTGGATCGGCCTGGCCCTCACGCTGCCCATTCCGTTCGCGTTGACGCTCGGCGCCACGCTGCAGTGGGGGCCGATCGTGGCGCAGTATGTGGGCGCCGCACTGCTCGCCCTGGGGCTGGTGGGTGTGGGGGTGTGGGCATCGAGTGTGGCGCGCAGCCAGATCACGGCGTTCATCCTCGGCGTGGCCGTGATGTTCGTGCTCATTCTGTTCGGGCTCGATCCGCTGATCGTCGGGCTGCCGCCCACGCTGGGCACGATCGCGGCCAACCTGGGAGTGTTGTCGCACTTCCAGAACATGGGCCGTGGCGTGATCGACCTGCGCGACGCGATCTACTTTCTGTCGCTCGCCGGCGTCTTTCTGGCGCTGGCGTACGGTACGCTGCTGGGACGAAAGCTGGCGCCCGGCCGTGCGGCGCGGCGGCGTCTGGTGGTCGGCGTGGCGCTGGCCGTGGCCACGCTGGTCGTGGTGAATCTGATGGGCAGCCACATCAATGGCCGGCTCGATCTCACGCCCGGGCACATGTACACGTTGTCATCGGGCACGAAGCAGATCGTGGACGCGTTGCCCGATGTCGTGACGATCAAGGAGTTCGCGTCGGATGCCCTTCCGACCCAGGTGGCGCTCACCAAGCGCGACGTGGACGATCTGCTGCGCGATCTGCGGTCCGCGGCCCATGGCAAGATCCGGGTGGAGGAGCGCGATCCGAGCGCCGACACCGCGGCGGCCAACGATGCCCAGCGGCTTGGCGTCCGGCCCGTGCAGTTCAACGTCGTCGGTCGTTCCTCGTTACAGGTCAAGCAGGGGTACTTCGGGCTCGCCATCCAGTACGAGGGCCGCAAGCAGGCCATCGGGTACGTGAACGAGACCGATGATCTCGAGTACCAACTGGCCACCGCCATCCAGTCGCTGACGCGGCCCTCCAAGCCGGCGATCGCGCTGTACGACATGGCCACCGGACCAGGCGTGACCTTCCAGATCCTCAAGACCCAGCTGGACAAGTCGTACGACGTGCGCGCCCTGACGCTGGCCGACACCACGCAGCCGGCGGCCGACGTGAAGACGGCGGTGATCATCGGCGGGCCCGATTCGGTGCCGCCCCCGGTGCGCGCGCGATTTGCGGCGATGTTCCAACGCGGGGGCAGCGCGCTGTTCCTGGTGAACGGCATGCATCCATCGACGCAGGAGCCGGTTGCCTACACGAGGCCCGTGGGGTGGAACCAGGTGATCGCGCCATTCGGCGTGTCGGTGGTGCCCGATCTGGCGTACGATCTCGTGTCCAGCGAACTCGTGCCGATGCCGTCGCCCGCCGGCCAGGTCCTGTCGCGATATCCGCTGTTCATCGACGCGCACACGAGCGGGCAGTCGGTGGTGAACCGGCAGATCGACAACGTCCTGCTGACGTGGGCGAGCACGGTGGACACCACGGCCAAGTCGCCGTACGAGCGCACGCCGTTGTACGTGACCACGCGCGACGCCGGGATCCTCACCGGCACGGCGTCGATCAGTCCGGGACGCGACTTCCCGCAGGACAGTCTGGGCGTGCGGCTGTTGGGCGTGCAGGCGGAGGCGCGCTCGCCGGCGGACAGCGCCGCGGCGCGCGGCCGCGTGATCGTGGTCGGAACCTCGAACATCGTGGCCGACCGGATCGTGCCCCATGCGCCGCAGAACATGGACTTCGTGCTCAACGCGGTAGACTGGCTGGCGCAGGATGCCGCGCTCATCTCCATCCGGTCCAAGAACCGGGCGCTGCCCAAGCTCGCGTTCACCAGCGATGCCACGCGGAACGGCGTGAAGTATCTGAACCTGATCGTGGTGCCGCTGCTGGTGGGCGTGGCGGGGTTGTTCACCCTGGCGCGCCGGCGCCGCAAGACCCGCGAGCCGTACCGGCCGCTGCGCGCGGCGGGGGAGGGCGCCGTATGAGCACCAAACAACTGCTGCGGTTGGTCATCATCTTGGTGGTGCTGCTGGGTGTGTGGGGGGTGATGGTGCTGACGCGCCGTCCCTCGCACGACCGCGACGTGCGACTCGCCTTCCCATCCATCGATACCGCGACGGTGGACACGGTGGCGATCACGGCACACGGCGATACCGCGCTGCTCGTGCGCGCAGCCGGCCGCCAGTGGATGGTGAACGGGTACCCGGCCGCGAAGACCAACGTGCGGCAGATGCTGTACGCGCTCCGGGACACCAGCAACCGCCTGATCGTCGTGGCCCAGAGCCCGGCGGCCGAAGCCTCACTCGGGGTGACGGCCGATAGCGGGCAACGGGTGCGGATCGTGGCCGGTGGGCGCACGGTGCTCGATTGGACGACGGGGCACCAGACCGACGACTACGCCGGGCTGTACGTCCGGCCGACGGCGGGCGACGCGGTGTACGCCATGCACGGCACGCTGGTGGGATCGTTCGGCCACAAGCTGGACGAATGGCGCGACCGGACGATCGTCGCCCTGGCGCGCGAGGGCGTGCAGCGGGTGGACGTGGAGCACGGCCGCGATAAGTATTCCGTCATACGCGGACCCAAGGCGTGGATGGTGGGCCAGGCGACGGCCGACTCCGCGGTGGCGGCCCGGCTGGTCAATCAGCTGAATCCGCTCACGGCCCAGGCCTTCGCCACGCCGGCGCAGGCTGCCGCGGCGAATTTCGGCCACCCGACGGCGCGGGTGCGGGTGTTCGGGCCGACGGGAGCGCTGCTGGCCGACATCCTGTTCGATTCCACGAAGGCCGGCGTGTGGGCCCGGGCCGATTCCGGCCGCACGGTCTACCAGGTCGGGGACTGGGTGCTGGCCACCCTCGCTCCCACCGAACGCACGCTCCGGGCGGGCGTGCCGAGAGCTCGCTAGCGGCCGCCGGCCGCGCGATCGGGCGCGCGGCCCCGGCGCATGCTCACGGGCGGGCCGGCGTGGCGCTGTAGAGCTCAGGCAACTCCCGTTTGAGATTCACCACCTTGGGCGCGTCGTTGATCACGATGTACGCGTTGTCCGGGTGGTTGCGGGCGTAATCCTGGTGGTATGCCTCGGCGTCGTAGAACGCCGTGAACGGAGCGACCTGCGTGACGATCGGCCGGCCAAACACCTTGGCCGCCGTCAACTGCGCGATGTACGCGTCGGCGATGCGTTGCTGGTTGGCGTTGGTGACGAAGATCGCCGAACGATACTGCGTGCCGACGTCGGGCCCCTGGCGGTCGAGCTCGGTGGGATCGTGCGCCACCGCGAAGAACACCTGGAGCAGCCGCCCATATGTGATCTTGGATGGGTCGAACACGATCTTTACCGACTCGGCGTGGCCCGAGGTGCCGCTGCTCACCATCTCGTAGTCGGGGTTCGCCACGTGGCCGCCCGTGTAGCCCGCGGTGGCGCTGATCACGCCCTTCACGTGCTCGAACACCGCCTGGATGCCCCAGAAGCAGCCGCCCGCGAACACGGCCACCCGCTGGCCGGACGCGGGGGTGAGGGGCGCATCGACGAGGGGATCGGGGATGGTGACGGCGGCGCTGGCCACGCGGCAGGAAGCGGCGCTGAGCATGAGAATCAAGGCTCCGGCAAGAAGTACGGCGGGGGGCGTGGTTCTGGTCACGGAACGGCTCCCGGGGTGCCGGGCGCCCCGAGGGGCGTTCCGGTGCGACTTGGCGGCGCGGCGGCGCTCGGAACGAACGCCGCCGGTCCGTGCTGTATCAATGCGCGAGGAGCGGGAAAGTTCCAGGGTAGGAGAGTAGGAGGGGGTAGGCGCTGGCGAGTCTACGCCAGCGCGCCCCGGATCACCTCGACCGCCCGCTGCATCTCGGCCATGGTCCCGATGGACACCCGCAGGTGCGTGTTCAGCGGCGGGAATGGCCGCCCGAGCGACACGCCCTGCTTGAGGCATTCGGCCTTGAAGGTCTTCACGTCGCGCCGGATGTCCACCATCACGAAGTTGGCCTGCGAATCGCTGGTGGCATAGCCGGCGTTGCGGAAGAAGTCGAGGGTGAACGCGCGCGCGCTGCGGTTGAGCCGCTGCTCGTCCGCAATCCGTCCGGTGTCGGCCACCGTGACCGTCGCGCCGGCCAGCGCCGGCTGGTTGGTGTTGGTCTCGAGCAGCCAGGGGCGCATGCGTTTGAGCGTTTCCGGCCGGGCGATGGCGTATCCGAGGCGTAGCCCCGCCATCCCGTACACCTTGGAGAAGGTGCGGGCGACGACGACGTTCGGGTTCTCGAGCGCCAGCGGGATGGCCGTGGCGTACGATGGATCGTCCACGTACTCGTGGTACGCCTCGTCGATCAGCACGACCGTGGCGGGCGAGGCGGCCGCCACCTGCTCCACGAACTGCCGCACGGCGGCCGCCCCGAGCACCGTGGCCGTGGGATTGTTCGGATTGCACAGATACACCACGCCGGCGCCCTTGGCGGCGCTCGCCATGGCGTCCAGATCGAGCCGTAGCTTGGCGTCCACGGGCACGTTGCGAACCGGCGCGTTCACCGTCGGCGCGAACCGCCCCATGACCTCGAACGTGGGTGAGCCCTGGACGAGCGCGCGCCCCGGTCCGGCGAACGCCGCCGTCGCCACGCGCAGAATCTCCGTGGAGCCGCAGCCCAGCATGAGGTTCTCGACCTTCACGCCGCGCGCCGCCGCGATCGCATCGAGGGCCGCCCGCTCCTCTCCGCGTGGATAGCGGTTGGCCACGCCGAACGAATCGCGTACGGCGGCGAATACACGATCACCGGGCCCGTTTGGATTCTCGTTGCTGTCGATGCGGACGAGGCTGGCCGGCGGGACGCTCCACGCGGGCGGGTCGCCGGGTTCGGGGCGGCCGAGCGCGAGGAGTGCTTCGGCGCCGCGCGCCGAGATGATGGGCCGCAACATGACGCCGGCGCTGCCGGCGCCCACGGAGGCGAGAAAGGCGCGACGGGAGAGCGACATCGGACGGCTCCGGAAGGGTGGCCGCGAAGAACATAACCCGGCAGCAGCGGACCACAACCACGGGCCGAACGCCGTGGGCCGCGAGCTGCGATCCCGCGGCAAGGGTGCGGAGAGAAGGGAGCTCGGCGCTATTTCGCGAACGTACTCGTATGCCCGTTGACGGGCACGGTGACGGTGTCCTGCGACAGGGACAGGGTCGCGGCGTACACCGATGAGTTCGACGCGATGAGCGTGAGGTTGTTGCCGAGCACGGTCCATTGCCCGGAGGCCGTGAACGTGGACGTCGTGCCGGCGCTGCTGTCCGTCTGGCTCAGGGTGAATTTCACATCGGAGCCAATGATGAGCGAACCGCGCACGAAGATGCCCGAATCGGTCTGGGCGGGAAGATCCGTGCCATCGACGGCCACCAGCTGGTAGGTGCCGACCATGTGAAGCCCCGAGGCGGGATTGGCAACGCCTGTGTTGCACGCGCTGATCGTGCCGGCCGCAGCGATCAGTAGGGTGAGAGCCGAAAATCTGAGCGAGAACCGCGTCATATCGAGAACTCCGTGCGGCGGGCGTGGAAGCAACCGGAATGGATGCGCGTCGACGATGCCCGGGTTGAAGACGCCCGGACCTCATAAGAAGACACCTGCGGGACCGAAAAGTGTCACGCTGGCCGGCCCGCCGCCGCCGCAGGTGGCCGCCGGTGCCGAGTCCGAGCTGGGGGAAGCGGAAACTGCGAGGCCGATATTTATTTCGGAGCATGTCGATCCCGATCGCGTGACGGAACCGCGCCGGCCGTGGGCGCTCGCGGCCATCGGCGTGACGGCGTTCGTGGCGGGTGCCGCGTGGCTGCTGCGCGGATGGCTGGCCACGGCGCCGGCGCCCGTCACGGCCGGTTCCCTGGCGCCGGCGTTCGAAGCCACGACAGTGGATGCCTCGCGCGCAACGCGCGCGCTGAGCGACTACGCCGGCCATCCCGTGCTGCTCAACTTCTGGGCCACCTGGTGCCAGCCCTGCCGCGAGGAGATGGCGAGCTTCGAGCAACTGTATCGCGACGATGGCCCGCGCGGGCTGCGCATCGTGGCCGTGAGCGTGGACGATCCCGGCGCCGACCCGGCAATTCGTGCCTTCGTGAGCCGGTACGGACTCACGTTCGACGTGCTGCACGACCGCCGCTCGCGTGCGAGGGACCGCTACCAGGTGCGCGGCGTACCCGAGACCTTCTTCATCTCGGCGGACGGCCGCATTGTCGGCACGCAGTTCGTGCGTGACTGGGCATCGGGCGCGAGCCGCGCAATGGTCGATTCACTGCTGTTCGGCGGCCGTCCGTAGCGGGCCGCTGGTCCCCCGGCGCGCGCCGGTTCATATTCGGACGTTCGACGCCCGCCGCGTCGGGCCCCCGCCGTCCCACCATCCGGAGAATGCAGATGGAGCCGCGTGATCTTCGTCGTACGCCCGTCGCGTTTGCCCTGGCGCTCGCCGTCGCGTCCCTGGCCGCGCCGGCCGTGGCCCACGCCCAGCGGCCGGTCATTCCCACGCCGCAATCGGTGTTCGGATTTCCGGTGGGGGCCGACTTCCACCTCATCGACTACGACGCGTCCATCGCCTACTTCAAGCGGTTGGCCGCGGTGAGCGATCGCATCAAGCTGGTGGACGTCGGGGTGACGGCCAACGGACACCCGTGGACGCTGGCCATCATCTCGTCGCCCGAGAACCTGGCCAAGCTCGATCACTACCGAGACATCGCGCAGCGGCTGGCGCATCCCGAGGGGTTGGCCGCCGTCGACGCGCATCTGCTGGCGCGGGAGGGGCGCGCGTTCGTGGACATCAGCGGCGGCCTTCACGCCAGCGAAGTGGCCGGCGCGCAGCACACCATCCAGCTGGCGTATGACCTGCTGGCGCACGCCGACGATCCTGAGATGAAGGAGATTCTGGACAACGACGTGCTGCTGCTCTGGCCGTCGATCAATCCCGACGGACAGAACATCGTGGTGCACTGGTACGAGGAAAACGTCGGTACGCCGTACGAGGTGGCCCCGCTGCACGAGTTGTACGAGAAATACGTGGGTCACGACGACAACCGCGACGCCTACATGCTCAACGTGGTCGAATCGCGCGTCATCGCGCGCACCTGGCGGGAGTGGGAGCCCGACATCATCTACGTGCACCACCAGTCGTCGCCGGTGCCCACGCGCATCTGGCTGCCGCCGTTCGCCGAGCCGATCGCGCCGGAGGTGCCGGCGCTCATGTCGCGCGAGGTGAACACCATCGGCATGACGATCGCGCAGGAGCTCGAGTCGCACGGCATGCCGGGCGCCACGCACATGGGCACCGGGTTCGACGCCTGGTATCCCGGCTACATCGACTATATGCCGATGCTCATGAACATCGACGCCTTCTGGACCGAGACCGCGCTGTACCAGTACGCGACGCCCCACTTCTACACGATCCGCGATTTCCCGCCCGAATACCGCGACCTGCGACCGCGTTCCCTGTATCCCAGCCCGTGGAAGGGTGGATGGTGGCGGCTGCGCGACGCGGTGGACTACATGGAGACGGCGTCGCTCGCCGTGCTGGACTATGCCGCCAAGTACCGCGAGGAGATTCTCTACAACCGATACGTGGCGGGCACCAAGACGATCGCGCGCTACCGGAAGAACCCGCCCTTCGCCTACATCGTCCCCCGCGCGCAGCACGATCCCGTGGCGGCGGCCGACATGCTCAAGCGGTTCGCGTTCAATGGCGTGCGCATCGAGGCGCTGTCGCGCCCCGCGGCGTACGACGGCGTGACGTATCCCGCCGGCACGTGGGTGATTCCCATGGACCAGGAGTTCGCGCAGTTCGTGAAGCAACTCATGGAGCCGCAGGACTATCCGGACCTGCGCGAATTTCCGGGCGGGCCTCCGGAGCAGCCGTACGACGCCGCGGGCTGGACACTGCCCTATCAGATGGGCGTGCGCGTGGTGGAAGCGGCCGAACCGCTGTCCGAAGAGTTCGCCGGCGCGCTGGCACCCGTGGCGGGTAAGCCCGTGGACTGGCGCACCGCCCCCGGCGCCCCGTTGGAGACCAACGCCGAAGCGGCGGGCATCGAGCCGCTGCCGGGCGGCCTCTCGGGCGCGGGCGCGGTGGCGGCGCTCGACCCGGCGCAGAACAATGTGTTCCGCTTCCTCAACCGCGCGCTCGCGGCCGGGGGCGCGGTGGCGTTCCAGCCGGGCGGGCCTGGCGCGAGCGGACGGTATCTGGTGTCGGGGCTTTCCCCCGACAAACTGGATGCGCTGGCCACGGCGCTCGCCGTGCGCGGGGAGCGGGTGGCGAACGCGGCGGGCGCGATGGCCGTGCGTCCCCGCATCGCGGTGTACAAGCCGTGGACGGCCAGCATGGACGAGGGGTGGACGCAGTGGCTGCTCGACCAATATGAGTTCAAGTATAGCGTGCTCACCAATGCCGACATCCAGGCGGGCGACCTCAACGCGCGGTTCGACGTGATCCTCATCGCCTCCGATTCTCCGCGTTCGATCATGGACGGCTACGCGCACGGCACCGTGCCCCCGCGGTACGAGGGCGGCCTCGGCGCCGTGGGGGTCGGAGCGCTCGACGACTTCGTGATTGCGGGCGGCACGCTGGTCACCCTCAACGCGAGCGCCCAGTTCGCCATCGACCAGTTGCACCTGCCGGTGCGCAACGTGGTCGGCGATCTCCAGCGGAAGGACTTCTTCGCCAGCGGATCGATTCTGCGGGTGACGGCCGATCCGGCGCACCCCGTCATGGCCGGCATGCCGGCGCAGGCCGACGTGTTCTTCGACGACAGCCCGGTGTTCACCACGCTCACTGGGTTCGCCGGCTCGGCGCTGGCCACCTACCAGACCGCGGGCTCCCCGCTGCGGTCGGGCTACCTGCTGGGCGAGAAATACCTCCAGGGATACGCGGCGGCGCTGGACGTGCAGCACGGCAAAGGGCACGTGGTGCTGGTGGGATTCCGGCCGCAGTGGCGCGGGCAGCCGGTGGGCACCTACCGCGTGGTGCTCAATGCGGCGCTGTTCGGCGGCCGCGTGTCGGCGGGAGCCAAAGGCACGCCCGGATTCTGGACGGCGCCGGCTATCGCCCCGTGTGATAGTGGGCGATGCACTCCGCCTCGCGCCCGCGCACCACGCGGCGGCCCTTGAGGGCTCCGCGCGTGGCGGTGACGACGGTGCACTGGTGTTCGCCGTCGTGCCCGTCGTAGTACAGCACCAGCCAATCGTGGGTGCGTTCCAACCTGTGCGCCAGCGCGGTGTTCGAGAACAGCGCCGTGTAGTGGCGTCCGCCGCGGGTGGTATGGAGCACGGGCAGCCAGCGCTCGTTTCGCGGATTGAAGCGACGGGGCGCGATGAGCGGCAGCTCGTTTCGCCGTGCCTTCTCGCGGTATTCGCGATCCACGTTGAGCAGTTCGCTCACCGACGGCGGCGCGGGCATCTCGTCGGGCAGGCGCCCGCGCCGGCGGAGCCGCGTGGCGAGCGCATCGCGGATGCCGGCCACGCGTTTGGCGCCGAACCCCGGCACTCCCGCCAGGCGCCCGTCGTGCGCGGCCGCTTCGAGCCCCTCGAGCGTGTCGATGTCCAGTTCGTCGTGCACGCGACGGGCCAGCGTGGGGCCCACGCCCGGCACGGAGGCGAGCAGGGCCACCGGGTCGCTGTCGCCGTGCAACCGCCGGAGCATGGCCAGCGTGCCCGACTGTACGAGTTCTTGTATGGCGCGGGCGAGCGCCGGGCCGATGTCCGGCAGCGCCTCCAGCCCATCCAACCCCTCGTCGGCGAGGATGTCGGCGGCGGGGCGGTCGGTGTGGCGCAGGCGCTCGGCGCCGGCGCGCCAGGCCTGCACCCGGTACTGGCCAGCCTGCTGCGCTTCGAGCAACGCCGCGACGTCGTCGAACCGGCGGGCGATCTCGTCGTTGGATAGAGCGGGCGGCGCAAGCGTGGTCGTCATGGCGCGACCGGGGCGAGTTCGCGGTTGGGCCCGGACGTCAGCGCGGGCAGCTGATCGCGGGTGAGCGTCTCGCGCTCCATGAGCAGGTGCGCGCCCTCG
>Ga0307372_10004734_pt1 | contig 20804 bp, 25 predicted proteins | sample OX1MG_FD_202533 | JGI IMG/M metagenome (GOLD analysis project Ga0307372, IMG submission 202533) | Soil microbial communities from Risofladan, Vaasa, Finland - OX-1 | ecosystem: Environmental > Terrestrial > Soil > Coastal area > Acid sulfate soil | place: Finland: Risofladan, Vaasa | collected...
CACCCCGCCGACCTGGGCGAACCACCACCGTCACTGCCGGAAACGCCGGAAAGATCCAGACTCTCCGAATATGTGGTACTTCAACACTCAATCAGTGGATATTCATACTTGTCAAAAAGATGCACCCCTGATGATGGCCGCCACAATCGCGTACCCGTCGGCGCTTGCCTATTCCCTGCCCCCGCTATCTGGCAGGCCGCCGTAGCTTCAGGATGCCCAGGCCATATCCTTGTTTTTTCGGCCAGGACTACCGGGACCCCGTCTTTCCCCAGAGTTCAGCTGAACTGAAGGATCTGGGCAGGGAACTGAAGGATGCTCGTCCTGCATGGGCCGAACGGGCACTTGGGTTCGTCGTGAGCCGGGGGCGGTGCGGCCCCGGCCGCGGAGTGCTGTTAGCGACCTCGTTTTTGGTGATGTAGCGGCAGCGCTCCGTGAGCACGGTTCGGCAACGCTTGATGAGCGCTGCTATTACGTTCGCCGCCCTGACTGAGTCCAGGTCGGCGGTCACCGTAACGTGCGCGGTCGCGCACCAACGACTGCCCGGTGGCGGCTATCACGGTTACGCGTTGCGACGGGGCGGGATAGTGCCTCGATCCCCTCTGCGCCGAGCCTGACGGCGAGTGCCGCTCTTGACGATCCACCTCCGTGCCGTCGCGGGCGTGCGCTGGCCCGACGAGCGTTGATTTAGGTTCGCCGTGGAGCTGGGTGAGCCGCATTGCGGCGGCTGCGCTCATGGACGCTTCAGGAACCGCAAATAGAACGCCGCGAACACCAGGACAATTCCGACGTTTACTATCAGCCGCTGCCAGAACTGGTTCCTGAAGAACAGGACGTCCACGCCGACCACGACGGCTACCAGCGCGAGCACGTAAAGCACGACGGCTGCCTGTCTTCCCATCGTTCCTTCCTACTATGTGCGACGGAGTGGAGCAAGAGCGGCGCTGGTTTCAGTGAAACGCTTGCGCTGGCTGAACCATTTGATGCCCTGTTCTCCCGAGGTGCGCCACGCCTGCGTGTCACCAACCCGCATTGGCGCGGTTTCAGGCAGGCAAGGTGAGGTGGCGGTAACCAGTCACGGGTGCCTGGTTAGTTGATCATGTTGGGCGTGGCGGCATCCAGCAGTTGCGGTGGAGGGCGTCGCGGATGGCGGCGAGAGGGTGGCGGCCGTGGCTGCGGGCGGTGGCCAGGTAAAAGCGGATGCGGCAGTGGCGCTGGAGGGTCGCGAGGGTGCGCCAGCAGCCGCTGATTTTCGCGGCGAGCTTGTAGCCGCGGATGGCGTTCTCCGATCCGTTGTTCGTGGCGGGCACGTCGAAGCGGGCCGCGAAGAGCCAGACCTGGGCGGCCTTGCGCTTGAGCCGCCTGGCCAGGACGAGGCCGGGGTGGCTGCCCTTGTGCCATCGGCGGGACAGGTTCACAATCGTCGCGGACCAGGATCCCGCGGTAGCCGTCCAGGATCCCGAAGCCGGTGATCGGGAGCTTCGTGCGGTTGCCGGCCGCGCCGTACCAGATCAGGTCAGGCCCGCCGCCGGTGTATGCGTTCATGGTCCGCACGGTATACACGTGCGGGTTCCCGCAGCCTTCCGCGCTGGCAGCCGCCGCGGTGAGCGGCGCGGGGGTCTCGTCGGTGCCCAGCACGTCCGCCGCGCGCAAGGCGCCCTTGAGGGCGTCCCCGGACCCGGCGGCGGTTAACGCCGCGTCCAGGCGGGCCAGGCACCGCGAGACGAACCCCGTGGAGACCGGTGCCTTGAGCAGGGCGCCCATCAGGTCCGCGGCCCGCTCGATCCCGATCACGTCCGTGCTGGCCAGCAGCGCCGCCGCGTCTGCCACGCCAGGCCCGTAGCACGCTGGGCCGCCCGTGACCCCCGGCGGCGCCGCCGCGGTCGTGACCTGCCCGCACCCGCAGGTGCGGCGCATCATCTGGTACTCCGTCACCGTCAGCGCCGCCGGCGGGACATCGAAGACCTGCACGGCAGAAGCGACCCGGCCCGGCGCGCCGGCCAGGTCCGCGCCGCACCCGCCACAGGTACCCGGCTCAACGACCCGGGTCTCATCCGGCCGGGCGGCCACCTGCAGGCCCGCACCCGGATGGCCCTTCTGCCCGCCCTGCGGCCGGGCCGGCCGCGCCCGCCGGCTGCCCGCCTTCGCCCTCGCCTCAGCCGCGGGACCGTCCTGGCTGGGGGGCTGCGAGGAATCCGGGGAGTCCCGGCCCGCCTGCCGGCGCAGCGACGCCACCTCAGCGCGCAGCGCCCCGATCAGCGCGGCCTGTTCCGCCACCACCGCCAGCAGCTCCGCGACCCGGGCAGCAAGATCCTCATACGAGGGCTTCTCCGGATGCGGCACCCCCGGACCCAACCATGATCACAAACCGGGCGCCAGCACCGACACGCCGCAGATCAGCAGGAGTGTGACTGGTTACAGGTGGCGAGCGGTGCGGTTAGGTCGGGATCGGCAGGATTGGTGTGTCTGCTGGTGAACGTCTGGCGCCGTGGTCACTCAAAGGGATAGTTCCCCGAATACGGCCTCGGATGTCTTCGTGATCCTCAAAGCCGGGCAGTCGGCCAGGGGTAGCCCGTCACGAAAGAGCGTTGCCGTTGATCACCGATCCGTGCCCAGATAAACTAGGCCGACAACAAGTGCTCGCCGGGGCTGGGCAGCCCGGATGTCCACGGTTGGTGGACATCGCTCGTGGCGGGAACGGCGGGCGCGTGTTCAGCGGACGGCCTTCCTGCGCTCGCGCTCCTGCTGGCGCTGAATGGCGCGCAGCAGGCTGACTGCGGCGGCATCGCGGGTGCGGGCCTTCCCGGCGGGGGTGGTCCTGCCGATCCCGGTGGCGGGCAGGGCGATGCTGGCGGTATCGACTGGCTCCCAGCCGGGGCGGCTGCGCTCCCCGCGCCAGGTGGGGCGGACCAGTCCCGCGAGCCTGCCGCCGACCAGGACGTGCCAGGCACGGGTCTCGGCGTGGTCGGGTGCCCGGACGAGCAGACGCTAGCGGAGCTGGCACGCGACCAGCTCGCGCCCTTGAAGCGCCAGGCGTTCTTGCTATGCGGGGACGACAGCCAGGCCGAGGACCTCGTGCAGGAGGCGCTGGTGCGGGCGTTCGCGCGGCCGCTGCGAGCCCCCCGGCCGGGCGCAGCTGAGGCGTACGTGCGCGTGATCATGGTGCACCTGTTCATCGACGGGACCCGCAGGCGCTCCCGCTGGAACCGGGCGGCTCGCCAGCTAACAGGCCCCGAGGTGGGTCCCGACCCGGCCGACCGGGTAGTCATCCAGGATGTCCTGCTCACGGCACTGGGCGACCTTTCGCCGCGGCAGCGCGCGTGCGTGGTGCTGCGCTACTACCAGGACCTGCCCATCGCGCAGGTCGCCTCGGCGCTGGGCGTAGCAGAAGGAACGGTGAAGCGGTACTTGAGCGAGGCGATGACCCGGCTCGCCGCGCGGCTTTCACCCATGGAAAGCGAGTAAGGGAAGGACGGAACCGATGGTTCTTGATGAAGACGACTTGCGCCAGCACCTGGCAGAGGTGGCTAGCCATGCCAGCGCGCCCCGCTTCACCCCTGAGGACCTGATCAGCCAGATCCGGCGGCGCCGCGCGAAGGCCCTCGGACTGGTCTCGGGGCCATTGCTGGCGGTGGCTGCCATTGCCGTAGCAGTTCCGGTTGTATTGAGCGGCCTGAGTACGCTGCCGGGGAAGTTCGTCCCTGCGAAGATTCCGCATCCGCTGTCATTCACGGTGGCGGTCAATGGCCAGTCTCAGGTATCTCCGGAAAATGGGTCACCGCCTAGATTTACCGTCACTCCGGGCGAGAGTCTGAGGATCAATGTCGAGGCGACCGTCCCGGCGCATCTCAGGGTGACAGCCCTGTGGCTGGGCATCTCCGCAGGCGTCATTGGGACACCAGACAATCTGCAACCGATCCTGGCGCACATCAGCACGCCGCTCGGCCCCGGATCGCACATGTTCCAGCTGCGGTGGACCATGCCGTCCGGGCTGCGATCCGGGACCCTCCGTTATGTGGCCGCGGACTGGGAGATCGGGCGGGGACGCGTGGCACAATTCATCGCCGAGCTTGCTGTGCAGTCGTCGTAGAATTTACCTTCTTGGCCTTATCAGGTTCGACACCTGCCCGTAACTCCGAAGAGGCATGGTGGGCTTGTGGTTACTGAGCCCCAAATCCATGATCCGGGATGTAGCGGGGTTAACTGTGACCGCGAGGTACCGTCCGGTTGGGGGGTGGGCGCCTCGCGCACCGGGGCATTGTCCAGTTTGAATTTCCCTGTGATGACGACCAGGTATGCGGGCTGGCCGACGCTGCCTGGAACCATGTCACCTGGCGTGGCGTCCCGCAGCGCCTCGGCCCGGGTGGTGGGGACTGCCCTGATGGAGGAGGGGTTCCCATCGCCACTCTGCCGGGCCAGCCGCAGCATGGCGGTGCTGAGCGCCGGGATTGCTGAGGCGGGGATCCTCGGGGTGGCCGCACTGGCGAAGGAAAGCGCTGTCAGGGCTGACACGGCCACGGCCATGCCACTGGTAGCGGGCCTGCTGCCAGCACAGCCGGCAGTAGCCGTCCCTGACCGCCAGGGTCCTCCGGCAGCCGGCGCACCCGGCCTCGCCGGGATGCTTGTGCCGCCAGACCGAGCACGAGCTGCAGCGGCGCCCGTTGAGCACGCCCCAGGCCAGGCAGTCGGCGCAGCTGGAGGCCTTCCGGCCCGCCATCAGGCGGGGGGAAGCGATCGCCCGTCGCGCCGTCGCGGGGTCACCTTCGGCGGTCCTGCCGACGAGGCCGCAACCGCAGCCTGGCCATCCTGCTCCTTGCCGCTGCTGACCTTGTCCGGCTCGGCGATCAGCAGCTCCTCGACGCCGCAGCCGAGGACGGCGCAGATCACGTCGAGGTCGGACAGCTTGATGCTGGCCGGGGCGCCGGACCACAGCCCGGACATCTTCCCGGCGCTGATCACCAGGTCGCGGTCGGCGAGCATCCGCTGCAGCTCGCTGGCCTTCCAGATGCCCCGGTTGGCGGCCGCAAGCCGCAGGTTCCACTTCATGGCCGTCCCTCCCGGCCGCCTCCGGCCACCATCGCTATGCTCATTTCCTCAGTCCTTTCAGCCACTCGGCGGCGCGCTTCTGGCCCGCGATCCAGGCGTCCTCGACGTGGGTGCCAGGGACGTGGACGTAGTTCATCGTGGTGGCGATCCACGCGTGACCTAGGGTTATCTGGATCGCGATCAGGTCCATGCCGGCCAGGTAGAGCTGGGATGCGAGAGTGCCGCAGCACGTGGGGCGTGACGACGTCGGGCCAGTCCGGCAGGTGCGCCCTGGCAGCCTCCTTCAGGGCGGCGCGCAGTGCCTCGTCCCCGACCCGGGCGGCCGACCCGTCGGCGCTCTTGCGCTCTGAGGGCAGCAGCGGCACGCCGGGGCGGGCGTGGTCGTCGCCGAACTGCGCCCACACGTCCTCGACGAACCAGCGGAGCGTCGCGCCGGCGTTGTTGATCAGCGGGACCATCCGCTCGCGCGGCCCGGAGCCGCGGGCGCCCTTGCCGTGCCGGACGTGCAGCTTGCCGAACAGGCCCAGGTCCCACTTGACGTCGGCCAGGTCCAGCCTGCAGGCCTCGTTGACCCGCAGCCCGACGTCGGCCATCAGCCTGCAGGCGGTGTAGCTGCGGGCCGCGGGGGCGAACTTTCGGCAGGTCGCCAGCTCCTCCCGCCATCCGGCGAACAGCCGGCCGACCTGCTCGGCCGGCGGCGGGATCCGCAGCCGGGCCTGCTGTCGGCCGCGGGGCCGGTTCACCTCGTCGATCGGGCACTCGACGACGCGGCCGGTCATCTGGTGGATCTCGGTTTTGTGCCGAAGCTCCAGGAACAGGAAGTACGTCTTCAGCGCCTGCGCACGCGACAGCCGCGTCCCCTTGGCCGTGCTGCGCAGCACCTTGCCGAAGTACTCATCGGCGTCCGGCGGCTCCATGTCCCACAGCGGTCGGCCGAGCCAGGCCCGGACCTGCTCCAGGTGGATCACGTCGGAGCTGATCGTCCCGTCCGACAGCCCGGCCGCCGCCCGGGCGAGCACGAACCCGGCCAGCACGTCAGTCTCGAACGCGTCCAGCTCATCCGGACCTGCCACGGCACGCGCGTCCCGCAGGTCCCGCACCACCGCCAGCGCCAACTCAGGCCCCCCTGCCTTCACCCGAACCGCACGATCAACAGGGGAGACGATAGGGCTTCAGGAAAGCTGAAGTCTCATCAATCAGAGAACTGGCACCGTCACGACCGAGAAGACGCTGGTCCTGGGGCTATGCGGGCTGCTGGGACCACGAGGAACTCAGGGGTTATTTTTTACCAGCGAGCCTTGACCCAGTAAAGCAGATACCCGTGTTGTCTAGTTGTTGCTGTCTTGGTTGCCGTGTGACACCCTTTTGGATAGCTGCATACCCGAGCAAACTAGCCCATGGGGGGCCATCGATGCTGCACATCACGCTCACGACCAAGACGCTCTCCAACGATCCGGCCGATCCGCTACGAAGGACATTCTACGGGTGGGGGCAGCAGGACATTATCGAGGAGAACTGGCGAAACAACCGCGGCTACTGGGTACTGGGCGCCCGTGCCCACCGCGAGTCGTACGTGCTGTTCTCTCATAATCAGCGACACGAGGTCGTCATGGCCGCCAGGATTGACAAGATCATCGACGCGCCAGGCAAGCCCGGCCGGAAGATCATCGAAGGCGAGCCGCTGCCCGAGGACCATGCCGTGTACCAGGCGTACGTCGGCCGGCCGACCCCGCACAGTGCGCGCGTCCGTAACCCGGTCACCTATTTCGATTCGACCGTGGGCGGCTGGCTGTGCGGCTGTGGCTGTGGTGAGGAGATCTTCGCCGGCGAGTTCGTACGCGGCCACGAGCAGACCGCATTGCACCAGCGCGTCGCTCAGATCGGCACCATCCCCGAGTTCCTGCGCTGGTTCGACGCCGTCCGGGCTGGCACCGAGCCGGCGGCCAGGGCAACTGCCCCCGCCCCGGTAAGCCGAACCGGCCAGCTCGACCTCTCGATCGGCGAGGACGGCAGTGTCCGCATCCACTTCACCCCAACTGGTGAGCTGGCAACTGATCTCCGACCTGGGGCGTAGGCCGCAAGGCGTGGGAGCGTGAGCGAACCAGGAATCGAGTCAGCCGGCACCGCCGCGCAGCCACCAGCGGCAGCGGCCGACGGCATGGCGCGGGCGAGGCCGGCCCGCAGGGCCGTGTCGGCGGGCGGATGGTGCACCGCCGGCGCGGCCGGCTACGTGCTCGGCGGACCGGCGGTGGCCGCCGCCGGGCTGGCCGCCGCCGCGGTAGTGGCGTGCGCGATCGTCGTGGTGCTGCGGTCAGTGCTGTTCGGCGGCAGCGACCCGCGCTCGCCCTTCGTGCGCTTCATGCTGCTCACCTGCGTTCTGACCGGGCGGCCGCCAGGCGATTACCTTCCGCCGGGTCCTGGTGAGCGCTGACCAGGCAGCATGTTCGCCGGGGACGGAGGCTCCAGCCCGCGTGATCTGGCGTTGGACCTCCGCGGCGCGGGAGCGCGAGGCCTCCGCCCAGGCCGGCCGGATCCTTGAGGAATGCCAGGCCGAGATGCGGCTCATCGTCCGCGCCGGGCTCGACAGCCTGGGCGAGCTCGGCGATCAGATCGGGCCGGCCTGGGACGCGAGGGCAGCGGTCACCGACGCCCTCGCCCCGGCCCCAAGTGCAGCGCCAGGGGCAGCCGAACTCGGCCCGGTAACTCTCCGGGACAAGTAACCGGCAGTCCCAGCCTCCGGCTGATCCCGTTACCTGGCCGTGATCCTAATCGTTGTTTTTGCGCTGGATGGTGCCGAGAGTCCTGACCGGCAGGTAGTCGGATTCGCCCGTGAGCGGGGAAGAGGGCACCGCACCCGGGCCGGGAACAGGTCCGCACCGCGTCACGGGCGAGGAACGCCGCGGTGGTCACCACGTAGCGGTGCCCGATGCCGGTCTTGGCGGCGTGCGCGAGACAGCTTGACAGACCGCATTACGACGTTTTTGGGGGTCGTGGTATGTGCTAACCCGGCCCGGCCCTTCAGCCCGCGGGAGAGATCAGGTCCGGGGCCAGGCCGCGAATCGCACCCGCAGCCTGGCGACGTCCTGCGGGCTGAGCCCGAAAGGGGCGAATACCCCGTCGCCCCACTGGTCCAGCCGGCGGCCCGCGTCCGCGAAGTCCCGGTCAGCCAGGCCCGGATCCAGCCGCCGGGCGAAGCCGATCATCTGCTCCATGCTGTAACGCTCCAGGGCGGCCGCCGTGTCCAGGTAATCACGCGGCTCGGCCCGGCTGGCCAGCGCGCACACCTTGCCGCCGACCACATCCTCAAGATCCAATACAGGGCCGACATCCATGGTCACCGGCCTGCGGGCCCGGTCAAAATAGGCCATCTGCAGCATCATCTGCTCCCCGTCGGCCGCGGTGACGATCCACTCGGCCAGCCCCTCACCCATCCCGTCGAAGATGTCCGTGAGGCCGCCGGTCTTGTCCCGGCGCTCAGCCCCGAAGCCCGCGTCCCGCAGCGCGGTCTCTACCGCATCGGCAGCAGCCTCCACACCACCCTGTTCGTCACTGAAGACATCGACATCCTGGGTGGGCCTCTCGATGATTCCGTGGGCGATCAGGGCGTTGCCGCCGCCGAGGGCGAACCCGTGCGGGGCGGCGGCGCGCAGCGCGATGGTGGCCACCTCGCGGTGGAGTTCACTGACCGGCATCAGGCAGCAGTTACCGTGACGGCCCGCAGCACCGGGTGCTGGTCCTCCCATGCCTGCCGGACACCCTTGGGCAGGTACAGGTCCGGCCAGAGGGCGATCAGCGTGTCACCATCGAGATAGGCGGTGAGATCCTCCAGGCGGCCCGCTTCCCGGAGCACGGTCTGGTAGAGCCACCGCCGCATGTCCCGGTCGCCGAGGTCGAACGTGTGACCGGGGCAGCTCCAGAACAACCACAGCGGCAGCTCAACCGTGCCCGTGGTGGGTCCCCGCAGGTCCGCCAGGCTGGCGGCGACCATCACCCGGCGCCCGGGACGGGACTGGTACCGGGCCCGGGGCGTGCCGGCACGCATGGTGGCCATAGGCACAGGCTACATCCTCGGCGCTCAGCAGCCGAATATACGATCGATAGATGCGTGCGTGGCCCCGGTCCTGCCCCGCCCGCATCTCCTCTCCCCTCTCCCGGGATTGACATGCAGCCGCCCGGCTGCCTATATTTCATGCAGCCAAACGGCTGCATGTTTGAGGTGGTGCGCATGGACGAGGTGTTCAGGGCGCTGGCGGACGCCAGCCGCCGCAGGCTGCTGGACAGCCTGAATGCCCGGAACGGGCAGACCCTGCGGGAACTGTGTGCCGGGCTGAGCATGGCCCGGCAGTCGGTCAGCAAGCACCTGGCGGTGCTGCAGGCAGCCGACCTGGTGACCACGGTGTGGCAGGGCCGGGAGAAGCTGCATTACCTCAACGCGGCGCCCATCAATGACATCGCCGAGCGCTGGATCAACCGCTACGACCGGCCACGGGTCGACGCCCTGTCGGACCTGAAGAAAGCACTGGAGGAGACCCCGATGAGCAAGCCTGAATTCGTCCCTGCTGGAGACCGACGTGCCGCTCCCCGCTTAGCCTGTCAGCGCGCGCCCCCCGGCGCCGGCCCGCTGGCGGAGGCAGGAGACTGGCAGGTAAGCCGATGAAGGGGGCTGCGGCCATGGACCAGAAGGAACTCGCCCGTGCGGTGGCGGAGCGCACGGGGTTGTCGCGTGAAGAATCGGCAGACATTACCCGCGCGGTGCTGGAGGGGCTCGCAGGCCAGTTGAGCGAAGGTGAGGCTAGGCGCCTCGCGACGGAGTTTCCCGGCTCATTGGCGGAGCCCGGGCCGGCCGCGCGGCGGCGCCGGAAAGGCGCGCACCCGGTAGGGGTCGATGACTTCATCCGGCAGGTAAGCGAGCGCACGGGGCTGACCGGCGGAGAGACCCGCACCGGAACCGGGGCAGTCCTGGCCGCGCTGCGCCAGACGCTGAGCGAGGACGACTACCGCCATCTCACCGGGCAACTCCCGGCTGGGTACCTGGAGCTGATGGAGCCAGCGAGCTGACCGGGCGGGTCCGCGGCCTGGCTCGCGTACGTTACCGGGCATGGACGCAGCACAACGGACCGGCCCGGTGTACCGGCAGGCAGGCACGGTCCTCACCGAGCACACCTTCGCCGTGCCGCTCGATCACGGCCGGCCCGATGGCGAGCAGATCGAGGTGTTCGCCCGCGAGGTGGCCGCCGCTGACCGGGCAGGCCAGGACCTGCCCTGGCTCCTCTTCCTGCAGGGCGGCCCGGGGTTCGGCGGCCCGCGCCCGTCCGGCCGCCAGGCGTGGCTGCCCCGCGCGCTCGACGATTTCCGGGTGCTGCTGCTGGACCAGCGCGGCACCGGCCGCTCCACCCCCGCCAACAGGCACACCCTGGCCCGGCTCGGCACCCCCCGGGCGCAAGCGGACTACCTGGCCTGCTTCCGCGCGGACTCGATAGTCCGGGACGCGGAGCTGATCCGCGGCCGGCTCGCGGCCGGCCAGCCGTGGAGCGTGCTGGGCCAGAGCTTCGGCGGCTTCTGCACGGTCAGTTACCTGTCGATCGCGCCCGAGGGCGTCCGCGAGGCGTTCATCACCGGCGGGCTGCCCGGCCTGGCCGTCACCGCGGACGACGTCTACCGGCTCACCTACCCGACCGTGGCCGAGCGGACCCGGGCGCACTACGAGCGCTACCCGCAGGACGTGCACCAGGCCCGGCAGGTGGCCAGGTACCTGAGCTCGCATGAGGTGGTGCTGCCCGGCGGGGCGAAGCTCACCGTGCCCGCGTTCCAGTGCCTCGGCCGCATGCTGGGCATGAGCACCGGCAGCGACACACTGCACTACCTGCTCGAGGACCCCTTCGCGGGCGGTCACCTGTCGGACAGCTTCCTGCACCACGCCGCCAGTCATCTGACGTTCGCCGAGGCGCCGCTGTACGCCGCGCTGCATGAGGCCTGCTACGCGCAGGGCTCCCCCACCCGCTGGTCGGCCGAGCGGATCGGGGCCGAGTTCGCCGAGTTCGACCCGGCCGCCGCGGTGGATGGCGACAGCCCGGTGGTGTTCACCGGCGAGATGATCTACCCATGGATGTTCGAGACGGATCCGGTGCTGCGGCCGCTGTGCGAGGCGGCCGCAGCACTCGCTGAGCGGGATTGCTGGCCGCCGCTGTACGACGCGGGCCGGCTCGCCGCGGGCAGCGTGCCGGCCGCCGCGGCCATCTACTACGACGACATGTACGTGCCCCGCCAGTTCTCGGTGCAGACGGCGCGGGCGATCCGCGGCCTGCGGCCCTGGGTGACGAACGAGTACGACCACGACGGCCTGCGGGTGAGCAACGGCGCGGTGCTGGACCGGCTCATCGCGCTGGCCCGCGGCAACGCCTGACGCCGCGCGGCAAGGGCATCAGCGCGGTGCGTTGTGCCCCGCCCGTGGCGCACAATGCACCGCACTGACCGTGATGCTGCCCCCGCCGGGGGGAGGGGGCAGCACGCTGGCGGGATTCGGCAGATAAGTAGTTGCGATCAAGCAACTGATGCGGGGTAGCATGGATCAACGTGTGGAGAATCGCTGATCGCAGCGGCGCCCGGGGCGCTGAGTCAACGGTAAATGGCCACCGAGGGACGTCCGCCGGCGCCGCTGGCGGACGCTACAAGTGGATAGCGCTCTCCAACACCACGCTCAGCATGACGATGGCGACCATCGACGCCTCGATCGTGATCATCGCGATGCCGGCCATCTTCCGCGGCATCCACCTGGACCCGCTCGCCCCGGGCAACGTCAGCTACCTGCTGTGGATGATCATCGGCTACCTGCTGGTGACCGCGGTGGCCGTGGTCACGCTGGGCCGGCTGGGCGACATGTACGGCCGGGTGCGCATCTACAACCTGGGTTACGTGGTTTTCACCCTGGCCTCCGTCGCGCTGTCGTTCGACCCGCTGACCGGCAGCGGCGGGGCGCTCTGGCTGATCTGCTGGCGGCTGGTGCAGGCTTTCGGCGGCGCCATGCTGATGGCTAACTCGGCCGCGATCCTGACCGACGCCTTTCCCGCCGGGAAGCGCGGGATGGCCCTGGGCATCAACCAGATCGCCGGGATTTCCGGGCAGTTCGTCGGGCTGCTGCTGGGCGGGCTGCTGGCTGCCTGGGACTGGCGGGCGGTGTTCTGGGTGAACGTGCCGATCGGCGTGTTCGGCACCATCTGGTCCTACCGCAGCCTGCGTGAGATCGCCACCACGAAGCGCGCCCGCATCGACTGGGCCGGCAACGTCACCTTCGGCCTGGGCGCGAGCGCCCTGCTGGTCGCGATCACCTACGGCATCCAGCCGTACGGCGGCCACCCCACGGGGTGGACCAACCCCTGGGTGCTGGGCGGCCTGGCCGCGGGCGTGGCGCTGCTCGTCGTCTTCTGCGTCATCGAGACGCACATCGCGGAGCCGATGTTCCAGCTCGGCCTGTTCAAGATCCGGGCCTTCGCCGCTGGCAACGCGGCGAGCCTGCTCGGCTCGATCGCCCGCGGCGGCCTGCAGTTCATGCTGGTCCTCTGGCTGGCGGGCATCTGGCTGCCGCTGCACGGCTACGACTATGCGGTCACCCCGCTGTGGGCAGGCATCTACATGCTGCCGCTGACAACCGGGTTCCTGCTGGCCGGGCCGGTGTCCGGGTACCTGTCGGACAGGTACGGCCCGCGCCTCTTCGCCACGTCGGGGCTGCTGGTCGCGGCCGCGGCGTTCTGCGCCCTGATCGTGCTCCCGCTGGACTTCCCCTACTGGCTGTTCGCCCTGATCATCTTCTTCAACGGGATCGGCTCCGGCCTGTTCGCCTCGCCCAACACCTCCGCGATCATGAGCAGCGTGCCCGCCCGGCACCGGGGCAGCGCCTCGGGCATGCGGTCCACGTTCCAGAACTCCGGGATGTCCCTGTCGATCGGCATCTTCTTCTCGCTGATGATCGCCGGGCTGGCCAGCACGCTGCCCGCCGCGCTGAGCCGCGGGCTGCACGCCCAGGGAGTGCCGCTGTCGGTCGCCAGCCAGGTCAGCCACCTGCCCCCGGTGAGCACGGTGTTCGCCGCCCTGCTCGGCTACAACCCGGTCGAGCACCTGCTCCAGTCCTCCGGCGTGCTGGCCCACCTGCCCGCCCGCAACGTGGCCGTGCTCACCGGGCGGCATTTCTTCCCGAACCTGATCGCCGGGCCGTTCCACCACGGGCTGGTCATCGTGTTCGCCGCGGCAGCCACCATGTCGCTGATCGGCGCACTGGTCTCGCTGATGCGCGGCCGCCAGTTCTACTACGAGGACGGACCGGCGGGCAGCGCGCGGCCGCAGCCAGTGCCGGGCCACTCCCCCGCCGCATTGCACAAGCAGGGCAGCAACGGAGCCTCCGTGCGCCGCCTCGCCCCGGATGCGTCGTCCCCGGTTACCGGTGCCAGCGGGCCGGGCTGCGCGGACTGAGCGTCACCCGCGGGGGGCAGTTGCGCCCCGGCCGCCCGGCGAGTTCGGCGGCGAGGTCCCACAGCCGCTCGGCGAGCTCATGGTCGAGTGCCCACGGGGCGCCGCCGCCGCCGAACATCTCGGGCTCCCTGGGGTCCCCGTAGTCCTGGGGAAATTTTGGTCGGATATCCCTGACGTGCGTTAACGCGGAGCCGGTGTCGGCCTCGCTGAGCCCGTGCCTCATGCCGTGCGGATTTAGTCCCTGTTTGACCGGAAGCCAGCAGGCGACCGGGATGTCCTCGGGGATGGGCCGGATGCCCCGTCCCCGGGGTCGCGTGTACGGGGTGTCGCCGGGCGGGGCGGGCGCCCCGGTGGTGATCGGGATGCCCGGCCACGCGGAGGCGTCCACGATGGTGAGCCGGGGCGGCTTGGCGGGCTGCGGCTGGTACCGGCCGTCGCAGGCCGGGCGGAACACGCGGCGGGCGTAGTTGCTGCGCCGGGGGTGGCCGCCGTCCGGGCCGAGGAACACGTAGTGCCCGCTGCCGCCGTGCTGGGCGACGCAGGCGCACCGCTGCCGGGGCTGGGCCTTGACCTGCCGGGCCAGAAGGTCAGCAAGGAACGGCGGGAGGTCGACGGGCAGGCATGGTTCCCAGTGGGGGCTGCGGTAGGAATCGTCCTTCGGCGGAAGCCGGTGGAACGTGCTCCTGATCTCGCGGAGCTGCCACTCAACGTGGATCTCATCGTCGTGGACGTAGTCGCGTTCCAGGCCGATCATCTCGCCCCAGCGCAGGCCCGGTGTAACCGATCGTGATCACCATGGTGAAGTCCTCATCCCGGCCAGACATCAGCACGGCCCGGGCGTCCCGGGCCACCCGCCGGGAGACGCCGGTCCGGGCGGGGACGGAGTTCTCCCACCCGGTGATGTCCTCGGTGGTGAGCGAGCCCAGCTCACTGGCGCCGAAAGATGGGCGGATGAACCGGCGGATCAGGTACTCGCGGGTCTCCACCGTGCTGATCCCGACGTCCTGCAAGGGCAGCCACCGCTCGATCCACTGGCTGACCGTGATCTTCCCCGCGTTCGGGTCGGTCCACCGGCCTTCCCGGATCCTGGCCTCCTGGTCACGTCCCCAGGTAAGCGCGGCCGCCTTGGTCTCGAACCCGGACTCGCTGGTCTCGATGCCACTGGGCAGCTTGTACTTCACCCGCCACGGCTTCGGGCCCCTCCCCCGCTTCTCCGCGTACGCCATGCCGTCCTCCCGGTGATGTCTCTCGTCAAGCTGGCCGCCGGTCCTCCGGGCCGCCCGCGGCCGGGTCGGGCCCGCCGCAGGCACCTGGTGGTGGCCGGTGCCGTAACGGCGTCAGATGGTTCTGTGGGCCGCCCGGCGCTCACGTGAGGTGACCGGCTGACGCGCTCCGGCCTTCATGATCTCGGCGATATCGCCGTCGCTGAACCGCAGATGCTTGCCAATGAACGTGCACGGAATCAAACGCGCCGCAGCCTTCGTCTTGAGCCACGATTCGCGTACCTTGAGGATGCCTGCCGCCTCAGCCGCAGTATAGAGCTGATCAGCCATTGTCACTCCGCTTTAGCTGCATAGAAGTAGCCCCAGCCATCGGCGACTACCCGCGTCTCACCTGGTACGACGTGATCGCGTCCAAAGTTACGTCAAGCACTTGGGCTGATGTCAAATAAGAAGAGCATGATCAGGTTGCCGTCCGCGGTGATGTTTAGCACCGGCCAGTTAGGCACAGTTATGCGCAGTCCGTTTCAGTACTGCTGGGTGTCACGGAAAAAGGTGGCGCAGTAAGGTAAATATGGCCTCGCGGATCGCGCACCTGGCACCGTCGCGCGGTGGCAGGCAGGATCGGCTTTAGGGGCGGTCAGCCCGCCCAGGTCACGTCGGTCAGCGTGACTGTCTGGCGGGCGTCATTGATCACGTACGTAACCAGGCCGGCGGTACCGAACTCGGCACGGCGGACATACGGATCGCCCGTTGGGAACGTCCGCAACGGATCATCCGGGTACTCGACCACCGCGGCCATGGTCGCGATCAGGGCATCAAACGCCTTCGCCGGAAAGTCCCCAAGCTGCCCGAGTGCCCGCTCGCTTAACTCGGCCCGGTAGGTCACCGCGCCTGAGCCCGCGCCGCCGCCAGCCGCTCCTGCCAGCCCGGGACGACTTCCTCCGCAGGCCTGGCCTGCGCGGTGCCACTGCGCACCGCCGCGAGTTCCTCGTAGTAGCCGGCCCGGCTGGTCGCGATGACCGTCAGCCGCCAGGCGTGCAGCAGCCGCTGCAACTGGCGGTAACCAGCCGGATCATGCGCGGCGTCCACGGCCGCGTGGTACTGGCGGAGGAACTCGGCGCGTTCCTGCTCGGGCAGGTCCCGGAGAATGACCGCAGGGTCATTCGGGTCCTCAGCCTCGGCCGGCTCGGCGGACATGCGATCCAAGCTACACCCGGGCCCGGACAGATCATCGACCTGCGCGGCAGGTCCCGGCTGCCTCGGCTCTCCGGTCCAGGCGTTCCAGCCTGCCGACCGTCGTCAGGCTTACCCCGGTCACCTCGGCCAAGCATCTCCTGCGGGAATCCGTTGCGGACGGTGTCTGTCGCGTGGACGCGAAGATGGCCCGCACCCGGGAACCAGCTAACGGTCTCGGCCGGACCGGGGCCGCCTGCCCTGCCGGGAGCACTAGCGATTGTAGCCACAATTTTGTGATACCTTCGTCTCATGGTGGCGGACGCACACGCCGTCGGTCTTCGGGACCTGCGGCACCACACGAGTGAGGTGCTGGCCAGGGTCCGGCACGGCGAGACGATCGACGTGACGGAACACGGCCGGCTGATCGCGCGGATCGTTCCCGTCGGGGAACGCCAGCCTGCCCCGGTGCTGGCGCGCCTGGTTGAGTCCGGGCGGGCCACCCTGGCCCGGCGCCCTGGCTACCGGCCCCGGATGCGTCCCGGCGACGGGACTGACCGGCTCTCCGGGACACTCGCGGCGCTGCGCGACGAGGAACGCTGGTGAGCCTCTACTACGCAGACACGTCCGCAGTGATCAAGCTGCTCGTAGAGGAAAGCCACTCCAAGGCGTTCGCGGCGTTCTATGACGCTCATGCGGATGCTGAATGGGTCAGCTCGGCACTGCTGCGGATCGAGCTCACCCGGGCCGTGACCCGCGCCATGCCCGCACTGCTGCCCGATGCCCGTGATCTGCTGCTCGCGTTCTCCTTCGTCGCGATCGACGACGACATCGTGGAGGGGGCCATGAGCGAGCCCGATCGAGGGCTGCGTTCCCGGGACGCGATCCACCTGGCCACCGCCCGCATTCTCGGCGAGGACCTGGACGCCATCGTGAGCTACGACGACCGGCTGCTCAAGGCAGCGACCGATGCAGGCCTGGCCACGGCGTCTCCACGGGACTGACCGCCGCGCAGGATGGGGTCGCTACGGACCCCGTTCCACCAGGCGCGCACGCGCCAGGCCGCGAGTCAGCTCTGGAGCAGCGCGGCGGCACGGCTCTCCCCGACGCGAAGAGTGGTGGTGGCCGGGTGCTCGCCGAACGCCCGGGCGAGTCGGCCGAGGGTACGGCCACGGCAAGGCCCGCAGGCCTGCCGTTCCAGCCGGACGACGGTAGTCAGGCTTACCCCGGCCTGATCGGCCAGTTCTTCCTGCGACAGGCCGCGCTGCCGGCGCAGGCGACGCAACTCGGAGTTCCGGCGGGTGCACGGCAAGAACGGCATCCTGGTCAAGCTGGCGGAGGCGGCGCTGGAACTGCCGGAGGAGATCGTCCGCAAGGCGATCTACCCGGTGGTGGGGACCCGGACGCTGGCCGACATCATCGCCGAGGCAAAGGCGGACGAGAAGGCGTTCAGTACCCGGGTCCGGACCAAGCTGCGCGGCTCCTACTCCCACCACTACCGGCGCGGCCTGCCCAAGCTGCTGCGGGCCGTCGCCTTCCACTCCAGCAACGACGCATTCCGGCCGGTCATGGACGCCCTGGAGTTGCTCGACCGGTACAAGGAGTCCGAGGAAGAGTTCTATGACGTGGCCGACACCGTGCCGCTGGACCACGTGGTGCCCGATGACTGGCGGGACGCGGTGGTCGAGGGCGGCACCAGGCTGGTCGAGCGGATCCCGTATGAGCTGTGCGTGCTGGTGGCGTTGCGCAAGGCGATCCGCCGCAGGGAGATCTGGGTGGAGGGCGGCAACGTCTGGCGCAACCCCGACCTCGACCTTCCGGGCGATTTCGAGGAGAACCGGAACGTGCACTACCAGGCGCTGTCCAAGCCCCGCGACCCGGCCGAGTTCATCGCCAGCCTGCAGAAACGCCACGTCGCGGCGCTGGGCAAGCTGGACACGGCGCTGAGGAAGGGAACCACCGGCGGGGTGAAGATCACGGTGAAGAAGGGCGAGCCGTGGATCAGCGTCCCGCCCGTGGCCCGCCAGGGCGAGCCGGAGAACCTGAAGGCGCTGAAGGAGGAGATCTCGCGGCGGTGGGGCGTGATCGACCTGCTGAACCTGCTCAAGGACGTCGACCACGTCACCGGCTTCACGGCCGACTTCTCCTCGGTCGCCTCCCGTACCACCCTCGACGAGGACACGCTCCGCCGCCGACTGCTGCTGTGCCTGTACGGGCTGGGCACCAACGTGGGGATCAAGCGGGTCGCCGACGGGACCGCGGCGATGCCGGGGGCTGAGGCCGACACCGAGGTGGCGCTGCGGCGCACGCGCCGGTTCTTCATCAACCGGGACAACCTGCGGGCGGCGATCCGCACGGTGGTGAACAAGACGCTGGAAGCGCGTGAGGTCGACTTGTGGGGGCCGGGGACCTCGTGCGCGTCGGACTCGCGCAAGTTCGGGTCGTGGTCTGCGAACTTCATGACCGAGTGGCACCAGCGGTGGGCCGACAGGCCGCGCCGGTCGGCTTCGGTGAGCCTGGCCCGCCACCTGGGGTCGCGAAGGATGACGTTCTGGACCCACCTGAACCTGTACGGCCGCTTCGAGCTGGATATGGGCAAGTTCCTGGACCTTGAGATCGGGGAGCCGCCAGGGACCTAGCTGCTCGCGGGCGAGGTTGCCAGCGTCCTGCGGGATGCTGGCTGATGAGCGGGAGTCCTGCTCCGCCGGCCGCCGGGTTCTGGGCATGCGGGGCGGGATCCCGGTGGGATCAGGCTGGCGCGCCTGCACGCGCGGCGAGCTGGCGGAGGCCGTATGGCCGCGCGCCTGGTCCCTGCGCCATCGTCGTGATCAGCGTCCGGACTGAGCCGCGGCGGATCTCCTCGGGAGCGTGCCGCGCCGGGACTTTTCACGCTCCGTTCTGTGGACGCCCGGGGGTGAGATTCCGCGAGCCACCGGGTGGGGCTAGGGCCGGGTGGCGATGATGGCCTCGGTGCGGACGGTCTCGCTGTAGTGGCCGTCTGGGCTGAACTGGAGGAGTGCGGCGCGCAGGTCGCGGTCGAAGGCGTCCTTGCGGTCGCCGAGCTGGGCGGGGCTGGAGTAGCTGTAGGAGTACTGCAGGCCGACAACCTCGTCGAGGGTCCGGGTGATGACGCGGTCCCAGGCTTTCGTCTCGATGCGGGCGAAGGGCGAGCGGGCGATGACGTCCTGGTGGGTTTCCCTGGGGTGGCTGTAGGTGCCGGAGCCGGCGCGCCGCTCCGGGCCGAGGTAGCGGGCGCGGACCCCGGCGATGACGTCGAGCCAGGGGGCGGGCTCGACGGTGCCCGGGGCACCGCCGGAGGCGATGACGACCGCACCGCCGGACAGGATCAGCTTGTCGAGGTCGCGGAGGAGCTGCTCTCGGTCGGTCCAGTGGAACGACGCGCCCATGACGGCCAGCAGGACCTGGCCGGTGCCGAGGTCGTGCAGGCTGGCGGAGTCGCCCTGCCGCCAGGTGATGTTCGCGATGCCCGCGTCCTCGGCGAGCCGGGCACCCTCGGCGAGCATCCCGGGCTCGGGATCGACGGCGATGACCTCTGCGACGAGCCGGGCCAGCGGTATGGCCAGGACGCCGGTGCCGGTGCCGAGGTCGAGGACCCGCTGGGTGCCATCCAGCCCGAACCGCGCCCGCAGAAGCTTATACAGCGCCGGGTCATACCCCGGCCGGTACCGCGCGTAGTACGGGGCAGCGGACGCGAACAACTCGGACGGCGTGTAGGCGGACATGGGATAAGCCTCTCGCGGAAGCGGTGGTCATTGCGGGATTCAGGCGGATGCCGCGCCGACTCGGTCCAGCCACTCGCTCAGGGCGCGCGATCCTGCGCCTTCGCGGGCGACTGACCCGTCGGGGTTGCGGTCGGGGACCCCGAGCAACTGGCGCTGGACGTCGTCGAGACCAGGGTGCCCGGCCAGGTAGGGCGCGGGGTCGTCGACGGGGGCGAGCCAGCGGTATCCGTACTGCATCATAACGGCGAGGCGGGTACGGCCGGAGGTGTTGAGGCCCCCGGCGTGCCAGGTGCGGTTCTCGAAGAGCAGGGCGTCGCAGGGGCCGAGATCGGGAGTGATCGCGCGGGGCGGGTCGATGGCCCCGCCGGGGACGGTGACCGGGCCGGGGTCGTGGCTGCTGCCGGGCAGGATCATGGAGATGCCGGCGTCGGGTGTGATGCCGGTGAGGTAATAAGCGGCCTTGACCGCGAGCCGGGGGACGGTTCCGGGGCCGAGGTCGCGGGTGGCCGCGCCCATGTCGCGGTGCCAGCCGTGGCGGCCGGGGACCCGGATAGTGCGCCTGCCGCCGGGCGGGATCGAGGGCAGGGCGATGAGGTGGCTCGACATCAGGTGGATGTTCGGGCTGAGCAGCGCGACGACGGCGGGCAGCACGGCGGGGTTGGCGACCAGCGGCAGGAAGGCGCCGGGGCTTGAGCAACAACGGAACGGCCAGTGGCGATAGCGGGGGGCTGAGGACCGGAGCCGGAAGGTGTGACCTTGATCGGTAAGTGGCGGCGGACTATCCGCGTTATATGACGGGTGGCGCCGGGCCTGGCGGCTGTCTCCCTCTTGCCGGTGGTGACCTCGGCCACGACGATGGATGCGTGTGTCGTGCCCGGGTACGGCTGCGGTGGCGGGGTCCGCGCCGCGGCTGGCATTGGTCGGTGTCAATCCCCGGGCGTGGTGTCCACGGTGTCGCTGGCTCGCTTCGGGAGGCGCGGAGCGTCATCAAAGCCGCGAAAACCAGGCTGGTCCGGTAGAGGATTCCCTAACCCGAACTTACAGCGCCTGACGCGCGCGGATCTGGGCCCTGACCTGGGGAAACGTCCTGTAGCGGTAGGGCGGGTTCTGGCTACGTGAGGGCTACCGGGACCGGCCCTCCCAGCAACTCGAATGCTCG
>Ga0307372_10004736_pt1 | contig 20803 bp, 16 predicted proteins | sample OX1MG_FD_202533 | JGI IMG/M metagenome (GOLD analysis project Ga0307372, IMG submission 202533) | Soil microbial communities from Risofladan, Vaasa, Finland - OX-1 | ecosystem: Environmental > Terrestrial > Soil > Coastal area > Acid sulfate soil | place: Finland: Risofladan, Vaasa | collected...
ATCAACTCGATCAAGCCCGCCGGACAGATCGTCCGCGACGTGATGGCCGAGGCGCAAGCCGCGCTCGAACAGCGGTTTCTCGGAAGAGCGCCCGCGGCGTCATCGCGCGCCGCCTGACCAGACGCGGCGCACGTGGTTCCGGCTTTATTTTACAGTAGCCGCTTGACTCGGACTGATGCTCAGCGAGCTGAGCCGCCAATATGCGAATGCGCCTCTGACAGCATTCACATAGAAGAGCCCGAACAGAATGAATACGATACCTTGGCCTTGTGCTTGACCACTCTGGATTTCAATGACACGCCCCGCCGCGTAAAGAGCAAGTGCGAGAATCGAGGCCACTCGTGAAAGCCTGAACATCAAAATCGCAAGAACGAGGATGATGGAAGCATCGACGAACGACCACGCATCCATGTCCAAAAAATTGTGGGTCACGCCTTCCACGTTCAGAGTCGCAATCAGGGCTGTCGCGACTCCCGTAAATACCGCATACCAGGCACCTTGCTGCACCGCCTTCTTGGCCGATTGTGTATCATTTAGGGTTGGCCACCACACCCGCCGAAATCTGCCGTCCGTCTTTGCCATAAGAACCCCGCCTCATTTGATTTTGCCTACGCTTTACCCCGCTTATAAACGGACCTTCGAAAGCGCTTGCGAGTCATCGACATTGCGCCCCGAAGAAATCCCTCATTGGCGCTTGCCGAATGCCGGCCATATCTCGAAGACTTCCGGATCGGGCTGCAGCGCGCTCAGCAGATAAATGTTCCTAAAGGGCGTTGCGGGTTTCCCCGCTAGGAATTTCACGGCCTCGCGAGCCACGTCCCCGAATCCCTCGTGCTCTTGGTCCCTGTAGGGCGTGTTATAAAGCACAGCCTGGTCGTAGTAGATAATGAGCCGTAGGTCGCCGGATTGCCGATCGGCGTACATATTGGCTTTCTTTGCCACAATCTCGGCGAGGGCCTTAATCGCTGGCTCTGAGGAATAAGCACCTCCCTCCAAGGGGAATTTGATCCAAGGGTCTGGTTCGTGTCCGTCGGCAGACTGTAAGCCCATCGCCTCACACCACGCCTTTGCTTCCTGAGCAGATTCCTCCAAGAGACGCACAATCGCAGGGTCGTTTAGAGCGTTGTCCAGGGCCTTGCGGATAAGCGTTTCCGCGTGAGAGTCCCGCGGCCAGAACAGCATGCTTTCGACATACTTAGCGATGGTTGGGTATCTGGCGAAGTCGCTCAACGGATAGCCGGCCTGCTGCGTCCAGGGTTCCTTGCGCAAGCTCTCATCAATATCGGAGACGACGCGCGCGAACTCCCCCGCAAGCACGTCTCCATCTCGCCCGTTGAAAATTGCGTCTCTCACGTCGACGGCGACGTGCGCAAAATTACGGGGTTCGTGTTCCAAGCATGGCCGCAAAAGGCCCTGAAGCTTCGCTCTGAGCATTTCCTTTCGCTTGGCCTCCGCCATCTGTCGCGCATGAAGCCATTCGCCAAGCTCGAAGCCCACAGAGCCGCCGTTCTTCAACTTGACAGCGATATCCGGAAAGTCATCGGGTACTGGGGAGTAGGAAGCAACCTCAACCGCAAAAGATGGTTGTGCTTCCAAAAAGCGTGCAAAGACCGCTAGTTCGCGTTCAGTTTGCTTCGGATCTCTATGCACGAGTCTATTCTGACGGTCAGAACTTCTCGGGCCATTTTTCGGCACCGTGAAGTACCCGAAAAATCTCCACCGTTTCAGCGCGTACTGTATACCTTCCTTATGCTCAATGCTCCGCGACTGGCAGGTTGCGGCGGTCGCGCTGCAGGAAGAAGAACGTCGGGACCAGTGCGATCATCAGGCCCGCCAGCAGACGGTAGATGTCGTTGAACGACAGCATCATCGCCTGCCGCTGGAGCATCCCGTAGATCATCGCCATCCCGCGATTGTTTCCCATCGTGAACTGATGCATCAGATCCACCCCCGGCGCGCCGGGCAACCGCAGATGCGGCAGGGTGAAGATCGAGACGTGCTCGACCAGGTAGCTTTGGCGGACTTGCTGGCGATGGATGAGCAGGGTCGTCAGATACGAGGTCCCGATCGCGGCGCCGAGGTTGCGCGTGACGGCGTAGAGGCTGGCAGCGCGCTGCATCTTGAATTTCTCCATCGAAGATAGCGCGGCCGCCGACAGCCCCGGAAAAACCAGCCCCGTGCCGATACCCTGGATCACAGTCGGCCACACGATGCGGAAAATATTGGATTGAAGGTTGAGCCCCGCCATCGACCACATCGCGAAGCCGACCAGGATGAAGCCAATTCCGACCAGCGGACGGATATCGACTCCGCGCCGCGCCAGCGTGCCCAGGATGATCATGGCGAACATCGTGCCGATTCCGCGCGGCGCCATCACCAGCCCCGCCTTCGAGGCGGTGTAGCCCATCAGCTCCTGCAGGAAGACCGGATTCAGGATCGCGGTGCCGTAAAGCGTGAAGGTCAGGAAAATCACCAGCGTGACCGGCAGCGTGAAGCGGCGGTCCTTCAGGATGCTCAAATCGATGACCGGGTCGGTGGTGTGCAACTCGTGATAGATGAGCACGATGAGCGAGACGATGCAGGCGATAGTCGAGTAAACCACCCACGGGCTCTGGAACCAGTCGGAGCGCTCGCCGCGATCGAGCACGATCTCGCCCAGGCCCAGCGTGATGAACAGGCACAGGATGCCGAGAAAATCGATTCGCCCCGAGCGGCGCTCCTTCATGTACGCCGGGTCATCGACGAAGCGCCAGACCATGAACGCGGCCGCGGTGCCGATGGGCACGTTGATATAGAAGTTCCAGCGCCAGCTCCACGCGTCGGTGATATATCCGCCGACGGTGGGGCCCATGATCGGCGCGACCATCATCCCCACTCCCCACACCGCCATCGCCAGCGCCTGCTCGCGCGGCGGGAAGGTCTCCATCAGGATCGCCTGCGACAGCGGCATCATCGCGGCGCCGGCCGCGCCCTGCGCCAGGCGGAACAGGACGATTTGGTTGAGCGATTGCGCGACGCCGCACAGCGCCGAGGCGACGACGAACATCGTGATCGAGATGACAAAGTAGCGCTTGCGGCCGAAGCGTTCGGCGATCCAGCCGGTCATCGGGATCATGATTCCGGCGGCGACCAGGTAGCTGGTGACGACCCACGCGATTTCATCGACGCTGGCCGAAAAGCTGCCCTGCATGTGCGGGAGAGAGACGTTGACGATCGAGCTGTCGAGCACCTCGAGCGCGGTGCCGAGCATCACCGAGACGGCGATAACCCACTTGCGCGCGGAGGAGAACTCATGCGCCTCGGGCGTTTGCTGATCGATCGCTTGAGGGGTAGCGCTCATCTGCCGATATTGCTGCGTACCGTAGTCCCGCGCGCGAAATTAGGCAAAAGACTGGGATCCGCGGTAGGGTCATCGCGCGTTGTCAATCACCCGGATTTTGCCGGGTGCGCGGTTTGACTCCGCAAAAAGCCCTAACCTATGTTAGGCGGAGAAGCCGCGGCGCGTCGTGCGCCGCGCGTGCCCAGCAGAGGTCACTCCGCGATGCCCCATCAGTCCAAGCTCTCGTATAGCGAAGCTGAAATATTATCCAATCATCCAGTCAAAGAACGGCTGGTCGTAAAGGGCGTGAAATGCCACGGCGGCTTCGACGCCGACGGCAAGTACGTCTCGCCGCGCACCCTGTGGCGCGTACCCGCGATCAGGGCATGGCAGGAGCAGCATCTGGCGGCCTCCGGGATGCCGATAGTCGAGATTCCGGCCGATACCGTCTCGCCGCGCCTGCCCAACGTCGCGCAGGCCAAATACCTGCTGCGCAAGGGTGTGCGCGAGCCGATGATCCGCACACTGACCGAGATTGCGATAATCGAGGGCTTCGGCGCACAGATTCGCGACTTGCCGGTGCCTCCGCTTGCGAGCTTCATCAAGGAAAGCACCGCGGGCACCGCGCTCGCGCATCTGACCGCCGGACTGTTCGAGGCGCATGCGCGCGACGAGGCCGGATGGACCGAAGAGGGCGGTCATCGCCAGATGTGGGAAGCGTCGCGCGACGCGGCGCTGTCGAACCCGGAAATCTCGCCCGAGATCTTCGCCGCCATTATCGCGCGCCGCGGCGGAGAGCCGCCCGCGATGTTCCCCGAGCTTGGCGCGCCGGTCGAGAGGCTGCTCCGCTTCATGGTCAATGTGCTTGCGATCGAAGTCTTTGCCGCCGCGACTTTCCAGTGGGCCGAGGAAATTCTCTCCGACCCGGAAGTCTCCGACGCCCCGGTCGAAGCGGCCAATCTGGTGCGGTTTATCCGCTCCGACGAATCGCCGCACGTCGAGTATCTGCGCACTGCGCTCTCGGAAATCTCGGCGCGCACGCTGCTCACCCAGGACGGCAAGGAAATTCCGGGCAAGCGCGCGGTGGACGCGCTGATCGAGCGGTCGCTGCGCGCGATGCTCCGCCAGCGGATCGTCGATCAACCGGTGATGGTGCGCGAGATGATTCGCCGGACCGCGAAGGTTCGCGATATCGAAGAGCTATTCGCCGGCTTCGACGCACTCGCGACGCCGTGGACACCTCCGGCGCGCTACGCGGACCTCGCTCCCGCGGCGCCAGTAACCGCACAGGGCTATTGAAGAAAAAACTGTCCACAGATTACACAGATTAAGACGGCGCGCTCCTACGAGCGCGCCGTCTGATTTTCTGAATCTGTGAAATCCGCGCAATCCGCGGTTACTCTTTCACGGCTCGAGGCGTTCCATCATTCGCGGGAACGGGATGCATTCACGGATGTGATGAATCCCGCAGAGCCATCCCGTCATCCTTTCGATTCCCATCCCGAAGCCCGCGTGCGGGACCGAGCCGTAGCGGCGCAAGTCGAGATACCATTCGAAGGGTTCGAGCGGCAGTCCGTGCGCGAGAATTTTCCCTTTCAAAGTCTCGAAATCATCCTCACGCTGTCCGCCACCGATAATCTCGCCGTGGCCTTCGGGCGCGAGCATATCGACGCATAGGGCGACTTCTTGGCGCGCGGGATCCTGCTTCATGTAGAAGGCTTTGCACGCGGTTGGGTAGCGATGCACCATCACGGGGCGATCGAACTCGCTCGACAGGAGCGTCTCCTCGTCGCCGCCAAAGTCGTCGCCCCAGTTGACGCTCGCACCCTTCGCCTTCAGGCGCTCGATTGCTTCATCGTAGCTGATTCGCGGATAGGGCGTTTTCGTGGCTGCTTCGAGCTTCGCGATATCGCGCTCGAGGGTCGTAAGCTCGGCGCCGCGGCGCTCGAGCACGCGGCGCACGATGTACGAGACGAAATCCTCGGCCAGCGCCATGTCGTCGTCGAGGTTGAAATAAGCGGCCTCCGGCTCGACCATCCAGAATTCGGTCAGATGCCGCCGCGTCTTCGACTTTTCCGCGCGAAACGTCGGGCCGAAGCAGTAAACCTTGCCGAACGCGAGCGCGCCCGCCTCTGCGTAGAGTTGTCCGCTCTGGGTCAGATAGGCCTTGCGATCTTCAAAGTAGTCGAGCTCGAAAAGATTGGTGGTGCCCTCGCACGAAGTCGGCGTCAGGATCGGCGCGTCGAAGAGCACAAAGCCGCGCTCGGCAAAAAAATCGCGGCACGCCTGCGCGACCTCGCTGCGGATTCGCAAAATCGCATGCTGCCGCGACGAGCGCACCCATAGGTGGCGCTTGTCGAGCAAAAACGCGACGCCGTGCTCCTTGGGGGTGATCGGATAATCGGCTGACGGCGCGACCTGCCTATAGCTGCGCAGCGTCAGCTCGAAGCCGCCGGGAGCGCGCTTGTCCTCGCGCACCGTGCCGGTGACCTCGAGCGAGGTCTCCTGTCCCATGTGATCGGCGGCGGCAAAGGCCTCATCGCCAAGATCGGCTTTCGACGCGACGCACTGGCATAGCCCGGTCCCGTCGCGGACGAGGAGGAAATGGATTTTGCCGCTCGAGCGCTTGTTGTAAAGCCACCCGCGCAACGTGACTTCATCGCCGGCGTGGCGCGGAAGATCCTCGATATAGACCCACGACATGCGTCCTATTTAAGCACATCAGGGCGTGTCGCGGAGAAGCGCGTGCGCGTCGCAACCGGCGGGGCCTTCAGGTAGCCTCATCGCAACACCGATGAACGGATTCGATTTCCTGGTGATTGGCGTGACGGCGGCGGGCGCAATTTACGGCCTGCGCCAGGGTCTGCTGCGGATGGTCACGTCGGCGGTGGCGCTGCTCACGGCGATTTACGTGGCATCGGTGTATTACTCGCGCGCCGGCGAGATCGCGCAGCACCAGTTCGGCGCGGGAGCGACGGCAGCCTCGGTCATCGGATACCTGGTCGTCTTCATCGTGATTTTTTCCGCGATCGAGGTGATCGGGACCACTGCGATTCGGCTGACCCAGATCGTGCATCTGAGCTGGGCCGACCGGCTGGCGGGGAGCATGCTGGGCGCGGCGCTGATCGGCGTCGTGATGGGAATCGCGGTGATGCTGCTGGCGGCGGTAATGCCGCCGGACGCGGCGATTTTGCGCAACTCGCGGCTGGCGCCGATGCTGATCGAATACAATGAGACGCTGGTGCGCTACATCCCGGAGCAGGCCAAAGAGGCTTACGAGAGCAATCGTCAGATCCTGATGCGCTACTGGATCGCCGAGGCTGAAAAAACAGTGACGCACGCGGAAGCAAGTCCCGCGGCGTCACCGTCCGCCTCGAAATAGAGCCGCGCGATTCGCGGCGTGATACTCAGGTTTCGAGCGCGTGATCGACGGCCTTGATCAGATGCCCGCGCGGCACGGCGCCGACAATCTGTTCCTTCACCTGGCCGCCCTTGATGATGATCAGGTTGGGGATACCCCGGATGCCGTAACGAGCCGGGACATCCTGGTTGTCGTCAACATTCATCTTTACGACCTTGAGGCGGCCGGCGTAGTCGTTGGCAAGCTCGTCAACGAGCGGCGCGATTGCCTTGCACGGACCGCACCACGGCGCCCAGAAATCAATCAGCACGGGAGTCGAGGATTTCAGGACTTCCTGCTCGAAATTACTGTCGGTAACATGAACAATCTTGTCGCTGGACATTGAGGTCATTCTCCTGGCCGAAGCGTTGCTAAGCTGAACATAAGGACGGCGGATCGCGCAGTCAAGGAAGCCGGGGCGCGGCCTCGCGCATGAGCAATCAGCGCGGAGGCGCCGCGGAGTGCTGCGTGGCGCTGCGATCGGTCATCAGCGTGGCGGCACTTCGAAAGGCGGCCTCGGTTTCGCGCAGCAGGTCGGCAAAGACCTCGGCCACCGGCTTGATTTCCTTTATCAGGCCGGCGCCCTGCCCGGTCGGCATAAACGTGCGCTCGCGATCAGCCTCGCCGCGGCGGGTTCCGGTGAAGTTCATAACGCCGTTGCGCTGCGAGATCATCGATTGTTCAGGGAACGGCTTGATCTTCGAAGGGTCGCGCTCCCATTCCATCGCGTATGAGGTGCGAAGCACGCGGCACGGCTTGCCGGTGTAGCATCGCGTGCGGATCGTGCTGTCCTCATGCGCGTCAACAATCGCCTTGCGATACACGTCGGCGGCCTGCGCCTCGGGCGTCGCGATAAAGCGCGTGCCGATCACCACGCCCTGCGCGCCGAGCGTCAGCGCGGCGGCGATTTGGCGTCCGTCGGCGATTCCGCCCGCCGCCAGGACCGGGATCTTGATCGCGTCGATCATCTGCGGCACCAGCGACAGCATCCCGATCTCCCCGGTATGCCCGCCCGCCTCGGTGCCCTGCGCGACGACCACATCGACGCCGGCGGCCTGCGCTTTTTCGCCGTGATGCACTTTGCCGCACATCGCGACGACCTTCATCCCGTGCTCGTGCATCGTCTTGATAAACTCGGTCGGCACCGCAAGGCCGGCGACGAAGATGCGGACTTTCTCTTCGATCAGCACCGGCATATGCGGGCGCATCATGTCGGGGATCGGCGCAAGGAGATCGACGGCAAACGGCTTGTCGGTCAGTTCGCGGGTCTTGCGGATCTCGGCGCGCATCTCGTCGGGGGAAAGCGACGCCGCTCCGATCACGCCCAGGCCTCCGGCGTTGGAAACCGCGGCGACCACCTTGTGCATCGCCACGCCGCCCATCCCGGCCAGCAAGATCGGGTACTTGATTCCAAAATAGTCGCAAATCGGGGTATGAAGCATCGCTGTGTCACTCCTCGCAGTGAGCGGCCGCGCGGGCTCGCTCCTGACGGTCCTATACTGTGGGCGGATGCGATCAAGCAAGCCGCGCGGGACACGGATGTGGCGCGGAGCTTCGGGGTGATGGCATAATTGCGGGTCCGCGCGGAGAGGTGGCCGAGCCCGGTTTAAGGCGCACGCCTGGAACGCGTGTAAACTCGAAAGGGTTTCGGGGGTTCGAATCCCCCCCTCTCCGCCAGTTCTTTTTTCGCCACCGGCCAGGTGTTGGCGCCAACCAGCTCGGCGATCAGATCGATCGAATCGAGCAGCGCGGCGTCGAAGTTGATATCCGAAAAATAGAGCCCGAATTCGTGCTCGAGAAAGGTTACGATTTCCACCGCGGCCGGCGGATCGAGCTTCGCGCGTCGCGGAGCTTATCGTTTCCGGAATTGGAACATCCCGGTCAGGTTTCCGATCGCCGGGCTGTTGGTCGGAAAATATGGCGCTCCCGACGCCATCTTGGGGTTTGGCAGGCTATCGCGGCTGCGTTTCGACAGCGGCTTGAGGCGCCAGTTCCATTCGATGAACTTGAGGATCGACGCGTGGTCCGAGTAGGTATGATCGACGTAGCCGGTGCGCGCGAACGGTGAGACCGCGATCATCACCGTGCGCGGTCCGTCGCCGAAGAAATCAATCGGCTGAATATAGCCGGAATCGTAATAGCCGCCCGATTCATCAAATGTGATCAGAATCGCGGTGTTCGACCATAACTTGGGATTGGCCTGTACGCTCTCGATAATCTTCTTCGCAAACGCTTCGAACAGCGGCGGTGTCGAGGTTCCCGGATGACTGTCCAGAAGGTCGTCGGGCTTGATAAACGAAACCGCGGGCAGAGTGCCGTGCTGTGCGTCGTCATAGAAGCTGTTCAAGTCCACCAGGTTGTTGCGCAGCTTGGTCGTCATGATCGACTTCGAAAACTGGAAGGCATTGCAAATCGCGCAATACAACTGGCCATCCGGCGACTCGACGCCCGCCTGATCGAAGCCTTCGCCATAGTAGCGCCATGAGATCCGGCGCTTCGAGAGACGGTCTCCGATGGTCGGAATCGTCTGAGGACCGATCGAGAACTGCGGTCCAGCGGGAAACTCGGGATTTCCGGCTGCGATCACATTCCCCAGATGATCGTAGTATGGATACTCATTATTGATCTGATAGTAGGTATTCGGCGCACAGTTGCCGGAGTTGAACGGGCTGTAGGAAAGCGAATCAAGGTAGTCGATGATCGGCGACACTCCCGGCTGTGTCTGATCCGAGCAATTGGTCAGTCCGCCAAAGCTGCTGCTGCCCGGATCCAAGGCGGGCAGCCCGTCGAGCTGGTAGAAATTGTTGATCGCGGGCTGGACGGGATTCGGATTCGCAACCAGGTAGCTCGCCGGCGTGGCCGGGTTGCCGTTGGCGTCGGCGTAGTAGTACACGTCGCCGGTGAATATCGACTGCGAGTTCGGCCCGGTCCCGCCCATTACCATCTGATGATAGTTGTCGTTGATCGCGTATGACTGCGCCAGCGCATTGAAGATCGGATAGTCACCCAGCGCCATGTTGTAGAAACCCATCCCGACTCCGCCTTGATAGGTGGCCTGCAGGTCGCCCGGCGCGGGCGGGGTGCATGACGGATTTGCGATGGTGGGGGAGCAGGTTCCGGTCAGCCCCCAACCCATGGTGGTCGCGACCCAGGTCACCAGATCGTGGAGGCACCCGCTCGGATTGGCGGCTGTCGCATGGCTGACGCTGCAATCGGATTGCTGCCACATCTGGTAGAAGCGATGCACGGGATCGCCGGTGTTGGTCGCGAAATCAGGCGGTGGCGGAGTCCCCGGAATAATCGAGGCCAGCAGCGGTATCGCAACGCAATTTTTGGATTCATAGCTAACCAGATTGGCGGGATTAACCAGGGGATAGGAATTGTTGGTAAGCGGACTTACCACCCCACCGCTGGTCAGCGTGTACCGGCAATCGGGAACCGGGGTCAAACCGAGCCCGAGTTCAAGAAGTGGTTGATAACTTCCGCCCGTCGAGAGCAATGCCTGATCTTCCGGGTCGAGCCCGATATCGGTGCAGGTCGGCGGACCCGTGATTCCAAAGATATAGCCGAACAGCGAAAGTTGGCACGGCGGCGCCGGCAGCGCATCCAGCGTCGTGCTGGGCGGGGGCAGAGTCGCATAGGGCGTCGAGCCGGTTTGATCGGGGCTGATCTCGTAGCTGACGGTGTTCACCGCCTGATGCTGCTGCGCGGCGGCGCTCGGGTTCTTGGCCGGCTCGAAGCCGGCTTGATTAACGATTCCCTGCGAGAGCAGGTTCCACACGCTCTGGGTAGGATCGGGGGGAACGTACGTGGCAAAGACGTTGTCGAAACTGCGGTTCTCGCCGATCACAACGATCAGGTGCTTGATCGGACTCCGTCTGCCCGCAAACGCCGGCGTAACTCCGCTTGCCAGAATCGAAACAACAGCCAGCGCGCAGACCCCACCCCGAATAAACTTGTACATTACTCCCCCCACCGCCGCCGCGCGTGCCGATGCGCTCGCGCATTACTTGATGCCGACGATCTCCGCCGTCGAGCAGTGATAGACCATCGTCGGCGCGCCGAAGCACCAGATCAGATCGCTGTCGAGCTGCGGACGATACAGCGGCATCTCGCCTTCCGTATTCGCGCACAGGCATCGCCCGCACGGCGTCTTTCCGCAGCAATCACGATAGCTGACGATATAGTCCTTGCCGTCGCCCGGATGCCTGCACGTCCCGACCCACGAGGTTGGCGAGGGCGACGCCCCGGGCGGACAATCATGCGAGCCGCCGCCGCAGCAGGAACAGAGGTAGCCGTCGATCGCGCAGTACTTCCAGTAGTCGCACGCCGAGTCATCGTCGGGATTCCCGTGCTTCACCATCGCTTCCATCCCCGCCGGCACTGGAGCACCGGGCGGCAGCGCGGGAAGACCTTGCGCGCGCGCCGAGGCCGTCACGCGATCGACGGGGAGCAGCGGAATGATCATCCCGCCGACCGCCAGCTTGCCCAGCCGCGCAAGAAAACTGCGGCGCGAGGAACGCTGCGCAATCGCGCGGGTCAGATGCTCGAAGAGCTGATCGATTTTATCCATATGACCGCGCTCGTGGCTTAGGGACCGTAAATCAAAAACGGCGCGCCAAGATTGGTGTACACGCCCTGGTATTTGCCATCGGGCAGGCTATAGGTTTCGAGTTGGCTCTGGATCAGCGCAAGACATTCGAGGATCGGCTTGGGACCGCTGCTCGTGCGAATCGAGTAGGCTTCGGTCTTGAGCGGAATTCTCGCGATGCGCGCCTTCTTTGCGGTATCGAACACCCAAACTTCCTTGCCGGTCTGCTTGTGGGTCCATTCGCCGCCCTGATGCATCAGCAGGTAAACCGAGCCGCCGTCGGCGCTGGCCGAGATTGATTGCCATCCGCCGGGCCGCCAGTTGGCCTTGCGATCGTCTTCCGACAGCGCGGACCATCCGGGTTCGGCGCGAGCCTCGTCGCCTGATAGATCAACCTGGTAGATCATGCCGTGATAGGAATCGAAGTAAGCGGTCGTTCCGACCAGAGCGGGTTGATCGAAGACGGGATCTTTCGAGGGATTGAAAAACGGTTTGGATTGTTTGCGGCTCTTGAGCTTGCCCGCGTCGTCCAGATTGACGGTCAGGATCGAGCCGTCCGCGCACATCGAGGAAAACTTGCGCGCTCCCGACACCAGCACCTGAACGCATCCGGGCGTCTCGATTTCTCCGACAAACTTGCGCGCCTTCAAATCGACTACGCTGACCGAGGTCGCCGGAGTCAGGTTCTCGACCAGCATGAAGCGTCCGTCCCTCGTCACCGCGGCCGAGTTGTCTTTCGGCACAATCAGCAGGCGTTTGGGCGGAATTTTAACTTCGCTTTTGAATCCGAGCGTGTGCGCGTCGAAGATCTCTACGGCGTCGGTGCGCGTGCCATGCCATGTGCGCGAGTAAAACGTGCCGACCATGTACAGCTCGCTCGCGTCGGGCGACATCACGAAACTCGCAATGTAGCCGCCGTTCAACTGGCCAAGCATCTTCCGCGCGTCAGTATCGAGGATATAGACCTTGCTGACCTGCGGCACCGAAATCGGACTGTCGAAGATATATGCCCAATGCGGCGACGGCGCGCCGAGCTTGTACGAGGTCATCTGGTCGGGCGCAAGCTGCGCGCGCGCGGAATATGGCGCGACGGCTAGCGCGAGCAGTGTGGCGGCAACGATAGCGATACGGCTCTGCATCCGACCCCCGAACTATGGGTGATTAGTACACGTCGTCCGGTTTCGTCAAGGCTGACTACTTTTTTTTCGCAGCTTTTGTTTTGCCGGAGAGCGCGGCGCCGCGGGCGCGCGAGGCTGAGCGCTGGGGCGGCACCGTCATCAGGTAGCCGTCATTGAGGATGGCGGCGAGATCGTTCCAGCGGACTTTCTTGTCGAGCCGGACGCCGACCCATCCTTTGTGGCCGACGTAGGGCGGTTTGAAAAATCGCGCCGGATCGGAGCGAATAAGCCGCTCCTGCGCGGTCGGCGGCGCTTTGATCCAAACCGCGACGTGGCCGCTGTCGTGATGATTATTGTCGGTCATCGCGAACATCTTGCCCGCAACCCTGAAGGTACATTCGCCCCACGCTTCCTTTTCGGCCGCTTCGGGAAACGCAAGGCAGATCTCGCGCAGCCGCTTTAGCGCCGAGTCTGAATCATCAAATTTGCGGGGATGCGCCAATATCTGAAACCCTCGCACGCGGATTGTGCTGCCTGCTGGCCCGCCACGGTGGCGCCCACAGTTCCGCTACCATCTAAACCGCCGTAACGCGAGAAAGTTACGGGCGCGCCGCTTGGTTGCGGCGCGCCCGATTCATCGCGGATTTGCCTCGCCCTCAAGTCATGGTGTCGGCATCGGCGCAGGCTGCTGGTTGAGCCCGCAGGTCGGAGCGGACACGGGCGCATAATGCGGAAAACTGCCCGTCACGGTGGAGCGACTCGCGGGCGTCGTGCCTCCGAAGTAGGCCAACTTGGGCTGCCCGGCCGGCTCGGCGGGCCAGGTGATGCCGCCGGTTCCAGTCAACCAGCCATTCGTGTCGCCGGTGGATCCAAATACCGGACAGGTCGAAACTCCCGGCGTGTAAGTATCGTTCAGCACGACCCGGTAGGTTGGGCAGCCTTCCGCTGGGCAGTTGTAGTAAGACTCTCCAGTGCTGATCCCACCACTTTTCTGAGGGCAGAACGCCGGGTCGTTCGGGCCGCCAGTGCAATTGCCGAGCGGGGATGGTCCGACAGCATTCGCGTCGGTCTGTTCCACCCAGAGATACAACATCCCAGTCGAGGAATCGTAGAAATAGTTATTCAGATTGGGTGGTCCGTTAGGCGTCCCGTCGGTTGTCAGGTCCGCGTATTTGGTCGTGGCTGTGGTTGTCAGCGGTGGAGTATTCTGCAACCACTTGCAAGCCGGCTGCCCCGCACGGTCCGTAAATGCAGTAGCGCCGGACGGACAGGCGCCGCTGACTTGCAGGCTGACGCCATCGGTTGGGCAGCCCAGGAAGCCACCTACCTGCAGGTTGGCGGGGTTTTGATAATCGAGGTTGGTACACCACTGATTGGCATCGGTGAGAAATTGTAGCTGATTGAAGTATTTTCTCAGCGTGTTGTCGGCTGGTTCAACACCACCCCCTGCCCACGACCGATAGCCATGCGTCACCGTGAACTTGGTGTAATCCGTGGGGTGATTTCCGTTTGCGTCGCTGTAGCAGATCCCTATTTGGACATAGAAGGGTGTGGTCGGGCTGATCCCGGGTTTGACAGTATCAACCAGGCTGATATCGACCAGGTTCGGAATTCCCGCCCCGGAGGTAAGACCCCCTACCGTGTATGGATCGGCGCGTACAACGTAGCCAAACCCGCTGGTAACCTTCGGCTCCCAAACTCCCAACCCGTTGCGGCTATGCAGCAGCATCGAACCGTGCTGGCCAAAGTCGAGACTATCCTTGTAAAAGGTCAGACCCTGGGTATGGTCATTCGGGGGCCAGCCAGGGTTCGTCGGAGGATTGGTCGGCGTGTTGGTCGGGTATTGAGCTTCAAACTCAAGCTGGCCTATGCCGCTTGGAACCATCGCCGCCGTCGGGCGCGACTCGAGATCCGTGTTTTGCTGCCCTTGAGCCTTGCACTCGTCAACGGAGTTCGAGGAAGTGTTGATCTGCAGGTTATTGAGCGAAATCGGGAACGCCCCGGCAAACGCATTTCCGGCCGAGTCCACCACCGCGTATCCGCTTAGCGATCCATCCAGGTCAAGGATCGAGGTGTTCTTGTCGCCGTCGTTGAAGGAACCTTCATTTACCAGATCGGTGAAAACCTGATGACGGAAATCGACATTGGTGAAGGTGAGCTGCTCGGCGGCGGCGGCGGTTGGATACGCGCTCTGATTGCTGTCGAGCCATCCGATCGCGGCGTCACCTTCGTAATGCTTGTAGTTATTAAGATAGGTCCATCCCGTGGTGACGGCTTTGTCAGTCGTGGTCCACATCGAACTCGGATCGACGAGGTAATTCACGAAGCGGTCCTGTATGATTAGCGGCGGACCGTCATAGCTCATGAAGCCGAACATGTTCCAGTCCGGAGTGTCATAGCCGCGCTCGAGAAACTCGCCGCCGGTTGCTTTTCCGCTCGCAGGCACGGTTTGATCGATACATCCCTGCATGCCGCCGCGCACCACATTATTGCTGACCTTTATCTTAGCTCCGCACGGTCCGAAGCGGTCCACATTGTTGTTGCTGAGTCCCACCATCGTGGAATGACTCTCCAGCGACCATACGCCGGGATAGTTGCCGTCGGCTCCGCCCGAAGTCACGAAGCTGATACTGCGCCGGTTCGTGGCGAAGCGCCCGTCTTTGACAAAGAAAAAGACCGGCCTGAGCCAGAGTCCGCGGTCACGGATGCGGCTTAGCGTAAGGCCGTCGAACTCATCGACCACCGGATGGTTGAGGTTGCTTTTGGCCGCGTTCGAATAACCGAATATCTGGTCGGCGGTCGGCATTTCAAACGGATCATCATTCAGGCCGCGGTAGCATCCGTGACCGCGGTTGTTCTGAAAGACGCCATGCACCTGCGTATCGGGGTTGTAGAGGGTATCCGGACCGATCGGGATAAACTTGACTGCGTTGAGATTCGGGTCCGGCGGCGGAATGTACCAGTAAGCCGCACCGGTATCCTGACAGCCGGCAATTGAGTTACCAATCAGCCTGGCGCTTGGATTGAGTATCCAGAATCCAGAAGGAGGCTCGAAATAAGCTACCTTGGTGGTATCAGCGTTGCCTGGGTAGCAGGTTATGTTCTTATTGAGGGGAACGCCTGTGCTTGTGAAGGTCCCTAGTGGACCATAGAAACCACAATTGCCCCGCACTGTGATGAATGGAATCGGCGACGTTCCAGCGCCCCCCTGGGGGTTGTACTGATTATCGGTGTCGAAGATATTGAATTGGTCGAAGACCGCGGACGCCGCGTCGAGTTGAGGAGCGCTCGTAGGCGCACTGAACATGTTGTCGCCTTTCCAATAGTAATTAAAAATCAACTTGTCGCGGCTCTCATCGCCAGTGCCGGTCGCGTTCACGTCGAACGAATTGCTCATCGCGCCCATCCCGACGTTGCCCTGGAAAGTTATGTTGCTTTCGTCGCCAACCTCTTCGTAGAAAATATGACCCGTGATCCGCGCGCAGACATTGTTGGTGATCGACAGGCTCTGCGTCGAGTGGATCGTCATGCACTTGTTGTAGCTATGATCGATACTGTTGGAATCGATCAGAAGGTTGACAGCGCTGTATGCCGACAGCGGGCCATCCATGTGAAAGTGGAACGGATAGCTGCCGAGCTGTTCTTTGCCGAACTTTTGTAATTCGACCCCCTGAATTGCCAGCGCCTGAAATCCTTTCAGGAACTTCAGCTCGCCGCCCCAGTGCTTGGTGTTGCCCTTTTCGTCGCTGTCCGAGGTCAGCACTATATTGCGGCTGATAAGTCCGACTTCCGCGCGCTCATCGACGCCGTAATTGGTCGCCGTTCCGGCAGTATAGTTTGCGGTCGTGCTGGGATCGCCCGGGTCAGGACCACCGAAATGGTAGTATTCCAAACCCTGCTTGAGGGTGATCTTGGAGCCGGTGGCGTTCGGGTTGTCCTGATCCTGCTCGACTTTATTGATCTCCACGAATTCAGTTTCCCACGGGGAGAAACTGGTCGTCGCAACCGCGATCCAATCGCCGGCGCGCCACGCGCTGGCTCCGGTGTCCACCCGCGCCGCGGTGTAGATTATGTTCTTGTCTTTCGGCGGCGGCGCGATCACCCCATTTGCCTTGGAAAATTTGATCGCGCTGCCGGCGGGCTGGCTCAAAACCGTCCAGCTGACGCCCTTGTTCGCAGGCACGCCGCGCAGGCCGTACATCCTGAGCGTGCCGCCAGTGCCGCCCGAGGTGGCAGGTTCGAGCTGAATTCCCTTTATGTAGCCGGCGCAGGACGGAGTGGAAAGATCGAATGCGCCGCAAGTTGTGGGCTTGTTGCCGACGAAACGAATCGTGACGTTGGCTTCCGGTTTGGTCGTGCCGATGGGGCAGGCGGCTGAACCGATCAGCAGGCTTCCGCCTTTCACGTCGATTCCGGTAGTGGTCAGATTAACCCCTCCGTCGGACGCGATTTGATCGGTGATAGCGAGCGTACCGCCGGTGTTGATCGTGATCTGGCCGAGCGCCAGCTTGGAAGAGTCCTTTTCAACCGCTACGGTGCCTTCGCACGCCTTTTTTGTGGCGCCGGCGCCGATGATTACCTCTTTGGTCTTATCGTCCACGCACGATTTGAGATTCGTGCTTGGCTTCGGATTTTCGCAGGCTTCCGCTACCGGTCCGCCTCGCGTCCGGCGGGCCAAAGTCCCTTCGGCACTTACCGCGAATGGATCGGCGTATGCGATTTGAAGCTTCGCATTCGTGCCACTCTTGCGACTGGGGGCGATTGCCGTGGCGGACGCACTCCGTGTAACTGCTGGGCTGCTCGATCCGATACCGTCGCCGGTGGCGAACAGCAGCGCGAGTATCGCCGTCATCACCAGGAACGGCAGCCGAATCACCCGCCCCGCATCGCTATGTTCCACAATTCGCCTTATGCCAGAGAAATGAGACAACATCGTAAATTATATCCTCACCGATTTTCTCAGCCGGTTGGAGAACATCAGGCTTCTCTTGGATTTCGCCTAATCTGCAAACCTATTCGAAGCAGCACCAGATCGGGGATTTTTCTCTCAAGCGCAAAATGGCTTCTCTTCTACAGGACTCCCGGAAGCGGGAAATACTTTATTCCGCTGCCGTTGGTGCATGCGAACGGAGTCGAGGTGCCAGCGCACGAACCATGCTTCAGCGGCTTGCTTATCTCGTCCGGATGGTTTTTCAGCGTGTCGAGATCGATCTGCACCAGAAAGCTTGCGTCCACGTTCAGGACGTAACCAAGGTTGTGGCAACTGTCGATGACTACGGCGTAGGGAAACGTCGCCGCGGTGAACTGCGCGCCTTCGGGATCGTTGGGGATGCTGCCGAAAACAGAATGAATATCCGTGGGGCTCAGTTGCGCAACCGGTTGCGAGGGCAACGTCAACAGCGCAATCTGCTCGCCGCTGTCGGCGGTCAAAAGCGCCTCGTGAGTCGCCGGATTGATCGCCACCCCGGGCATGTTCTCGCTAGTCCCGGTATTCTGATTGACCGAATTGGGCAGCGTGCCCGCCTCGTCGAGCATGCATCCAGAGCCCGAGGTGTAGGTGGCGCCATTGAGATTGAGCACCGTAGCTTGCGGCGAGAGAAAGTTGCCGGCGATCCAGAGATGGGTCGTTGGATCGACCGCGATACCGTCGGGGTCGCTATTGAGATTGATCATATTCTGATCGCTGAATTGGCAGCTCGCGCTGGCGGTCAGATCGGGAGCGTAGAGGCTCGGCGTAATCGGATCTGACGATCCCAGGGGCACTCCCGCGGCGCCGTCGAGGGCGAAACTGTTAAGCGGGTTGTCCAGATTGAGCAGCGGGCCGAAGGTCTGGCTCACCAGATCGAACACCGCGACTCCCGTGCAATTGCCGATGCAGGTTGACGCGACATTGCTCATCGAAACCAGTGCGGTATTGCTGCTCGCATCGTAAACCACGCCGTCCAGAACGCTCGGGCGGCTGTTTGTGGGAAAGGATACGTTGGTGATCGAGTTGTCGCTCTCACTGATAATCTGCAGGACGCCAGTGCTGATCTCGGGATCGCTCAGGACCAGAATTTGGCCGGCGCCCATATCCGCGGCGGCGGCGTGCGGCCGCGCCGTCAATCCGAGATCAATTGTGGCAGTGCGCGGATCCTTGTCATCGGGATTCACGCTCAAATCCAGCACCCCAACCTCGCCCGTCAGATTGTTGCTGAGAAACGGCAGCGGCACATAGGCGAGATTGGTCTCGCAATCCACCGCAAAGACGCTGGAATTCGTGGCCGCCGAGGGCGACGCAACAGGAGTCGGCGTCGGCCGGAAGGAGGAACCGCCGCTGCCGCCGCATCCTGCCAGCGCGAGCATAAAAACACCCGCGAGCAAGCCCCCGAGAAGCTTGCCTGGAAATCCACCGAGATATGTCCTGCTCACGTTTCCTCCCTTCGGCTCCACAGCAAGCCGTGAGTATTTTCCTGAGTACTCACGAAAGCCTGCATCTAAGGGCTTCCTTCGCGGTCAGACGATCCGCGAAGGCTATGGTAAATCCAGACGGATGGATCCCCCCATCCGATTACCCGTCGCATGCGCCAACCGGAGCGCTTACGTGGGCCCAGGATTAGAATGCGGTGCGCCCAAGTACGGGAATTCCTTTAGCACATCATTATGCGGCTTCAAACCGTCGGGCGGTATCTCACCCTTGGAGAGGAAGGCGAGGCGATGATCGATGACATCGTCGGTAAAAACGCGGCCGTTGGGATACTTCGCGGGCTTCGATGGATTGTAGCTCAGCATGTCGGGCAGGAGGCCGTCGGCGTCGATCGCGGCGATTGCTTCTTCCCGGGTGTAATTGCCGGTATGCCCCATCAAGTGGACGAACTGATCGAGCCAGCGCTTGCGATCGTCAATTGGCTCGCTGCCGTTGTATTCCTCTTTGGTCTCGTCGGTGTTGAAGAAGCTGCTGACCGACGGGTGGCCGGCGCGATCGACATGACGGAGCTTGCCGTCGCGGCGCACGCTGCATCGTCCCCAGATGCGGATCGCGGGCTTGGCGCCGAGTTCAATTGTCGGCAGCTCGAGCACCGTCGAGAATACATTGCTCAGCGCATTCGAATCCTTGCCGGTCCATGGAGTCTTGCCGCCCAGGTGAGGTGAAGTGAAGTTTCTGCCGCCCTTGGTATCGAAAAGGTTCTTGATTCCGTCGTAGTCGAAAAAGAAAGCGTCGCTGCGAACCCCGGCGAAGAACGTATAGGCGCCGGACTTGACGATGTTGGGTTTGGCGCCGAAGGAGACCTCGGCGTCGGCGATGACCTTCGTCCCGACGGCTTCGACCGCGCGGGCATCCGCGCCTTTTGCCATGAAGACATTTGCGGTCTGCTTACCGTTGCGCAACGGGGCGAAGACGTAACTGATCGCGAGGTCGTTCAAACAATCTCCGTCGTTGTCGATGTTGAGGCGGTAGATCGCCTCGGGATGGAATTCCGGCGCCTCGGCAAACGGATTTACATTGAGGATGAGCACGGTCCGCGCCGGGTCCGCCGGCGCCTGAAACGCGTAGAGGTCGCAAAGATCGAGTCGTTGGTCGCCGAGCGGAGGACCGAGCTTCAGGCCGGTGAAATGATTCGACATGGTTGGCTCCTTCCTGATGTCCGGTTGTCTTACAAACCGGGGCCCGGCAGGCATTGAACAGAAGCGTTCGCCAGGCAGGTAAAAGTGGACCCCGCCGGTCAACTATTAACCCGCAGGTCCATTTTTTCAAGCCCAATCGACAAAGCGGATATTTCTACTAATTGACATATCCGCGCGCAAGCGCGGCGCCCGTGCGGCTACTGCCGCTCGTTCGTGAAATCGGCGTGCCACGTCATCTGGCTCCACGGGCGTCCGTTCCATTGCGCGTACACGCTCGCTTCGACGCGCATCACGTCGCCGTCAATTCGGCAGCTCATGTTGGTCAACTCATCGACCGATCCTTTGGCGGGAAACATCCCGAACAGGCTTCCCGTCGGTTCGTCGAAATGCAGCAGCGCGCGCATCTGCGCCGCCGTGCGTCCGTCGGTCGAGATCACTTTCATGATCCCTCTGACGTTGGTCAGCGAGCGATGATATCCCGCAAGGCCGGTCTCGCTCAGCGTGAGCTTGAACGGGCCGCCCGCGGATTGCTCGTAGCAGATGCGATAGGTCTTCGGAATCCACTTCGAGACTCGCGGCCCGCCCAGCATCCGGAGCGAGTCCAGGCGCGGCACGACTCCGCGCCAGCATCCGCGAAACTGCCGCGGCAGCGGGATTTCGAGCGTGCTCGCACCCGGCGGCTGGCGCTGTTGCGGGATGATATCGGAAGGTCCGGCAGGCGGCGGAGATTGCGGCTGCATCGACGGGATAGTCTCAGTCGCCGAATTGTT
>Ga0307372_10004738_pt1 | contig 20791 bp, 20 predicted proteins | sample OX1MG_FD_202533 | JGI IMG/M metagenome (GOLD analysis project Ga0307372, IMG submission 202533) | Soil microbial communities from Risofladan, Vaasa, Finland - OX-1 | ecosystem: Environmental > Terrestrial > Soil > Coastal area > Acid sulfate soil | place: Finland: Risofladan, Vaasa | collected...
GGGGAGGCTTCGGTGGGGGAGGCTTCGGTGGGGGAGGCTTCGGTGGGGGAGGCTTCGGTGGGGGAGGCTTCGGTGCGGGGCGGGGCGGGGGCTTCGGCCGGGGCGGGGGGCTGCTCAATGCCAGCCAGCCCCCGGCGGCGGTGACCAAGGCCCTGCAGACCGGCGCGACGCGCTACAGGTGGGTGGCCGCCGCCGTCGGTTCCAACTCAGCCTCGGGCTACCAGCTGGCCAGCGGGGATCCGGTCATGGCCATCGGGGGCTTCAACGGGACCGACCCGGCCCCGACCCTGGCCCAGTTCAAGACCTGGGTGGCGGAGGGCGACATCCATTACTTCATCGCCGGCGGGGGCTTGGGCGCCGGGCAGAACCAGGCCCGCGACTACGCCAGTCAGATCGCCAGTTGGGTGGAGACCAACTTCAGCTCCCAGACCATCGGGGGCGTGACCCTGTACAACCTGACCGTCAACCGGTAGCTCCCGACTCCGGGAGGGCCGGGAGCGCCCGGGGCCGGCGGGCCGATAGGTGGAGTTCAGCCACCACCCCGAAAATCTTGCCACTTTGTGCAGTCCGCAGCTGCGGATTCCCTGGAGCCGGCGCAGCCCCGAATCGAGAGCGCGGGGGGCGGCGGCGGCTGCCGCCCGGGGTCAGGCTTCGGACAGCATCCGGGTGGAGAGATCGACCGTCACCGGGCCGTCGACGCCGGCGATGTCGATGAGCAGTTCGACCTGGCGCAGCTCCGGGGCTCGGAAGCGCAGGCCCGAGTAACGCCCCACCAACAGGGCCACCGATGGACTGCCCAACGGCCAGGCGGCCAGTTCCAGGCCCCCGAGGGCAGCCCGCATCCGCCAGGAGGTCGGCATCCAACCGGCCGCGGCCAGACGCCGAGGCTTCTCCAGCGGCAGCCAGGGCAGGCGCTCGGAGGTGATCCGGGGGGCGCCCTGGCTCATGTCGAGCACCCGGGTCCCGCCCCGGTAGTCACCGCACACAGCCAGGCACCATGCCGCCCGGATGGCCCGGGGAACCCCGGCCACCAGCGTGGCCAGGCGGTCACCCGGATGAGCGGACAGTTCAGCGGCCAACTCCAGAAGGGCGATGGAGGAGGGCTGTTCCTCCACGGTGCGGACGGACTCCACCACCACGCCGGGCACGGCTTCCATCTCCCGGGCCAGGGCGATCGGATCCATGGTGGGGGTGGTGAGGGTGAACTCATCGACCACCACCCCGGAGATACGCTCGATGATCTCCACCGTGGCGATGTCAGCACTGGCCGTCGCCAGCGCCTGGGTGACCTGGGCCAGCATCCCGGGCCGGTCGGGCATCGACAGTCGCATGGCCAGTAGCACGGGTCGCCCCCTCTTTGGATGGTGGTCATTTCAGAGAACCAGTGGCGCGTTTCGGGCGTGGGTCGGATCGGTTAACGCTGTGTTTCCGGCTTCCCCGGACCGCCCATTGGGTACAGGTCGGGCGTGAATCCGATCGAGCGAGTGGCCCGACGGGTCGACTCCTTTCAGCAGGGGCACACCCCGGTGGCGTTTCTCTTTGCCGTGACCAAGAAGTTCGGTGACGACAATGCCGGGACGCTGGTGTCCAATTTGGCCTATTCCGCCTTCGGGGCCGTGTTCCCATTGCTGCTGCTGCTGGTCACCATCCTCGGCCTTGTCCTGTCCCACTACCCGGGGCTTCACCGCTCCCTGGTCAACTCGACTCTGTCCCAGTTCCCCGTCATCGGAAGCCAGTTGAGCCACATCCACTCTCTCCAGCGGGGATCAGCCGTCGCTCTGGTCGTCAGCATCGTCATGCTGGCCTGGGGTACGACGGGCGTGGCTCAAGCCGGGCTGTTCACCATGGCTCAAGTGTGGAACCTGCCCGGTCCGGAACGGCCCAACTTCGCGACCCGGATGGCCCGCAGCTTTGGCTTCCTCGGCGTGCTCGGACTGGGCCTCATCGTCACCACCGTGGCCGCCAGCTTCGGCACCTACGGGCGCCACAACGTCGTCCTCGGCTGGGTTGGGGAGCTGGTGGCGGTGCTGGTCAATGTGGGCCAGTACTTCCTGGCCTTCCGGATCCTCACGCCGAAGGGGGTGGAGACCCGTCAGCTCTGGCCCGGGGCGGTGATCGGAGGCATCGGCTGGACCATCCTGCAGGCGGCCGGCGGCTACCTGATCGGACATGACCTGCGAAATGACAGCGCCGTGTATGGCGTCTTCGGCTTCGCTCTCGGCCTGCTGGCCTGGATCTACATCGGGGTCGAGCTCTCCGTCTACGCCGCCGAGGTCAATACCGTGCTGGCCCGCCGGCTGTGGCCGCGGGGCATGGTGCAACCCCCGCTCACCGAGGCCGACCAGCGGTCCATGGCCCTGCAGGCGACCCAGAACCAGCGCCGGCCCGAGCAGCACGTGGCGGTGGCCTTCTCCGAGGAGCCCATGACCCAGGACGACTACGCCCGCAGCACCAAGGAGTGAGCCCGGCGGGGCCGGGCCGACGCAGCCGCGCTCAGGTGCGCCGACGCCCCGGAGGGGTCAGATGCGTTCCAGTTCCCCGCCATCGAAGATCGGCGTCATAGCCAGGCGCTCCACGTCGGCCGCCAGCGCATCGGCGGCGGGGGCGGTGACCGGCTGGGACGCCGCCTCCAGCGTAGGACGCAGAAGGTGCAGATCGCTCGAGGTGTTGAGGAAGACCCGAGGCTCGGAGAGCACGAAGTGCACGGCCCGCTCGACGGCGCCGTCGTTGTCCGGCACCGGCTCGTACCAGCTGTAGCGGGGGCCATCGAAGCCGTCCGGCCAGCGCCGGCGGGCCACGGACTTGATGGTCTGGGCAGCCACCCCGCGGTCGGCGCAGAGATCCAGCAGCGCCTCCACGTCGGCGCGGTAGGCCGGTTCGGCCAGGAGAACGTGGTTGTAGGGGAAGAGCACCGAGTCGAAGTCGAAGCGGGCCAGGCTGCGCCGGTGCATCCCCGGGATACGCAGGCCGTGTCCGGTCACCCCGATGAAACGGACCAGGCCCTCCTCCCGGGCCGCCACCATGGCCTCCACCGCGCCCCCCGGACCATGGGCCGTCTCCCATTCGTCCTCCTCCACCAGGTTGTGGAGCTGGATGAGATCGACGTGGTCGGTGCCGAGGCGTTCCAGGGACAGCTCCAGCTCGGCCCGGGCCCCGGGCCCGCTGCGTTCACCGGTCTTGGTGGCCAGGAAGAAGTCCCGGCGGTGGCGGGCCAGCCAGGGGGCCAGGCGCAGTTCGGACTCCCCGTAGGAGGCGGCCGTGTCGAGGTGGTTGACGCCGAATTCCAAGAGCACGGGCAGGACCTCGTCTGCCTTCTCCTGTCGAACCCGGCCCAGGGCGGCCGCCCCGAAGATCACCCGGCTGCTGGCATGTCCCGTCCGCCCGAACTCCATCGTCGCAATGGCCATGGTGACGAAGCTACGTCCCCGGCCTCAGCCCCGTTGGAGGAAGGCCACCGCCTCCACGTGCTCGGTCATGGGAAACAGGTCGAACGCTCGCAGGGAGGCCAGTTCCCAGCCGGCCTCGAGGAAGACCCGCAGGTCCCGGCCCAGTGCGGCCGGGTCACAGGCGACGTAGGCCACGGCCCGGGCCGAGGAGGCGGCCAGGGCGGCGCTGACCTCCAGGCCCGCCCCGGCCCGGGGCGGATCCAGGACAATGAGATCGACCGGGCCGGTCAGGTCCGATACGCCGGCACCCACCCGGGCGGCCACCACCTCGGCCTGAGCCAGGCCGGCCAGGTTTGTTTCGGCGTCGGCGGCCGCCGGCCGGCTGCCCTCGACCAGAACCACCCGGCCGCTTTCTCCCACCGCCTCAGCCAGGAAGGCGGCAAAGATGCCCGCCCCTCCATACAGGTCGGCCACCTCGTCCCCCGGCCGCGGACCCAGCCCTTCGAGCAGAGCGCCGACCAGCACCTCCGGGGCGGCGGGGTGCACCTGCCAGAAGGCTCCCGGGCCGGCCCGAAAGGTCCGGCCCCGCACTACCCGCTCAGAGGGTCCGGGCACCTCCACCGACTCGACCCCCGGCCACCGCCTGGAGGTCACCCCCTCGGCCTGGACCTCGGGGGCGGCGATGAGACAGCCCTCGACCGGCTGAACCTGGTGGGAGCGGTGGCGGCGGAAGCCGGCCCGGCCCGTCCGATCGATGCTGTAGCGGACACGGGTCCGCCACCCGAGTCCGTCCGGCGCCCCCGGAACCTCCTCCACCGTCACGTCCACGTCCAGCCCGGCGAGCCTCCGCAGCTGTTCGGACAGGAGGTCGGCCTTGAGCCGGCGCTGGCGGGGAAGGCCGACGTGCTGCCAGTCGCAGCCCCCGCACAGCCCGGGACCGGCATAGGGGCATGGCGGCACGACCCGGTCCGGGGAGGCCTCGATGATCTCCACAGCGTCGGCCCGCAGGAACGAACGGGTGGCCGAGGTGACCCGGGCCATTACGACTTCCCCGGGGATGGCGTGACGGACGAAAACGACCTGTCCCTCCCCGGTCCGGGCCACGCAACCGCCCCCGGCGGCCACCGCCCCGACCCGTAGGCGCAGAAGATCGGCGGCGGAGCCGGAGTCAGCGCCGGTCAGGCGAAACCCGCCACCGGATGCGGGGTGTAGGGCTCCTCCAGCCGCTTGATCTCCTCTTCATCCAGGCGGAGATCCACCGCAGCAATGGCGTCGTCCAGGTGGGCGGCCTTGGTGGCGCCCACGATGGGGGCGCTGACGGAGCGCTTGGAAAGCATCCAGGCCAGGGCCACCTGGGCCCGGGAGACGCCTCGGGCCTGGGCCACTTCCCCCACCCGTTCCACGATGACCTTGTCATCGTCCTTGTAGAGCATGCGGCCGAAGGCGTCGGTCTCGCTCCGGGCCGTGGAGGCGTCCCACTCCCGGGTCAGGCGACCCCGGGCCAGAGGGCTCCAGGGGATGACCCCGATGCCCTGGTCCCGGCACAGCGGCATCATCTCCCGCTCCTCCTCCCGGTAGAGGAGGTTGTAGTGGTTCTGCATGGTCACGAACCGGGTCCAGCCGTGCCGGTCGGCCAGGTATAGGGCCTTGGAGAACTGCCAGGCCCACATGGAGGAGGCCCCGATGTAGCGGGCCTTGCCCGCCCTGACCACGTCGTGGAGGGCCTCGAGGGTCTCCTCGATGGGGACGGTGCGGTCCCAGCGGTGGATCTGGTAGAGGTCGACGTAGTCGGTGCCCAGGCGGCGCAGGCTGTTGTCTATCTCGGCCATGATGGCCTTGCGGGACAGGCCCTGACCGTTGGGCCCGGCGTGCATCCGCCCGTTGACCTTGGTGGCCAGGACGATCTCGTCCCGCTTGGCGAGGTCGGCCAGGGCCCGGCCGACTATCTCCTCGCTGGTGCCGTCCGAGTAGACGTTGGCGGTGTCGAAGAAGTTGATCCCGGCCTCCACGGCCCGCTGGATGAATGGCCGGGAGGCCTCCTCGTCCAGGGTCCATTCATGGTTGCCCCGGCCGGCCAGCCCGTAGCTCATGCATCCCAAACAGATCCGGGATACGTCCAGACCGGTGTTTCCGAGCTTGGTGTACTGCAAGAGCGGCCTCCTTCGGGGCGAGGGGAAGGTGCGTCCCGACTATTGCACGACCGGACACTCAGCCGGCGCGGATCCGCCGCCCGGTGATCTCCTCGGGTGTTATCCGGATATAGGAGGGGCGGTCCCCGGCCGCCCAGGGCTTCAGGCCCAGGGCCTGCAGTAAGCCCAATTCGGCCGGGTCGGCCACCAGGCGTGACTTTCCGCTAACGAGAACGCTCCAACCTTCCCGGAGGGCGTCATCGATGTGGTCCACCTCGAAGGACACCCTCTGCTGGGCAGCGCGGGCGGCCAGTTGGGTTGACGGCGCGGTCCGGAAGACGATGTCTCCTTCGAACATCTGGAAGTTGACCGGGATCGCCACCGGGCCCCGCGGCTCGAGGTAGACGAAACGGCCCACGCCGCCGGTCCCCAGCAGTGCAAGTGACTCGGACACATCCAGATCGGTCAGCCTGGCCCCGAGGGCGGGGTCACCCTGCCCGGGCGGCTCCAACACGCCGTCCCCGAGCAACAGCTCCGACGTCGTATGCAGAGCGACGGCCAGACGCAGGACGGTGGCCCGGGAGGGGTCGGGCCCCGGGCTGGACTCGAGATAGTCCAGATACCCGGTGTCCATGGCCGCGCCCGCCGCCGCCTGCTCCTGGGACAACCCCAACTGCGCCCGTCGTTCGACCAGACGACGGCCGAAGTCGGAACGGGGTTCGCGCTCAAGTAAAGATGATGTGTCCACCGGCAGCTTTCTCATAGAACTCTCCGACCGTGATGATGTCCTGAATCTGATCAATGAAGTCGTCCCGGGTGAATCCGAAGAGGTCGACCGACGCCTTGCAGGCGTACATCCCTGCCCCTGTGTCGGCGATCATCTCCACGAACTCGGGGATGGGCGGAATATCGAAGTCCTCCATCTTCCTCTCCAGCATCCGGGTGGCGATGGCCGACATCCCGGGCAGGCCGCCCACCAGGGTGGCCATGTGCATGCCCGGATTACCGACGGTGGCCACCTTGATGTGCTCGAAGCGCTTCTTGTGGATGGCGTCGAGTCCAAAGAAGGTGAAGAAGAGGTTGGCTTCGATGCCCTCGGCCCGGGCTCCATTGGTCATGATCAAGCCTGGGTAGATTCCCTCCAGGGAGCCCTTGGAGATGATGATGGAGACCTTCGTGATCGGATCAGCCATGGCTGATAACTCCATTCTCGATACTGCCGCTCAAATGCAGCCCCGCGGCTTGGGGATCCCGGCGATCTTGGCCGCCACTTTGGCCGGGCCCCTCGGGAAGAGCTGATAGAGCTCCTTGATGGGAACTCCCGAGGTCTTGCCCAACACCCGAACGGTTGGGCCAGTGCCCTTGGAGAAGTACTCAGAGCGCATGAACCGGATGACCTGCCAATGCCGGTCGGTGAGCTCCGGGATGCCTTCCTGCTGGGCGATCTTGGGAGCCATCTCCTCGGTCCACTGCTCGGGATGCGTGAAGAATCCCTCCCCATCGAGAGCCGCATCCGTGTCGACATAGGTCTGGGTAGGCATATCGGATCTCCTTATCCTGATTCGGCGACTGGGGAATCGAGGCGTTTTCCGGCTATGGGCATGGCACTGTTGAGCAGAGGGATGTCGCGCCCAGGCAAGAGGAAGTGCCAATAGATCGATTGAAAGGCGAGCTTGCCCAGATGGTTGAGCCGGGACTCCTTGAGCAGAGGCAATCCAAGCCGCCCTGGGAAGTGACCCGGCACCGGCTCGACGTCGTAGTTGAAGTCGATGAGCAGGGCCTTGCCGAAACCGCTCTCGATGAAGCAGTTGGTATGGCCGTCGAAGCTGGCGTCCAGCACGTCATCGGCCAGGAACCGTTCGATGTTGTGAACGAGGACATCACCTTGGAAGTGAGCCACCGATCCAGCCTTCGAGGCCCGAAGGTCGGAGGCGTCGCCGATGACGAAAATGTTGGGCCGAGCCTTGGACTGCAGGGTGGCCTCGTCGGTGGGAACGAAGCCGAGCTCGTCACCCAGGCCCTGGGACCGACCTACGTAGGAGGCGCCCCCATGGAGTGGCACCACCACGGCCAGGTCGAAATCGACCACCCGCTCGTCGTAGGAGACCAGCCTGCCGGCCTCCCCCTCGACTTGACCGGTATTGAACTCAGTGACCACCTCGATGCCCTTTCCGGCCAGCAGCCCGGAGAGCTCGCGGTTGCACATGGCCTTGGTGAAGGCACCGTCGAGCGGGGTGACGTAGGTGATCTGAACCTTGTCCCTTATGCCGCGCTTGTGGAAGTACCAGTCGGCCAGGAAGCTGAACTCAAGCGGGGCGACGGGGCACTTGATCGGTAGGTCGACCATGTTCACGACCAGGCGGCCGCCTTCGAAGCGGGCCAAGGCGGTGGCGAGAGCCGACGCTCCTTCCAAGCTGTAGAACGTGTGCACCTTCTCTCCCCAGCCGGGCCCGGTCAGTCCCTCCGTCTCACTGAGGAGAAGATCCGCTCCGGTGGCAGCCACCAGCACGTCGTACCCGAGCGCCGACCCGTCGACCAGGAAGACCGTGTCGGAGTCGAGGTCGACGCGGTCGATCTCCGACTGGTGGAACGCCACGCCGGCGTGGAGCTGGCGGCGGCGGGGACGAATGAGATCCCCCGGCCGGGCCAAACCGAAGGGGACGAAGAGCAGCCCGGGCTGGTAGAGGTGACTGTTGTTCCCGTCCACCACCGTGATCGCGAGCTCCTCGCCGGAGAAGCTGCGCCGTAGACGATTGGCCGCCAGGGTTCCCCCCGTGCCACCTCCAAGGATCACAACCCGCTTCACGTCTGTGCCCTGCCAGCCATGGGTTGATCCTGACCCTTCTCAGTCCCCAGGCCTAGGGTCAAAGGTCCTCGGCTTCGGATCCTTTGGGGCTGCGCACGGGATGAGCACCGTCGCTGTTGAACATGTCCTTAGTTAGTCAATGACCATTCCTCGTCTGCGGGCAGAGGCGAAGGTCACTGGTTCAAAGAGCCCTCGAGGAGTCTTTCGGCCCTTCTGTGAGCCGGGACGGACGGGCACGATGGATACGGACAAGCGCCCAGCCAGGACGATTGAGAAGAGGGGCTGGCTCAGTGGAACGGGATGTTGTTGTACAAGATCAGCATTTGGCATGGCACGAAACCGACAGGCGGCCTGACCAGGAGATCCCGTCGGGCTCGATTGTGGTCGGCGTAGACGGTTCGGATGGGTCAGTGTCGGCCCTCACCTGGGCTCTCCGCGAAGCCGGCCGCCGGCGGTGCGAAGTTGACGCCGTCCTGGCGTGGGCAGATGCCTACTCCCTGGTCACACCGACGCCGCTCTCGGCTCTGTCCAAGGCACAGAGGACCAGGCTGCGCCGTCGGGTGGAGACATCGCTGCACAGGGCCGAGCAACAGCAGTCCGGAGGACCCATGGTCACAGCGCGGACCCATGTCTTCTCGGGCCGTCCGGCCGAAATGCTGTCCCACCTCTCGGGACGAGCTGCACTCGTAGTGGTGGGGTCCCACGGGTACGGAAGCCTCAAAGCCACCGTTCTCGGGTCTGTCAGTCGTGAGTGTGTGCAGGGAGCCACCGGTCCGGTAGTTGTGGTCAGAGGCTCCGATCGGCCCCTTACTGCCGGGCACGGGCGCATCCTGGTCGGGGTGGACGGCTCCGATTTCGGCCAGGCAGCTCTGCTGTGGGCCATCGATGAGGCTCGGGCCACGGGCGACGACCTCGAGGTGGTCCACGTGTGGGGACCCCCAGGGCCCGGAGTGATGCCGCCGGGGGCTGAATCGGAGTTGGAGAAGGCCGCCACCTCCACGCTGTCGGAAGCCAGCCGTACGCTGCACCGCAGCGGGTGCTCGTTCACAGCAAACCTCGAGTACGGCTCCGCCGGTCCTGTGCTGAGCGCCCGGTCCAGGACCGTGGACTTGGTGGCGGTGGGATCCAGGGGCCGGGGCGGCCTCTCCGGACTCCTGCTCGGGTCGGTCTCCCAACAGTGCCTCACCCACTCGGACTGTCCGGTAGCCATCGTTCGCGTTTGAGCGGACGGCGCCTGTTGGCTCCGCGCCGGCCCAAGTTGCCCGTCAGTAGGGCCGTTGGTCACAATTCATCACGGGACGCGGACGTCGCGGTGGGCCTCGGCGCTCCGCCGGTCCTCCTCAGACAGCTCCTCGTCCCTGACCGGTGTGACCATGGACCAATGCCGGCCGACCGGGCAGCGCTGGAAGCGGGAGCGGCCCAGGCGAACCGCCTTGAAAGAAGCTCCGGGTACCCAGATTGTCGTGAACAGATGCCCGTTTCGGCAGCGGACTATCTGGTTTCCCCCCATCCCCGAGTAGCCCCGCCTACGGCCCGTCACCGTCACCACGGCAAGAACTACAACCACAACGCCCACAATCAGTCCGGCAGTCATGAGATTAAGGGTAAGGGTCGGGCAGCACCGGAGATAGAGACCTTCGGCCCTTCGTTCGCGCCCTGATCACTCCGACCGTCAGCCGTGGCTCGTCCTCACGGACCCAGGCGGTGGGGGGGTCGGGGCTACCGCTCTGACAGACGCCAGATTCAACGCGTCGCTACCGGCCCGACGGGCTCCGGCGCTTCTTACCGCCGGACCTCGCCCTACCGCCGGGACTTCGTCCGCTCGATGGCCTGGTCGGCATCTCCCATGACATGCATGAGGTCAACGACCACCCGGCGCATGTCGCTCAGAACCGCTTCGGCATCGTGCACCGCCGACTGGAGGCGGTGGCGAGCTGCCAGCCAGGCGTTCTCGGCCGCCTCCAAGCGCTCGGACAGAGCCTCTCGGGCCTCCATGGCCGCCAGGTCGGCCTGGACGGTCAACTCGTCCAGATCGCCCTTGAGCAGCTGACCCGGAGATGGAGCCTGCCGTGGCTTCACCAGCCGCTTCCGGGAATGGCGCGTCTGTGCTATCGGGGTGGGGGACTTGGGCATTTGTTTTTCCTCCTGGTTGGGTGGGACCAGAGTTCGCTAGCGAGCAGAGCCGCGGATCAGTGATGGGTGAAGTGCTGGATGTGGGCGTCGGGCCCGGGGAAGACAAGGCCGACTGCCCTTGATGATCAGCCGATCTCCTTTGACTGCCTTCATTGTCTTCTCCTTTCTCCCTCTCGGGAGGACTCAGGCCGTAGGGCCGAGGGGCGGCACCTGCACGCCGGCCCGGCCGATCTCATCGCGCCACAGGACTTCGACCACTCCTTCCAAGGCCGCCACCTCCCGCTCGATCTCATAGGCCCGGCGTCGACCCCCCCGGCTGCCCGTCAGGCTGACCACACCCTGGTCGACATCCACGTGAATCTGCCCCGCCTCGACCAGGCGGTCCAGGCACTGCTCGACCCGGGCCCGAAGATGGACATCGGGCTGATCCAGACGGGAGAGGATGGCCCGCCGGGACAGCAGGCCCACCACGGCTCCCTCACTCACAACCGGCAGGACCCGCAAACCGTGGCCGGCCAGCACCCGAGCGGCTTCGAGTTCGTCGGCATCGGGACTGGTAGAGATCAACGGTGACGACATGATCTGCCCGGCCTGCAGTCCCAGGTGGCGGACAGCCACCCAGGCCAGGCTGTCGTTGTTGTCCCAACGCAGGGCCATGTCCCCCGCCGGTAGTCCGCTGAAGGCCTGTCTGACCAATAGGTCCGCCTCGGTGACGATCCCCACCGGTCTGCCGGTCACGTCGTCCACCACGATGACGGCGGGGACCTGATGCCGCAACAGGACCACCGCCAGGTCCTTGAAGGAAGCCGAGGCGCCGAGGCAGACGACCTCTCGGTCCATGAGGTCGCTCACCAACGGTCCCGAGGGAGCGCGGCGCCGGTAATCGTTGGAGACTGTCACCGCACCACCGTCACTGAACACTCGGCGTGGGAGACGCAGTACATGCGGCCCAGCGAAGGGCACTGAGGGACGCCGGAGAGCCGTCTACCCCGACCACGATGTGTACGGTTGCCTCGCCCATCTCGCCTCCCGATCAAGCTCCTGCTATGACCATAAGGACGGGGTCGGGCTGGCAACAGGGCCGAAGGTCAGCTTGGAGAACGGACCCAAGGCGGGTCGCGGCGCAGCGTGCGAGACAGTCGGAGCGGCAGGAAGCGACCGAGCTGAATGGGCAAGCTGGCCAGCGCCCGCTCGGTTAGGCGCTCCAGTGCGATCTGTCCCGAGGCGCGGTCCTCAAAAGGGTGGAAAGCGACATTGCCCACCACCACCACCCCCACCCGTGGATCCAGGCGTCCCAGGGCCGCCGCCACCCTCGGACCGGCGACGGGAAGGTTGTCCGTCCTCACCACACAGGCCAACTCGAAGGAGGGCGCATCCGGGCCGTCCGCTTCGGGTTCCAGCAGTTCGACGCTGCAGGTCTCGAACCCGGCCGTCTCCAGCACCCCCATGACCCGGTGCTCAGCCCACAGGCGGTTTCCCACCACCAGGATTCGTGCCAACCGGCCCGATCGCTGATCAGAATCGTTGGGGCCCGGGGCCGTCGCGGCCCCACTCAGCGTCTCCACCACAACGGTCAGCCTGCACGAAACCCCAGGTCCGGGCTAGGGCCGAAAGACCCCAGTCCGCGGCTCAGCGCATCCGGCGGACCTCCAGCTCGGGATGGGCGGGGACCGGGGCCACCCTCACCTTCACGTCGACGGCCACCACCCCCTCGACAGCGGCGGTGAGCGGATTGATGTCGAGTTCCGCCACCTCGGGCAGATCGACGGCCAGCTGGCTCACCCTCAGCACCGCCGCGATGACGGCGTCGACGTCGACGGCGGGCTGGCCCCGGTAGCCGGCCAGAAGCCGGTGGACCCGACTCTGGAGCACCGCTTCGAAGGCATCCGTGCCGGTCAGGGGAGCGCTGAGCAGGCGACGATCGTCGCTGAGCTCGGCCAGAGTTCCTCCGGGGCCGAACAGGACCAACGGTCCGAAGGCCGGATCCTGGACAGCTCCCACGATCGTCTCAATCCCTTCGGCCGGAGCCATCGCCTGCACCAGGCCACCACCCATCCCGGGCCCGAGGCGGTCTTCCATCTCCCTGTAGGCGGCTTCCAGGCCGGCGGTGTCCCTCAGGCCGACCACTACGGCCCTGTGCTCCGTCTTGTGGACGATGGCGGGCGAGGCCGCTTTGAGGGCGACCGGAAAGCCCATTTCGGCCGCAGCCAGCACGGCTTCGGCCGCGCTGTCAACCCGGCGGACGGCCAATGTCTCGATCCCGTAACAGGCCATCAGGTCCGAGGACCCGGCCGCGTCCAGCCAAAGACCGCCGGGCGACTGGGCCAGGCAGTCCATGACGAGCCGACGGGCTCCAACCCGGTCGATGCCATCCAGGGTCGGGACGACCCCAGCGGGTCGCTGCCGCCACCTCCCATAGGCCAGGGCCGCGGCCAGGGCATCGGCCGCCGACTCCGGGTAGGAGAACTGCGGCACGGGACGAGGTGCGGCCCGGAGGGCCTCGATGACCCCAGGGGTGCTCAGAAAGTTGGCCAGAATCGGCTTGTCCGTCCGGGCCGCCGCCCGCGCCACGGCCCGGGCCACGTCATCGGCCCGGGTCACGATCGGGGGGGTGAAGATGGCCAGCACGGCATCCACGTCCGGGTCGGCGGCCAGCACCGAGATGGCCCGCTCGTACTCCTCCGGGCCGGCTGAGGCGACCATGTCGACCGGATTGCCTACCGCGGCGCCGCTGGCCAGGAAGCTGCGCAGCTCGGACTGGGTGGCGTTCGAAAGGGTCGGGATCTCCAGGCCCCGGCCCTCGCAGGCATCGGCGGCCAGGGTGCCCGGCCCCCCACTGTTGCCCACGATGGCGACTCGGGGCCCCGCCGGTGGTGGCTGGGTGGAGAGGTAGGCAGCGGTGTCGAACAGCTGCTCGAGACGGTCGACACGGATCACCCCGGCCGCCCTGAACAAGGCGTCGACAGCGGCGTCCGAACTGGCCATGGCGGCGGTGTGGGACGACGCCGATCGTTGACCGGCCGCGGTCCGGCCTGCCTTCACGGCCAATAGCGGCTTGACCCGGGAGAACCGCTCGGCAATCCGCCGGAAGGCGCGGGCGTTTCCGATCGACTCCAGGTAGAGCAGCCCGACCTGAGTGGCCGGATCCTGTTCCCAGTAGCGCAGGAGGTCGTTTCCGCTCACGTCGGCCTTGTTGCCCATGGACACGAAGGTCGACAGGCCCAGACCTCTCACCGCACACTCCTCCAGGATGGAGATCCCGAGGCCCCCTGACTGGGAGCAGAAGCCGACCCCGCCCGGCACCGGCGGCGTGCGGGCGAAGGTGGCGTTCATGGAGATGGCCGCATCGGTGTTAATGACACCCATGCAGTTGGGCCCGATCATCCTCATTCCCCAGGCATGGGCGAGGGCAACCAGCTCCTGCTGGGAGGCGGCTCCCTCGGCGCCGGTCTCGGCAAACCCGGCGGAGATGACCACCAGGCCACGGACGCCCTTTTGGCCGCAATCGAGAATCACCTCTCCGACCCGTGCTGCCGGCACCGCCACCACGGCCAGCTCCACCGGACCCGGGATGGCCTGCAGGTCGGCGTAGGCACGGATGCCGGCTACTTGGGCGGCGTTGGGATTCACCGGATAGACCGGGCCGGTGAAGCCGTCCCGGAGAAGGGTGGCCAGAATCTCATGACCGATGGTGCCGGGTCTCTGTCCGGCCCCTATGACAGCTATCGAACGAGGCCTGAGCAGCCGCTCCAGGGAGCGCACCACCGCCAGCCGGTCGCGCTCGTCGGCGGCCGCCACCGCCTCAGGAGTCGGCTGCAGATTGAGGGTGATGCGCACGACACCACCCTCGAACTTGGACGTCTCGGCAAAGCCGGCGTGCCGGAAGACGTCACGCATGGCGCGGTTGTCCGCCAGCGTGTCAGCCACAAAGCGGCGCAGCCCCTGAGCTCGGGCGTAGGCGGCCAGATACTCCAGAAGCAGAGTGCCGAGCCCCTTTCCCTGGTAGGGATCATCGACCACAAAGGCGGCCTCGGCCGAGTCGGACCCCGGCACCCGGTCGTAGCGGGCCACCGCCACCAACCGACCAGGACCGGCCACGGCCACGAATGCCATCCGGTCGGTGTAGTCAACCTGGGTGAATCGGACGACCTCCTTGTCCGCCAGGTGGGGGTGGTAGCTGAAGAAGCGGTAGTAGATGGTTGTCGGTGACAGACGGGAGTGGAGTTCGACCAGCCGGTCGGCGTCCTCGGGTCGGATCGGACGCAGATGGAGGGTGCTTCCGTCGCTCAGGACGACGTCGGATTCCCACTGGTCCGGACGCTCCGACACCTCGGAAGAGACGGCGGCGCTCACCAGGCTGGACTCTGGTCCGCCGGCGGCACCGGGTTCACCGACAGACGAGAACCGGACAGGCGGAGGCGTGGACACAGTGGGTGCTGGTCGAACCCAGCAGCATTCCGACGAATCCGCCGCGGCCCCGGCAGCCCACCACCAGTAGGGACGCACCTTCTGACGCCTCGACCAGAACCTGGCCCGGGTGTCCCTCGACCACCTCCAGGTCGATCCGGGCCGCTGGATGCTGCTCCTGTGCCTTGGCCACCTGCTCCTCGGCCATCACCCGGGAGGAGGCGCCGAGGTCCCAAACGCCTTCGCCCACATAGAAACCATAGGAAGCTGGGTACTCCCAGGCGCAGATGGCATGGACGGCCCGACCCGTCTCTTCGGCGTAGGCGGCGGCCCACTCCAGCGCTTGATAGGACCCTTCGGAGCCGTCGATTCCAACCACGATCCGCTGGCTTACGTCTGCAACCATCTCCCGCACCTCCTAGCTAGCACTCACGAACGGGTTCAGCTTGGGCCAATCCGGACTGCCGTCCTAGAGCCTAAAGGCCTATTCGGTCCTACCAGCCAGGCGAGCACCGGGGCCCGGTGACCTTTGGCCCTTCTCCCCCGGGCTCGTCCGGCTGAGGCTGGTAGCGACAGAGAGAAAGGTCGATCCCGTGAGCTTGACCCGAGTGAGCGATCCCAGCATCTGGTGCCACGCCGAACTGGACGAGGACGATCTGCCCGAGCACCTCAACTGGCTCCTGTCCGGCTCTGGCACCGCAGAAGTCGATGCGCAGGCGTCCCTGCACTCTCTGGGGACGGGCGGATCCTCATGCGGTCGCGAGCGACTGACGGAGGCCGTGGAACTGCTGGAGGCCGACCTGTCGGCTTCTCCGGACCACATGCCGTTCAGTGAGCTATCCCAGGCCCTGCTGGAGGTGTGGGATCTGGCCGTCGAACTGGGTCCCGAGGTGGCCAAACCGCTCGAGGACCTGCTCTGCGAGCTATTGAGCCATCACCGCTCGGGCCGTCACCAGATCGCCATCGCCCTGGCGGAGGTGCGCCACCGGCTAGACGACGCCGCCCCGGTACCTCGGTGAGCGAAGCTCCTCCGCCTGACGGGGGCCAGGGCGACTTCCCTGGCGCAGGACCATCCGTCCCGGGAGGGGCTCCCCCTCTACCCGGATGGATGAGCCAGTTACGCTGGGTGGCTGTGGCCATGATCCTGGCCTTGGCCGCTCTCATGGTGGTCCTGAGCGCCCGCACCTCGACCGCGCCGACCACCACGACTCTGAGTTACTCCCAGTTCCTCTCCCGCGTTGCCGATCACAAGATCGCCACCGTGGATCTGGCCTCCGGCGGCTCCGCCACCGGCGCTCTCAAGGGAGGCGACCAGTACGCGACCGTCATCCCTTCGCAGGCCGGATCGGCTCTCCTGAGCGACCTGCAGTCTCATGGCGTCGCCATCCAGGCCACCGCCCCGTCGAGTGGATCGGGATGGACCAGCCTCCTGGGATGGCTTGTTCTCCTGGTCCCCCTCGGCGTCATCTTCTGGTGGTCGTCACGCAGCCTGCGCAAGACCGGAGGCCCCATGAGCGGCCTGGGTGCAGTGGGAAAGGCTCGTGCCCAGGTCATCGACGCCGAGCGTCCGGCCACCAAGTTCGCCGACGTGGCCGGCTACGAGGGGGCCAAGTCGGAGATAGCCGAGGTGGTTGACCTGCTCCGCATTCCGGAGCGCTACCGACAGGCTGGAGCCGTTGCGCCCAAGGGCATCCTGATGGTGGGTCCGCCCGGGACGGGCAAGACCCTCCTGGCCAGGGCGGTGGCCGGAGAGGCCGAGGTCCCCTTCCTTTCGGTGGTCGGTTCGAGTTTCGTGGAGATGTTCGTTGGGGTAGGGGCCTCGAGGGTGCGGGATCTCTTCGCCGAGGCCAGAACCCGGGCCCCGGCCATCATCTTCGTGGACGAGATCGACGCCATCGGTGGGCACCGGTCGGTATCTGGCTACGGAATCAGTAATGACGAACGGGAGCAGACCCTCAACCAGCTGCTGTCCGAACTGGACGGGTTCGACCCGGCGGCCGGCATTGTCGTCCTGGCCGCCACCAACCGGCCCGAGATCCTCGATCCCGCCCTGTTGCGACCGGGGCGCTTCGACCGTCAGGTGGTCATACCGCTTCCGACCCAGACCGAACGCCTGGCCATCCTCAAGGTCCACTGCCTCGATAAGCGACTGGCCCCGGACGTGGAGTTGGAGGTGGTGGCGCGGGCCACTCCCGGCTTCTCCGGTGCGGACCTGGCCAACCTGGCCAACGAGGCCGCCATCAACTCGGTTCGAGCCGGGCGCGAACTGGTGAGCCCGGATGACTTCAGCGCCGCCCGGGACCGCATCCTCATCGGGCGGCGCGATGGCTCGAACGTACTGCTGCCTGACGAGAAGCATGCCGTAGCCGTGCATGAGGCCGGCCATGCCCTGGTGGCCGCGCTGTCCGAACACGCCGACCCGGTCGAGAAGGTCACCATCCTGCCCGCCGGCCAGGCCCTCGGGGTCACCCAGCAGCTTCCGCTGGTCGAGCGGCATCTATTCGGGGAGGACTACCTCCAGGATGCGCTGGCCGTACGCCTGGGCGGCCGGGCCGCCGAGTTGATCGAGTTGGGCCAGGGCTCCACCGGCGCCGCCAACGACCTCACCCAGGCCACCGACCTGGCCCTGCGTATGGTCCGGGAATTCGGCCTCTCCGAGGCCGTGGGTCCGGTCAGCTATCCGGTAGCCGGCTCGGTGTTCCTGGGCCGGGGCGGGGCGGAGCTGACCAGCCGCCCCTTTGCCGAGGCGACCCAGGCGTTGATCGATCAGGAGGTCTCTCGCCTCGTCCGCGAGGCTGAGGCTCGGGCTGTCTCCCTGCTGCAGGCCCATCGCCGCCTTCTCAGGAACCTCGTGCAACTGCTCCTCGAACAGGAGACGGTTGACGGCAGCGCCGTCCGCGCCCTGGTGGAGGGGAACATCGTGCCCGTCCTACGCGCCGGCTGAGCCACCCCACTCGATCGCCCCGGAGGGCCGGCGCCTGGACCCGCCTCCGATTTGGGCGGCGGCCTCAAGGTCGGGTCCGGCTCCAGGGTCGCCCGATTATGCGGGACTGGACGGCGCCGATCAGGCCGACCCGGGCCCACTCCACGATGGCTTCCGGGCTGTGCAAGTGAACGGTCCTCTCCACCTCGGTCAGATCCCGGGCCAGGTCGGCGTCATGGAAAACGTCCCTGACCCACCTGGAGAAGTCACGACGGGTGCAGTGGTGAATGATCACGGCACGATCACAGCGCGACAGCTCCTCTTCGAGATCGACCAGATTGGAGGCCCGAGCTCCGGTGGCGTCGGACGGACTGCGACGGAAGTGGAACTGCCGGCCGGCTTCGAGGGGACGGAGCCCGTACTTGTGCTCATGGCGGATGTGATGGGTGAACCGGGCGCCGGGCGTGAAGGCGACCGCCCAACGGGGCCGGTCCCGCCTGACCAGCACGGCCCGGCGGCGGTCACTCTGGAGGTACCCGGCCAGGGTGGCGGCCGGCAGGCCGGCCACCGAGGCGGCCAGTTCCACCGTGGCAGGGTCAGGATGGATCGAACCGAGAGCCACCACGGCATCGATTGAAGCCACCACTTCGACCGCCAGGTCATCCGGGCGCCAGGTGGACAGGCAGTAGCCCTTCTGGGAGGCGTCAAAGGCGGCCAGGGGCCGGCCCAACCGGCCAACGGCACCGTGGGCCTCATCGAGGAAGATCCAGTGCGGCAGACCCGTTGCCCGCCGGTGAGCCTCGACCCGCGGCAGTAGATCGGCGAGGTAGTCATTGGCTTGAGCCGGGTCGAGGCCGCTCAGATCGAGGACCATCGAGGCGTAGCCGTTGTGCAGGAATCGCAGCAGCTCGTCGGGTTGGGGCACATGTAGCTCGCCTCCCTCGACCATGGCGCCGTGAAGGCGCGACAGATCAGCGTGGTCCCCCTCGGGGTCGGAGACGAGGACGGAGTAGCCCTGTTGGATCAACTGCTCGGCCACCAGCCCGGTGAGGAAGGATTTACCGCTGCCCGTCCCACCAGCCACCAGCAGGTTGAACTGGGAAGTCGGCAGATCCACCGACTCCCCGCTCTCGCTCACCCCCAGCGTCAGGTGGTGACGCCGGCTGGGCAGAACTCTTCTTCCGGAGAGGAGGTCGCCTTCCAACAGACGGATCACCCCTTCCTCCGCGGGAGCATCCAAGACGACGTCGGCGGCCCGCTTGAGCGAGCCCACGGCGTTAGCCACCGCCACGCCCAGTTCGCATCCCTCCAGCAGGGCCAAGTCGTTTTCGGCGTCGCCTATTCCGATGGCGTTGTGGTAGGAGAGACCCAGTTGCTCCAGGGCGGCCCGGACACCGGAGGCTTTACTGACGCCGGCGGGCAGTATCATCAGTTCGCCCCGGTTGGCGACCGTCTGGCAGTCCAACTCCAGCTCCCGGATGGCGCCGATCACCTCGCTCTCCTCTGAGGTCTTGCCGGCCAAGAGGACCTCGCCGCGACGAAAGGCCACTCCCCGCTCGACCAGGAGATCACTCAGACGGACATCTATCGGACCCCCCAGCAGGGTCGTCTGGGAGGGCGTGACCAGAACGGCGCCATTCTCTGCCACCACGATGTCCACGTAATCAGAGACTTCGGGCCAGACCGACAGCAACTCGGCGTAGATCCTGCCGGTCACCAGGACGAGTCTGATTCCGGCCGCACGGGCGGCGGTCAGCGCAGCCAGCACCCGCCCCTCTGGGGCTCCGCCGGTGGTCAGGGTGCCGTCGAAGTCGGTGGCGACGGCCCGGTAGAACTGGACGGCTGGTACTCCGCCGCCCGATCCGTCGGGGCCGACGCTCAGGGGGATCGGGGCATCCACGCCGGCGGGGCGGCTCAGGTCGACTGAGCCAGGTCCAGGCGGCTACGGGCGCCGTTGGCCGGATGCCGGAGCCAGGACTCCACGTAGCGCCGGGCCAACTCACAGGCCTCAGCAACCGAGGCGCCGTCCTCATAGGCACCGACGGCAAGATTGGCGGCCCGATCGGACATCAGCCTGGTCGCCCGGGGACCCGACATTGCCCATCGCCTGACCATCTCGGCTATCAGACCCTCGGGAGATGACTCGCAGACGCTCAACTGCCTCTCCTCGCCTTGCTGCTACTGCTGCTCACACGTCAGTATCCGCTGTCCCAATGAACCTTTAATAGGGACCATCGGCCCTATCTCTTTCGGTCCTGCCCTCATAGGTTGATCAGGTGCCCATGAACGTCCGACCCGTCCCTGGTCTGAGCGACCGGATCAATGACCTCCGCTCCCTGACCGCTCGCATTGTGACCGAGGAGATCCTCCCCAACGAGAACCGCCTCTGGATCAATGAGGGCCGTGGCCCATACAGCGATGCCGATGTCAAAGAGAGCGCCCGGCTGCGCGAGCATGTCCGGGACCGGGTCAAGCAGGCGGGACTCTGGGCGCCCCACCTTCCCGAGGAGTACGGGGGTGCCGGCCTTTCCTTCCTCGAGCTCGCCTACATGTACGAGGTTCTGGCCTACGCCACCGGAGCGGCGTCCCTCTTCGGAGTGGTGGCGCCCAACTCCGGGAACGAGTCGCTGCTGGCCAGGTACGGGACCGAGGCGCAGAAGGAGAAGTGGCTGATCCCCCTGGTCGACGGGCGACTCGAATCCGGGTTTTCGATGACCGAACCCGATCAGCCCGGGTCCGATCCCCGCTCGCTGCAGACGACGGCCCGCAAGGAAGGGGACCAATGGGTCATCAATGGCCACAAATGGTTCACGTCCAACGGCACCAGGGCTGACTTCTTCATCGTGATGTGCCGGACCGAGGAGCTGGGTGCCACCACCGGGCGGATGACCCAGATCATCGTACCCAGGGACACCCCGGGCGTGATCTTGGTGCGGGCCATCGAGGTCTGGGGGGCCGAAAGCGACCACTGCGAGATCATCTATGACGACGTCAGGGTCCCTGTGGA
>Ga0307372_10004739_pt1 | contig 20789 bp, 20 predicted proteins | sample OX1MG_FD_202533 | JGI IMG/M metagenome (GOLD analysis project Ga0307372, IMG submission 202533) | Soil microbial communities from Risofladan, Vaasa, Finland - OX-1 | ecosystem: Environmental > Terrestrial > Soil > Coastal area > Acid sulfate soil | place: Finland: Risofladan, Vaasa | collected...
CTTGGCGACCTCGGAGGGCTGGAAGGTGCCGAGTGGACCCAGGTTGAACCAGCGCCGCGCACCGTTGACCTTGATGCCGATGCCGGGCACCAAGACCACCAGCATCAGCAGCAACACCACCGCCGCCCCCATTGGAGCCCACTGGCGCCAACGGTGGTAGTCGACGCGACTAGCCGCGATCATCCCCGCCAGCCCCAGTCCGGCGAAGACCAGTTGCCGATCGAAGTAGTGGAGGGGGGAAAGGTTCTGGACGTAGGCCAGAGCGCTACTCGCGCTCAGGACCATCACCAGACCCGCCCCCAAGAGCAGCACCGTGATCAGGGCCAGCCACGGATCGCGCTCGGATCGGCCGCTCTGGCCCTGTTCCGCCACCTCTTCGCTCACCCTCGCAGCTCCTGGACGGCCGTCTTGAACTGTCGACCCCGGTCCTCGTAGTCGGCGAACATGTCGAAGCTTTTGAAGGCCGGGCTGAAGAGAACCACGCCCGGCTTGGGCACCAGGTCGGCAGCCACCAGCACCGCCTCGCGGAGCGTCCGCACCTGCTGGTGAGGGTGATCCTCGAGCAGGCGGGCGACCTCCTCTGCGCCCTCCCCGATCAGCACCACCGCGGCCGTCCTGGCCTTGACCGCCCGGATCCAGTCGGTCAGCTCCGACCCCGCCCCCCGACCGCCCGCAATCAGCACCAAGCGGTCGTCGGGAAAGGCGTCCAGAGCCACCATTGAAGCCTCCGGATTGGTGGCCTTGGAATCGTTGTACCAGCGCACCCCATGCCCATCGCCGGCCAATTCCAGGCGGTGCTCAACGCCCTCGAACGATTCCAGCGCCGAGTCGATCTGGGGATCGGTGAGGCCAGCCAGGCGGCCCACCGCCGCTGCCGCCAGGGCGTTGAGGCGGTTGTGGCGGCCGGGCAGCCGACAGCGGGGCGGGGGCTGATGCTGGTCGAACCAGGTCACCGGCGCAGGGGACGCCGACGCAAAGGTGCGACAGACCGCATCTTCGCCATTGAGCACCGCCTGGTCATCCTCCTCCAGGCATTCGATCAGCCGCCGTTTGGCGGCGACGTAGCGTTCCAGGTCGTGGTGACGGTCGAGGTGATCGGGGGTGACGTTGAGCACCACCCCGATGCGGGCGTGGGGCCGCTCGCAGCTTTCAAGTTGGAAGCTGGACAGCTCCAGCACCACCCAGTGCGAGGGCGAGATCTGGTCCAGGCGGTCGAGCACGGATTGTCCGATGTTTCCGCCCACCAGGACGGGCCGATCTCCCGCCCCCAGAACCGCCCCGATCATGGCCGTGGTGGTGGTCTTGCCGTTGGTGCCGGTGACGCCCACGATCGGTGCCGGGCAGAGCTTGAAGAAGAGGTCCATCTCGCTCGACACGGGGATGCCCCGGGCTCGGGCGGCGGCGGCCAGCGGACAGTCCCAGGGCACCCCCGGACTCAGGTAGAGGGACTGGCAGCGATCCAAGATCCCGGCGTCGGGCTCGCCCAGACGAACCTCAACCCCGGCCGGGAGTTGGAGATCGGGGACGCCCGGCGCCAGGGACCAGTCCCGGTCCAGGACCGTTACGCGTTCTCCCCGTCCCGCCAGATGGCGGGCCAGCGCCTGACCGCTGCGGCCCAATCCGACCACCGCCGCGTGGGTCTGCGGGGCGGCCTGGGTCATGCCAACACGGCGCCCAGCCAGGCAGACGCAAAGACCGAAATCGCCGTCACTCCCCCGAATACGAGGGCGATACGGTTCTCGGACCAACCCTCCAGCTGCAACGTAAGGTGAATCGGGGTCATCCTGAAAACCCGGCGGCCGCCGGTGAGCTTGAAATAGCTCACCTGAATCATGACAGACAGCGTCTCGATCACGAACACCAATCCCACCACGGGCAGCAAGACCAGCCAGTGTTGTTGGATGGCAAGCGCCGCCAGTGCCGCCCCCAGCCCGAGCGACCCGGCATCCCCCATGAAGACCCGAGCCGGGTGTCGATTCCACACCAGAAACGCGATCAGGGCCCCGGCCAGGGTCATGGCCACCGCCTTTTCGCCTGCCACCGCGCCCCCGAGCAGCAGCGTTGTCCCCAGCACCGCCAGCAGGCCGCTGAGGCCCGCCAGCCCGTCCACCCCGTCGGTGAGGTTGACGGCGTTGGCAGCGCCGACCACGGCCACCACGCCCAGCGGCCAGATCAGCCCGCCGGCCGGAGACGGGATCAGGTGCTGGGATCCCTGTGCCAGCGCCACCACCGGCAGGGCCAGCAGGACCTGGAGCGGGAACTTGTAGCGCGCGCGCAGGCCGCTGGCGCCGCGTCGCCGCTTGGCCACGTCATCGGCCAGCCCCAGGAGTCCAAAGAGAGCCAGAGCCAGGGTCACCGCCGCGGTGCCCGGATGCCCGGCCCGGTGGGCCAGAATCCCCGCCAGCACGGCCAGCGCGACGAAGAGGATTCCGCCCGCGGTCGGGGTCCCGGCCTTGGACTGGTGCACGGGGCTCAGTTCGGCCTGGATGACCTGGCCCAGCTGGACTCGCCGCAAGAGCGGAATCAGCCGCGGATAGAGGACACGGGCGACCAGGAACGAGATCGCCAGCGTGATGGCATCCAGAATCAAGTTCGCAAGCGCTCGATGAGGGCGTGGAGACCAACCCCGTTGGAGGCCTTGACCAGCAGCACATCGGCGCTGGTCATGTGCTCATGGACCCAATCCAGGGCTGCTTGCTCCCCACTCAGGAGGGTCGCTCCGGCCGCCTCCGCCAGCACCGAACCCATCCCCACGTCCATCACCGCAACCTCATCGAAGAGCTCGGCGGCGCGCCGTCCGATACGCTCGTGGGCGGCCCGCGCCAGCCCGCCCAGTTCCCGCATCTCACCCAGCAGGGCGAGCCGCCGCCCGTCCGTGGAGAGCTCGGCCATGACCTCAAAGGCGGCCAGCATGGACTCCGGATTAGCGTTGTAGGAATCGTCGATCAAGGTCCATCCGAAGGCGGTCCCAAGGCTTTGAAGGCGGTGCTGACTCGACACCCCGAGCAGTCGCGGTGCGGCCTCGCCCAACGATATCCCCAGGTCTCTGGCCACCGCCAGCGCGGCCAGCGCGTTGCCCGCCTGGTGACGGCCGGCCAGGCTCAGTTGGACCTGGAGCCCGCCCACCTCGAAGGCGCAACCGAGTTCGGTCGGGCGGTAGCCGTGAGCTCGCAGGTCGCCGGCCTCGAAGCCAAAAGACGTGACCCGGGCCTGGGTCCGGAGGCGGAGGTGCTCAAAGCTGGGGTCGTCGGCGTTCAAGACTGCCAGGCCCTCGGGTGGGAGCGCCTCCACGAGTTCCGACTTGGCGGCCCGGATGCCCTCGATCCCGTCCGGGAAATACTCGGCATGAGCACTCCCGACGTTGGTGATGACACCGATCTGGGGCCGGGCCAGGCGCGCCAGCCGGGCGATCTCACCAGCGCCCCGCATTCCCATCTCCAGCACCAAGGCTTGCTCGCCCGGCTCCAGCTGGAGCAGGGTCAGGGGCACCCCGGTCTCGGTATTGAGGTTGCCCACGGTCTTGCGAACGCGGAAATTTCCCTCCAGAGCGGCGGCCGTCAACTCCTTGGTTGAGGTCTTGCCGCTGCTCCCGGTGATGCCGATCACGAGGGGCGCGATCGAGGCCAGCGTCGATCCGGCCAGGTCATAGAGCGCCCTCCAGGTATCGGCCACCACGATTTGGGGGAGGTCCACGGCCAGCGGTCGGTTGACCACCGCGGCCGCCGCGCCGCGCTCGGCGGCCGCGAGCAGGAAGTCGTGCCCGTCGCCCTGAGCCCCGGGCAGGGCGAAGAAGAGCCCTCCCGCCCGCACCTCACGCGAATCGGTGTGATAGCTGGTCAGCACCAGACCGCCCGGCCCGCCCCGCAATCGGCCCCGGCACGAGGCGGCAGCCGCGGCCAGCGTCATCCTCATCCCTGACTCAAACGGGAATCAACTGGAAGGGGCTATGCGCCACTGCAGGATGATCTTCTGCGCTATCTCCTTCCAGATTGGTCCCGACACGTAGTAACCCTCATTGGCGTTGTCGGATCCGTTGTTGGGCTTGTTGATCACCACCAGCATGGTGAACTGGGGATTGTCGGCGGGCAGGAAGCCGACGTAGGAGGACCAAACGTCGGTGGCTGAGTATTTGCCGTTTTCGGGCATCTGCGAGGTTCCCGTCTTGCCGGTCTGATTGTTCTGGAATCCGGGCACTCGCGCCATCCAGCCCGAGCCGTGCTGGACGACGTCCTTCATCATGCTGGTCATGGCCGCCGCGGCCTGTGGGCTGATGACCGTTCGGGGCGCCGCCAGGGCCGGGTTGGCCTTGTTCCCGATCCGCTCCACCACGTGCGGTTGGGCCAGTTTGCCGCCATTGGCGACGACGTTGACCGCGTCCAGCATCTGCACCATGTTGACCGCGATACCCTGCCCGAAGGAGGCGGTGGCCATCTGCACCTTGCCCCAGTCCGCCGCGCTGGGCATTTGGGCTCCAGAACCCCCCCAGGACGACGACTCTCCAGCCACGTCGACGTAGCTCGGGGCACCAAATCCGAAGGCCTTGAGGTATTTGATGTAATTGTCCGGACCCTCCAGCTGCATGGCGTGTATTGCGCCCACGTTCAAGGAGTCGTCCAAGACCCTGGTCATGGTCACCACGCCGTGGCTGCGGAGGTCCCAGTCGTGGATCACCGATCCCGCCACGTTCGTGTAGCCGGGGTCGTCGAAGCTGGTGGTCGGGGTTATGGCACCGGCGTCGAGGGCCCCGCCCAGTGTCGCGACCTTCATGATTGAGCCCGGCTCATAGAGGCTGGACACGATCGGATCCTGGGTCGCGGCCACCTGGGCGGCGCTGAAATTGTCGGCCAGGTTGGCGTTGTAGGAAGGATAGTTGGCCCACGCTACAACCCCACCGGTGTGCGGATCCATGATCAGGACGCTGCCACTTTGGGCGTGGTTCTTGGCCACCCCGGCGGCGATGGCCTGCTCGGCCGCGTACTGGATGTTGGCGTCGAGGGTCAAATAGAGATTGGATCCGTCGACAGGATTGACGCGAGGCTGGTTGCCGAGCGAGATCTGATTCCCGAGCATGTCGCGGTAGGTCGTGGCCTGCCCCGCCCGGCCGGCCAGCTGGGCCTGGTAAAAGGCCTCCACCCCGCGCTGACCCTGGCCCGCGTCGTTCACGAATCCCAGCAGGCTCGAGGCCAGGGAGACGTCAGCGGTGCCACCCGGGAGATAGGTGCGCTGGGGCACCGGTTCCAGACTTATCCCGGCCAGAGCCAGCTGTCGCACGGCGCTGGCCTTGTCCTCCGGAACCCGCTTTGCGATGTAGGCAAACTTGAGTCGGGAGTTGAGGGTCGACTCCACATCCGAAGGCTGGAGGCCCAACGCCCCCGCCAGACGGGCGGCGACCGAGGCCCGCTGCGCTGCTGGGATCAGGTCCGGCGCGGCCGCCACGTCGTAGGCGGTGGTGTCGATGGCCAACGGCTGACCGTTGCGGTCGAAGACCTGTCCACGCGTTGCGGGCAACACAATTGAGGTCAGGTGCTGGGCCTGGGCGAGGGCGCTCAGAGAGTGGCTCTGCACAACCTGCCAGTAGGCGAGTCGGCCCCAGATCGAGGCCGCCAGCAGCACCGCAAACACCACCAGGCAGATGATCCGCGACCTCGGAATGTCGACCCGGCGGGGTGGTTGGCGCGTTCTCTCGCGGATGGCGGGGCGGGATCGCCCTCGCTCGATCGCCATCAGTGCGTCAGATCGGCGGCGAGGGCGTCGTGCCCGGTGATCGAGAAGATCGCGGCCAGCGCCTTTTGCCACAGCAAACCAGGACGCGCGCGCGAGGGACCGATCGGGGCCGCCAGATTCACCGCCAACGGCGGCCCCGCCACGAACTGGGCCGGAGCGGTTTGGACCAGGCTCGACTGGGCCGCTTCCTGGGCCACCCGGGCAGGGGTGTGCAGCGCGGCTTCCTGGTATTGGAGCTGCGCCTCCTGACTCAGGAGCTGCTGGTTCTGCTGACGGAGCATCGAGAGCTGATAGGCCGACTTGGTCACCTGGGCGGAAACCACGAGATACGCGATCAGCACCGCCAGCAACACGCCGACGGCGAGGTAGGCGCGCGCAAAGCTGGACAGTCGCGCCCGCCGGGCGGCGATCGCACCGGTCAGATCCGCCAGGCTTGGCCTGGTGCTGCGGCGGCGTCGCTGAACGCTGGATGGGACCTGACGGCCGCGCATCCGGCGCCGCTCCATTGTTCTAGTTGTGACCAAGGAATTGCCTCAAGGAATGGATTGGATGGACCTAGGCCGGCAGTCGCTGCGCGACCCGCAGTTTGGCCGACCGACTACGGGGATTGGCCGCAAGCTCGGCCGCCGAAGGGCGGACCGGCTTGCGCGTAAGGATCCGAAGCGTGGCCCGGTGAGCGCAGGTACAGACCGGCTGCTGGGGGGGACAGAGGCAGTCTTTCGACTCGGCGATGAAGTGTGACTTCACTGTTGAATCTTCCAGTGAGTGGAAGGAGATCGCCGCCATACGCCCACCGGGGGGGAGTAGTTGAGTGGCTTCCTGGAGCCCCGCGCCGAGGCTTTCGAGTTCGCGGTTGACGAGCATCCGAATGGCTTGAAAGGTGCGGGTCGAGGGGTGGATATCGCGCGGCCAGGCCGCGCGCGGGACGGCGGCCTCGACCGCCTGACGAAGATCCAAGGTGCTGACCAGAGGGCGGCGCTGAACGATGAAGGCGGCGATTCGCGCTGCCCATCGCTCCTCGCCCAGACGGCGGATCTGAACCGCCAGTTCCCGCTCTGGGAATCGATTCAGGACCTGCTCGGCGGTCAGCGGTTGGTCCTGGTCCATGCGCATGTCCAGCGGACCAGGGGTCTGGAAGCTGAATCCACGCTCGGCCGAATCGAGCTGATCGCTCGAGATGCCGAGGTCGAACACGACCATGTTGGGGGAGCCAAAACCTGCCCCGAGAGCGACCGCGGTAAGTTCCGCAAAGTCGCCCTGGACCAGCACGGGCGCAGCCTCGAGGCCCGCAAATCGGGCTTTGGCCGCGTCCACAGCCGCCCGGTCGCGGTCGATCGCGAGGATGCGACCACCGGGTTGAATGGCCTCCCAAATGGCCAGCGTGTGGCCGCCGCCGCCCAGAGTGCAGTCGATCGCGACCGCACCCGGCCGGGGTTCCAGGAGCTCTATTAACGCTTTTGAAAGTACAGGGCGGTGCATTGGCACCAACGGTTCAGGGGTTGCCGGTAACGACCCGATCGGCGAGCTGCGTGAACCGGCCGACGGCGTCGCCGGAGTAGGACTCCCATTGGGCCAAGGCCCAAATTTCCACCTGGGCGCCGTTGCCGATCACGGCCACCGTTGCGGGGGTCTCGATCCCCAACAGGCGCCGTTGCTCCTGGCTGAGGCTGACGCGACCTTGAGCGTCGAATTCGCAGGCGACCGCGCTCGAGAACAACGCCCGCGACAGGGCTCGCTGTTCTTGGGCCAGGAATGGCTCCTGTAGCTGCGAGGCCAGGCGCTGCCAGTGTTCGGGTGGATAGATAGCCAGCACCTGATCCTGTCCCAGGGAGATGTACGTTCCCTCCGGAAGCTGACGGCGGAAGGTGGCGGGAATGGCCAAGCGGCCCTTCTCGTCGATCCTCACCCGGTAGCTGCCGGCAAACATTCACGGCCTCGGACGGCGTTGACATGGCCCGACCCGGGCATGCATCGCGGCGGTGGAGAGAAACGGTCTGGAGATGCGTTGCATGAGCGGTTGCTGCGACGTGAGCTGAGACGATTGCCGGAGTCGAACAGGATTCACCACTTCTCCCCACTTTTCACCGCGATTCCCCAGAAGACTATCCGCGCCCCCCCCATCTGTCAACTGGTTTGACGCGATGGTCGTGGGTCGGCTCGGAGGTCGAAAGCACTCCGAGCACAACCACTGGGGCCCGAGCCACCCGCTGTGGGCATATCTGGTGCCGGACCCCCCCGTTACCGAACATCAGTTCGTACTTGACGCCCTGCCGTCCTGGCCGGGCGAGCCCTTGGCGTTGGCCCCGGTACGCCTCTGGGTCACGGCGGTCGCTGCGGTGGGAGCGTCGATCGAACCAATCCTCGGGTGGCGGTCGCCTGAGTCCAGGGCTTCTGGATCAAGGGATCGGAAAAGTGGGTAGTGGGTCAATTTGAATCCCCGCAATTCAGGCGGGATTGCGCCACTTCTACGTCTCGCTTCTGATTCTCAACATCCTCAACGAGGCGCTTACTGGACTTCGTCAGGGAGACAGTATTCGAGACTCCCCAGGGTCGCGGACCAGGGCTGCTGTAAAAGAGGAGACGTTTCTCCGGGCAGTGCGAGCATCTTAGGCGGTCATCTCGACGGCTGACTGGGTATGCCTGGCGTCGTGCATCTGGGCCAGTTGCTGGTGCTCGAAATCAGTGAGGGCGAGTCCGCGGCCGGCGGCGACGACCAAGTCCATGACCGCCCAGCACAGGCTCAGGCAACTGGTCTCGCCCGGGAAGCGACCGATGACCTTGGTCCGCCTTTTGACCTCGCCCAGCGAGCGCTCCAAGAGGTTGGTGCTTCGTAACCGTTTGCGCAGACGGAGCGGGTAGGCGAGATGCACGCAGAGCGCGGGCAGGTCCTCGGCCAGGGCGGCCGCGGCCCCCGGGTATTGGGGTTCCAATTCGCCGACCAGGGTCCGTAGCCGAGCCTCACCATCGGCTGGCGATCCAGCCTGGTCGAGCGCCGCCCAGTAGGCGTCACGGACCCGGGTGTGGAGGTCTTGGCGCTTGGGCAGCTTGGCGATCACGTTTCTCAAGCGATGCACCGTGCAGCGCTGGCGGTCACTGTCCGGCCAGAGCTCGGGGACCGCCTTGTTGAGACCGGGCGCTCCGTCGACCACCGCCAGCCAGGGCGCCCGGAGCCCGCGCCGGGCCAGCCCCCGACCCATCTCCAACCAGTCCTCGTAGCGCTCCCGCAGACCCAGGCAGACGTCGAGCAGGATTCGCTCCCCCTGCTCTCAGCAGGTCACATCGCGTATGCCGTCGTGCTTACCAACAATGCCGCAACTGCTTGCACGTAGGAACGCGCGAACTAACTCAGCTTTGGCTCGGGTTCGCTCGATCCTGGCTCGGCGTGGCTTTCCACTCGGACTCGAAGAGCCGCGTTTTCCTCGCGAAGACGCAGGTTCTCGGCCCTAAGCTCGTTTACGGCATCCTCATGTTCGCGGGTGCGATGTTGGCTGGCCACGCTTCGAACTCCGCCCTTGATCCCTCCTAAGAGCATGTAGACCAAGAGCAGCGCCGAAACTGCAGCCACAGCGATCGCAGTGGGCACCCACAACGATACGTTTGGCAGGTGGTATCCAAGGAAGGACATGGAAGCGCCGCCGCCATTCTCAACGGCAAATGCTCCCACCAAGAAGAAGATGACCACCAAGAGAACTAGGACCACTCCCATCTCAATACCCCCCTGTGGTGACTCTGGCGAATCCAATCCCGGAGAAGGCTGGACTCCTCGATTCGTTTAACGCAATCTGCCTCACTGTTATTATCTGGCTCCCCGAGTCTTCCGGTGTGTTACCCAAGCGTGGGCGACGAGGCTCTTTGGCCGCGCCGAGCGGCTCGAACCCGAGTACTCCCGATGTGAAGAGGCATTACGAGAACGAGCCGAACACTCCCTTCGACCCAAGACGATTGCGCCAACCACCAGAAGCGACTCGGCTCGCGCCGGTTCTCTGAACCCGTCGTAGGAGGTTACGCCCGCCTTCGCGCCGTCATTCAGATGGTGGGCGGCGGCCGTGGGGCTTGCTTCCCGCCCTCGATGCCGCGCCCGACTCGCCACCAGGCGAAGCGGAAAGATCCTGCTTGCCCCGAAGGTCAGAACCGCCAAGGCCCCTAAGACCATGGCGACGCGCAGCGCTCCCACATGTGGCAGCTCTCGCGCCGCTCACCATCGACGAGGTGGGACGCCTGGCCGAGTCCATCAGCGACCGTTACCGGGCCTTGAATCTACAGTCCGCCCTTAGCCTCCAGGCCCAGATTTCTTGTGTCAGAACTGTGTCACGGAAGGCATCTGAGGCCAGTTCGACTGCCTCTGAATCCTCGGATTTGAGATCAAAAACACCTCCTTGGCGGAGAAGGTGGACCGAGAGCGGACTGTAAGCCGGGTTCTGTCCCCCGGACGATCCGAGGTGGCGACCATCTATCTACGACGCCGGTCACCCGGCGCCTCCAGCGACCGCTACCCGAGGGCTCGGCGAGCCGCCTCAACGCCCTCCTATTTGGTCTTGCTCCGGGCGGGGTTTGCCTGGCCGAACGGTCACCCATCCGCCGGTGGGCTCTTACCCCACCATTTCACCCTTACCCGAACGGCCGGGCGGTGTAATTTCTGTGGCACTTTCCTTCGGGTCGCCCCGACTGGGTGTTACCCAGCGCCCTGCTCTATGGAGCCCGGACTTTCCTCCCCGCCCCGCAGGGCGCGGCGGTCACCCGTCCGCCTCGATCCGGGCCAATTCTATAGCCCCTCGGAGAGAGCCTGGGCGCTGGACGCCGCGCCAGCGTTGAATTCGTCAATGGCCCGATTGGCGAGGGCATCCGCGCCCTTGTTGCCGTCCCGTCGCACGTGACTCAGCTCCCGAGCTGGAAACCCGGTCAGCAGGGTGGTGGCCTCCTTGTGCAGCGCCTGCAGGCTGGCATTCCTGACTCGATAGCGACCGTTCAGTTGTTCCACCACCAGCTGCGAATCCATGAATATCTGCAGACGGTCGGGATTCCATTTCGCTACTGCCTTCAGGCCTTCGATCAAGGCCAGATACTCCGCCCTGTTGTTGGTCGCGATCCCGATATACCGGCAGCCGCCCCACAGCGGAGCGCCCTCCGAATCCGTGATCACCACCCCCAGCCCGGATGGCCCGGGGTTGCCGCGCGCGGCGCCGTCGGCGTACAGACGCAGCGTCTTCACGCCAAAACCAGGATGCGATCGCAGTTGTCGCAGGTCGCCAGCCCCGCTCGTCGGAGAACCTGCATGGCGTTGGAGGTGATGCCGACGCGGCAAGCCTGGCATTGACCGTTCGAGACCTCGGCCACCGGGTCGCGCAGCCTTGCCTTGAGGCGGCGATATTCGGTCTGGAGCTCGTGGGGAAGGTCGTCCCAGGTCCGCTCATCCTCGGCCTGGGTCTGGGTAACCTGGGCCTCCAGGCGTTCCAATTCGGCCCGCAGTTCGAGCTCGATCCGGTCGCGCTCGGACCGGTGTTCCGAAAGCTGGGCCTGGAGCCCGCCGATGTTTTCGTCGATGCCCTCCGACTCGGCGATCAGGCCCAGCTCAACCTCCTCCTCAGCCGCCAGCGAGGCCTTCAGGTGCTCAACCTCGGCGGCCAGCTTGACCAGGTCGGCGGAATTCGAAATTCGGCCGCTCATCAACTCCCGCTCCCGCACGCTCACCCGCCGCCGATGCCCCAGCGCCTCCTGATCCCGTTCCGCAATCCGCGCCTCGATCCCTCGCCGGGCCTCCGACAACTCCTCCAGTGCAGTAGTGAGGCGGTCTCCTTCCGGATCCACCGCCAGCCGTCTTCTGGATCTCTCAAGTGAGTCGTTGAGGGCCAGGAGGCGCAGTTCCAGACGTTGGTGCATGAACAGGAGTTCGAGCGAATTCATATCCGGGGCAGCACCGTCAGGACGGCGTAGGGCCGGTTGGCCTGAAGCGCGACGGTTCGAGCCAGGATGGTCCAGTGGCGGGTCAGAATCCACTCCTCCAGCAGCGCCGGCATCTGCTGCGGCTGCAGGACCAACCAGGAAAGACGCTCCACCACCGCCGCCCCCCGGCCCAGGATGCCGACCATCGTGCGCGAACCCATCCCGGCCACAATGGCCCCGTCCAGCTCGCCCGGGGCGAAGGGCTGGAAGCCGTCCCCGATCCTTCGATCCAGGCTCGCCGGGAGCCGCGCGAAGGCGCCCGGCCCGCGTTCGGTGGCGATGACCCGGACTCCCCTCTGCTGCAGCCGAAGCGCCACCTGGCCGTCACCCGCTCCGACATCGGCCACCACCCCCGCCCCCGGTACCGCTTCCAGAACGGCTTGGAGCCGGGCACCGAGCCCTCGCCCCGTACCGCCCCTGGTCGGAGCGCGGGCCGGGCCTCGTGTCTCAGGTGCCGCGCTGATCACGGATGCCCTGGGTCACCTGGGGAACTATTCGCAGGGCATCACCGACTATCCCCAAATCGGCAATCTTCAGAATCGGGGCATCCTTGTCGCGATTGATGGCGATCACGAATTTCGATCCCTTCATGCCCACCGTGTGCTGCATGGCTCCGGAGATTCCAGCGGCGATGTAGACCTCCGGCGTCACCGTCTTGCCGGTCTGGCCAACCTGGGTCGAATACGGAACCCAGCCCGCATCCACCACGGCTCGGCTGGCCCCGACGGCACCGCCCAGCGCCTCCGCCAGGTCCTCCAGCAGAGAGAAATTCTCGGCCCCGCCCAGGCCGCGACCTCCGGCAACCACCACCTTGGCGTCCTCCAGCTTGACCCTCTCGCTAGCCTCGATTTTGCGATCCACGATCCGGGCCCGTAGCGAGGCCGGACTGGGCTCGACCGCCAACTCCTCAAGATCGACGGCGCCCCCCGACTCGGAGGCGGCAAAAGAGCGGGGACGGATCAGGACCAATGCCGGCTGCTGATTGGCTCGGTAGGTCGCCACCTTGGCCCCACCGAAGTACGGCACCTGAACCCTGACGCCGCTGGCGTCCACCTCCAACCCGATGCCGTTGGAGATGAGACCGCAGCCCAGGCGCGCCGCCAACCGGCCCGCCACATCCCTCGAATCGGAGGTGAAGCCGAAGAGAACCAGGTCGGGCGAGCGCTCCAAGACCAGTGCCGCCATAACGTCGGTGTGGGGCTCGGCCAGGTAGTCGGCAAACACGGCCTCCTCGCTGAAGAGGACGCGGCTCGCCCCGTGGGCCGAGAGGGCGGGCACCGACGCACGGGAGCCGGGGCCCAGAGCGATCGCCTCAACCCCGCCGAACTTGCGGGCACAGGTCAGTAGCTCCAGGGCCGTTCCCTCGAGGACTCCATCCTTAATCTCTGCGTAAACCCAGATCTTGGCCACTTCTATCTGCTCCTAGATGACCTTGCAGGCACGCAGGGCAGTCAGGATTCTCTCCGCACCGTTGCTGCCATCGTCTTCCAATGTTTCTCCCGGCGGCCGCGCCTCGGCGTCCTCCACCCCTTCGACCACCTCCGCCCGGCGCCCGGCGTCGAGGTTCAGGGCCGCCCCCGTCACCACGCTGATCTCCTTGGAGCGGGCCGCCATGATGCCCTTGAGCGAGGCGTATCGCGGCTCTCCCACCGCGGCGGTGACAGAAACCAGGGCGGGTAACGCCGCTTCCACCACCTGATGACCGTCGCCGGTCTGGCGGTGGACGGTGATCGAATCGCCGCTCACTTCGACCTGGCCGGCCGCGCTCAGCTGGGGTAGCCCCAGGATCTCGGCCAGCATGGGTGGAACCATGCCCGTGGACCCGTCGTAGGACTCGGTCCCGCACACCACCAGGTCCGCGGCCAGGGGAGCGATGGCGGCCGCCAGGGCCCGCGCCGTGAGCAGCGCATCGGCTCCCTCGAGCACGGTATCGCTGATCAGAATGCCCTTATCGGCGCCCATCGACAGTCCCTTGCGGAGAGCGTCTCGGGCCCGCTCAGGACCCATCGAAACCAGCACCACCTCGCCGCCTTGCGATTCTTTCAATCGCAGCGCCACCTCGATTCCATATTCATCGCCGGGATCGAGTGCAACCTCTCTCGACCGGGTCAACCGATTGTCCGCCTCAAGACCCTGCGGGCCATTGGGATCCGGCACTTGCTTGATGGCCACCACGATCTTCAATACCTGATCTCCTTAATTTGCGCCAGTGCCACGAAAACGATTATGCCCGCTGCACCAGACCGGGGCGCTGCGCATCCAGCCGCCGTCACCGCCACGGGTCGCGACCGGGGAGCCGGCCCTGGCGTGGCCGCGGCCGCGGCGACGGTCAAGATCGGAGGAGCGCCGCTCTAAAGGCCCGCTCCGAGGCGGTCACTCTGTTAAGTGATACTTGACAAATCGGCAGCGGTTGGGGATTCTCAGGGGCGTGGGGGCGGCGATCGAACTCGATCTCGACATGGAGTCTCGGGAGACCCGGCGACGCCAGCTCATGGCCCGCTCCGATGCGCTCCTAGAGGAGGTGGAGCAACTCCTGCTGCAGAGCCGCGGGGAGGTACTCCCGGACCGACTGGCGGAGGCCATCGGGGAGCTCGAAGTCCGGCTGGCGCGTACCGAGAAACCAAATCGGGTGCGCTCCGCCCGCGCCGCCCACCGCCTCGTGCTGGCCGTCCAGCAACGGCTGATGGCGTCCAATCCCCTCAATCTGCAGCCTCGCCAGCATCCCGGCCGCGCCCCCGGCATACCGACCTTCAAGCTTGTCGGCGACTCGACCCGGTGGAAATTCCTGACCCTCCCGACTCCCCCCAGCAAGGACGCTGCGGAGTCGGAATGGAAGGACTGGCGCGAGCGCGCCGAGCAGGTCGTGGATCGTGCCAACGATCGATGGGCCTGCGCCCTCCATCAGGCCCAGGCGGCGGCGCGAGCCCCCCAGCGATCAGGACCGGCCGCCCGGGGCCAGATCAGCGCGGTGGTCGCAGCTCGGGCGGCCTGGCAGAACTACTGGGAGTTGTCCGAGGAATCAGCGCGGCTCGCTGAAGGGCCGGGACCGTGACCCTCTCGCCCTTCGCTCGAGGGGGGGAGCGGCGTCAGCAGTGACTCCAGCTGCGCGGGCGTGATGCTGGAGGCGGACCCGGCGAGCAGAACCGCCAAACGCTCCAGGAATTCGGCCAGATGCTCGTCATCCAAGCCCGCCGCCCGCTCCAGGAGCCGCGCCAGCGCCTCCAGATCGGAGGCCTGGCTCATCGAACGCAGGAGCCGGTCAAGGTCGCGCAGCGGCTCCAGCGTGGGTCGGCCGCCCCCGGAAGGGCTGGTCGGCGCTCCGCCAATCGGATTCATGAAGGCCTCCTCTCGACTCTATAGAATCCGGGCGTGGAGGCGGTCTCGATCGGCGAGGTGATCTGGCGCCCGAGTCCGGAGGTGATCCGTCGGAGCCGGCTGCAGAGGTTCATCGACGAGCACGGCCTGGGCTCCTATCAGGGCCTCCTGGCGCGAGTCGAGACCGATCCGGATTGGTTCTGGGCAGCCATGGTGCGCGACGTGGGGATCCAGTTCTATCGCCCCTTCGACGCCGTCGTCGATCGCTCCCGAGGCCTGCCCTTCGCCCGCTTCTGGCCTGGGGCCAGGATGAACATCGTCGCCACCTGCATCGATCAACACCTGGAGCAGGGCCGGGGTGACCACACCGCCCTCATCTTCGAGGGGGAGCCGGGGGAGCGGCGCTCGGTCAGCTATCGGGAACTCAGCCACGAGGTGTGCCGTTTGGCGGCCGCGCTCGGGCGCCTTGAGGTGCGGCAGGGAGATCGGGTCGGCATATTCATGCCGATGTCGATCGAGACAGCCGTGGCCATCCTTGCCTGTGCCAAGATCGGTGCCGTTTTCATCCCACTCTTCAGCGGATTCGGATCCGGGGCCGTCGCCGCGCGGCTGCGCGACTGCCAGGCCAAACTGCTCATCTGCTCCGACGGATACCACCGCCGAGGCAGTGTGGTGGCCATGAAAGAGGTGGCCGACCGGGCTCTGGTGGAGGCGCCCAGCGTCAAATACCTACTCATGCAGCGACGCGTGGGGCGAGAGGTGCCCTGGAATCCGGAGCGGGATCGGATCTGGGAAGTTCTAGTGGAAGACATGCCCGATCAGCTGGCCACCACCCAGCTCAACGCCGACGATCCGCTCATGGTGCTGTACACCTCCGGCACCACGGGGCAGCCCAAAGGTGCCTTCCACGTCCACGGGGGATTCCCGGTCAAAGCCGCTCAGGACCTTGCCCACGCCTTTGACCTGGATGGCGACGACGTCATCTTCTGGTATACCGACATCGGTTGGATGATGGGTCCCTGGCTCATCCTGGGCAGCCTGGCGCTGGGGGCCACGGCGGTTCTCTACGAGGGGGCCCCCGACCATCCCGACCCCGATCGCCTCTGGCGGATCTGTTCCGAACTCGGCGTTTCCGTCCTGGGCGTGTCGCCCACCCTGGTCCGCGCGCTCATGGTTGGTGGCCACCGCCCGGCCTCCACTCATGACCTGTCAGCGTTGCGCATCCTGGGCGGAACCGGTGAGCCCTGGAACCCCGAGTCCTTCCAGTGGTTCTTTCAGGAAGTCGGGGGAGGGCGCCTTCCGATCATCAACTATTCGGGCGGGACCGAGATTTCCGGAGGCATTCTGGCCGGCAACGTGCTCAGCCCACTCCGCCCCTGCTCGTTCGCGGGGCCGGTCCCGGGTATGTCGGTGGCCGTGCTCAACGAGCAGGGCGAGAGCGTGCGCCAGGAGGTCGGCGAACTCTGCCTGCGCCAGCCCTGGCCGGGAATGACGCAGGGCTTTTGGGGGGGCGACGAGCGCTACCTGCAGGCCTATTGGTCCCGCTTCCCCGACACCTGGGTCCACGGTGACTGGGCCTACGTCGCCGAAGACGGGCTCTGGTATTTGCTGGGCCGATCGGACGACACCATCAAAATGGCGGGCAAGCGCCTTGGTCCGGCCGAGTTGGAGGCGGTGTTGACGCAGCATGAGGCGGTCTGGGAGGCAGCCGCCATCGGCATCGCCCATCCCATTAAGGGAGAGGTCGCGGTTTGCTTCGTCGTATTGCGGCCCGGCCATCCGGAATCGCAAGCCCTGCGGGACCAACTCCTGGCCCTCCTCATCGACCACCTGGGCAAACCGCTCGCTCCCCAGGCCATCCACTTCCTCCCCGAGCTGCCTCGAACCCGCAACGCCAAGATCCTGCGCCGCATCATCAAGGCGGTTTACCTGGGGGCCGACCCGGGCGATCTATCCTCGCTCGAGAATCCGACCTCGCTCGACCCCATCGCCCGACTCCTCTCCCACCGGGGTGAGGACGCGGGCGGGCACCACCCGCTCTAGCGGCCGCTGGCCGGCCACCACCCTGGGATCGGGCGCCAGGTGAGCGATCCCGGCCAGCTCGGCCGGGCTGACGGGTATCCGGGGCAGATCCAACCCGGTCGCATCGCGGAGTGCGGCCGCGATTGCGGCCGGGGACGAAATCAAGGCCGGCTCCCCCACTCCCTTGACGCCGTACGGCGCCAGCGGTTCCGGTTCCTCGATCAGCTCCGAGATCATCTCCGGCATGTCGAGCACGGTCGGCAGCAGGTAGTCCGTGAAGCTGGGGTTGAGGAGGTGTCCGCCGCTGACGCGCATCTCCTCCATCAGGGCCAGGCCCACGCCCTGGGCCACCGACCCTTCAATCTGCCCCAAGACCTGAAGTGGATTGATGGCCCGACCCACGTCCTGAACGGTGGCCAGCTGCACCACCTTGGCGACGCCAGAGTCGAGGTCGACATCGACCACCGCACGCTGAGCCACGAACATGAAGGACACGTGCGCGTCGCCCTGGCCGTTTTCGTTCAGAGCCTGGGTGGGCCGGTGATGAAATTCGTGCTCGTACTCGATTGGGGTCTCGAGCAGGACTTCGAGCGGCGCCAGCGGCATGCCCTCCGCATCAAGGACGCACCCCTCCCCCAGTTCCACTGCTGGAGGTCCCGCCCGCCGCAGCAGCTCCGACTTCACCTTCTGAGCAGCACCCTGTACGGCTCCCCCGGTCATCCACGTTTGTCTGGACGCGGACGAGCTGCCGGCGTCGCCGACGAGGGTGTCGGCGGGCATCAACTCGACCTCGTCCACGCCCAGCTCGGTGCGAACGATCTGGCCGATGACGGTGACCAATCCCTGACCCATTTCCGACGCCGCCGACTTGACTCTTGCCAGCGGCTTGCCCCCGCTCAATCCGAGCGTCACCCGGGCGGTCGAGAAATCATCGGTACCGCCCGAGAAGGCAACGTTCTTGTAGCCGAGGGCATAGCCCACCCCACGACGGACTCGGCCCGCATCGGCCAGGTAACCCCCTCCTCCCGGAAGGGCGGCGGGAGCGGCCCGGTCGAGGGCTGGAGGAAGCGGGATCTCCATGCAGCGGGTCACCATCTTGTCCACCGGCGCCGAACCCGTCACCCGCTGTCCGGTGATCAGTTCGTCGCCCGCTGCGAGGACGTTTCGGCGGCGTATCTCGACCGGATCGATCTTCAGTCGAGCCGCCAGTCGATCCATCTGCGCTTCGTGCGCGAAGCACGATTGAACCGCCCCGAATCCCCTCATCGCCCCGTTCGGCTGATGATTGGTCTTCGAGGCTCCGCACCAGATGTCCACATTGGGGACCCGGTAGGGGCCAGCCCCGAAGCAGGCCGCATTGGCCACCACAGATCGGGTGCTGGAGCCGTAGGCGCCGCCATCCAGCACAATCGTCGCCCTCACCAGCAGCAGCCGACCGGACTCATCGGCGCCGTGCTCATACCACATCCGGGCGGGGTGCCGGTGCACGTGCCCGAAGAACGACTCCTCTCGGCCGTACCACATCTTGACCGGGCGCATGGTGGCCAGGGCGAGGAGGCAGGCGTGAATCTGCATCGAGATGTCCTCGCGGGCCCCGAACGCGCCCCCCACCCCGGCCAGGTGGATGCGGATCCGCTCTCGCTCCATGCCCAGGCATTCGGCCACCTGATCCAGATCGACGTGGAGTCCCTGCGTGGCCACGTAGAGATCGATCTCGCGCCCACCGTGGGAAGGGATGGCCAGGCCCGCCTCCGGGCCCAGCGGCGCCTGGTCCTGCTGGCCCACCTCGTAGTAGCCCTTCACCACCACCGGAGCCTGGGCCCCTGGGTCGCCGCGCCGGATGACGAGTTCGCGGTAACCGTCGCCTTGGATCAGGGCCTCGACCGGATCCGTGAGCGGGGTCAGCGGTTCGTAGTCGACCTCGATCAGCCCCAGGGCCTGGCGAGCGCGTTCCGGGCTCTCGGCGGCGACGATGGCGACCGGCTCACCCTCGTACATGACCTTCTCTCGGACTCCGACCAGGACGGGCTGGTCGCGTACTTTGGCCAGGCCGTAGACGGCCTGACCGGGTAGGTCGCTGGCGGTCAATACCGCACTCACCCCGGGCAGGGCCAGCGCCCGCCGCACATCGACGCGGCGCACCAAGGCGTGCGGATGGGGACTGCGCAAGGTGCGGCCGTAAATCATGCCCGGGGCGGTCAGGTCGCTCGCGAATTCGAACTCGCCGCGCGTCTTGGCTCGGCCGTCGGGCCGAGGGACCGAGGCGCCCACGCCGCGGACCATCTCAGGCAATCTGCACCTGGGCCCGCTTCAAGGCCTCGACGATGCGGGCGTATCCCGTGCAGCGACAGAGGTTGCCCGCCAGGGCCTGTTTGACCTCCTCATCGTCGGCGCCCGGGTGGCGCTTCAACAGCTCCGTCATGACAACAACGAAGCCCGGGGTGCAGAATCCGCACTGCACACCCCCGGCGCTGACCATGGCCTCCTGAACCGCCCCTGCGACCGGGTCATCGCCCAATCCCTCGATGGTGGTGACTTGACAATCCTCACAACTCGCGGCCAGGACCAGGCACGAGCACTTGAGCACCCCGTCAACCAGTACCGCGCAGGACCCACACTCGCCTTGCTCACAGGCATTCTTGGTGCCCCAGAGCCCAAAGCCTTCACGCAGCAGGTAGAGCAGCGACTCTCCACCCCAGAGGTCGCCCTCCCGAGGCTCACCGTTGACGTTCAAAGCGATGCGCACGTTCTCTCCAGTGCACGGCGAGCCATGAGCGCGACCACGTGGCGCCGGTAGAGGGCACTGCCACGTACGTCATCGATCGGCCTGGCCGACTCGGCGGCGAGGCTCGCAAAACGGTCCAGCGCCGCCTGCGTCGGGGTCCCCGGGCGCCAGTCTCTATCCTCCAGCCAGGATTGGGCAAAGAGTTCGGCGGCCATGGCTCTGATCACAGTGGGGCCGACGCTGCCGAGGGCCACACCCACCCGCCGGCGTTCCTTGTCCAGGACCAGCGCCAGGCTCGCAACGGCGATCACCATGGCGTTGCGCGTGCCTGCCTTCAAGAAGGCTTGGGCCAGACCCGCCCGCCGCCACCGGACGCCCACAATCAGTTCGCCGGGGCGCAGGTCGGGTTGCTTGGGGCCGAGCATGAATGCAGAGACCTTGACCTGCCGCTCGCCAGCGGCGGATGCGATCACGACCGAGGCATCGAGTGCCGCCAGGGGTGGCAGAGCATCCCCAGCCGGCGAGCAAGTGGCCAAATTTCCACCCAGAGTGCCGGCGTTCCGGATTGGTGGCGAACCGACCGTTTTGGCGGCCAGCACCATCGCTGGGTCCTCGATCGTGCCCAGCATCTGGGTGAAGGTGGCGCCCGCACCCACGTACGTGTCGCTCCCGACCTCAATGGTCCGCATCTCCGCCACCCGGCGCAGCGACATCAGCCGCTCTGGCCGGATCCGGCCAAAATTCATCGCCACCATGAGATCGGTTCCGCCGGCGACCACGGTGGTGTCGGGAGTACGGGCCAACAAGTCAATAGCCTCCCTCAGACTTGAGGGAAGGCTGATCTCCATCTACAAATGCTAGAGGGAGTGGCGGTCTTCCCGCTGATCAGATCGTTCAGGGGTGGCCCCGGGCGACCAGCATCAGGTTCGTGACCGCTGGGATAATCCGGCTACACTCCTACCTTCACCGCTGGACGTCGAGCCACAAGCGGGAGTAGCTCACCTGGCAGAGCGCAACCTTCCCAAGGTTGAGGTAGCGGGTTCGAGTCCCGTCTCCCGCTCCA
>Ga0307372_10004740_pt1 | contig 20788 bp, 19 predicted proteins | sample OX1MG_FD_202533 | JGI IMG/M metagenome (GOLD analysis project Ga0307372, IMG submission 202533) | Soil microbial communities from Risofladan, Vaasa, Finland - OX-1 | ecosystem: Environmental > Terrestrial > Soil > Coastal area > Acid sulfate soil | place: Finland: Risofladan, Vaasa | collected...
CTTGAAGTCAGGGAGCTCCGTCCTGCTGAAGACCGTCACAACGCAGTTCCTCGTCACCCCGACGACGTAGCCGTACTTCTGCGACTTTACCACGGCGTACCAGATCTTGCCGTGGGTGAGGTAGTCGTTGTAGAGGTTGGTGGAGCCCAGCCCCTCGCCGTAGAGCGAGAGCTTCGAGATGTTGGGGAGGTCGATGTCGTCGAAAAAGATAATCTTCGATTCAATACTCTCCTCGTGGAACCTCTTCAGGGTCTCGGGCTGAATCCTCCCCTCCACTATCTGGCCCAGGCTCATGAAGAGGGCCTTGCTCATCTCGTTCGCGATGTTGTTCGCCCGGCTCTTCTTGTCGAAGATGCTCAGGAAGAGGCTGTTCCCGAAAAGGTCGAACATGAACGGCGCCTCGTAGGTCCTCACGATCGGGACAATCTTCCCGTGCTGCTTCACCTGGAAGACCGTGTCGAAGGCGAAGGTCCCCTCGAGGGACTCCTTGGAGATGTCCAGGTCTGTGATCTCGGAGAGGAGGCTGAAGCTGTCCCCCTCGATCCTGACCTCCTGCTCCAGCTTGAAGTCCTTCAGCTTCGAGGCGACGAGCGGCAGGTTCCGCTCCTCCGCCACGACGAAGACCTTCGCTGCTAGGGCCAAGACGCAGGGAGCCTTTCAACCATATTCAAAAGGTAATCGGGTTCTACTGCGTCTTCGCATGGCGCAGTTTCGAGGCATCGACTCTGAGGATTACCGGTTCATCTTCACGTTCCGGATTCCCCCTCACAGCTTCTCTTGCCCCGCCTTCTTTCGATGAATGGTAGAACCTCAACCACCCCCTGCGAGAGATATTGAGCACCACGACTATGTCCCGATCTCTCCATCTCCTGCAGCGGATGAACAGATCTCGTGGTATCGACTTGCCGTCCGGTACCCGAGCGAGACCATCATTCCGGCGCTCGAGGTCGCGAGAGCTGGGAAACCCGCGTCCTCGAAGACCCTCGCGCTAGGCACATCCCAGGCGTTCGGGAGAATCAGCAGCCTTTCCCATGATGGAGCGCCCGGAACCGCTCAGCCTTTTCTCTCTGAGAGGTCAATCCTGGCCTCCGTCGCGGACGGCCATAGAGCGATTTCAAACCGCGCCGGGATATCGACGCTCCTGGATGCCGGTCGTCCACTTTATCGGCCGTTTTTATACCACAGTCCTAAAATACTGTTAGACTTTGGGAAGTTTCGCATAATTGTCCGGACCTTACGAAGAGATGTCCACAGAGCAGGAGAGAGCGTTTTCGCCGCCCATCAAGGAGATAATACTCGAGAACTTCATGAGCTACGAGTATGCGAGGATCCCCCTCAACCAAGGCTTGAACCTGATAGTGGGCCCAAACGGCGCGGGCAAGTCGTCCATCCTCCTCGCGATCTCCGTGGCCTTCGGGCAGGCGTACACGGAGCGCTCGAGGAAGCTGAGCGACCTCATCAGGAGGGGCAAGGACATCGCGAGGGTCTCGCTCATCTTCGACAACAGGGTGAGGGAGGGGAAGAGGCCCATCCCCTACTCGAAGGCGGACACCTTCATGCTCTCGCGCTACCTGCGAAAGGACGGCTCCTACTGGTATGAGGCAGACTACAAGGAGATAGACAAGAGCGAGGTCGTGAGGCTCCTTCGCGAGTTCGGGATAAACCCGGACAACCTCCTCATAATCATGCACCAGGGCATGATCGAGGAGCTCGGCGCAATCTCCCAGGAGCATCGCCTCGTGATGGTGGAGGAGGCGGTGGGCTTCCGAGAATACAGGGAGAGGATACTCGCCGCGGAGGCCGACCTCAACAGCATGGTGAGCGAGGAGGGCTCCCTCGTCCAGCTTATCGACAACGCTAATCAGACGATAGAGTACTGGAAGCAGATCTACGACAGGTTCCTTGAGAAGAAGAAGCTCCAGGAGCACAGGATGCTGCTCGAGCGGGAGCTCCTCTGGGCGCAGGAGGGGAAGCTCTCGCGCTCTCTCTCCTCGATCAGGGAGAGGCTCGAAGCGAAGCGCGAGTCGCTGGCCGACCTCAGGGAGCAACAGAAGAAGGCGGGGACCGAGGCCGAGGCGCACCACACGGCCCTCGGCGAGAGGCAGGTCGAGGTCAGCAAGCTCTACGGGGCGCTAATCAGGGCGGAGAGGGAGCGCGCCGGGCGCGAGGCCACCCGCGACGCCATGAAGGGGCTCCGCGAGGAGCTCGAGACGCTCAGCAGCGACCTAGAGGAGCTCGTAGGCAACCTCGACGCGAAAAAGTCAAAGCGCGTAAAGGAGTTCATCGAGTTCGCGTCGAACAAGTCGGGCGGGGACTCGGAGGAGGCGGGAAGGAAGAAGACCGACCTCGACCGGGAGGTCGCGTCCCTCCAGGCGGAGGTCGGGAGCGTCGAGGACGCCATAAGGAAGGTCACCGACGACTACATCGCGCAGCGCGTCAGGTTCGAGGTCCTCGAGTACAGGACCAAGGTGACCGAGTCTGAGATACGGGAGCTCGAGAGGTCGGAGAGGGACGTAAGGGGAGAGCTCGACACGATGAAGCCCGACCTGGACAAGGCGGGCGAGAGGATAATCACGCAGAGGGCCCCCTACGAGGTCTCCGAGGAGCTGAAGCTCGTCTCGGCGCAGCTGCAGAAGCTCCAGGACCTGCCGGACGACGCCGAGAAGATCTACAGAGACTACACTGGAAACCTCGAGGGCCTGAAGGGGAAGCTCCAGGAGCTCCAGGACAACAAGAAGCTGATGCTCAAGGAGCTCGAGGAGAGGAAGAAGGCCTGGAAGAACGCGGTCCAGAACCTGATCGACGAGGTCGCGCCCATCTACCAGCAGGTGCTCTCGACCGTCGGCGCCACGGGGGCGATAAGGCTCGACGATGGGGGCAGCGTCGGCGAGGCGGGGCTCCAGCTCCTCGTCGGCTTCAAGGGCGCCGAGCCATCGATACTCGACCCGTACACGCAGAGCGGGGGCGAGCGGTCAGTCGCGCTGGTCGCGTTCATGCTCTCGCTCCAGAGCAGGATAATCTCCCCCCTGCGGGCGATGGACGAGTTCGACATCCACATGGACCCCCGCAACAGGGAGGCGATCTTCAAGATGATACTCGCCCAGGGCAAGAGGAACCCCAACTCGCAGCACATCGTGATAACGCCGTCGATAATCAGCGTCGCGGACAGGACCGCGCACGTCATCACCGTCCAGTCCGTCCACGGCTCGTCCCAGGTGAAGGAGTATTCCAGCAGCGGAAGATAGGGAACGCGACAAGAAGCTCGAGGACGTCCTCAGGCTGATCGAGCTCTGCCGCGCAGTCTCCTCATCGAGCGTCAATCCCTTCGAGATCGACATCAGGGAGAAGCTCCTGGTACTCAAGAAGCACCTGCCCGACTGGAATGTCATCGACGTGATGCTCAAGGACTCGGAGGCTATGCAGCAGCTCGTCGCCATAGTCAAGCTGCAAGATCAATGGATTAAGCACCGTGCATCTGCACTTTACATAGACCCCTTGCTCCTCGAGCTTAAGATTCAGCTGATTTCCAAGGAGGAGCTTGCCGAGAGCCTCGCAAAGTCCTGGCACCCCATCGCACAGATCGACCAGCTCACGCCCAAGGGCCTCGAGAAGGCCTTCGTCTACTGGCGGGAGCTCGTCCCGTTCAGCGAGCGGTTCAAGGACCAGTTCGGGAACTACGGGCAGCAGACCGGGATGATCGGGCTGGAGGAGCTGGAGTCGCTGAGCATCTTCACGAAGGAGGAGTTCGAGTCGAGATTGAATGCCATCAGCAAGGAGCTGGTCGAGAGGAGCAACGGGAAGGAGATAGACTACCGGGATTTCATAAATGGGAAGGACCCGGAGGAGACGGCCTTGCGAGGATATCTCATCGCATTCGTAGTCACGGAAGGCAGGGCGACGATAAGGACAGACCCGCTCACGGAGCAGATCTTCATCTCGGTAATGCAGGGAAAGCCTGGCGACGAGACCAAATCTGTGGCGATAGCAGTAAGATGAGCGACAGCACAAACCCACCGGGCGCGGCCAATCCCTCGACGGAGGCCGCAGCGGAGAGGGCCTCCCTCGACCGCAAGACGAGGAGGGCCTTCCAAGTCCTGATACTGCAGCGCGGAAGGAACCCCGGGGTGAAGGGCTGGGAGATGCGAAGGTATCTTGGGAAGGACTACAAGAAGATCCTTGAGGTCCTCTCCGACGACCTGAAGCCCCTGGGCCTCGAGGTGCACCTGGTCCCCGGCCCCGAGCAGACCGACGACTCGACTCGCTTCCTACTTCGGTTCAGGGACCCGCCGACCCTCACAGAGGCGGAGACCGCAGGGTTCCGGATAGACGACCTCGCTGTCCTGGCCGCGACCATCGCGCTGGTCAACTCCAAGCAGGGCAGGATTTCGAGGAAGGAGCTCGAGAGCTTCCTCAAGGGCAAGTTCCCCCGCTGGAGGATAGACTACTCCGTCGACAGATACATCAAGCGGGGGTACCTGGACCAGGACGACAAGGACCTCATCCGCATAGGGTGGAGGACCCGGGCCGAGATCGACGAGAGGTCGCTGATGACCCTGATACTCGCGCAGGGGACGCAGTCGAAAACGACGGGCGGCAAACAGTAGGATTACAGGCACCTCGTCAAGCAGGAATCTTGCGGAGTCGTCTTACCTTCTTGATTCGAGTTCGTGGACCTTTCCTTCGACGACCGTAAGACGCTGCGTCACATCCATGCGCTTGTCCAAGCCGTCAACCTTCCTGTCCAGGCCATCTATCCTTTGACCGAGTCTTTGCTCGGCGCCGTCGATTCTTTGACCGAGTTTCTGCTCAACGTTATCGATCCTTTGACTGAGTTTTTCGTCCAGGCCATCGATCCTTAGGCTGAGCCTGTGGTCTAGTCCGTCGATTTTTTGGTCGAGTCTTTGGCTCAACCCATCGATTTTTTGGTCCAACCTCTTAATCTCTGAGTGGACGACCTTGAATTCTCCATCAAGCTTCGCGTTTGTGGCCTTCATCTCCCCCTTCAGCTCGCTTATCTGGGGCAGCAACACCCTCTCGAGCCAGCCGGGAATCTTCTCGGCCATTTCTCTATGATAATCGCTGCGTGATATTTAAGCCCACACTGAGGACGATTCCTCGTACGTCGGCTGAAGGTCTTGGGTCCGGTGCAGTGACTCTTGTGTCGCCATTACTCTGATGGCCGCTGCGTCTAGCTCACGAAATACCTGCGCTTGAGGGCCTCCCTCTCGCCCTCTATCACGCAGTCGATGAGGTCCACGCCCGTCTCCCTCCTCTTCTTCAGCAGGGCCGGAGCTTCCGAGAGCCTGATGCCCCTCCCCGCAATCACATAGAGCGCGTCGTCCCCGAACTCGTTCTTGAGCTGAGCCGACCTCTTCAGGATCTCTAGGGCCTTGAGCGCCTTGCCGTGCATCTGGAGCCTGCTCCTCGCCTTGAGGGTCGCGCCGAAGACCGTCTCGTAGGACTCGGTCGTGAACCCGATGGTGTCCTTCCTCCCGCATCGGGGGCACCTCTCGGGGGATCCGTCTCCCACCCTCCTGAGCTCGACGTACTCCCAGCAGTTGGTGCACGCGGCTACCAGGAAGCTCTCGCGGATCCTCGCCTCCGTGGACTGCCGTATTATCGCCCTGAGCCTCTCCGGCGATACAATCTCGCCCCTCCTGCTCACCTCTTCCAGCCCTATCCTCGCGATGGGCGAGGGCGCCCCTTCGGGCTCGAGTATCGCGATCTCAATCTCCTTCCGCTGGATCTGCGAGACGATGGACTCTGCGGCCGCCACGTCGAAGTCGTCGTGGAAGATCACGCTTAGCGCCTCTTCGTAGACGGGCGTCCCTCTGAGGGCTTCCATCAGCCCAGAGATCGAGACGCTGGCGAAGTCCGCCTCCTTGGCAATCGCGCCGCACTTCTTTGCCACGTGTATCAGCCGTCGCTTGAATATCCCCGACCGCTCCACCGCCGCGCGCGCGAGCTCTTTCACGTCCTTGCCCGCGAGCTCGCGGATGACCGCCTCGACGAGCCTGGGAGATGACTCGACTTCAAGGATTATCCTGTAGGGGTCCTGGTGCACCGCGACGGACTGCCCCATCCGCTCCGAGAGGATGTGCGCAACCACCCGGGCCAGGAGCCGGTTCACCTTGTGCCCGAAGGTCGCCTGTATCACCACGTACTTGTCCCACTTCTCTATCGTGACGAGCCTGTCCGAGGGGACCACGAGCCCGAGGGAGACCTGCTCCTTCACCTCGCTCAAGGACAGGGCTATCGCGCCCGCGTCCACGGGGTAGCGCTCGCGCAGGGAGTCGATGACCGACTGCTCCCCGCGTCCCCCGGTCCCGAGCGCCTCCGCATACTCCCTCCTGATAGCCCCGACCTCTAGCGCGACCGGGAGGGGGACAGGTATCTCGTCGCCGACCCAGCTCGGTACAGCGCCCGTCGGGTCATCCTCCGGGGCCACGTAGACCTTGTTACCGTAGAGCTCGAGTATCTTCCAGCACCTCCCTGCCTCGACGAACTTGACGCCGATCTGCCCGTACTCCGAGACGAACGCCTCGTCGAGCACCCCTATCGCCCTGTCTCCCTCCGCGATGACGATGTACTGCTTCTCGTCGGGGATCATGGAGAGGTTCTCGAAGTAGAACTCGAAGAGGGGCTTGAAGTCCTTCGCGCGCTTGACTATCCCGTCGTTCTCGGTGAAGAAGAGCAGGCGGGGGTACCTGTCCCGCATGTAGACGAGGTAGCTTTTCATCGTCTCTATGCTGAGCGTTGAGTACGGATAGGTCCTCCTGAAGAGGGAGTATAGGTCTTCCAACCTCCACGAGCTCGACTCGATGAGGAGGCCCGCTATCTGGTGGATGGCGGCGTCGCTCGCGTTGAGGAAGGGGAGGAGCGGCTCGAGCTCCCCCCTGAGGGACTTCCTGCAGAGGACCATCGCCTCGAGCGTGTCGTCCGAGTCTTGGGTGATTATGATCCCCTTCGAGATCTGCCCGATGGAGTGCCCCGCCCTCCCTATGCGCTGGATGAGCCTCGAGACCTGGCGCGGCGAGTTGTACTGGATGACGCAGTCTAGGAAGCCTATGTCGATGCCGAGCTCGAGGCTGCTCGTGCATATTACTCCCGAGAGCTTCCCCTCCCTGAGGCTCCTCTCCGTCGCTTCGCGGGTCGCCCTCGAGAGGGAGCTGTGGTGGATGCCTATCGGGAGCCTCTCGTTCCAGACCCTGAACCTGTTCGCGAGCGCCTCAGCCTCAGACCTCGTGTTCGTGAAGATCAGCGTCGACCTGTTCTGGTCTACCGTGTCCCGGATCGTCCTCAGCCTCGCGGCGACCTCAGGGAACGTGAAGATGCTCTCCGCGAGCGCTACGTCCTCGGCCGCGGGCTGTGGTCTGACCACCGAGAGCTGGAGCATCTTCTCCACCGGGACCCTGACTATCTCGCATTCCCTCCCCTCCCCGACGAGGAACTTCCCTATCGTCTCGGGAGACCCTATCGTCGCCGAGAGCCCGACGAGCTGGAAGTCCCGCCCCACCGCGCGCCGCAGCCTCTCGAGGGCGATCGAGAGCTGACTACCCCTCTTGTCCTCCGCCAGCTCGTGGATCTCGTCCACGACCACCCACTTCAGCTTCGTCAGGCCCTCTCGGATCCTCCTCCCCGTAAGGAGGGCCTGGAGGGTCTCCGGCGTCGTGATCAGTATGTCCGGGGGGACCATGCTCTGGCCCGCCCTCTCCGCGGCGCCGGTGTCCCCGTGCCTGACCCCGAGCCTGATGTCGAACCTCTTGCACCACCACTGCATCCGCTCGAGCATGTCCCTGTTGAGAGCCCTCAGCGGCGTGATGTAGAGGAGCTTGATCCCGCCGGTCCTCGCCAGGCCGTTCCTGATCATGTTGTCGAGGATCGGGAGGAATGCCGCCTCGGTCTTCCCAGTCCCAGTCGGCGCCATCAGGAGCGCGTTGCGGCCCTCGGCGACGAGGGGGACGAGCTTCATCTGCGGGTCCGTGGGCGAGGTGAAGCCCCTCTCCTCTAAGGCCTTCAGGAGGGGTGGGGAGAAGAGCCTCTGGAAGACGTTGCCCTGGTCGCCCCTGGGGCCGTTTTCGGTGAGTCTCGCCTCAGGGGTGCCGGACATGCGCAGGTATCATCAGACCTTTTTCCTTGCTTACCTAACTACGTTTCGAGTCAGAAGGCTGCCGTCTCGCCTGGCACCATGCAGACGGCGCCCCTTGACGACGAACTGACGAGCTCCGCGTATTTCGCGAAGACCCCGTGCTTGTACCTGGACGGCCTCGGCTTCCACGCCTTCCTCCTCGAGGCCAGCTCCTGGTCTGAGACCTCCACGTTGAGCGACCTCTTCGCCACGTCGATCGAGACGATGTCGCCGTCCTTGAGGAGGCCGATGGTCCCTCCCACCTGGGCTTCCGGTGCGATGTGCCCTATCATGAATCCGTGCGTGGCGCCGGAGAACCTCCCGTCTGTCAGAAGCGCGACGGAGTCCTTCAAGCCCTGGCCCACCAACGCGGCCGTGACGACCAGCATCTCCCGCATCCCTGGCCCGCCCTTCGGCCCCTCGTAGCGGACGACCACGGTGTCGCCCGGGCTGATCTTCTTCTCGATTATCGCCTGCCGCGCGTCCTCCTCCCTGTCGAAGACCTTCGCGGGGCCGCGGTGGGAGTTCCTCGTGGAGCCCGCGGTCTTGAGCACCCCTCCCTCGGTGGCGAGGTTTCCCTTCAGTATCGCGAACCCGCCGGACTTCCTTACGGGGTTCGAGATGGGGTGGATGACGTCCTGCCCGGCGGGGAGCTTCACGCCCTCCAGCCTCTCGGAGAGGCTCTCGCCTGTGACCGTGCGCGCGTCGCCGTGTAGCAGGCCGGCGTCGAGGAGCTGCTTCATGACGAGCTTCACTCCGCCGACGCGGTCGACGTCCGACATCACGTACCTCCCCGCGGGGCGCAGGTCTGCGAGTTCGGGGACGTTCGCCCCCAACCTGTCGATGTCGTCGAGCGTGAGCTTCACCCCAGCCTCGTAAGCGATGGCCAGGAGGTGGAGGACCGCGTTGGTCGAGCCGCCCATCCCGGCGACCACCGCGATGGCGTTCTCAAAGGCGTCCCTGGACAAGATGTCTCGCGGCCGCGTGTTGCTCTCGAGGGCCTTCATGACCGCCCGCCCGCTCTCGTACGCGACCTTCTTCCGCGTCTCGCTGGGGGCGACCGGCGCCGCGCTGTCGGGGACGGTCAGGCCGATCGCCTCGAGGGCGGAGGCCATCGTGTTGGCCGTGAACATGCCCCCGCAGGCGCCGTATGTCGGGCACGCGTTGCACTCCAGGTCCCTGAGCTGCGCGACGGTCATGGTCCCCCTTGAGACCTGCCCCATCGCCTCGAAGACGTCCTGTATCGTCACCTCCTTCCCGTTGAACTCCCCGGGCGGGATGCTGCCGCCGTAGAGGTAGACCCCTGGGATGTTGACTCGCGCCAGCGCCATCGCAGACGCCGGCTGCGTCTTGTCGCAGCCCCCAATCGTGACGAGCCCGTCGAACTGGTACCCCGCGGCGCAGAGCTCGACCGAGTCGGCGATGACCTCCCGGCTGATGAGCGAGGCCTTCATCCCCTCGTGCCCCATGGCCATCGCGTCGTTGATCGCTATCGAGTTGAACTCGAGAGGGGTCCCTCCGGCGTCCCTCACGCCCCTCTTCACCTCGTTGGCGAGCTCTCTCAGGTTGTAGTTGCAGGGCTGGGCCTCCACCCACGTGTTCGCGATCCCGATTATGGGCTTGTCAAAGTCCTCGTCCGTCAGCCCGATCGCGCGGAGCATCGCCCTCTGGGGTGTCCTCTCGATGCCCGCCGTCAGTTTGGCCGGGTGCCCCTTTGCAACTCGTTGCAAGATGGAAAGGCTCGCCCCTCCGGAGTGTTATAAGCCTAGTTGCGTGACGACAGCCAGTTCGGCAGATGACCTGAACAAGTTGGGCATCACCGGCTCCAGCGAGCAAGTGACCGGATTGACCTTCAGGCGCAGCGTCTCCAGTGTGGTCACCCCGGGCAAGAGTTCGTCATCCGGCCCGACAGTACTGATATCGCTCTTTTCGAGGAACCGTACTCCACCTTCGCATCGGCCAGGCCAGCCTCCTTGATGCTCCCGTCCAAGAGCTTCACCTCGATCATCGCGTTGGGAACGATGCCGAGCCTTCTTGCGAGAGAGGGAGAGATTTTCGTGTAGAGAGCGCCGGTGTCAACCGGCATCTCGATATCCTCGCTGCCCTTCCCGCCGTGCAAGCGCACAGTCGCCCTGGTCTCGCCGACCTTCATTGGTCGCCTATCGAGACAGTCCGCTGATAAATATCAGCGCCAATGTTGGATTCTAAGCTTATATCTCGTGGTCCGGGCACCGCCTGTGGAACATATGGCGAGGATGTGGCACGACGACGACGTCAGTTTGGGGCCGATAAAGGGCGAGACGATTGCAGTCATCGGCTACGGGATCCAGGGCGCGGCTCAGGCGAGCAACCTGCGAGACTCAGGGCTCAAGGTAGTTGTAGGCCTGCGCGAGGGAGGGAAGAGTTGGGGCAAGGCAAAGAGCGAGGGCCACAAGGTGATGACCGTCCCAGACGCGGTGAAGGCCGCTGACATCGTCCATTTACTTTTTCCCGACATGCAACAGGCCCACACATTCAAGGAAGACATTCGTCCGCATCTGAGGAAGGGCATGGCCCTCTCGTTCTCGCACGGCGCAGCGATTCACTGGAAATGGATAGTCCCCCCAAAGAACGTCGACGTTATCATGCTCGCCCCGAAGGCGCCCGGGCAGAGAGTCAGGGAACTGTACCTGGAGAACTTTGGCACGCCCGCACTGGTCGCAGTCTACCAAGACCCGACCGGAAGAGCCTGGGAAAGAATCCTAGGGATGGCGAAGGGTGTCGGGACGACAAGGGCCGGCGTCTTGGAGACGACTTTCCGGGAAGAGACCGAGACCGACTGGTTCGGGGAACAGGTCGACTTGTGCGGAGGGTCGCACCGGATGATTCTGAGCGCCTTCGAGACGTTGGTGGAAGGCGGTTATTCGCCTGAAGGGGCATACTTCGAAGTCCTGCACGAACTCAAGCTGATCGTGGATCTGATACAGAAATACGGGATCGCGGGCATGTATCGCAGAGTCAGCGAGACCGCAAGATACGGCGGTCTGACTAGAGGAAACGTCGCGATCGGACCCGAGGTCAAGAAGAACATGAAAAAGGTGCTCAAGGAAATACAGAGCGGCAAGTTCGCGAAGGAGTGGGTTAGCGTCTACGAAAAAGAAGGCGAGAAGAGCTTCGGCAAATACATGGCGGAGTTGGACAAACATCAAATCGAGGTCGTAGGCAAAAGGCTCAGGAAGATGATGTGGCCCAACGACCAGGTCACATGAGCGGAACCCTCTTGCGTCAAGTCTAACCTCTCTCGAGACAGCAGCGACCCATCGGTCCTGAAAAAGGGGGAGAGGCAGAGTGGCAGCCGATCCCTGAGCGCCACTCGCCGGGACTACGCCGAGTACCGTGCCGTCGCAGCCGCGGGGGCGTTGCCGTTACCCGCGTGAGAGCCCGTGTTCGGGCATTGGACGCTAGAACCCGAAGAGCTCGATTGGGACCCCGTGCTCGTCTGGCTGCCCGTAGAAGTCGTTGTCGTGGTGCTCGTCTGTGCGAAGACGCCCCCTATGGACGAAAGCGCGGCTATGACCGAGATGGCGAGGACTGAATATGCGAGGACGCTGCGCCTGCTCGTGCTGAGACCTATCTTGAAACTCATGTTTCCGTTTCACCTCCCGGTGACTTTTGACCTGCAGACCTGTATAACGGAATTGTAAGAACGACCCGAAATCAGCAACGGATTCTCCCCCAATGATTAGAGACTCGCCGGTCTGTCGCGAGCTTGACGGCGTCGTCGCCACCGACAACGCTTTATTACACTACGGCTCCTCAGCCCTACGGAAGATTCATTTGATATCCGCTTGCATCTTGATTAGGACCGAGCGAGGTAGGATGGAAGAGCTCGCGAAGAAGCTCAGGCAGATCCCCGAGATTAAGAGAGCGTTCCCGGTCTTGGGCCGATACGACATTGTGGCGGACGTGGAGGCGGCGAACAGCAAGCAGCTCGCGCGGGCCGTCACCAAGACGATGAGGCTCGGTGGGATCGTCTTCACAGAGACCCTCCCGGAGGTCGAGATGTGACTTGCCGCTCAATACCTGCATCCTGATCAAGACCACCCCCCTCGAAGCCGACGACGTCCTGCAGAAGACGAGGAAGGTCAAGGGCGTGCGGAAGGCGTTCCTGGGCTACGGCAGATACGACATCATAGCCTTCGGAGAGGCTCCCGACTATCCAGTGATACGGAAGATCTCAGAGCTCATCAACGAGATTGGCGGCGTGCGCAGCACCGAGACCCTGGTCGAAGGCTAGCCGACGTCCCAGAGCTCAGAGTATCTCTGCCAGCAGTAGCTTCGGGTCCTGGATGACCCCTATCACCCTGTTCACGAACCTCGCAGCGTAGGCTCCGTCGAGGATCCTGTGGTCGAAGCTCAAGGAAAGAAACATCACGTCTCGGACCTCTATCTTCCCCTCCCTAACGAGTGCCCGCTTCGAAATCTTGTGCGTTCCGAGGATCGCGGACTCGGGGTAGTTGATTATCGGGGTCGCGAACAGGCCTCCCACGGAGCCCTGGTTGGTCATCGTGAACGTAGAGCCGTGGACGTCGTCGAGCGTGAGCTGGCCAGACCTGGCCCTGGCGGCCAGCTGCTGGATCTCCGCCGCGATCTCGAAGACGTCCTTCCTGTCCGCGTCCTTCACCACGGGGACGACGAGCCCGTTCTCCGTGTCGGTCGCTATCCCGATGTTGTAGCTCTTCTTGAGGACTATCTCCCCAGCCTCCTCGTCCAGCGAGGCGTTGACGTAGGGGAACTCCTTCAGCGCGGGGATGACCGCCTTGATCATCAGCGGGAGGAAGGTCAGCTTCACCCCGCGCTTCTCCGCGCTGCCCTTGAAGGCCTCCCGAAGGAGGACAAGCTCGGTCATGTCGGCCTCGTCGACGTGGGTCACCTGGGCCGTCGTGTGGATGGACTTCGCCATCCTCTCCGCCACTAACTTCCTCAGGCCCCTGACGGGCACCCTCTCCTCGTTCGGCCTGCCGACCGAGGGACCCGTCTTGGCGTCTGGCGGCGCACTCATTTGCCTCTGCCCTGCGGCCTTCCTGACGTCATCCTCGGTAATCCTTCCCATCGAGCCTGACCCCCGCAGCTTGGCGACGTCGACTCCCATCTCCCGCGCGAGCTTTCGCGTCGCGGGCGTGGCCAGGACCCCCTCTGCTGTCGCAGCGCCTAGCTGTCGCGGCGCTTGAAACTGCTGGCTGACTGTAGCTGCGGGCTTCGACGTGGTCTCCGCGGGCTTCGAAGCGGCCTGTTCGTCGCCGGCCCCTGAATCGATCACGAGTATCACTTGACCCACTTTGACGGTCTCTCCCTCCTTCGCAAGGATCCTGGTCACCTTCCCTGTCCACGGGGATGGGATTTGCACATTGACCTTGTCGGTCATCACCTCGACGAGCGGCTGCTCTTCATTGACATTGTCTCCCTCTTTGACCAGCCATTTCAGTATCTCGCCCTCGGCTATGCCTTCGCCGATGTCCGGCAACCGCAGATCCAATCTCTAACGCCAGAGGGAACCTGGGGGTGCTTAAAAGAAATCCATGCATGATAATCAGACTTGGAAGAGGAAATCTCAAGCAGGAGAACTCTGCCGGCACCAAACAAGAATGAGATAAGAGGGTAATAATCGCAGTCCTAAATGAAGCCGTTAGAACCAAGAAGAGATCTTCAGCGCTCATAACACGGAGCATGCCTTACAAGAAATGTGAAGGGCGAATTTTGAGCGGAGGTAGGCCTCGTATGCGAGCTTTGACGAGAGACCAAGTCAAGACAATCAAACACGACAAGGAAGCTCTGGGCCTTCCCTACGCCGAGCTGGCGAAAATCTACAACGTGCACCCTTCGACGATATTTCTATCACTGAAGAAATATGCCTGGCCTGACTAGAAACTAGTAGCTTGCGGCCTTTCTAATAGACCTGAGCACTCTCTCAGGAGAGGGAAGGTATGTGCTCTCGAGCGCGTACGGGAAGGGCGCGTCGATTCCGCCGAGCCTCACTATGGGAGCCTGCAGCGAGTCGATGGCGCGCTCGGCTATCTGCGCCGCGAGCTCCCCCCCGAAGCCCGAAATCTTGGTCGCCTCGTGCGCGATGACCACCCTCCCGGTCTTCTTCACCGAGTTCAGGACCGTCTCGATGTCGAAGGGCATCAGCGTCCTCATGTCGATGAGCTCCACCGAGACGTTCTCCTTCGAGGCGAGCTCCACCGCGGCCTTGCACGTGTGGACCATCGCCCCCCAGCTCACGAGCGTGACTCCCGTCCCCTCCTGGATGACCTTCGCCTTGCCGAACGGTATCGTGAACTCCTCGTCAGCTGGCAGCTCTTCCTTCACGGTGCGGTAGATTCGCTTCGGCTCGAGAAACATGACCGGGTCTGACCCCCTCATCGCCGTGCGCATGAGGCCCATCGTGTCCGTGGGAGTGGACGGCGTCGCGACGAGGAGCCCGGGCGTGTGTATGAAGTATGCCTCCGTGCTCTGGGAGTGGTAGAGCCCGCCCTTGATGCCGCCTCCGCTCGGCGCCCTTATCACGACGTGGGCGGGGAAGTGACCGCCCGACCTATACCTGAGCTTCGCGAGCTCGCTCACTATCTGGTTGAACCCTGGATAGATGAAGTCGAGGAACTGGATTTCCACCACGGGCTCGAGCCCGTTCATCGACATCCCGATTGCCACCCCTATGATGCCCTCCTCCGCTATGGGCGTGTCGATTACCCTCTCTTGGCCGAACTCGCTCAGGAGGCCGGCTGTCGCCCTGAAGACGCCGCCGTTCTTGCCTATGTCCTCGCCCAGGAGGACGACGTTCCCGTTCCTCCTCATCTCGGTCCTGAGCGTCTCGTTGACCGTCTGGATGATGTTCGAGACCGTCAAAAAGAGCCGGGCTCCTTCTCGTACTCCTCTCCCTTGGGGCCATTCTCGCCCTCCTCCCTCATGAATTCCTCGGCCTCCTCCCGCAGGTGCCAAGGCATCTCCGCGTAAACATCCGTAAAGAGCGTCGAAGCCGCGGGCGGAGGGATCTTCTCCCTTTCCTTGACCACCCCAGACATCTCGGCGTCGATCTGCTCGATGAGCTTCTTGTTTTCCTGCTCGGAGGTTATCCCCTTCTTGATGAGGTAGGCCGTGAACCTCACGATGGGGTCCCTCTTCTTCCAGAGCTCGACCTCCTCGGAGCTCCTGTAGACCGTCGGGTCGTCCGACGTCGAGTGCCCTCCCATCCTGTACGTGATCGCCTCGATCAGCGTGGGTCCCCCTCCTGAGCGGGCCTTGTCGACAGCGGACTTCGTCGCCTTGTAGACGGCTAAGATGTCGTTCCCGTCGATCTGGACGCCCTCGAAGCCGTATGCCTCCGCCTTTATCGCGATGCTCTCGGAGGCGGTCTGGCGCCTGGTCGGGAGCGAGATGGCGTACTGGTTGTTCTCGCAGAAGAAGACCACGGGCGTCTTGTAGACCCCCGCGAAGTTCATGGCAGAGTGGAACTCGCCCTGCGAGGTCGCGCCCTCTCCAAACGACGCGAGCGCTACCGACTTCTCTCCCCTGAACTTCGCCGCGTATGCCACCCCGACCGCGTGCGGAAGCTTTGCGGCTATGGGGCTGGAGAGCGAGACTATCTTCCACTCGCTGAAGCTCCAGTGGACGGGCATCTGCCTTCCCTTGGCCTCGTCCGCGGAGTTGCCCATTATCTGGTCGAAGAGCGCGCTGAGGGGGACGCCCCTGACGAGGCACGTCCCCGGGTCACGGTAGCTCGGAAAGGCCCAGTCGATGGGCGTGAGCGTGTAGGCCATCCCTATCTGGCAGGCCTCCTGCCCGGTGGACTCCATGAAGAATCCGATGCGCCCCTGCCTCTGCAGGGACATGCCCTTCTCGTTGAACCTCCGCACGGTGAGCATGTACCTGTGCATCTTCAGGAGATCCTCATGGCTGAGGTCTGGTTCTACCTTAGGATCGAATTCGCCGTCCGCCCTGATTACCTGGAGCATTTCCACTCTTGGTCGAGCTCGGCTGTTTTTGGCCGCTCTTCTTCTGCCAAATAAGAGTTACGAATTGTCGGTCACAAACTTCGTTAATCGTTGTGCCTGCCCTTCAGGAGAGAGCCGATGAACAGCTCCCCCGCCCTGTAGCTGGACCTTACGAGCGGCCCCGACGCGACGTACTTGAAGCCGAATTCTCGCTCGCCGATTTCCTTGTAGCGGGCGAAGGTCTTGGGCGAGACATACTCTTGCACAGGCAGGTGCCTCGCCGACGGTCGCAGATACTGACCGACGGTCAAGAAGTCCACCCCCGCGTCCCTTAGGTGCATCATGGCGAGCCTCACCTCCTCCTCCCTCTCTCCCAGCCCGAGCATTATCGACGACTTGGTGAACATCGCTTCGTCGAGCTTCTTTATGCTCCTCAGCACTGAAAGCGACTGCCAATATCCTGCGCGTGGGTCCCGCACCCTGCCGCTGAGGAAGAGCGTCGTCTCAATGTTGTGCGCGATGACGTCCGGCCTTGCCTCCACGACGGTCCTGAGCGAGTCCAGGTCGTTCTGGAAGTCCGGGATGAGCACCTCCACCATGATCCCCGGGTTCATCTCCTTCGTCGCACGGATGGTACGCGCAAAGTGCCCGGCTCCACCGTCGGGCAGGTCGTCCCTGTCGACCGAAGTGAGCACGACATACGAGAGCCCCATCTTGGACAGGGTGAGGGCGACGTTCTCGGGCTCGAGCGGGTCCGGCGTGTTCCCTTCCGGCTTTCCCGGCGTGACCATGCAGAACCTGCACGCCCTCGAGCAGACGTCCCCCATGAGCATCAGCGTGGCAGTGCCGCCCCCCCAGCACTCGGCGACGTTGGGGCAGTGCGCCTCCTCGCAGACCGTGTGCAGCCCGACTTCCTTGAAAAGTCCCTTGAGCCTCCGGTAGTTCTCGCCCTCGTCGGCCACGGCGGTCGGGGGGAGCACCGTGAGCCACTCGGGCTTGGTTTCCATCAATGCGACGCAGCATCCCTTCCGCGACGGAGCTTTTAGCTTAGCTAACAGCGGCGGTCTTTAGCCTGATTGTCCCGCTCTCTGGCGGGAGGCTCCCTAGGCACGCAAAGCACCCCTCGGTCTTGAAAGCCGGGTCGAGCTCCTCGTGGAGCGCGCAGAGCGTGTGGTTGAACCTGACGTAGTCGCACACCTCGGTCATGAGCCGGAGGGTCTCCCTTTGGTCGGGCTTGTCCGATGCCAGCAGCTCAGCGACCTGGTCGGCGGCGTTCGCGATGTTCTTGTCCACCTCGAGGTTGAGCATCATCCCCCTGGCCTTGCGCGCGTAGTTGCTGACGGAAGCCTGTGTCACGCCTAGCCGACCTGCGACCTCCTGCTGAGTCATCCCATAGTTCTCGGTGAGCCTCTTCGAGACCATCGCCCTGAAGGCAGGGAGCGCAGATTTTGACACTATCTCGTAGGGATGAATCAACTCGGTCCAATATTAGGCCGTTATATTTAAGTCTAAGCCGGGGTGCCGGAATCCAAGTCTCGACTGACCCGTCACACGTTCTGGGTTCGGGTCGAAAGCCGGCAGATGATTGAGACGGCCCAGTCTCTATACGAGAGTTACGTTTCCCCTTTGATCCAATGCTCTGATCTCAATCTGCGTGACGTATTGCTCGAAGACCAGCATCTCCACGGACCTTATGGACTGGTAGTTGTCCGGCTGTGAGCGAATCGCCTGCTCGATGTCCTCTGGGCCGATTTTCAGGTCGCCGCATCTCAGTTTGGCTATCGCTACGAGCGTCTCCATGCTTGGCAACGGGAACTCGATGGGGTACAACCTGTCCCTCAGCGCCTTGTCGAGGAAGCCAATCAGGTTGGTCGTCATTATGACGCAGCACCTGGAAGTGTTCATATTGTCGAGCTGGTGAAACAACACGTTGTTCATGCCGGTGTTCCAGCCCTCGCTTGACTCCTTGGTCCTATCGAGGAAGAGAGCCTCAACGTCGTCGAACAGCAGCAGAGCCCTGTTGTGCGACGCCTCCTCGAAGAGCTTGGAGACCAGCTGCTCAGAGTCCCCGTAGTGCTTTCTTGCGACAGTGGTGGAATCGACGAAGAGAAGAGGCACTCCGAGCTGGCGCGCGAGCATCTTCGCCATGAGCGTCTTTCCGAGCCCAGTCTCTCCGTAGAAGATGAAACCCTTGATCCCCTTTATCTCGGGAGTCGCAAGCTGATGAGAGATGATGCGGAAGACCTTCTGGAAGATGGCGCGGAACTCCTTTCCTTGGAATTGCTCCAGCGTGATTTCTGGCGCATTGTTCGAGTCGCGATTGGGCAAATTAAATCTCCCCGACCAGACGTAGACGGCCGGTCAAACTAGGGGCGCCAGCCTTGGCCAAGGATAGCCTCGGGCCGGATTGGTCTGGACCGCATAGATTCCGGTCCAGGGCTTGAGCCCAAGAAACAGGAGAGTCCCTTCCTTCTTGATCAGCTTCAGGTGGACGTCTGCGATAGACCTAAGCATCTCGTAGAGCGCGGGCGCCGGTATCCCTGGCCTGAGCACCATAAGGTTCAGGTTTCCATGGTTTCGGCTCGCGGTTATCGTCGCGTTCAGTATCTTCACGACGTTCTCAGGGCCGAAACTCGAGAACAGCGTGTCGATGCCCTCCATGTATAGTGAAGTCTGCTGGAACTTCTGCGTGAGCTTGTTGATCATCGCAGGGAAGTTCTCGAGGCTCCCTGCGACGTCGTTGCCGTCGAACGTCCAGACCTGGGAGTTCTTGGGAAGGACGCTGAGGTGCTCCTTTGGTATGCAGAGTGTCAGAAGCTCTTCAAGCTGCTCCGAGGTAAAGTCGCTCTGCCGCATCAGAGATTCAGGCAGCGTCATGCCAACCCCGACCGAGGGGATGTCTATGACGGCCTTGCCGTGCCCCAGAAAGTTCCTGATGCAAGGAAGCGTGAACATGCTATACTCAGACGCGGAGACACTGTCCCCGACCTCGAGCAGGACCATGTCGCCCTTCGTGAAGCCGCCAGACAGGATCTCGTCCAGCTCGACCAAGCCGGTCGAATATCGGTTTGGCGAGTCCGTTATCGCCTTGAACTTCAGCGGGGTTTTCGGCTGGGGCGTTTGGATGGGCTCGAACACCTCGAAACCTCCCTCCAGGGAGAAGACGCACTTCGTCTTTTCTAGTTTTGAGCCCCTCATCTTCAGGATCTCTACCTCCCTGATAGGCCTCCCGTCCATCTCCTGGACGCCAAGCAGCACTATTCCGTCGGCAACAAACTCCTCCACCCCTGTCCCGAGGGTCGCCTGGCCGCGTGGGACCTCGAGGATCACAATCGTCGTGCACTCCGCTTCCCTGATGGCTTCGCCCAATACCGCGTGCAGAACCGTTCTGACCGCTCCCTCCTCGAAGAGCGGTGCCATTGCGGAGTAGCTGTCTATCACTAGCCTCTTTGCTCCCGTCCTGCGGATTTCATCCAAGATGGACTTTAGGAAGGCCTCCAGACCGACGTCCGTCATCACTGTATATTCGAGGAACTTGAGTTTCTCACTTTTGAGGGATTTCGCGAATTCAGGGCCGAACTGCTTGACCATGTTGGACACGAGCGTTTCCTTGTCCTCTCCGAAGGAGACGTAGATTCCAGGCTCGTCAAAGTCGGTGATTCCAGTGGCGAGGAACTTGGTCGCGAAGACAGTCTTCCCAGTGCCTGGGTTGCCCGCCAGCATGATCATGCTGCCCCTCTGGAAACCTCCGCCTATGAGGCGGTCGAGGCCAGATATCCCCGTCGGGGTCAATTTTTCAGTCGTCAGGACTTCATACATGGGAGACCTTAGATTCTCTTCCCCGTTCTTATCGTGAAAGAGCGTATCCTATACCTGATTCATATGTAGCGATGTTGCGTATGGTGCGAGCATAGCATTTCTCCACATCACACTTAGAGATACCCGACATCATGTAACTTCCCCGGTATGACCAGTCGAGAGAGAGTACGGTCCAGGAGCAGGACACGGACCAGAGTACTTGTCGCCGTACTGATCATTTCCGTGGCGACGCTCTCGTTTCTCAGCGCCCTCATCGTCCCCCTCTACACGTACCCGGGAGTCTCTTGGACCTCGATCATCCAGGCTAAGGAGGCAAACCCGGGGGTCGCGATGGTCACCATAATCAATCCAGACAACGGCCCAGGGTTCTCCATAGACCAGAATTACGTCAACGGCATAAACAGCCTTCGCGCCGCGGGCGTCGTCGTGCTGGGATACGACCACACAAGCTATGGCGCCAGACCTTTGGCCACCGTGGAGGCAGACATCAACAGCTACAAGAGCTGGTACAACCTCAGCGGAATATTCTTCGACGAGATGGCGAACGTCGCAGGGTACGAGGGATACTACTCCGCCCTTAACCAATACGCAAAGTCGGTGGGCTTCAACTTCACCGTTGGAAACCCTGGAAGCGCCATCCCCGCTAGCTACATTGGGACCATGGACGTCATAGTGGCCTACGAGAACCAGGGAGTGCCCAACACCGCGTCTCTTGCAGCGATGACCAACGGGGTGCCCGCGAACCACTTTGCGGTCATAGCGTATGGGGTGAACGTATGGAACGGCTCCGAAGTTAGCAACATCTACAACTACGCGAGCTACGTCTACGTCACCAACGATACGCTGCCCAATCCGTACGGCGCGCTCACAG